>ERZ761602.8083-NODE-8083-length-10782-cov-10.268948_pt1 | contig 10782 bp, 9 predicted proteins | sample MGYA00512165_ERZ761602 | MGnify/ENA primary metagenome ERZ761602 (study PRJEB28899, sample SAMN02445085) | bioreactor sludge metagenome | biome: EBPR sludge; isolation source: Thorneside wastewater treatment plant | place: Australia: Brisbane, Thorneside...
CCCGAATACACCCCTCCCATGCCCACCCTGCACGCCATCATCCCCGAGACCCTCGCCCCCGAGCGCGTCGACCGCGTCGCGCTCGGCCTCTTCGCCGCCCTCGCCAGCCTCTCCCAGGCCCGCAAGCTGGCCCGCAAGGGGGCGCTGCGCCTGGACGGGCTGGCCGTGCCTCCGATGACCACCGCCCTACCGGGGCAGCTCATGGAGGTCGATCTGCCCGACCCTCCTCCGCCACGCTTCGAGATCCCCCTCGAAATCCTGCACGTCGACGACTGGCTGGCCGTGGTCTACAAGCCCGCGGGGCTGATCACCAGCGGTCCCCGCCTTCGCACATTGGCCCACGCCCTGCCGGCCCTGCTGCCGCCCTCGCCCCTGCCTGACGCGATGGCCAGCGCGCACCCGGTCCACCGGCTCGATGCGCGGGTGCAGGGGCCGGTGCTCTGTGCGCGCACCCGCGGGGCGGCGATGGAGCTGGGCCGAGCCTTCCAGGAGGGGCGGGTCGAGAAGCGCTACCGGGCGCTGGTGGTCGGAGCGCTTCAGGGCGAGGGTGAGGTGGAACTACCGGTAGAGAGCAAACCCTCCCGCACCCGCTGGCGCAGCGTCGAGGTGATGGAGGCCCCGATGACGGGCTTCCTGACGACGGTGGACCTCTGGCCGCTCACCGGGAGGCGCCACCAGCTCCGCCAGCACCTCGCCAGCCTGGGGCACCCGGTCCTGGGCGACGGGCGCTATGCGGGCGGGCTGCCCGTGCTGCGCAGCCAGGGACTGATGCTGGCGGCGGTGGAGATCGGCCTGGACCACCCCGGAACCGGCGAGGAGCTGCGCATCGAGGTGCCCGAGCCGGCGCGCTTCGTGGCCTTTCGCGAGCGAGCGCGGCGGCGGATGCTGCGGCTCAGCCCTTCTCCCGCATGATCGCCCGCACCAGCTCGGGCAGTCGCGGCAGCACGGCGTAGACCCGCCGGGCCACCCTCAGCGGCATCGCCGGCGAGCCGAGCACGGCCTCTCCCGGCGGCACGTCGCGGCCGACACCGGACTGTCCGGCGACCATGGCCCCCGCGCCGATCTCCCGGTGTTCGGCGACCCCGGCCTGGCCTCCGAGCATGGCGCCGTCGCCGACCTTGACGCCCCCGGCGAGGCCGACCTGGGCGGCGAGCACGGCGCCCCGGCCGATCTGTACGTTGTGCCCGACCATGACGAGGCCGTCGAGCTTGCTGCCGTCACCGATGCGGGTGGCCTCCAGGAAGGCGCGGTCGATGACGCAGTTGGGGCCGATCTCGACGTCGTCGCCGACGATGACGCGGCCGACCTGGGGGACCTTCTGCGGGCCCTTGGGGTCCGACTGGTAGCGGAAGCCGTCGGCCCCGAGGACGGCCCCGGCGTGGATGCGGCAGCGATCGCCGACGATGGTGCCGGGGTAGAGCACGACGTTGGGGTAGAGGACGGTCCCCGCGCCGACCTGGCACCAGGCGCCGACGAAGGCCCCGGCGTGAACGGCGGAGGAGACGCCCAGGATGGCCGAGGGGTGAACGGTGGCGGTGGGGTGGACGAAGGTCTCGACCCAGGTGGAGGGGGCCGGCTGGTCGACGTCGACGCCGCGCGGCTGCTCCAGCAGGCCGTCGACCTCCGGGAAGAGCTGGGCGAGCAGCCTGGCGAAGGCCCGGGCCGGATTGGCGACCACCACGCAGGTCCGACCCGGCAGCGCCTCGCGCACGAGCAGGACGCCGGCCTTGTTGTCCTCGGGCACCTTGCCCTCGGCGAAGGCGAGCTCGTGGCGCTCGGCGCTGTCCAGGGGGCCGACCCCCGAGATGGAGCGGTCGGCTCCGACCAGGCGACCGCCCACCAGCGCGGCGACCTGGGCGGCGGTCACGGGGTCAGCCGGCTGATGGTGCGCGGGAAGGGGATGGTCTCGCGGATGTGGTGGATGCCGCAGACCCAGGTGACGAACCGTTCGAGGCCCATGCCGAAGCCACCGTGGGGGACGGTGCCGTAGCGCCGGAGGTCCAGGAACCACTCGAAGTACTCCTGGGGCAGCTTGTGCTCCTGGATCTTGTGGAGCAGCACGTCGAGGCTGTCCTCGCGCTGGCCGCCGCCGATGACCTCGCCGTAGCCCTCGGGCGCGAGCACGTCGACGCCGAGCACCCGGGCGGGGTTCTCGGGGTTCTCCTTCATGTAGAAGGCCTTGACCGCGGTGGGGTATCCGTAGACCATGATCGGCCGGTCGAACTGCTGGGTGAGGACGGTCTCGTGCGGGCTGCCGAAGTCGTCGTCGGGCTCGACCGGCTCGCCCAGCTCGGCCAGCATGCGACAGGCCTCGTCGTAGCTGATGCGCGGGAAGGGCTTCTGGACGGCCTCGAGCTTGGAGATGTCACGTTCGAGCTCGACGAGGTGCTGTCGGCCGTGCTCGAGCACGTACTGTACACACTCGACCATGAAGTCCTCGGCGGTGTCCATGATGTCTTCGAGGTCGGCGAAGGCGATCTCGGGCTCGACCATCCAGAACTCGGTCAGGTGACGCCGGGTGCCGCTCTTCTCGGCCCGGAAGGTGGGACCGAAACAGTAGGTCTTGCCGAAGGCGAGCGCCCCGGCCTCCTGGTAGAGCTGGCCGGACTGGGTCAGGTAGGCGGGCTTGCCGAAGTACTCGGTCTCGAAGAGGGTGCTGGTGCCCTCGCAGGCGTTGGGCGTGAAGATGGGCGAGTCCATCAGCATGTAGCCGCGGCTGTCGAAGTAGTTGCGGATGGCCTGCACCGAGAGGTGCCGGATGCGCATGATCGCCTGCTGGCGCCGGCTGCGAAGCCAGAGGTGGCGGTGGTTGTGCAGGAAGTCGGTGCCGTGCTCTTTGGGGCCGATCGGGTAGCCCTCGGCGCACTGGAGGATCTGCACGCTGCTGATCTTCAGCTCGTAGCCGCCGGGCGCGCGGGCGTCGGCCGAGACGAGGCCGGTCAGGACCAGGGAGGACTCCTGGCCCAGGTGGGTGAGGGCCTCGAAGAGCTCGTCGCCCAGGTCCTTGCGCATCGCGACGCCCTGGATGATGCCCGTGCCGTCGCGGAGCTGGGGGAAGGCCAGCTTGCCGGAGCTGCGCAGGTTGAAGAGCCAGCCGCGCAGGGTGACCTGCTGGCCCTCGAAGTCGCCGATTCCGGCGATGGTGGCGAGGGGGGGGGCGTCGGCGGGGAGGCGTTGCTGGGTCACGGGGAGCTCCGGGGGAGCCCCTGGTTTAGTCCCGGGGCTCGGCTTCGTCGAGGCCAGGGGGCCTCGGCCTCAGGGTCCGGTGCTGACGATGACGAACTCGACGCGGCGGTTGTTGGCCCGACCCTCTTCCGTGCGGTTGGTGTCGATGGGCTTGGTGGGGCCGAAGCCGACGGCGTCCAGGCGGGTGGGGGCGATGCCCCGGTCGACCAGGAAGGTGCGCACGGACTCGGCGCGGGCCTGGGAGAGGCGGACGTTCCGGTTCTCGTCGCCGACGTTGTCGGTGTGGCCCTCGATGCGGACCTGGAGGCCGGGGTTGTCGGTCAGCACGCGGGCGACGTCGTCGAGCAGGGCGAAGCTGCTGGACTCCAGCGTGGCGGCGCCGAGGGCGAAGTTGACCTGCTCGGTGATCGCGATGCGCTTGCTCTCCAGCACGACCCGCTCGGGCTTGGTGTCGGGGCAGCCGTCCTCGTCCATGTACTGGTTGACGGTCTCGGGCTGGAGCGGGCAGCGGTCGAGCTCGTCGGCCACGCCGTCCCCGTCGTTGTCGGCGTCGGGGCAGCCGTCGCTGTCCTGGAAGCCGTCGAAGTCCTCGGCCTGGGTCGGGCACTCGTCGACGTCGTCCTCGAGGCCGTCCGCGTCGCTGTCCAGGTCGGGGCAGCCGTCCTCGTCACGGTCCTGGTCGAAGTCCTCGGCCTTGCCGGGGCACTTGTCGATGTCGTCTTCGATGCCGTCCTGGTCCCCGTCGCCCGGGGCGCAGTCGACCAGCTTGGTGATGGCGAGGTCCGCCTGGGCCAGCGCCTGGTCCAGGTGCCAGCGGGCGAGGTTGCCGTCGCCGTGCTCGAGGGCCACCTGGGCGAAGTGTTGGTGGGAGCTGACCAGGGCCGACTCCCGCGGGGCGCAGGTGGGGACGTGGCGGTTCCCGCTGAGCTGGGTGGCGCGCTGCTGGAGCAGCTCGCTGTCGGTGTCGAGGTTCCAGGCGGGCGCGCAGGCCAGCAGCAGGGCGAGGAGGGGCGAGATCACGGGCTCTCGTCCTCGAAGATCTCGGTGTCGAGCTTCTTCTCTTCGGGAGGAGGAGGCCGGGGCTCGTCGGGCGTGCCCATCACCTCCATCAGCTCCTGCTCCTCGCCGGGGGCCTCGGGCTCGGGCTCGGGAGCGACCGGCTCGGGCGCCTTCTCTTCGGGGACGACCGCGCTGCCCTCGGCGCCGACGCTGGCCTGCTTGGCCGCCTGCTCGGCGAAGGTCCGGGCCTGGGCCGCGAGCTGCTCGGCGGCGTGGTAGCGCGCCAGCCCCTGGTTGCGCTGGGCTTCGTCCAGCCAGGCGCGGGCCATGGTGGCGTCGTGCACGGCCAGCTCGGTGGCCCCGGCGCGCTCGGCGGCGAGCACGGCCTGCTCGGCGTCCATGATGGCCAGGGTGGACTTGAGGGCGCAGGCGGTGAGCAGGAGGATGAGCATCGGATCGGCGGTGAGGGGGGTGTCGGCGCAGCATAGCCTGCGGCGAGGGCGCGGTGGCGCGTTAGCCGGGGGGCTGGAGGGACACGATGATCGCCTTGCTGGGAACGGGCCTGTTGGGAACGGGCTTCGCGGAGCGGATGCTGGAGCTGGGGCTGCCGCTGCGCGTCTGGAACCGGAGCGCGGACAAGCTGGCTCCCCTCGTGGAGCGCGGAGCCCAGGAGGCGGCGGATCCAGCGCAGGCGGTCGCGGGGTGCGCGCGGGTGCACCTGGTGCTCGCCGAGGACGGCGCGGTCGAGTCGGTCCTGGCGCAGGCGGCGGCCGGGCTGATGCCGGGGGCCTGGATCATCGACCACAGCACCACCGCGCCGGAGCCCACGGCGGCGCGGGCGACGCGGCTGCGGGCACAGGGGCTGCGCTATGTACACGCCCCGGTCTTCATGGCCCCCGAGCACGCGCGGCAGGGAACCGGCCTGATGCTGCTCTCGGCCCCCGAGGCCGAGCAGGCCGAGCTCACCGAGCTGCTGGCGCCCTTGACGGGCAAGGTCTGGTACCTCGGGCCTCGCCCGGACCTGGCCGCGGTGCAGAAGCTGATGGGCAACACCATGCTCTTCGTGCTGACCGGGGCGATGGGCGACCTCTTCGCCCTGGGGCGGGCGCAGGGGGTGGACGAGGCCCAGGTGATGGCCCTCTTCGAGCAGTTCCGGCCGGGTGCCTCGCTGCCCTTCTTCGGCAAGCGCATCCTGGGCGCTTCGCAGCGAGAGGCGAGCTTCACCTTGACGATGGCTCGCAAGGACCTGCGGCTGGCGCTGGAAGCAGCGGGATCGGAGCTGTCGGTCCTGTCGGGGGTGGCCCAGCAGATGGACGAGGCGATCGACGCGGGCAAGGGCGACCGGGACTACGCGGCCTTCGCGGAGCGCACGAGCCGGTAGGGGCGGCTTGACCCTGACGCGCCGCGTGCAGAGGCTTGGCCTCCTCTCCGCGACGAGTCCGACGTGAAGCTCTCCATCGCCCCTGCCTTGACCTTCCTGGGCGTCCTGCTCAGCCTGACCGGAGGCCTCGCCCTCTGGCTGTCCTGGCGGCTGGTCGGGGTCCTCGATCTGCCCGCGCCCTGGCAGGGGGTGGGGATCGCCGCCGTGGTCGGCTGGGTGGTGCTTGTGCTGGCGGGGCTGGTGCTGCCTCGGGTGCTCGGCAAGGGGCCCAAGGTCGACGCCCTGGCGCGGGTGGCCTTCGCCAACATGGGCCTGCTCTCCCTGGTGATCAGCGGCGTGCTGCTGCGGGACGTGGCCTGGGTGGGCTGGGAGTTCTTCAGCGGCACCTCGGCCTGGGCGGCCGGGCTGTCCGGCCATGGTCTGGATCAGGCCCTGCGCGGCTCCAGCCTGGGCATCGTCGCGGTCTCGATGGGGCTGGTGGCGCTGGGCTGGCGCAACGCGCGGTCGACGCCGGCCGTCCGGCGGGTGGAGGTGGGCATCGCCGATCTGCCCGCCTCGCTGGAGGGCTTTCGCATCGTCCAGCTCTCCGATGTGCACGTCGGGCCCACCATCGAGGCCGACTGGCTGGGCCCGGTGGTGGAGCGCGTCAATGGCGTGGAGGCCGACCTGGTGGTGATCACCGGGGACCTGGTCGACGGCAGCGTGAACGATCTCGCCCGGCACGTCGCCCCCCTGGCCAACCTGAACAGTCGGCACGGGACCTGGTTCGTGACGGGCAACCACGAGTACTACTCCGGTGCCCGGCAGTGGGTCGCCCACCTCGCCGGCCTGGGGGTGCGGACCCTGATGAACGAACACCACCTGGTCCGCCATGGGGAGGGGCGCCTGCTGCTGGCCGGGGTGCCCGACCACGACGCCGCCCGCATCATCCCCGAGCACCGCCCCGATGTCGGTCGGGCCCTGGCCGGCGCGCCCGAGCGGGACGCCACGGTCCTGCTGGCCCACCAGCCGCGCAGCGCCCGCCTCGCCCAGGGCCACGGGGTCGATCTGCAGCTCTCCGGGCACACCCACGGCGGGCAGCTCTGGCCCTGGATGCACCTCGTCCGTCTGCAGCAGCCGATGGTCGCCGGCTTGGAGATGCTGGGGGATGTCCAGGTCTACACCAGCCGCGGCACCGGCTACTGGGGGCCTCCGGTCCGGCTGGGGGCGCCCTCGGAGATCACCCTGCTGGTGCTGCGGAGGGCCTGAGCGGTCCGACCCGGAACAGGGTCACTCCAGCATCGCCTGGAGCTCCTCGCCGCTCACCCGGTAGACCTCGTTGCAGAAGTGGCAGCTCACCTCGGCGCCGCCGTCTTGTTCGAGCATCTCGCGGACCTCGACCGGGCCGAGCGCCTTCAGCATGGCCCGCACCCGCTGGGCGGAGCAGGTGCACTGGAAGACGAGGTCGCGCGCTTCGAGGAGCTCGACGGCGCCGCCGGCGAGCTGCCCGAAGGCGAAGGCGGTCATCATGGCCTTGAAGTCGCCCTTCATCGGCTCGTCGAAGAGGGCGGCGAAGGCCTCGGGCTCGCAGTCGGGGAAGCGCTCGACCAGCAGGCCGGCGGCGAAGGTCGGCTCGCCCTCCTCGTCGACCTCGGCGAGGATGCGCACCCGGCCGTCGACGCCCTCCGAGCCCTGCAGGAAACGCTGCAGGGCGGCCTCCCAGCGCTCGCCCTCGACCGCGCCGACCCCACGGTAGAGCTCCTTGCCGTCCAGCGAGCGGATGGCGCTGAGGTAGCCCCGAAAGGAGGCCGGGCCGGCGAGGTGCTCGGGCCGGAAGCGGGCGCGCAGGGGCCCCTCGCCCCAGATGTCGGCGACGAAGGCGAAGGCGGGGTCTTCGCCCTGGACCTCGATCGTGATCCGCTCCTCGCCCTTGACCTGGCCGGAGAGCAGGACGGAGGCCAGCAGCCCCTCGCAGCCGAGCACGGCGGCCGTGCCGGAGAGGGAGTGGCGGCGGATGAGCTCGGCGCAGGGGCCGGGCGCGACGACGGCGAGGACGCGGACCTTGCGGTCGCAGGCGAGGGCGCGCACGAGGCGGCCGGTGGAGGCGGGTGGCATGGCGCGGGGCTAACCGGGGAGGGGGATGTCCGCTGGGCTACCCCCGCCGCGCCTCGGCCTCCTCCCGCCGGGCCTGGCACTCCCGGATGTGGTCCAGGTCATCCCGCGGGATGGCGGCGATCAGGGTCCGGGTGTACTCCTGCTGCGGGTCCTGGTAGATGGCCTCGGACGGTCCGGCCTCGACGATCTTTCCGTCCTGCATCACGCACATGACGTCGGACATGAACTTGACCACGGACAGATCGTGGCTGATGAAGATGTAGGTGAGCCCGCGCTTGGCCTGCAGGTCCTTGAGGAGGTTGAGGACCTGGGCCTGGACCGAGACGTCCAGGGCGCTGACGCTCTCGTCGCAGATGATGAACTCGGGCTCGAGCGAGAGGGTGCGGGCGATGCAGATGCGCTGGCGCTGGCCGCCGCTGAACTCGTGGGGGTAGCGCTGGAGGTGCTCGGGGGAGAGGCCGACCTCGTCGAGCAGGACGGCGGCCCGATCCCGCCGGTCGGCGTCGGAGAGGCCGATGCCATGGACCTTCATCGGCTCGGTGACGGCTTGTTCCACGGTCAGCCGGGGGTTCAGCGAGCTGTAGGGGTCCTGAAAGATGATCTGCAGATCGGCGCGGACCTTGCGCATGGCGCGGGCGTCGAGTGCGCGGAGATCCTGGCCCTTGAACTGTACGCTGCCGCCGGTGGGCTCCACCAGGCGCAGGATGGCCCGGCCGGTGGTGGTCTTGCCGCAGCCGCTCTCGCCGACCAGGCCCAGGGTCTGGCCTCTGTAGACGTCGAAGGAGATGCCGTCGACGGCCTTGACGTGGCCGACGACCTGGCTGAAGAGGCCCTTGCGGATGGGGAACCAGACCTGCAGATCGCGCACGCTGAGGACGGGGCTGCCCTGTCCCTCGGACTGCTTCTCGCGGCCGCCCTCTTCGAGCTGCTTCAGCCGCTCGGGGGTCATCTCCTTCTCGCGCATCTTCCAGTCGTCGCCCTCCTGCCAGCTGTCCATGAAGTCGCTGACGGTGGGCAGGATCCGGTAGCGCGTGTCCAGGCGGGGGCGGCAGGCCAGCAGGCCGCGGGTGTAGGGGTGCTGCGGGTTGCCGAAGACGCTGAGCACGTCGCCGTACTCGACGATGCGGCCGCGGAACATGACCGCGACCTCGTCGGCGATCTCGGCGATGACGCCGAGATCGTGGGTGATGAACAGGATGCTCATGCCGCGCTGGTCGCGCAGGCCGCGCAGCAGGTCCAGGATCTGGGCCTGAACGGTGACGTCGAGCGCGGTGGTGGGCTCATCCGCGATCAGCACCCGCGGGTTGCAGGCCAGGGCCATGGCGATCATGACCCGCTGCTTCTGGCCGCCGGACATCTCGTGGGGGTAGCTGTCCAGGCGGCGCGCGGGGTCGGGGATGCCGACCTCCTGGAAGAGCTCCAGGGCGCGGGCGCGGGCCTCCTCCCGGCTGACCTTCTCGTGGATCAGGATGGCCTCCATCACCTGGTCGCCGACCGTGAAGACCGGGTTCAGCGAGGTCATCGGCTCCTGGAAGATCATGGCGATCTCGTTGCCGCGGATGCTGCGCATCTCTTCGGCCCGCATGCTGAGCAGGTCCCGGCCCAGCAGGGCGATCCGGCCGCCGGCGATCTCGGAGCTGCTCTCGGGCAGCAGGCGCATCAGGGTCAGCGAGGTGACCGACTTTCCCGAGCCGGACTCGCCGACCAGGCCCAGGGTGCGGCCGCGGCGGATCTGGAAGCTGACGTCGTTGACGGCCTTGACCAGGCCTCCCTCGGTATGGAAGAAGGTCTTCAAGCCCTGGACGTCGAGCACGACCGAGGAGCTGTCGGGGGAAGGTGCGGTCATGGAGCTCTCAGCGGTCGGCAGAGGCGCGGACGACCTCGTCGACGAAGTCGAGCAGGACCTCGTCGACGTCCAGGCCGAGCGACTCGCCGGAGTCGGCGTTGATCAGGATGCGCGGGGTATCGGGGCTCACCGGCCGCACGCTGGCGGCGGTGGTGCCGTCGAGGATGCGGCGGGCGAGGTCGGCGGCCTGGCGACCGACGCCGTCCCAGTTGGGGGCGACACACATGAAGGCGCCGGCGTGCACCAGCTGCTCGCTGTAGACGAGGAGCGGGATGCGCGCCCGCAGGCTCTCGTCGCGCAGGGTGCGGAAGTTCTGCGGGGTGACGACGACCGGGTCGGGGAGGATCCAGAGGGCGTCGATCTGCTTGCGCAGGCTGGTGTAGCCCCGGCGCACGTCCTTGGTGCGGCTGACCCGCCGGACGACCAGCTCGTAGCCGGCGCGGCGGGCGGCCTCGATGGCCTCGTCGATGTGGGGGTTCTTGTTTCCTTGCCAGACGACGATGCCGATGGTCTGCACGTCGGGGGCGAAGAGCTGGAACTGGCTGAGGACCATCTCGGGCGGCATCTCCATGCCGACGCCGGTGATGAAGGCGCCCTCGATGCCGTAGCGGGCGGGGTCGAGCACGGCGACGTGCACGATGGGCACGCCCTTGAGCTCGGTCGCGGCCAGCCAGGCGGCCTTGGCCCCCAGGGCGAAGACCAGGGAGGGCCGATCCTGGCGGAGGTCTTCGGCGACGCGCATGGCCTTGCGGCGGTCGCCGTCGAGCTGGATGACCTGGACCGGCTCGCCGAGGGCCTGCTCGAAGGCGGCGATGGGCGCCTCGTAGGCGGTGAGGCGGTCGCTGCTGAGGGCGACGACGCCGGCGGCCTGGGCGAGGGAGGCGAGGCCGAGGCTGAGCAGCAGCGCGTTCATGTTCCCTCTCCGAGCACGATCACCTGGGCGCGCCCCTCCTCCACCCGTACCTGCTTCTGCCAGCTCTGTCCCGTGGCCGGGTCACGGACGACCAGGGTGCGGCTGCCGACGGGCAGCTCCAGCGCGCGGACCGGCGTGCGGCCGTAGGAGCGGCCGTCGACGCTGAGCTCCAGCCCGGTGGGGCGGGAGCTGATGTTGAGGAAGCCGGTCGGGCCGCCCTGCGAGGAGGAGCCGGTGGAGGCGGGGGTCGAGGGGACGGAGACGACGGGCTCGGGCTCGGGCTCGGGTGGAGGGGGCTCGGGCTCGGGCGGAGGAGGCTCGGGTGCGCGAAGGTCGGGCTCGGGCTCGGGCTCGGGTGGAAGA
>ERZ761602.8084-NODE-8084-length-10782-cov-3.618346_pt1 | contig 10782 bp, 6 predicted proteins | sample MGYA00512165_ERZ761602 | MGnify/ENA primary metagenome ERZ761602 (study PRJEB28899, sample SAMN02445085) | bioreactor sludge metagenome | biome: EBPR sludge; isolation source: Thorneside wastewater treatment plant | place: Australia: Brisbane, Thorneside...
GTATAATCCAAAACATCCACGACAGGTGAAGTACCACCTTTCTTTGCCGCCCCGGCACTTTTTATGGCATCGGTGATCAATCCGTCTTTAATATTTCCGGGAGATGGGTTCATGGAAAAGCTGGAACCTGCATTGGTAACGATCTCATCATAGCTTTTCATCAGCTTCATAAACTTACGGGCTGTTGCTTCGTTTATGGAACGGTCAACAAGTTCCTGTTCCACTCCACATAACTCAGGAAATTCTGCTAACAGAACCTTACCTCCCAGTGCCACAACAAGATCTGAGCAAAATACCGCTGAAGCCGTCACTGCCGCCGCATTTTACACCAATGCATAGTTTATCTAATGCAGCTGGTTTTCTTTCCAGTTTATTTATTTCAATTAATCCTTCAAATGTTTTTTTTATCGCATCAGTAATCAGTTGCTCTTCACTTTGTGATTGCTGTTGTTCAAAAATGAACAACGGTTTATCGAAATTAGGGTTATGTCCTTTCAGGTCATTCAGGAAATCCTGTGTCTGTAAATTTTGACAACCCAGGCTTAATACTGTTACGCCGCCCACATTCGGATGATCTGCATAAGCCGCTAATAATTTACTGAGTATGGCAGCATCCTGTCGTATGCCGCCCCATCCGCCCTGGTGATTCAAAAATTTTATTCCATCCACATTCTTAAATGGCCGGTGATGACCGTTGGAAGAAGGGGATAGGCTGATGCTGTTTAATTGATTTCCCTTCTTGTATGCATCCAGTAAATGGTAAGTGTATTGTTTATACTTGTCCGTCACCGCATAGCCCAATTCATTATGCATTGCCTCACGGATGACATCTAAATCTCTGTTTTCACAAAAGACAGTGGGAATGAACAGCCAATAATTGGCCGTGCCCGCTCTTCCGTCTGCTCTGTGATAGCCATTGAACGTTCTTCCTTTGAATCTTGAAACATCCGGAGCCTGCCATTCAAAATTTGCGTTCCTGTAATCATACGGTTCAGCAGCATGTTTGATGTTCTCTGTTGACATGCGACTGCCTTTTACAGTATCTTTCTGTGTTTTTCCAACTAAAACACCGTACATGATCACTTCATCACCTGTCTTCAAATCCTGCATAAAGAATTTATGCTTGGCGGGGATATCTTCCTGAAGCAGGTAGTCAACACCCTCAAAAGAGATGGTTTCTCCTTTTGAAAGATTGGTTAATGCCACAATAACATTATCCTTTGGATGTACTTTTAAAACCTTGTGCTTCACACCGTAACTTTTTTGTTTTCGAGTTGCTCAACAGTTGCCAGCACTCCGTTAGTAATCATATCGTGCAGTTGCTCCTGCACGGTATGCAAAAAGCCGGGTAATTTGGTCAGATCAATTTCCCACAGCTCTTCATTGGCTAATATTTCAGCAACTGCTTCAGTCGCATTGCCATTATTCCAGACTTTGTAAAAATACTCAGCCGCATCGTCTTTTATTTCATACTCTATACCATTTCTTTCACCATAATATTTATTGCCTGTTTTCCTGGTCACTTTCATATACAACAGGTAGGCGGCAAAGCCGGTGGCCATATGCATAGGTACATTACTGTGTAACTCATAATGCCTTTGCAACAGCGGCATATTCCGCATTTTCATTTTGGAAGTGTATTGAACAGTAATGCTCTGCCACTGGTGATCAATAAAGGGATTGCAGAATCGTTCGAATGTGCTGTTAGCAAAATCTGCCTTTACTTTTTCATCTATTGTAAAAGGGATAGACGGGGCTATTTCATTATGCATGAGTTCTTTTGTAAATACACTGTAAACAGGATGCAATACTGCTTCACGGGTAATATTGAAACCGCAGAGAAAAGCTGTGCCGCAATTGAATGTATGTGTACCGTTCAGCAACCTCAGCTTTAACTCTTTGAATAAGGTAATATCTGGGGCAATGACAACCGCATTATCCACTCTGCCAAATGACAATACTTCTTTCACCTTCTCATCGCCTTCAATAGCCCAGAGCCGGAATACTTCACTCATGGTCATCAGTTCATCTTTATAGCCTAATGCTGTTTCGATCTTTTTTGTTTCCTCTGCATTCGGCTTGCCTGGAACGATACGGTCAACCAGCGAGTTACAGAATGTATTATGATTCTCCAGCCACTCTATGAATTTAAAATCAAGGCTATTGATATGGGCCAGTTCCAAAACAATACTCTCCAGTTTTGAACCATTATCGGTAATGAGTTCTGTTGGTACGATCACCATTCCGCTTTCTTTGCTTCCATTAAATGCTTTGAAACGTTCCAGTAAAAAGGCGAGTAATTTACCAGGGAAAGATGCAGGTGGTTCTGCGGATATATCATCCTGTACTAATTGTATTCCCACCTCAGTGGTATTAGAGATGATAATTTTCATCTCCGGGTTATGAGCACATTCGAGTATTCTTTTCCAATCAGTTCTTGCTCCAAGCACCCTGCTGATGGATGCATTGATAATGTTCTCTTCTACCGTTGTTCCGTTCTCCACACCACGGACACAAACCGTATACAAGCCGTCCTGTTTATCAAAAGCGCTGCTGTCGCTGTCAGTTGATTTTACCACAACAATTCTCCCGTTGAAAATGCCCTGTTTGTTGGCTTTATCAATAAAATAATCCGGTAAGGCCCTTAACAGAACACCTGTACCGAACTGTAATACTTTTTCAGGCAACTCAAATATTTTTTCATCCGGAATATCTAGTCCTGGTTTTGCTGCAATCTGCCGGATGGCATTTTTAGATAATTGCATAGTCAGTTTTTTTCGGGGCTCCAGCGATTGCCAAATACCCAGTTAACAGTTATATCACCTGCTTTCACCCCGGCCGGAAGATTATTGCTGTACCAGCTGAAATCATTTCCACCTTCCCGGTGACAGTTGTAATAATATATTCTTTCACCCCAGTTTATTATGTTGTTGGTTTGAACACGGTAAATGGGAGTATCCTTCATATTCTTTGCAAAGGCACAATTGATAAGATAAAACTGTGCTTCCCGGTGATAACGGCCCAGCATAAAATTATCATACCCGCTGAACCTGCAACTCACTAGCACTGTTTTTGAATCAATATGGCCGGAGCCATCATGCCAGATAGCAGCAGGCCCTGTATGAGTGATGAATTCACAGTTCTCTGCCCAGGCCCAGCCACGGGGACAATAAAAGTCAACGCCGCCTTCCATGATACAGTCTTTGAAATACCACATGCCATTCATGGTTTCCCATGGACTCACGGTATCGCCGCCAAAAGAACGAAAACGGCAGTTTACTGCTTTTAACCTGGTGGCCATGTTCATAGTGCGCAGCGCCATCTGGTGGCCATCCTTCCTTAATTTCTTTTCTTTATTTTTTGAAGTATCTGAAGCACACCAGATCGTTCTTTCTTTAAAATCAAAACCATAGTTGTTGGTGATGGTGAGATTTTTCAGCGTAATATCATTAGCCCCGATATTCATTGTAGCCACTCCCCAGTCGTCGGTATGTCCGCAGCGCCATTCATCCCTTGCAATAGAAGCGATAATGATCGTTTTCTCCCTGTCTTCACCTTCAAAAACTATATTGGCTTTTTCGATGTAGATTTTTTCAGCATAGGTTCCTTTCTTTATATAAATCGTTCTAGGGGTAGCAGATGAATCAGGCAGACTGTTAATTGCACCCTGTACCGTTTTATAATCACCGCTGCCATCCGCAGCCACTGTAATTCTTTTTACAGAGAAAGAAGATTGCGCCACTGCACAGGCTTGTAACGTCAGCAGTGCTGTAATTAAAAAAATACTTGTATTTGATCTTACTCTCATTTAGCTTGTTTTAACAACCATTGCACCCATTCTTCTGCTGCTTTGTAATTCTGAAAATCAGCGGGCAATTTTCTTCCGTCCAGATACTCGTTGTAGATCCATGGATCACCAATCGCAAACAGCGTTCCTTTGCCATACTTCGCAACAGCCATCACATTGTCATTACCGTTCTTTACAATAGTTACAGCGGGTGCTGTAATATTCAGGCTGCTGTATTCTTTCACATATAACTTCCAGTTGGATTTGAAAACAGGATTACCCGTTCCTGTCATCACCACTCCCTGTTCAAACTGGTCATTCTGCACACGGTTCTTACTGTCTTCATTGAATTGTATTCCAAACTTACCTGCGAGCAGATTGAAATTTTTAAACTCAGCATTACCGGCATCATTGCCCAGCAATACAAGTACACCGCCATTTTTCACCCAGTCACTGATTGAGATTGCATCCTTTGGATTCAGGAATTTCGGCTTTTCCGTTTCTTTTTCTGTATCCGGGTCAACTATAATATATATGGAAACATTTTTCAGGTCTGCTGATGTTGGCCATTTTTCCAGGGATCTTGTTTTTGCGCCATACTTCGTAAAAATATCACCCAGCATGGCGTAGCCGCTGTTGGTTTTATCTTCCCATGTATAATGCCAGCGGATGGGTGTGCCGGTAATGTCTTTTTTCCACTCGTTGTTATAATAATAATCGAGTAAAACAGTTTTTCCCCTGGCGATATTTAGCGTTTCGTTCAGTTCCATTTCAGCAGCACATTTAATGAATGCACCCATTCCTTTCGGGTCATTCACTATCACCGGCTCACTCATGTAATAGTCAAAACTGCCATCACGGTAAGGCTTACCACCGAGACCAGACACAGCAACAGTTCCTTTCAGGTTTACCTGGCCGTTAGCATCTGTTTCAATAAATTCTTTTATGATACCATGGTATGCCTGTTTGGCATGATCCAAATAAGCACCGGGGATATAACCCTTTCTGGCGCCTTTGGCAAAAGTATAAGCCAGCATACAGGAGGCTGATGCTTCTACATAGTTCCTTGGTTCATCAGGCATATTGGCAACATCATACCATAATCCTGTTTTATTATCCTGCACTTTTCTGACAGCAATAACAAAGCGATGAAGAATGGCGATCAGTTCAGCTCTTTTTGGATGATCAGCGGGAAAATGATCCAGCACATCTACCAGTGCCATTCCATACCAGCCCAAACTTCTTCCCCAGAAATTGGGTGATTGTCCTGTTGTTTTATCAGCCCATTGCTGTGCTTTACTTTCATCCCATCCATGATATAAAAGCCCTGTTTTTTTATCATATGCATGTTTCTCCATAAGGATAAATTGCCTTGCAATATCATTGAAAGCAGAATCTTCATGAAAAAGTTTGGCATACTCAGCGTAAAAGGGCTGACCCATGTACAAGCCATCCAGCCACATCTGGTACGGGTATATTTTTTTATGCCAGAAACCACCTTCCGAAGTGCGGGGATGTGTTCTTAATTGATTGCGCAGCAGGTCAGCCGCTTTCTTATATTTTTCTTTACCGGTAACCTGGAACAGGAACAATAATAATTTCCCGTTATTGATATGGTCAATATTATACTCATCGGGTCGGTATCCTTTAATGCTGCCATCAGGCTGTACATAGAAATCCATACTTTTCTGGATATAGTTAAACCACTTTCCATCGCCTGTAGCAGCCCATACAGCACGGATGCCTTTGAGTATCACTCCCTGGTCGTATCTCCATTTGGCAGCTTTATCTCCTGCCAGGACAAATGAATCAGGCCACAGCTTCATGGCTGTTTCTGAGATGCGTTCACTCCATTTTTCATTAGGAGAAGGAGAGGGCTGCGCAAAAACAGTGCTTTTTTCTGTGGCACCCAGTTCGTACTTTATTTTTTCCTTTGCTTTGGACGCATCGGTATTTTTTATATTGATAGTATTGCTTCTTTCTCCGTTTATACGGAATAACAGTTCTGCTTTTTCTTTATAAGTGATATTGTCAAATACCAGTTTATCACTCTGCACAACATCGATCACGGGGTTCGTTTCATCACTGATGATTTTGATGTTCCTGAATGTAATGCCAGAAGCTTCCTGCACATCAATACCTTTGTGAGCCTGCAGCACCATATTCTCCAGCACCATATCTTTTACATTCATTTCCGGGAGGCCTCTTACAAAAATTCCTTTCTCTGCACCATTACAGTATACATTACTGATGTAAAAGTTTTTGAAAACGGGAGTGGTCTCATCCACCGGTTTGAATTCTACTTTGGGTAATTCTCTTTTTTCTCCGGCCAGCGGAATGGGATCTTTCGCTGCATAATACATATCGAACAGGATCGCTTCACCCGGAATATCTTTCATGAAAATGTCTTTTATGAAAATATTCTCCACCACGCCACCGCGGCCTCTTGTGGTTTTAAAACGAAGACCTATATCTGTACCAATGAATGCGCAATTGCTGACGTGAATATTCCGGGCACCGCCACTCATCTCACTGCCAATAACAAAACCGCCATGTGATGCATATACTGTACATCCCCTGATAATTACATTCTCGGTGGGCATTCCTCTTTTTCTTCCCTCTGCATCACGGCCGCTTTTCATACAAAGTGCATCATCACCGACATCAAAGATGGAGTTCTCGATCAGCACATTTTTACAGCTCTCCACATCTATACCATCACCATTCTGTGCATACCAGGGATTTTTTACTGAAATATTACGGACTGTCAGGTGTTCACTCATTAATGGATGCAAACACCAGGCGGCTGAGTGCTGAAATGTAACACCTTCGAGCAGGATATACTTACAGTTAGTAAGCAATAATAAGTTGGGACGGAGAAAATCTTTGATGCTGTCATAAAAGGCAGCATCTTTCTCCGGAGAAATAGCACCTGGGTTAGATAGTTTTGAACCTTTCAATGTTTTCTCCGTGGGGTACCATGTTTTCTTATCATCACTGAGTACACCACCACTGGCCACTAATTTTTTCCACTGTGTTTCATTCAGTTTATCTTTTTTTACCATCCTCCATGCATCACCGTTACCATCAATTATCCCTTTACCGGTGATGGCGATATTATTTGCATCCGTTGCCGAAATGGGAGATTGGTTCCGCATCTGTGGTAATCCTTCCCAGTTGGCTGCTACCAGCGGGTATTCATTAAAATCTTTGGTGAATAACAATGTTGCCCCAGTTGCCAAATGAAGATTGATATTACTTTTTAAAACGATCGGTCCCGTTAACCACAGACCAGCCGGAACCAACACCACACCTCCGCCTTTTTTAGCCTGGGCATCAATGGCAGCACTGATGCTTTTTGTATTGAGTGTATGTCCATCCGGAATAGCACCAAACTTTACAATGTTTGTAGTGTCCTTTTTAAATTTTGGAGCAATTATTACGGGGAACTTTCCCTGTTGGGCATAGGAGTATATGCCTATTGCAAGGAAGCTAAGTATGATTGAAAATTTCTTCATCAGGCAAACATGCTTTTACAGCGTTTTCGTTATACAAGTCTAACCAGATATTGTCTGTTAATCAACGAATTGCATTCCTTTATTTACGCAATCGTTACCGGGAACGGTATCGGTTTTTAGGAGGGATTTTGCAGCTAAGTTTTAAACCATTTTTACTGCCTGGCGGGCCAGTAATTTCCATTTTCCAGCCTGCTTTTGCCACACTAATAGTATTCTCAGGTGAACTTCTCCCGGCTTACCGCCATCATTGGTCTTTGCTTTCAGAATATGGCGGACAATAGCTGTTTTTCCGCTTACACTGATCGTTTGTTCACCGAGTTCAATGGAAACAAAATCAGATTTGCCACTCACAATCTTTTCTACAAATTCATTTTTATCATCTATATGTCCACTACTATGACCATAACTTAATTTTTCAGCCACAGAATTTTCCAGGTCTGTTTTGCTGGCATCAATCATTGCAACCCGTAGTTTTTCAACGGCAGTTGCGACAGCTTTTTCCTGCCTGCCCGCCGGATAGGCAGGATTGCTTTGTGCAGCAGCAACTGACACCATAAAAAACAGAAGGGCAGATAAAATGAATTTTGTCATAGTTAAAATCGTTTAGCCATTGGTATAAGGTCAGTCAGTTCCGTGATCTTCACGGGTCTTTCTAATTCAATACTTTTCCTGGCAGCTATCCCGATCAGGATTGACATAGCACCTTCTCTTGTTCCTGCCATTACATGATGCGGGTTATCATTTTTGTCAACAAAGATCCTGCGCTGCATTCTTATGTCACCACCACCATGACCGCCTTTTATTTTCGGAGTAGTGAATATTTCATAATTTTTTTTGAAATTATCCATTACCATAATTTCCCTGAATTCTCCCGGTATGGCATCATCGGCATTACTCATCTCCATGGCATGGCGGTTGGCCTGGTCATCTGCAGTCTTTTGTAAGTATGGAATATCTTCCCATGTTTCTATTCTGCCACCGGTTCCGTTAAAAGCTATCTGCCATCCTTCGTAAGGAGAATAAGTAGTTAATGAATAATTGACGATAACACCATTGGCATATAATATCTGTGCACTCATTTTATCCCATATATCAATTTCATTTCGCCACACACAGCCATCTCTCAGGTAGCCATCGTGGTGTTCGTTCTTTACATACAGGTTGGTTAGCCTTTCATCTTTTGTGATATCCCAGTAAAATTTGCAATTGTCCTTATGTTCACAGCCGCGACATTTGATTCCACGGAATGAATTATTTTTTCCGTAGTGCTCCAGTGCGCCGTAGGCGCTTACTTCAACCGGTTCTGAATTGAGCCACCAGTTTAATAAATCAAAATGATGTGTGGCTTTATGTACCCAAAGTGAACCGCCTTTGTTTACAAAACCATGCCAGCGGCGGAAATAATCAGCTCCGTGATATACATTCAGGTACCAGTTAAAATCAACAGAAGTTACTTTCCCGATCCGTTGCTGTGCCAATAACTCTTTCAACTGCATGGCATGTACACTGTGACGGTAGTTGAAAGCAACGATCACTCTCTTTCCTGTTCTCTTTTCGGCCTCCAATATTCGTTTGCATTTTATCTCATCGGTGGTCATGGGTTTTTCGGTGATCACATCACAACCCATTTCGAGTGCTGTTACGATCTGTTCATCATGTGCTGCATCTACCGTTGTCACTATCACATAATCTGGTTTAGTTTCTTTCAGCATTTGTTTGAAATCAGTATAAGCAGGGCAATTAACATTCATCGCCTGCTTTACATAGGCCATTCTGCCGGGATTGATATCGCAGAGACCAACGAACTCAATTACTTCATTGAATGATTTCAGCAAATTACTTCCCCAGAAGCCGGAACCACGGTGACCGGTGCCCACTAATGCCAACTTTAGTTTCTTACCCGGCGAGAAAGCAAAGCCTTCAAACGGGTGCAGCATGAGTGCAGTACCCGCAGCAGCAGTATAACCCAAAAATTTACGACGTTCCATATGCGATCGTTTATTTTATTGTACAAGTTCAAAACGGAACCAATCCACATCTGTAAAACCCGAATCATTTGTTTTGACAGTCCGGGTACAAAACAACCCGACTTTTGCACTGACCCAACGGCCTGGTTTAGCCACTAGTTTATCGCCGATATTTTTAAAACTGATTCCATCTTCACTGTAGCTGAATTCACAAACAGCTCCTTTGCCCACTTTCACTCGGAAATAAATATCAGCACCGTTTATTTTATCTCCTGAGATCACTACTTCTTCTTTGCCTTTGTCAGCATTACTGCAATGGCTGAATGAAATATAATTGCCACCTGTTTTTTTTACCAGCGACAGATAAGCATAATCTGCTCCGTGAATGATCAACCCAGTCTTTTCTCCATCGAGTCTTGGTTTGAATGAAAGTTTAGTTGTTACCATGAACTCGCCGGCCGGAAATTTTTGCATCAGCAGGCTGGGGACATCCCAGTAATTTTTTATACTGTCCGGAAGCTGCGCAGAGAATAACCGTAAATAACCATTTGAAGGAAATGCCCAGTACGGTTTCGGATTCGCCTGCCATTGCCATTGCAATTCTAATTTGGTTGAATTGAATTCATCACTGTCTGCAACGGTTGTTATCGGATAAGTTTTTCCAACGTCGGGTTTTTTGTAAACGAGTACAGGTTCACCTTTTCCATCGCCATCTTTATCTTCCCCAATCACAGGCCAGTCGTTTATCCATTTCATGGGATTAAGATGTACTACTCTTCCATATGCATCTTTATCCTGAAAGTGCAGGAACCAATGTTCACCTGTTTTAGTATCTACCCATGCTCCCTGGTGCGGGCCATTAACAGAAGTATTACCCTGATCCAGTACCACTTTTCTTTCATAAGGGCCATAAATATTTTTACTGCGTAAAACTGTTTGCCAGCCGGTACTTACACCACCTGCAGGTGCAAAGATGTAGTAATAGCCATTTCGTTTGTACAATTTCGGCCCTTCAATAGTCGGATCAAGTTCATGACCATCATATATCATTATTGCATCACTGATGACTTTTGTTCCATCCTTGCTCAATTCTTTCACTACGATGATTGATTTAATACCAGCCCGGCTGCCTGCATAAGCATGAACCATATAAACTTTTCCATCATTATCCCAAAGAGGGCAGGGGTCTATCAATCCTTTACCAGCTTCTACCATCACCGGATCTGTCCACGGGCCATTAATATTTTTTGATTTGACCAGGTAAATACCAAAATCAGGATCGGGGTAATAGATATAAAATTCATTGTTGTGATAACGTATACTTGGCGCCCATACACCGCCACCATGCTGCACCTTGCTGAAATGATCAAACGGAGGTTGTTTCTTTAGTGCATGACCGATCAGCCTCCAGTTCACCAGGTCTTTTGAATGAAGAATGGGTAAACCCGGTACATGATTAAAGCTGGAGGAAATCATATAATAGTCATCGCCCACTCTTATTGCATCAGGA
>ERZ761602.8088-NODE-8088-length-10767-cov-5.966580_pt1 | contig 10767 bp, 8 predicted proteins | sample MGYA00512165_ERZ761602 | MGnify/ENA primary metagenome ERZ761602 (study PRJEB28899, sample SAMN02445085) | bioreactor sludge metagenome | biome: EBPR sludge; isolation source: Thorneside wastewater treatment plant | place: Australia: Brisbane, Thorneside...
AAGATGAGTATAGCCGCTCGCCGTATCATTTAAGCCTTAACGGCACCTGGAAATTTACCTATACCGATAAGCACGCGGATCGCATTAAAGACTTTTATCACCCAGATATGAACACTTCCACATGGAGTAATATCAAAGTTCCGTCAAACTGGGAGATCGAAGGATTTGGTATTCCAATTTACACCAACGTTCAATACCCGCACCCCAACAATGCCCCATTTATTGGTGACAACAACCCCGTTGGGACTTATCGAACGGATTTTAATTTACCCAATACATTCAACGGAAAAGAAGTGATGTTGCATTTCGGTTCGATTACCGGAGCAGCATTCGTATATGTAAATGGAAAATACGTTGGCCTATCCAAAGCATCGAAAACACCTGCCGAGTTTAACATCACCAAATTTTTACAACCCGGCAAAAATCTGTTAGCCGTTCAGGTGTTTCGCTGGCACGACGGAAGTTATATGGAAGATCAGGATTTCTGGCGCATCAGCGGCATCGAGAGAGATGTATTCCTGTTTGCAATGCCAACAACTACTGTATGGGATTTCTTTATCAAAGGCAATCTTGATGAACAATACAAAAATGGACTGTTTTCAACCGATGTGACGTTAAGGCAATTCAATAACAGTGCGGTTAAAAGCGGAATTGTTACCGTAAATGTGTTGAATAAGAGCGGTAACTCAGTTTTTTCACAACAAAAGAATATTTCACTAACAAATGACTCTTTGCAAACGGTTAGCTTCTCCGGAACAATTAAGAACCCTGAAAAATGGTCAGCAGAAACTCCTAATCTTTACGATTGCATAGTCAGCTTTAAACCTTCAAACGGCGAAACACAATATACTGGCGCAAAAATTGGTTTCAGAAAAATAGAAATCAAAAACGCAGTGCTAATGATAAACGGTGTTCCTCTAAGAGTTACAGGTGTCAATCGCCATGAACACGACCCAGTATTAGGTCACGTTTCCACAAAAGACCTGATGATAAAGGATATTGCGCTGATGAAACAATTCAATATCAATGCCGACAGAACCAGCCACTATCCAAACGATCCTGAGTGGTACAAACTCTGCGACAAGTACGGAATCTATGTTGTGGATGAAGCAAATATTGAAACCCATGCATTGGGTGCCGAAAAGCAAGGCAGGTTCGATAAAAGCAAACATATTTGCTATCTGCCTGAATGGGCGCCATCTATTTTCGACCGCCATGTAAGAATGGTTGAAAGAGATAAAAATCACCCATCGGTAATTTTATGGTCATTGGGGAATGAAAGCGGCAACGGCCAGGTAATGAAGGATGCATACAAATGGATCAAAGAACGCGATAACACGCGTTATGTTCAGTTTGAATCTGCAAACAAAGACTGGAATACCGACATTTACTGCCCGATGTATCCGCGTATCGAGGAGATGACGAAGTATGCAGCCGACCCGAACCCAAAAGTTCCGTTTATCATGTGTGAGTATGCACATGCAATGGGTAACAGCAGCGGCAACTTTAGAGAGTACTTTGACATTATGGACAGAAGCCCACACATGCAGGGCGGATTTATTTGGGACTGGGTTGATCAGGGCTTTAAAACCAAAGATGTAGGCGGCAACACATTTTATGCCTACGGCGGCGATTTAGGAAGTTATCATTTATACAACGACGAAAACTTTTGCTCCAATGGACTGATTGCCGCTGACCGAACCCCTCATCCCGGCTTATACGAGGTTAAAAAAGTATATCAACATATTAATTTTAAAGAAAAAGATTTAACCAGAGGTTTAGTTACCATTAAAAACGATTATGGTTTTACAAATCTTGACAACTTTAATTTCAAATGGCAGGTTTACAAAAATGGAGAAAAAATAAAAGAAGATGTGTTTCATCTGAAGGTAGAGCCAGGCCGGTCTAAAGATGTAAATATACCATTGCCCTCTATTAATACAAGCGGCGGCGATGAATACTTCCTTAACGTTTCAGCATTTACCAAAACTGCCACCGAAATGATTCCGCTAAATCATGAAATGGCAAACTACCAGTTTAAACTTGGTGGAGATTATTTCAACAGATCAAAAATCACAAACGGAAATTTGAAAATCACAAAGAGCGATGATAAATTAATCTTCACCTCTGCCGACGTAGCTGGAGAAATTGACCTGAAAAATGGCAACATCAACAATTACAAGAATGCGAAAGGCATGAGTTCCGGAGTTACCCCCGAACCTTATTTTTGGCGTGCTCCTACCGACAATGATTTTGGTAACCAAATGCCTTCAAAGTTGGGAATTTGGAGAAATGCTCACATCAACAAAAAAGTAAAAAGCGTTGTCGCTGGTGAACAAACCACGGATGGAATAATCGTTACAGCGAATTTTGAACTAACAGGCATTGGCGTACCGTATACCGTAGAATACAAAATTCTAACCGATGGAGCCATTCAAATAACTCCGTCAATTGATTTGACGGGTCGGGATCTTCCCGAACTACCACGGTTTGGAATGAGGATGGTATTACCACAAAATTTTGATAACATAACGTACTTTGGTCGCGGCCCCTGGGAAAATTATAGCGACAGAAATGAATCTTCTTTTGTGGGCTTGTACAACGACAATTCAAAAAACATGTTCACGGCCAACTATATTCGCCCTCAGGAAAATGGTTACCGTACTGATGTTCGCTGGTTAACCCTCACAAATAACAAAGGCAACGGATACCACATCGAAGGCCTTCAGCCGATTTGCTTTAGCGCCATTAACCATTCAACAGAAGCAATGGATCCGGGTCTTAGTAAAAAACAACAGCATCCCAAAGACCTCAGGCCCGAAGGAAGTGTTTTTCTTCATATTGACCTTAACCAGCGAGGCGTTGGGGGCGATAACAGCTGGGGCCAACTGCCACACAAGCCTTACCGGCTTGAGGATAAAAAATACACATACAGTTATGTGATCAGGTTATTATAACAAACAATATTCAACATCAACAGGTGTGTAAATTAAACTTGCATTTGCAATGTCTTTTAGCGATGCAGCAAACAGGAAAATATCTTTTAATAATTGCCGGCTTCATTGCATTGGCAGGTATTGTATTAATGTTGGTCGGCAACAAGTTAAATTTTCTCGGCCGTTTACCCGGAGATATCAGAATCGAAAAGGAAAATTTTAAATTCTATTTCCCAATTACAACGATGATCCTGTTAAGCCTAGTAGTCAATGCTATCGTTTGGGTAATCCGCCGATTCTTTTAAATCAGATTCTTCAATAATTTCAATATTAGCAATGCGCAAATTTTTTGTATTCTTTTATTTCTGTTTCATCCTCTTGTTAACAGGTCCTTCCGTACCCGCCCAAAATAAAACCGCAGGAGACGACCGTATGGAATGGGTCAGGGTGATGGACAAAGTGGTTCGCCCTGTATTTGAAAATATGGCAAACAATCAGCTTCGCGCTGTAATGCCTAAAGAAATATCGCCCGTTAGCGATAATCCAAAACATCGAATTGAAGCGCAATATCTTGAAGCGCTGGGAAGAGCGCTAAGCGGAGTCGGCCCCTGGCTGCAACAGGAAGGTGGGTCTACGGAAGAGATTCGTTTGAGAAAACAATACAGAAAATGGGTGCTGGCATCTATAAAAAACGCAACGGACAGTACCCAAAAAGATTTTGTTTTATGGAAAGGGGGACAGCCTCTTGTTGACGCATCTTTTTTTGCGCAGGGCCTTATTAGATCTCCCTGGATTTGGGAAAACCTTGATGAAAAAACAAAACGCAATACGGTTTACTGGCTTCAACAAACCAGGAACGTGATCCCAGGATATACAAACTGGATTCTTTTCTCGGGAATGATTGAAGCCTTTTTCTTAAAATATGGCTATGAATATAATCCTCTAACAATCGAATACGGGATCAGAACTTTCATGTACCAATGGTATGCAGGTGATGGCATGTTCAGCGACGGTAATAATTTTCATATGGATTATTATAACAGTTTTGTAATTCAACCTTTCCTGAAAGAGATTGTTGAAATTGCCAACGCCAAAACCGGGAGATATAAATCAGAAAAAGAAAAACTTAATAAAATCAATGACCGCTATTCTGAAATTCAAGAGCGCAGCATTAATGCTGACGGTAGTTTTCCGGCTTATGGCAGATCAATAGTCTACCGCTCAGGTGCTTTTCATCACCTTGCTAATATGGCATACAAAGAACAACTACCTAAAAACATGTTCCCATCCCAAGTACGGGGAGCGTTATTTGCGGTGATTGAAAAAACATTAACATCTGCCGACAACTACGACAAAAACGGATGGATGGTAATTGGTCTTGCAGGCAAACAACCTGGCCTCGCGGACGTTTATAACAATCAGGGAAGTTTGTATTTGTGTACGGAAATTTTTTTACCGCTTGGGTTATCGCCCAATGCACCGTTTTGGATGCAGGCGCCTAAACCATGGTCATCAAAAGCCATTTGGAACGGGGAAGATTTTCATGGTGATCACGCAGCTGACATAAAATAATAATCTTGCCTCCGCTATCTCAGCCGGTAATTGTCGTACGGTTTTTGCACTTCAACTTTTTGTTGACTCCCCGTATTTTTTAGGCTACAACCGTATTGCAAAAAGTACAGGGCCAGCAAACCAAGGGAAATAATAACCAAAATCCAAGCTATTTTTTTCCTCAGGCTCCCCACCGGTTTTTCTTCGGCGAATTGCGCTTGCATTTGATCGGTTGTGGTTTCCCTCTCTCCCACCAACATATCGTGACTTGCATTTTGCCTGAGAACCTTTTTAGCACTAACCTCAGTAAAAGGCAGGTCTGTTGTGGTGTTCGGCGTAAACCCAGTTAGCTTGTCAACTTGGAGTAGGGTGCCTAACCCAAGCCAGTTAACTGTTTTCCCGTTATCCAAATCGGCTTTCAACCTATCGTAAAATTTATTGAATTTCAAACTGGCATCGCCCTTCGAAAGTTTTAATTTGTAGGCCAGCCAGTCAGGAAGCCCTTCATTAGATATGACATCATCAGCATTTGCATCCTTCGTAATTGGTGTAAATACTATGTTCCATCCGGGAGCTTGTAATTTTTGCGTGGTAAAATCATTTTCAGCGTTTCGGGGTTCCAGCACAAAAGTCCCCGTACCGGGTACATACAGCTTCTTCATTTGGAAAAAGTATTCGGTGAGTAATTGAAACATACGCGACTAATTTATTGAACGAATATACAAATACTGGGAAAAAGCGGGTTGACTAAAACGCGGGAGCACTGAAGGCTGCGCAAACCGTTGTAGACGCACAAAAAGAGGATGTGTAAATTTAAAGGCGCTAACTTTAAATATTAATAACAAATGATTGAACAATAATTTTAAATATTAAGCACCGATGTCGAAAAGTAAAACGTGGCCGCATCAACATGAAGAACTATTGAAAGTACTGGAAAACCGATTTCAGAAAAATCCGGATCGTCACAAAGGCATTAACTGGACACAGGTTCGAACAAAACTTGAAGCACATCCCGAAAAGTTAGCCACCCTTTATGAGATGGAATTAACCGAAGGCGAACCTGATGTAGTAAGCATTGATCAAAAGACCGATGAGATTATTTTTTTCGATTGCTCTACCGAAAGCCCAAAAGGCCGCCGCAGCCTATGTTATGACGAAATGGCCCTCAAATCAAGAAAGGAGTACAAACCTAAAAACAGCACCATACAAATGGCCACAGAAATGGGTATTAATCTTTTAACAGAAAAGCAGTACCGGGAACTGCAAATGCTTGGCGAATTTGACTTAAAAACCTCGAGTTGGATAATAACTCCACCGAACATCAGAAATTTGGGTGGAGCACTTTTTTGCGATCGCCGCTACAACACGGTGTTTACCTATCATAACGGGGCAGAATCTTATTACGCTGTACGAGGGTTTCGGGGATGTTTAAGAGTTTAGGTACATTCTTTAAAAAAGGCACATCGAGCCCCACTTTTCCTAAGGAATGCTCTTCGCCTATTGGGTTATCGTTAGTTTTATTGGAAAGGCGCTGAAATCAATCGTTCCAAATTTGCCAACTCAGTTCGGCCTGCCCGACAAGCATATCATACCCGTTTTTAATAGTAGCCCCACGTTCCTGTCCATATTTCAGAAATGCCGTTAATGGAGGATTATACACCAGATCGTAAAGGCAATGACTACGGGTGAGGTATTCATAAGGGATACCCGGGCATGTATCTGTTTTGGGAAAACTGCCTAATGGAGTGCAATTGATTATGAGCAAATGATCATTCATTATTTCGCGAGTCAACTCCTCGTAAGTTATTTGCCCGTTCTTTTTTGTGCGGGATACAAATTGATAATTAATTCCTAATTGATTCAGTACGTAAATTACCGCCTTTGCCGCCCCGCCCGTTCCCAGCACAAGCGCCTTGTTATGGATAGGACGTATAATAGCCGTTAGTGATTTTTCAAAAGCGGGTGCATCAGTATTGAAGCCTTTCAGTTTTCCATTCTCAATTTGAATACAGTTTACAGCACCGATTTCTTTGGCCTCAACATCAATCTCGTTCAAATAAACCATCACCTCCTGCTTATAAGGGATGGTCACATTGATACCACAAAGATATTTTTGAGATTCTAATAGCAATGGGAATTGGGAAATATTATTCAACTGAAATAATTCATAAGCAGCATCGGCAATACCCTCATTCGAAAATTTTTCAGTAAAATATTTTTTACTGAAAGATTGGGCAAGCGGGTAGCCAATTAATCCGAATAGTCGCATCAACTCACATTCTTTTTATCGAGGTACAAAGTGAATGTATCGCCACGAAGCCCAATACGCATGGCCTCGAGCGCAATTACTTCGTTTGGTGGAATATTACCGAGGTTCGCATTGCAACCAATAAGTTCTAAAAAGTACAATTGTTGCGCTTTTTGCGGCGCTTCCCAAATAATTTTTTCGGCAGGAATTTGAGTGAGAATTTCCTGTACCAGACCTTCACGCACCTCGCCGGTTCCACGATAAATACCCACGTTGCCGGCTTCGCGCGCTTCTGCAATCACATAAGAAGAACCCGCCTGCAACTCGGCTTTCATCAACTCAATCCATCTGTACGGCGGAATAATATGAGTGGCGTCTTTGCTACCCACCTCGCTTAACACGGTGCCATGCTTAGTCATCTTTTCAATATAACCGCACTTTTCTGCATGAGGAATGGTGATTGAGCCATCGCTCACTTCTATATAATCAATACCGTACTCCCTTAATATTGCTACATAGTCATTTACCTGGTTGCGAATAAGGTAGGCTTCAAACAGGGTGCCCCCAAAATAAACAGCCATTCCGTTCGACTTATAAACCTCAATCTTCTCCCGAAGATGAGGCGTAACGACCGCTGTACCGAACCCAAGTTTAACAAGATCAACATGTGGCGCCGAGACGCTCATGAAATTTTTTGCCTCCTCAAGGCTAAGACCTTTATCCATAACCATTGTCATGCCAGAGGTGCGTGGTTGTGTATTGCGTTGTGGTAGTTGAGATAAATTAAAACCCATGCCCTAACAGTTAAATAGATAACAAATGTAATACTTTTAGCTTTTCAGATTTAATTTCTTTAACCAGAAATGGAGTATAAAAATTTTCAACCAAATTTATACCAACCAGCGATGAACCGAAATGCAGCGACATTAATACTATTTTTAGAGGAACTTAACATGATCACTAAAAAAACCAACAATACACACGCAAGATAAATTGTCTGCCAACTAAAAACTGTTTAAAAACAATTCAAGTCCTTTTCTTTTTTCGCCGTCCAATTGATAGCTCAGATTATGTGAATAATACTTTTTTAAGTCGTAGATATTTTGGGGGCTTTGGGCGATTACTTCGTCCAAATGCTTTAGGCCATATTCATTGGCTTTGTCGAATTCTTCAATAAATTTTTCGGGTAACGGTTTTGTGCTGATCCATGCAGCAAACACAAAAGGCATCCCTGTAGCTGCTTTCCATTCTCCTGCCAGGTCATACATATAATTTGTTTTCCCTCGTTGTTGCAAAGCTCTGTCGCCAATCACCAATCCGGCTACGCTCCCTTTAATCAAATTTATAAATGATTCATCCTGCGCATCAATTAATTCCACATCAATCGCCCAATAATTTTTTACCAGCCATTTTAACAAAGCCACAGACGACCGGCTCTGGTAATCGAGATATATTGTCCTGATTTCATTTAAAGGAACATCAGAGAATAGACACACCGACGCAACATCTCCTACTGCGCCGATGCAATAATTTCCATTAATAAAATATTCTGGCAACTGCTTTGTGATGGCCACAGGTACAAGCCCCACGTCAATATGTCCGAATTTTAATTTTTCGGCAAGGATTGCAGGATACTCCTCAACCAACTCGATCATACCGATTATCGGGGGCATTTTGAGACCATACAACAGGGGACGGGTATTCAGGTAATTGATAACGCCAACTCTTATCTTTCTTTCCACTATTAAATCTTACTTTTGCGCAGCAAAGTTAACAAAAGTTTGAAGTCTAACGTTCGGGGGTTTTGCAATTTCAGTAAACCGGGTTCAAATCTTAACAAATTTCTGCTCCCGAACAACAACGACATACACTAAACAACAACCAGCAATGTCTTTAACAGCAATTTCGCCAATTGACGGCCGTTATCAAAAACAGGTACAACAATTACAGGAGTATTACAGTGAGTACGCATTAATAAAATATCGGGTTATTATTGAAGTTGAATATCTTTTTCTGTTGGCTGAAAAAAAATTTCTGAGGTTATCAGCGTCTGCAAGACGGTATCTAAAAGATATTTTAGAAAATTTCAGCATTGCCGATGCAGAAGCTATAAAAGAAATAGAAAAAACGACTAACCACGATGTAAAAGCAGTTGAATACTTCTTAAAAAGAGAAATAGAAAAAACTGACTCCACAGAGGCAAAGGAGTGGATACATTTTGGATTAACATCGCAGGACGTTAATAATACCGCCGTCCCGCTTTTGTGGAAACACAGTATGGAACACGAATTGTTACCAGCATATCTTAATCTTGAACACCGGTTACACCAGTTGGCTAAAGAGTGGAAGAATGTTCCGATGCTGGCGCGCACACACGGCCAACCGGCGTCTCCAACAAGTCTCGGAAAAGAGTTTATGGTATTTGTGGAAAGAATGGAAAGCCAGATTCAACTTTTCTCTTACATCCCGTATACTGCAAAATTTGGAGGTGCCACCGGCAATTTTAATGCACATAATGTAGCGTACCCCAAAACAGATTGGATCAAATTCGGCAATTACTTTGTAGAAAACATTCTGGGTTTGCAAAGAATGCAGTTTACCACACAGATTGAGCACTATGACAATCTCGCCGCGCATTTTGATTGCATCAAACGCATCAATAATATTTTGATTGACCTTTGTCGCGATATCTGGACTTACATCAGCATGGATTATTTTAAACAAAAAACCAAAGCCGGAGAAGTGGGTTCATCTGCCATGCCACACAAGGTAAACCCGATTGATTTTGAAAACGCCGAAGGGAATCTTGGCGTTGCCAACTCTTTGCTCGAACACCTCTCAGCCAAATTGCCCATAAGCCGCCTGCAACGCGATCTTACTGACAGCACCGTTTTAAGAAATATCGGCGTGCCTGTGGCACACACTATGATCGCAATAAAAAGTATTGAAAAAGGATTGGGTAAATTAGTATTAAATAGCGCAAAATTAAACGAAGACCTCGAAAACAACTGGGCCGTGGTTGCTGAAGCCATTCAAACAATCTTACGCCGGGAGAAATATCCAAATCCTTATGAAGCACTAAAAGACCTGACCCGAGGCAAGGAAGGCATCTCAAAACAATCCATACAGGAATTTATTAAAGGATTGAAAATTTCTGCGGAATTAAAAAAAGAGCTGAGGGCAATTTCACCAATAAATTATACGGGCGTTATCGGTAGATATTAAGATTATGACAAGTAGCCGGTCAACTTTTCACCTTGTTTCGACCTTACAAAAAGACCCTATAAGGGCAAATTAGCCTAAATTGATATTCTTTTTAATATAATCGGTTGCTATTTTTAAAAAAACATTAACTTTGCCACCAATATTTGGACACTCCAAGACAGCTATATCTTTAATTTTTAAACTTTTACGTATGCTTAAAAAATTCAACCTCGCAGTTTTACTTCTGCTTATGGCGCAAGTAATGTTTGCGCAAATGGTTTTCGATTCCCCCAGAAAGGCGCCTCAAATCGGCATTGCCGGAAACCTGGTGGACTTTTCCGCTTCATTCCCTAAAATTGGAAGAGTTGATCCCGGCTTTTCTGTAATGTTTTGGAATGGCATTACCAATCATTTGGACTATTCGTTGAGATACAATGGAATATTTTCAGATTTCAAGAAGGAAAGTATTCCTGAAAAAGACAGAAATGAATACAAAAACGAGTTTGAGGGAGCTTTTCACTTGAAAGCTTTGAGCGACGACCACTTCCTTAATCCTTTTGTAACCGCAGGATTTGGTTTGGGTTATTATGCGAAAGAACTCTGTTCCTATTATGCCCCGTTGGGCGTTGGTGTTCAAGCTAACTTTTCAAGCAAAGCTTATGCTTATTTGCAGGCAAACTATCGTCTGCCGGTTATTGAAACACAAAACCTTGACCCCAATATGTTTTATTCATTGGGCATTGCTGCAACAATCAAGCGCCGTGTAAAACCAACTCCTCCACCAGTAGTTGAAATTCCAAAGGATACCGATAATGATGGCATCCCTGA
>ERZ761602.8091-NODE-8091-length-10764-cov-5.923616_pt1 | contig 10764 bp, 9 predicted proteins | sample MGYA00512165_ERZ761602 | MGnify/ENA primary metagenome ERZ761602 (study PRJEB28899, sample SAMN02445085) | bioreactor sludge metagenome | biome: EBPR sludge; isolation source: Thorneside wastewater treatment plant | place: Australia: Brisbane, Thorneside...
TGACCGGACACGACAACCTTGCGGACGTTCAATTGATTGACTGAAGCTGAGCCTTTAGGTCAAGTCAGGCATGAATTGCGACTTTTCCAACCAAGACGAAGAACTCTGGTGTTCACAGCAGCGAGAGAACGTGCTTGCGTATCTTGCCCGCGAAAAGTGCCCCTTCAGAAGCATCGGTGATTGGCCTGCATGGCACGTCGCGCCCTTCATCTCTGTTTGGGCGGTGGAAAGCGGCACACGTCCCGGTTGGGTCGGCTGGTGGGCTGTCTCTGGCGATTGTCCGACTGACTACGTTGAGTGCGGATCCGAACGTCACCCTCGCCAAGGATTGCGTGACATCGGTCTACGTTGGAAAGATGCGGCAATGCGCTGGCTGAACGGCGAGGAAGCAGACGATTTGCAACTAGGCAGTGGCGACGACCATCTCACCTGGGCCCCACTCTTGGCTACGCGTGCTAAATTGATCCTGGAAATTGCGGCCAATGATGAGAATTGGATCGAATGAGAGTGTCATCAATCCCCAACTTTCCGGCCTTAGCGGTCTGACCGGACACGACAACATAGCGGACATTAAAAGATGCCGATAAGCTGAGCTGATGAACCTTTTCCGATGCAGTGCCGGTGCATTGTGGCTTGCCACCCTTTGCCTGTCAGGCTGTGAGGCGAAAGCGCCGACAGAACCGACGCCGTCGAAGCCTTACTGGCTGTCCAAGCCTCGCTTGCCAGAGCGCCCGAAAGACTTCTGTATCATCGCTTCTGCGCACTTACGCGACACTGTTACAGCCACCCAAATTCGATGCTCCGAGACCTTAGCCGGAGCTATCGGGATTAGGGGGAAGGCCAAAGATGCCGAGATTGTGATTTTACAGGGCGCGAACGAGGAATGGACGGCCTTCGCGTATCTGACTGACGGGGCAACCCGGAGTCACGAGATGCCAAGCGAAGCCGAACTGAACGAGGTCGTCGCGCGTATTGAGGCTGCGTTCAATCGCTAGCCAGAACGTCGCCAATCCCCAACATTCCGGTTGTCCAATATCTGCAGATTGCGCGTACATAGCGGACGTTCAAGGAACGTGATAATTGGCACTGATGAGAGAGTTTTTAAGGTGGGGGCGTTCGCTTGTTCCGGTCATAACGGTAGCTGCGCTCATCTTGTGGCCAGCATTGGCATTGTCAACGGCTGTCCGACTGATGCAAGGCCGATTAGCCTGGATCGATAGTGCTGCGGAGATCGCGTACTTTGCCGGTCTATTGCTGGTCGGCCCGCTTTTGGTTGGGCTTGCTTGCGCCATTCTCATCGACGGTTGGCAGCGATTGTGCTCCTGGCTTGGTTGGAAGCGGTGAGAGCACGAACAGGCGAAGAACGACAACATTGCGGACACTAGGTTAGCCGCTATACTCGCACCCCAATGAGCTTCCAAAGCCTACTACTGAGCATCGAAGGCTCCTTCGCAATAGGATCGCTCCTCGGACTATTTGTCGGCCTATTGTTTGCTAAACCCAAATTAGGATGCTCGGTCTTAGCGGTCGTGCCGGTGACGATGATAGTTTTCATCAGTTGGTGGCAAGGCCAACACCCAGAAAACCTACGTTCAACCAGCGCCCTCGACTTTTTCTTCGGCCCATTGTGGATCAGTCTGGGAGCGCTCGGCGGAAACTACTTGGGACGGTGGATGCGGGGTGTTTTCTCAAACCTCTGACTGATATCCGCACCCCCCGACATTCCAGCCATTCAGCTAGACCATCGACCACCGAAAAACCGGACACCCCGCCCCGCCACTACGCCCCCAGCAACCCTGCCGCTTCCAGCAGCCGGTTGCCATGATCGCGCTCTTCGCCGCCGTTGAGGCGGAACAGGCGGGCGGCTTCCGGGTTGGGGGTGTTGTCGGCCCAGATTTCGTAGAGCTTTTCGCCGCCGAATTCGCCCTGAGCCAGCTTTTCAAGGCCGGCTTTGGTCATTTCGCCCAGCGGGAAGGCCCCGCCGGCAAGGTAGGGATTGTCTTCCGGCAGGGGCGCGTGGAAATCCTCGCCCGATACGGTCTTGATCGCCAGCATGGCGCGCTGGGCGTGGAGCATTTCCTCGCGCCCGTTCTTTTGCAGCAGGTCCTTCACGCGCGGATCGTCCGTCAGTTCGGCGGTCTTGTAATAGAGCGCCATGGCGGCGGCCTCGGTCAGGACCATGACTTTCATGTCCAGCACGCTCGGCGCGGTAACCTTGCCGATGTGGGCAAAGGCATCGCCCAGCGTGGCCGGAGCGCCCTCCGGCAGGGTCATGGTCGGCATTACTGGAATCTCCCGGTCTATTTGCGCTCACGGTCCAGCAAAGCGCGCTTGATGTCCAGCCCATAGGCATAGCCGCCCAGGCCCCCGCCGGTGGCGATCACCCGGTGGCAGGGAATCAGCACGGCAACGTTGTTGGCCCCGTTGGCGCTGCCCGCCGCGCGGACCGCCTTCGGCCGGCCGACAGCGGCGGCCAGCTGGGCATAGGTCCGCGTCTCGCCCGCCGGAATGCGGCGCAGCTCCTGCCAGACCGCTTCCTGAAAAGCGGTGCCTTTGACGTCGAGCGGGATGTGAGCAAAGTCGCCCGGCTTCTCCACCGCCGCGATCACTTCACCCAGCAGCGCCTCGAACTCCGCCCCGCCCTCGACCAGTTCAGCCTTGGGGAAGCGCGCTTCCAATGCCTCGCGCCCTTCATTGAAGGACAGGCGGCACACGCCCTTGGCGGTCGCGGCGACAAGCATTGCCCCCAGCGTGGTCGGCACCACCGCCCAGTGGATCGTCATCCCCGCCCCGCCGTTTGCCCAGGCCGATGCCGTCATTCCCAGTCGCTCCTTGTTGGCGGCATAGAACCGCGACGGGCCGGAATAGCCCGCGGCATAGATCGCGTCGGTGACCCGGCCTTCCTCGCTCAGCGCGCCCGCAGCCCGCTCGGCCTGCAAGGCGCGGGCATAGGCGGCGGGCGAGAGGCCGGTGTGGCGGGTGAATATCCGCTGGAAGTGGCTGGGCGAATAGCCCGTCTCTGCCGCCAGCGCGACCAGCGCCAGCGGCTGGCCCGCCGCCTTGATCGCCCCGATCGCGGCCAGCACGGCGCGTTCATCGCGGCTCACATCGTCCGGCAGGCAGCGCTTGCACGGGCGTAACCCCGCCGCTCGCGCCGCCGCGCCATCGGCAAAGAACCGCACGTTCCCCCGCGCCGGATGCCGCGCCGCGCAGCTGGGGCGGCAATAGATCCCCGTGGTCAGCACCCCGGTCACGAACCGCCCGTCAAAGGCACGGTCGCGCGCCAGCACGGCGGTCCAGGCATCTTCGTCGGCGATCATGATGTCAGTCATGGCATGGCTCCTTCTCGAAGCAAGCCCTGCCACACCCTTGTGCGCCCCGCGTCCCGCGCCTTGCGGTCAAAGCATCACGCCCCGATCGGTTCACCCGTCAGGGTGATGCGGTGCATCACCCGGCGGTGGCCGTGGTAGTCATTCTGCGCCAGGTGCCAGGTCGAGCGGTTGTCCCAGATCGTCACCGATCCGGGCCGCCACTGCACCCGGCACTGGAACTCCTCGCGGCTGCCCAGCTGATAGAGATAGCTCAGCAGCGGCAAGCTTTCCTCGCGGGTCCAGCCTTCGAAATGGGTGGTGAAAGCGGCGTTGACGTAAAGCAGCTTCTGCCCGGTCACCGGGTGGCGGATGATGACGGGGTGGACCGCGCGGGTCGAAACTTCGTGGCCTTTCAGGTCGGCCGCCATGTCAGTTTGCGCGTAATAGCCGTCCGGGCGGTAGATATGGTCCGAGGTGTGGACCGCACGCATGCCGGACAGGGTCTGGCGCAGCCCGTCGGACAGCGCGTCGTGGGCTGCCGCCATGCTGGAAAACAGCGTATCCCCGCCCACCGGCGGCAGTTCCCGCGCGACCAGGATCGAGCCCATCGCCGGAATCTGGTCATAGGAATGATCGGTGTGCCAGCCGCCGCCGATATTGGTCTTCTGTTCCTCGGCCTTGCGGACCTCGGCAATCTCGGGCCACTGGCTGTTCGAGGGGAAGAACAGGTTGACGTCGATCCCGCCCCAGCGTTTCGCAAAGGCAATGTGCTGTTCGGGCGAAAAGTCCTGATCGCGGATCACGGCCACGCCATTGTTGAACACCGCCTGCTTCAGTTCCTGCAACTCGGCATCGGCCAGTGCGGCCAGCTGCACGCCGGTAACTTCAACGCCCAGCGCGGGCGACAGCGGCTGCATTTTCATCGGCTTGGTCCTCTCCCGTTTTGCGCATCAAGCAGATCATTCAGCCGGAGCGCAAGGGTCCAGGCATCGCCGGGCCAGCGGGCGGAGAGGTAATGGCCGTCCCGCACCACGAAACCGGCCTCCGGATTGCGTCGGCCGGCATAGCGCGGGAACAGGCCGCCGCGCTCGAACAGGCCGCCCGGACGGATGCGGTGCTTGACTTCGGCCTCCACGGACTTGGGATAGGTGCGATAGTGGCCGGGCAGCGCGGACTGGGTCAGCTGGATGGCGATCTTTTCCAGCGGCTCGGTCAGCGCCGTGGTCCGCCGCCCGACCAGCACACCCGCGCGGGCCAGCGGCAGCACGCCGTGGCACACCGCGCTGACCGGCTTGTCATAGGTGAAAATCTCATGCGCCAGCCGCTGCAGGACCTCGCTCTCGCAATAGGGCCGCATGCCGGGGGCGTGCCCGCCGGGAAAATGGAACGCATCGAAGCTGGTGACGCGGACCTTGGCCCAGCTGAGCGGGCGGTTGTAGTTCCGGTCTGCCAGCATGTCCGCATAGGCCTCGCGCGCCTCGACCCGGGCCTGGAGCGAGCGGGCGATCAGCGGCAGTCCCTGCCCGGTCAGCGTCACGGGATCGCAGGCGGCGGGCTGGCCGGTCTCGGTCGCAAAGCACACCTCGTGCCCGGCCCCGGTCCAGACCTGCCAGGGCAGCGCCACTTCGCTGGGGTCGTAATCGGTCTGCGGCAGCAGGATCAGGATGCGGGCCAAGCGCTCAGCCCCCCAGCGCCTTGAACAGCATCAGGGTGCGTTCCTTGGCCAGTTCGGCGCTTTCGGGGTGATAGTCCTTGCGCCGGTCGGAATTGAAGCCGTGCCCGGCCTCATAGACAAAGTGCTGGGCGGTGGGGTGCTGCTTGGCGATCAGGCTTTCCACCGGAGCGAAATCGACCAGCGAATCGTAGCGGGCGAAGTGCGTGATCGCGGCGCACTTGGGCGCCTGATCGGCAAAGCGGGTGGCGATATAGCCGCCGTAATAGCAGCTCGCCCCGTCGAGATCCTCGGACAGCTGCGCCATCCGCCAGGCGACCGAACCGCCGAAGCAATAGCCGACAATGAACACCGGCCGCCCCTGCTGGTTCATCCAGGTGATGCAGCGCTGGGTATCGTCGAGGCCCTGGTCCCAGTCATGCTCCTGCCGGGCGATCTGGACCGCGCGCTGCCAGTCCGGTCCGGAATAGCCCAGCTCGCAGCCCGGCTCGACCCGGTCGAACAATTGCGGAGCGATCACTTCATAGCCGTCTCCGGCATATTCCTCGGCCATTTCGCGGATATGCTCGGTCACGCCGAAAATCTCGTGCACCAGCACCAGCCCGCCCCGACGCTCGCCTTCGGGCATGACATGATAGCAGGGCATCTCGTGCCCGTCCGACATGGTCAGTTTGAGCCATTCACCCATATGCGCCTCTCCGCTGTCCCGGCTGGTTGTGTGCCTTTTCAAACCTTGCCGGGCAAGTCGAACCTAGCCAAAGTGCCGGCATGGGCAAAAAGCTGGCACGGCTGATTCCAATTGTCGTTGCAACCGTATTGGCGGTTGGCGTGGCAATCGGCACAGCGACAATGTCCGGAAAGTCCGGCACCAGCACCGCTGCCGCCCCGATCCGTACCGAGGCAGAACTTGTTGCACTTGAACGCATGGCAGAAGCAGCCTGCCGTTGTGAGCGGGCTGCCGGAAAGCCTGGCACTTGCTGGGAGGACTACCGCAATCGCACGGCCGGCCTTTCCCCGTTGCAGATGGCATCGGCCTGCGCTCCGGTATCTACCGAAATCGAGTGCTTCATGGTAAACGGCAAGGAGTCCTGCATCGTGACAGGCCGTAATGGTTCACAACTTTGCAGCGGTGCTGAAGCCGAGGCTTTCGAAGCTGCCTATAATGGCGCGATGGAAAGGAGCCTGCGCACCCATCCCGGCGATATGGAGCGCGCCGACAGGGCGGCAAACGCAGCGAGCGAGCGCGTGATGGACAGTATTCGTAGAGGGATTGTTCCGCCCGTCGATCATTCTTCGCAAGGTTGTTCCTAACCCCACCTTGCATCGCAGCACAATCATGGCTATGCGCGCCCCCGTCCATGGGGTGGATGTGCGTTTTCTGCGCTTCTCCGCCCTGCCAACGCACCCGATGCAAGGAACCTTAGCGCGTGGAGAATTCCGGCGGCATTTCGGCCAGTTTAAGCGCCAGTCTTCAGGGGCGTTACGCCTCTGCGCTTTATGATCTGGCAGCAGAGAACAAGGCGGTCGCCGCGGTTGAGAAGGATCTTGCCGCGCTGGGCCAGGCCCTGGTGGAATCGGCTGACCTCACCGCACTGATTCGCAACCCGCAGATCGGCCGCGATGCCGCGTCGCAGGCGATGGCCGGTGTGGCGAAGCTGCTCAAGCTGTCCCCGCTGACCCAGAATTTCCTTGGTGTGCTTTCGGCCAACCGCCGCCTGGCCGCCCTGCCCCAGATCGTGGCTGCCTTTGCCGCCATCGCTTCGGCCGCCCGCGGCGAAGTGAAGGCCGAAGTCACCAGCGCCCACCCGCTCAGCGATGCCCAGATGAAGGCGCTTGCCGCCAAGCTGAAGGCGCGTGAGGGCAAGGACGTTACCCTTTCCGCCACCGTCGATCCCGCGATCCTCGGCGGCCTCGTCGTCAAGATCGGCTCGACCCAGATCGACAGCTCGATCCGTACCCGTTTGAACACCCTCGCTAACGCGATGAAAGGCTGAACATGGATATCCGCGCCGCAGAAATCTCGAAGGTCATCAAGGACCAGATCGCCAGCTTCGGCACCGAAGCCCAGGTCTCGGAAGTCGGTTCCGTGCTCTCGGTGGGTGACGGTATTGCCCGCATCCACGGGCTGGATAACGTCCAGGCCGGTGAAATGGTCGAATTCGCCAACGGCGTGAAGGGCATGGCCCTGAACCTCGAAGCCGACAACGTCGGCGTCGTGATCTTCGGCTCGGACAGCGAAATCCGCGAAGGCGACACCGTCAAGCGCACCGGCACCATCGTGGACGTTCCGGTCGGCAAGGGCCTGCTCGGCCGCGTGGTCGACGCGCTCGGCAACCCGATCGACGGCAAGGGCCCGATCAAGGACGCCACCCGCCAGCGCGTGGAAGTCAAGGCTCCGGGCATTATCCCGCGCCAGTCGGTGAACGAGCCGGTGCAGACCGGCCTCAAGGCGATCGACGCCCTCGTCCCCGTCGGCCGCGGCCAGCGCGAACTGATCATCGGTGACCGCCAGACCGGCAAGACCGCCGTGGCGATCGACACCTTCATCAACCAGAAGGAAGTCAACGCCGGCACCGACGAATCGAAAAAGCTCTACTGCATCTACGTCGCCGTCGGCCAGAAGCGCTCGACCGTCGCGCAGATCGTCCGCCAGCTCGAAGAAAACGGCGCGATGGAATACTCGATCGTCGTCGCCGCGACCGCTTCGGAGCCGGCTCCGCTGCAGTACCTGGCGCCCTACACCGGCGCGACCATGGGCGAATTCTTCCGCGACAACGGCATGCACGCCGTGATCGTGTACGACGACCTTTCCAAGCAGGCCGTCGCCTACCGCCAGATGTCGCTGCTGCTGCGCCGCCCGCCGGGCCGCGAAGCCTATCCGGGCGACGTTTTCTATCTCCACAGCCGCCTGCTCGAGCGTGCGGCCAAGATGAACGACAGCCAGGGCGGCGGTTCGCTGACCGCGCTGCCGATCATCGAAACCCAGGCGGGCGACGTGTCGGCCTACATTCCGACCAACGTGATCTCGATCACCGACGGCCAGATCTTCCTTGAAACCGGCCTGTTCTACCAGGGCATCCGCCCGGCCATCAACGTCGGCCTCTCGGTGTCGCGCGTGGGCGGTGCGGCTCAGACCAAGGCGATGAAGAAGGTCGCCGGCTCGATCAAGCTGGAACTGGCGCAGTACCGCGAAATGGCGGCCTTCGCCCAGTTCGGTTCGGACCTCGACGCTTCGACCCAGAAGCTGCTCAACCGCGGTGCGCGCCTGACCGAACTGCTCAAGCAGGCCCAGTTCAGCCCGCTGCCGTTCGAAGAGCAGACCGTGTCGATCTTCGCCGGCACCAACGGCTACCTCGACGGCATCGCCACCTCGGACGTGACCCGTTACGAAGCCGAAATGCTCAGCTTCATGCGCGACAAGCACGCCGACACGCTGAAGCTGATCCGCGACAGCCGCGACTTTTGCGATGACGCCAAGAAGCAGACCGTCGCCGCGCTCGACGCTTTCGCGAAGCAGTTCGCCTGATCCGATTGAAGGGGTAAGGCTTCATGGCCTCGCTTAAGGAACTCAAAGGGCGGATCAACTCGGTCAAGTCGACCCAGAAGATCACCAAGGCCAAGCAGATGGTCGCCGCCGCCAAGCTGCGCAAGGCGCAAACCGCTGCCGAAGCGGCCCGGCCCTATGCCGGGCGGCTGGCCGCGGTCATGGCCTCGATCGCGGGCAAGATCACCGTTTCGGACAGCAGCCCCAAGCTGCTGGCCGGGACCGGCAAGGATCAGGTCCATCTGCTGGTCGTGGCCAACAGCGACAAGGGCCTGTGCGGCGCGTTCAATTCGAACATCGTCAAGGCGGCCCTCGTCACCGCGCGCGAACTGGAAGCCCAGGGCAAGACCGTGCTGTTCTACCTCGTCGGCCGCAAGGGCCGCGCGGTGATCCGCCGGGTCTATCCCAAGGCGATCCTGGCCAGCTTCGACACCACTTCGGTGCGCGAACCGGGCTATGCCGAAGCCGAAGCGATCGCGAACGAGCTGCTGGCGCTGTATGACGACGGCAAGTTCGACGTCGCCCACCTGTTCTTCTCGCGCTTCCAGAGCGCGCTGGCCCAGATCCCGACCCAGCAGCAGATCATCCCGGTGCCGACGCCCAAGGCCGAAGCTCCGGCCGCTGGCGGCGCCGCGGTCGATTACGAGCCGGACGAGGAGGAAATCCTCGCCGCGCTGCTGCCGCGCTACCTGCGCACGCAGATCTTCGGCGCGCTGCTGGAAAATGCCGCTTCGGAACAGGGCGCCTCGATGACCGCGATGGACAACGCCACGCGCAACGCCGGCGACCTGATCAACAAGCTGACCATCCAGTACAACCGCAGCCGCCAGGCCGCGATCACCACCGAACTGATTGAAATCATCGCCGGCGCGGAAGCGCTCTAAGGCATAGCAGGCAAGGAAAAGACCATGGCCACCGCAGCCAAGACCACCACCCGCAAGAAGGCCGCCCCCAAGGCTGCCGCCACCGGCACTGCCACCGGCAAGATCAGCCAGGTCATCGGCGCCGTCGTCGACGTGACCTTCGAAGGCGAACTGCCCGCCATTCTCTCGGCGCTCGAAACCGACAACAACGGCAACCGCCTGGTGCTCGAAGTTGCCCAGCACCTGGGTGAAAACACCGTCCGCACCATCGCGATGGACTCGACCGACGGCCTGACCCGCGGTCAGCCGGTCGTCGCGACCGGCGCGCAGATCTCGGTTCCGGTCGGCCCGCGCACGCTCGGCCGCATTCTCAACGTCGTCGGCGATCCGATCGACGAGCGCGGCCCGGTCGATACCGACATGCGCGCCCCGATCCACGCCAAGGCTCCGGAATTCGTCGAACAGTCGACCGAAGCAGCCATTCTGGTCACCGGCATCAAGGTCATCGACCTGCTCGCCCCCTACGCCAAGGGCGGCAAGATCGGCCTGTTCGGCGGTGCGGGCGTGGGCAAGACCGTGCTCATCCAGGAACTGATCAACAACATCGCCAAGGGCCACGGCGGCGTGTCGGTCTTCGCGGGCGTCGGTGAACGCACCCGCGAAGGCAACGACCTCTACCACGAATTCCTCGACGCCGGGGTTATCGCCAAGGACGCCGACGGCAACGCCACGCCGGACGGCTCGAAGGTGGCCCTGGTGTTCGGCCAGATGAACGAGCCCCCGGGTGCCCGTGCCCGCGTCGCCCTGTCGGGTCTAACCATGGCCGAATACTTCCGCGACCAGGAAGGCCAGGACGTGCTGTTCTTCGTGGACAACATCTTCCGCTTCACCCAGGCCGGTTCGGAAGTGTCGGCGCTGCTCGGCCGTATTCCTTCGGCGGTGGGCTACCAGCCGACCCTCGCGACCGACATGGGCGCGCTGCAGGAGCGCATCACTTCGACCACCAAGGGTTCGATTACCTCGGTCCAGGCCATCTACGTTCCGGCCGACGACCTTACCGACCCTGCGCCGGCCACCTCGTTCGCGCACCTTGACGCCACCACCACCCTGTCGCGCGCGATCTCGGAACTGGGCATCTACCCGGCCGTTGACCCGCTCGACTCGACCAGCCGCGTGCTGACCCCGGCCGTCGTCGGCCAGGAGCACTACGACGTGGCCCGCCGCGTTCAGGAAACCCTGCAGAAGTACAAGTCGCTGCAGGACATCATCGCCATCCTCGGCATGGACGAACTGTCGGAAGAAGATAAGCTGACCGTCGCCCGCGCCCGCAAGATCCAGCGCTTCCTGTCGCAGCCGTTCCACGTCGCCGAAGTC
>ERZ761602.8093-NODE-8093-length-10761-cov-6.963945_pt1 | contig 10761 bp, 8 predicted proteins | sample MGYA00512165_ERZ761602 | MGnify/ENA primary metagenome ERZ761602 (study PRJEB28899, sample SAMN02445085) | bioreactor sludge metagenome | biome: EBPR sludge; isolation source: Thorneside wastewater treatment plant | place: Australia: Brisbane, Thorneside...
ACGATTTTAGGACCTCTCAAAATGGTTTTAGGACCTCTCAAAACGATTTTAGGACCTCTCAAAATGGTTTTAGGACCTCTCAAAACGATTTTAGGACGTGTCGGAATGGTTCCGCGACGTCAATAAACCGCTCATTAACAGCTTTTTGTTGCAGATTTTGCCGGTTCGACCATTGCCCGCCCTGCATTAAACGAAAAAGGCCGCCTTTTCAGACAGCCTCTTTCTTAAATGTGGCGGAGCCGACGGGGCTCGAACCCGCGACCTCCAACGTGACAGGCTGGCGTTCTAACCAACTGAACTACGGCTCCGTGGTGATCCCAAAAAGGGATCATTTTCAAACTTGGTGGGCACGAAGGGACTCGAACCCCTAACTTCCTCCTTGTAAGGGAGGCTGTCTACCAATTGACGTACATGCCCGGTCTTCCTGAGTGACGCTGCCCCAAAGGCACCGGCATTTTCAAAAAAGTCCGCCCGTCTCCTGAGAAATGGGCGAACTTTGATGCTAGAAAAACTGCGCGTTCATGTCAAGCTCACGCAGGGTAAATTATTGGCCGATAACGATGTCTTCGCCGACGAACCGGATGCTTCCGGGCTCGACCTGCAAAACGGTCTGGATCAGCATTCCGGCGATCTGCTGGTAAGAAGCCAGCATTTCCCGGTCGCCGGATTCCTTGGCCTGCATGTACCCGAGCAGCGGAATACCGCTCATCGCGATCAGCGTGTCGTAGATCTCTTCCTTTTCCCGGTCGGTCATTGCGGCAAGCTCGGGCGATTCTTCAAAGACCGCGCTCAAAGCGTCCCAGAGCTTTTCGACCGCGGCGTCCGAGGGTTCCGCGTCATCGTTGTAAACGGTCACATTCGTGATGATGAAAAAGGTCAGTGCTGCGGGAATATTGTTCTCCCGGCCCATCGCCTTCGCCTCTTGCTCAAATGCTGTTTTCGTCGTGTTAAAGATCAGCAGCAGCCCATCGCGCTCAGTCTTGTTGCTTGCTATCGAATCGGCAAGCGTCTCAAATGTCGCCGAACCGCCCGAGGGCTTGAAGTTCGTGACGGGAACCGTACGGTTGGAAGCGGCCGTTCTGCCAGCAGGCGGCGCGGATGGACGGTTCGTCCGGTTTCGCGAGGCCGTCGAACGGCTCGATCTGGCCGTCCGCTCTTTGGCCGCAGCGGCTTTGAGTGCCGAGCCGAGCCCGCCCCGGAATTGCTTTGAAGCGGCCGAGCCGCCTTCCGCCGCCAGAGCCCGCTTGATTCCGCCGCCGGCCGCAGCCGCAGCCCCGCCTGCCGTTTGAGCTTCGGCACAAAGAGATCCAAGTCCCAAGGCCGCAAATACGGTTGCGGCAATCGCAGTTTTTTGTAGATTCGACATCTGCTTCGGCCCTCTGGAATTATCGATAGAAGAAATAATACCAGAAATCACCGGATCACGATCACACCGTTTTCGGTTCTCAGGTTCCGGGGATCGACCTTCAACACGAGTTCGATCAAGCCGCCGGCGATCTTCTGATACGCCGCGAGCGTTTCCCGGTCGCCGCTCTCCTTGCCTTCCATATAGCCTGCGAGCAGGATACCGCTGAAGCCGATCATCAGATCGTAAAACTCCTGCTTTTGCTTATTCGTCATCGCGGCAAACTCCGGAACCTCGTCCATCGTTTGATTTAGCGTAAAAAAGAATGCCTGCGATGCTTCCTCGCTCGGCTCCTCGTCGTGATAAACCGTCATTGCCGTAACGGTAAAGAACGCGAGGCCGCCCGCGATATTGTTTGACCAGCCTCTCGGCCCGGCCTCTTTTTCAAATGCAGTCTTCGTAGCCTTGAAAATGGTCCGGATCAATTGTTTCTCCTCGGGCGTTTCACCAACCGCATCTGCAAGTGCGTTCACCGAGGCAGTGTTCGCCACGGGCCGAAACTTCCCGACGTTCTTGAGCGGAGCGATAACCGGCCCTTCGGCCTTCGCTCCCGCGCGCGCGCCCCCGCTCGCTGTGCCGCGGCCGGCCGCCGCTTCGCGTTCGGCTTTCTCGACCGCCGCCTTCCCCCATTTATTGATCATCGCCTGCCGCATGGTCAGCCGCTGCATGTTCATTTGGTTGAAGTTGTACATGTTCTGCGTCGCCATCGCGAGGCCGTACGATCCGTAAACGTTCCCGTATCCTGTGTTGTATCCGCCGGTATTTGAGTTGTAGGTCTGGCCGAACGAAGCCGCCGCAAAAAGAGCACAAACTAGCGGTAAAACAATGATCGATGTAGTGAGTTTCCTGGTTGTTCTTGACATATGATCTATCTCTGTAGAGTGCCCGGCGCTCGCTCGGGCGTCATTTTGCCGACTAAAAGACCGCCCCAAATAATGGAGCGGCCATCCAAATAAAGTAGTTTCAAGTATCGGCGGACGAACGCATTCGGCGTCGGGATATCGCCCGGTATTCTGTTTTTGTTGTCACCGTCGTAATCCGCCGGTGAGCGGACCTCGTTGCCCACCCCGAATGTCCGAATTTTGCCGTTTTCCCTGTCCCCAATGGATGACGCCCCCGAATCAATACGCGACAAAAGAAATGAAAACCGCTGATTTTGGCAATTCGATCCTCATTTTTCTTGATCGCCGGCAACGCTTCTATGCTAATTTGTTGATATGCCTACCGACGTCACGTTGCTGCTCGATGAGCTGAATCAAAATCGAGGCGATCGGGAAACGCTCGATCAGCTAATGCCGCTCGTTTATGGCGAACTGCGAAGGCTTGCCGCCAGCTTTTTGCGGCGCGAACACGCTGTCTCGATCCAAACGACCGAGCTCGTCCACGAGGCCTATTTCAAGCTGACCAAGCAGCGGTCTGTGGACTGGAACAATAAGGGGCAGTTCTTCGCTATTGCAGCACAGGCGATGCGCCGGATCCTTATCGATGCCGCCCGGAGCCGAAAGTCGAAAAGGCGCGACGGCATCCGGCTCTCACTCGACGAAGCTCCGACCGTCTCCTACGAAAACGAAGCTGGCTTGCTTGAGCTTAACGACGCACTTGAGAGGCTCGCCGAGTTCGATCCGCGGCAGGCAAAGATCGTCGAGCTGCGATATTTCGGCGGACTTTCCATCGATGAGATAGCCGCCGTCCTTGAAGTTTCTCCGGCCACTGTTCGCCGAGATTGGACGATAGCAAAGGCCTGGCTTTACAGCCGGCTCAGCACTAAATGAGCACTCCGGTCCGATTTCCTCGCGTTGTCTTTCAGAGCATATGGATATCAAGACCTGGGATCGAATAAAGGAACTCTTCACGCAGGCGATCGGACTCCCCGAATCCGATCGCGAGAGCTTTCTTGCCAATATCCCCGAAGCGGACATTCGCGACGAACTCGAGCGAATGCTCGAAGCTCACTTCCGTTCGTCTGATTTCATCGAGAAACCCGCCATGGTCGAACACGGTTTCGTAGAGAGCGGCTCAGATGCGGGCGTTGATGATGTCCGCATCGGCTCGACGATAGATGAATACACAGTCATCGAGAAGATCGGTTCCGGAGGTATGGGCAGTGTTTATCTCGCCGAGTATTCCGGTGAGGGATTTACAAAACGCGTCGCGCTAAAGCTGATCAAACGTGGAATGGACACCGACCTGGTAATGAAGCGGTTCCTGATGGAGCGGCAGATACTCGGGCGGCTCGAACACCCGAACATCGCGACGATGCTCGACGGCGGCTCTACGACCGAAGGTTTACCGTATTTCGTTTTGGAATACGTGGACGGCGTCTCTATCAAAACATTTTGCGAATCGAACCGTCTGAGCACGCGAAAGCGCTTGGAGCTTTTCGTGAAGGTGTGCTCGGCCGTTTCTTACGCACATCAAAACCTCGTCGTCCATCGCGACTTGAAACCGTCGAACATTCTCATCAATAAGGGTGGCGAGCCAAAGCTGCTCGATTTCGGCATCTCCAAGCTCCTCAGCCCCGATTGGGACGCGACCACGACCGAAGCGACCGCGACGCAGTTCAGGGTCCTCACGCCTGAATACGCCTCGCCCGAGCAATTCCGCGGCGAGATGACGACGACCGGTACGGACGTCTATAGCCTCGGCATCGTTTTGTATGAGCTGCTCACTGGTCGACGCCCGTTTCAATTTGGGGGGATGAGTTCGTCCGAGATCGCCGAAGTTCTACTCTCGGAGGATCCTGTCAAGCCTTCGACTGCCGCGTTGAACCCGTATCGGGCATCGACCGTCCCGAATTTTTCAGAGCCCGCAAACGACGTCGACGATTTCGGAATGGCTTCCGTGACTGCCGATTCGCGATCATTAAAGGGCGACCTTGACAATATCGTGCTAAAAGCGATCCGCCGCGAGCCTGAGCGGCGGTACGCGTCGGTGCAGGAAATGGCCGACGACATTCAGCGTCACCTCGACGGGCTGCCGGTGACGGCCACCGCCGACACCTTTACGTATCGCGCCGGGAAGTTCGTATCGCGGCATCGCCCGGCGTTCTTCACCGCAGTGTTGGTATCGGTTTTGCTCGTCGCCTCGGCCTCGATCGCGATCTGGCAGGCCTTTCGGGCGAACGAGCAGCGGGCCGCCGCCGAGGAAAGATTCAACGATGTGCGCACTCTCGCTAATTCGCTCATCTTCGATCTTCACGATTCGATCAAGGACCTCCCCGGCTCCACCCCGGCGAGAAAAATTTTGGTGGCGAGGGCTCTTGAGTATCTCGACAAACTCGCCAAACAGGGGGCAAACGATATGTCGCTGCAAACGGAACTCGCCGCGGGCTACGAAAAGATCGCGGACGTTCAGGGCAACCCGCTCGGATCGAACCTCGGCGAAATAGACGGAGCGATCGAAAGCTACGGAAAGGCTTTGAACATACGCCAGACGCTTTTCGAAAAAGGCACGCCCGACGATAGATACGCGACCGCGATGCTGCACAGCAAGCTGTTCCGCATCATGCAGGTGCGCGGGCAGATGGATGAGGCCGAATCGCATTGCCGTCAGGCCGCGAACATACTCGAAAAACTTTCCGTCGCCGCCGACGACGCAACAGACGACGCAACAGCTGTGCTCTACCGCATTACCGCCGCCCGCTTTTATCAGGAGCTCGGCGATGTACTCGTCACAAAAACCGACGGCGACGTTGAGCAGGCCTTGGAAAATTACCGCAAAAGCATTTCGCTGAGCGAGTCGATACCAACATCGCCCGTACTCGATGAGATCGGTGCCGACGGTCTGAGTCTGCGGGAAAAAATTTTGAGTGTGACACAGTTGGTGTATCGCCGCCTCGGCCAACGTTTCGAACTTCGGCAGCAAAACGACGAAGCATTAAGCGCGTATCGCCGAGCCCTGGAAGAAAGCGAAAAACTCCTCGCGGCCGGAAACCCAAGAAAACCTTCGGCGGAGATCGTTCTTGCGATATCGCTCGGCAATCTCGGCCGGCTGGAGGCGGTCACCGGCGATCCTCGCGGAGGAATGGAAAAGGTCGATCGTGCGATCGCGATCTCTGAAAGATCGCTTGCCGCGGACGAAAAAAATTACCTTGCCGCAAGCGAACTTGCATTGGCTTACTGGAATGCGGGAAATATCTTCCTTATTCAAAACGAACCGGGCAGATCGCTCGCCAGTCTTCAGAAAGCCCTCGACATTCAAAAGCGTCTGCTAGAGAACAATCCAAACGACCTCTACAACCTTGGCAACCTCGCGGAAACCTACGCTTCAATGGGATCTGCGACCGAGAAAGCTGACGGTGCCGAGGCACGGAAGTGGTATCAGCTAAGCTACGAGATCTGGAAACAAATGAAGGACCGCAACGTTCTCGCGGGCTACTATGCTCACAAGCCGGGCGAGCTTGAGCAGTCCTTGGCCCGTGTATCTTCTAGGTAAGGGCGACTTGTATCACGCTTTTCGCTCAAGCAAGAACCCAGCTATCTGCATCAGTGTTGATGTATCGGCCTTCACTTCCAAAAGACTCGCGATGGCTTCTTCATAAATCTGCCTCGCAAAATTTCTCGTACCCTCCACACCCATACTGCTCGGGTACGTCGCTTTTTCCGATTCCGCATCTTTGCCCGCCGTTTTGCCCAGGTCGGCCGTCGTCTGCGTCACGTCGAGAAGGTCGTCAGTAACCTGAAAAAGCAACCCGATCTTTTCGCCGAACCTTGAGAGTCCTGCGAACTCGGTTGCCTCAGCTTCCGAGATGATCGCTCCTGCCTCTGTCGAAAAGGCTATTAGTGATCCGGTTTTGTTGATATGAATGTTCTCGATCTCCTCGATCGTCAGCTCCCGGCCCTCGGCCTCAAGATCGAGTTGCTGCCCGACGACCATGCACGCCGCCGCCTGCCCAAGCCCCGAGATTAGCCTGATCTTCGTCTCCGGCGAGTTATGCTTATCTTCGGCAATGGTCTGAAATGCAAGAGCCTGCAGAGCATCGCCGGCCAGAATTGCCGTTGCTTCGCCGTATTTCTTGTGGCAGGTCTCGCGGCCGCGGCGAAGGTCGTCGTCGTCCATCGAAGGCAGGTCGTCGTGGATCAGGGAATAGGTGTGGATCATCTCGACCGCCGCCGCTGTCCGCATCACCTTTTCGTCCGCCACGCCGAATGCCCGCCCGGCGGCGAGCATAAGCGCCGGACGCAATCGCTTTCCGCCCGCGAAAAGGCTCCAGCGGATCGCATCGCGAAGCTGCTGCGGCGGCCGCCCGTGGGCGGGTATCAGCCGGTCGAGCTCGGCATTAACGAGCCCCGCGGCCTCCTCAAGAAACTGGTTGATATCGCTCATCCGAAAGCCGATTATCGGCTAACCGACGGGCAAATTCAAAAGCCTCCCGCCTTTGCTCTCCGCTTTTCGATACGCTAGATTTTTCTCAATGGCAGTTTCCAGTGAAGAATTCCGCGCCGCTCTCTCCCGCTTTGCGAGCGGCGTTACGGTCGTCACCTCCGTTGACGGCGAGGGCCGGCGGCATGGCATTACGGTCTCGGCCTTTTGTTCGGTCTCGCTTGAACCGCCGCTCGTGCTCGTCTGCATCGAAAAGCTCGCCGGTAGCCATGCCTCGCTGGCGGAGTCCGGCCGATTTTCGGTCAATCTTCTCGCCAGCGGCCAGCAATGGATCTCCGAGCGGTTCGCCTCGCTCGAATCGGACAAGTTTCGGGACGTGCCGACGGCCCCGGGCCTCACAGGACTCCCGCTGATCGTGGGCAGCCTTGCCTCGCTTGAGTGCGAAGTACGGCAGGAGGTCGATGCCGGTGATCATTCCGTTTTCATCGGAGAGGTTATGTCCGCCCGCGGCAATGGCGGCGACCCTCTTCTATATTTCCTCGGCGACTATCGCTCGCTCGATCTCGGCTAAGATGCCCATCGTTCTACATACCGATCCGGGCTGCGGCCCGCATGAACGCCGCTGGCGCGATAAATGCGTCGATGCCGGACTCAGCGATACTTGGTTCGAACGCCTCAACGCCCTCGCCGTGTTCGACCTGATCAGCATCTGCGAAGGACATCCGGATGATCCCGTGTTCGAGCACCGCCGAACGCCGCACATCAATCTCCGCGTCAAAGAAGTCCACGCCGAAACCATCGCCGGACTTTGGAACTCCGAGCGTGCCACGCTTGCCGCCCTGCTCGACGAATCCTTTCATGCACGTCCGCTCTCGGTCGTCTTTGAGGTCCGCAGCGGCCGCGAGGTTCGGCATGGTTCGGCCACCGGGTACACGCTCTGCCTGCTAAAGATCAAACCCGGCCCCGCAACGCTAGGTTCGGTTCCGCCCGAAAAGGCCCAATGGTTTGAGCAAACCATCGCCGCCATCGAAACCCTAGACAATAGTTTGGAGTACCGGCTTTAGCCGGCCGAAGATTGCGTTGCAAAGTTGCTGAGTTAGAGAGTTACAGAGTTTCGGAGACCGCAATCTGAATACCGACAACTGCTCCGAGCTATAGTCGGAGCATGTCTATGTTGGAGAGTTACCGAGTCTCGGAATCTGACAACTGATAACCTACAACTGTTACCGCTCAAGTGTATTGAAAATGAACGGGAACGTCGCCCAGGTCTGGCCGCGGTGCTGTGGGCGGAAGGCGAAGAGCACAACGCTGCCCTTGCCGTATGCGGCCTCAAGCAGGGCCGGCTTGGCATTGATCATCTTTTCGCCAAGCATCCAGCCGGACATCAGGGCGTCGCGGTTGGCATAGTAAGCAACCGTTCGGATTCGGCCAACGGGAGCAACGGACTCGCTCGTCACCTCAAATGCGGAGCTGTTCGTAAAATATGCCGGCGTTTCCTCAAGCGTATTTTTCGCGAGCGGATGACGAAGGTCAACCTCCAGCTTGACGATCGAGCCGGGGTTGTAAAATTCGCGGCGGTTAACGCCTGCCAGTATGTTCTTGATCGGCAGCCCGTACTCCTTAATCACCGTCCCGCACGAGGCATCAAAACAAACAAGCCGGCCGCCATTCTCGACCCAACGCTTCAGATTCGCAATTCCCTCTGCTCCCATTCCGCCGGTGAATTCTTCGGGATAACGGTCGGCCGAAAGCCCGCGGAGAATGCCGTTCTCGCTTATCGAGGGCAATAGGATGACGTCGTATTTGCTAAGGTTGCCGGTGCGCATTGCCGGGTCACCGACGGAGTCGTACTTTATCTGGTGCGTGTCGAGCACGAGCCGCGTCCAGCCCTCGTCCATCGAGCCGGCCCAGCCCTTGTAAAGCCCGATGCGGGCCGGGTTCTTGAGCGGATTGGGCACCTTTGCAAACGCCTCTCTCGCCGGACGGAGGTTCATCACCGCCCGTGCCTGGTTGATATTGGTGACGGGCTTTAGCGTGTCGCGAAACTTCTCAAGGTCCTGAGTGTCCCAAACTACGTCGGATTCGATGCCCATCTGCAGCGGCAGCGTCCAGCCGGCAACGTCGTACGGCGTATCGGGCGTTCCATCGGCCCCGATCCGGTCCGGATAGGTCTGCCGCTCGAACAGGCTAAGGACGTTCTGTTTCTTCGGCTGGTTCACAAAAACGATAAAGCTGCCGAGCGGCATCTCGTGATACTCGTCGATCGCCTTGTCATGCTTGAACCAAAGCTCGCGGGTCATCTGGTGAACCTCGATGCCCTGCCACATCAGGATCTGCAGAAAGCGGGCAATCGTTTCGCTATTCGGTTGCCCGGCGGTCATTACGTATGCCTGCGGTTCATCCGGCACGGGCTTGAGCGTCGCTCGGTTAAGCTCGAGAAAGTTCTTCAAGTAATGTTCGCGGTGCTTTGCCGCCAGCTTCAGAAGCGAGCGGCTGGCGATCATTTCGATCTCGGCGATGTCACGCGGCCGCCAAAGACCGCCTTCCCAAGGGTTAGGGTGATTGATTGCCGGCTCGAGCGGCGAACGAAGCCCGCGGACCGGCCGCGTTTCCTTGAGTCGTTCCTTCGTGATCGTGACGGGCGTCATCAGGTCGGCACTTGCAGCTTCGGACAAAATGCCGATCGAGTTGTGATAGTAAGGTGCCGTCCGGAACCCGCCGTGCCACCACATATCGAACGTCGTGTTTGTAGCAACGCCGCGAATGCCGGCCGCTTCGAGATCGGCTGCCATCTTGTAGCCGACGAGGCCGACCTCGCGGACGATCGAGGGCGGAATGCGCGGGTTCGGCGGATCGTGAAATGGCGGAATCACGAACCTGGGCCCGAACTGCCCCATCTGGTGGACGTCGAAGACGAACTGCGGGAACCATTCCTGCCAGTAAAGCTTGGTGATCGCCTGCGTTTCTTTCAGGTTGAGCATGAACCAATCGCGGTTGTTGTCATGTCCGGCGTAGTGGTGGTAAAGCTCGGGCGGGACGGTTCCTTCACTCTTTGTGCCGAGCGTTTTGCGATACCAATTTGCAACGATATCAATGCCGTCCGGGTTCGACGAAGGTATGAGAAGAAGGATGGTGTTCTTCAGGATCTCCGCGGTCTCCGCATCTGTCTTGGTCGCCATCTCATAGGCGAGGTTCATCGACATCTGCGAGGCGACGATCTCGTTGGAATGGATCGAACAAGAGATGGAAACGATGGTCTTGCCTTCGCGAAGGTAAAGCGATTCTTCATCGATGATGCCGTTCGGCACTATCGTTCGCGGATCGGCGAGTTTTCGGTTGATGTCGCGATAGCGGCCAAGCTCGCGGATGTTCTCCTCCGACGAGATGAAGGCGACGATCATCGGCCGGCCGAGCGTCGTCTTGCCAAACTCCTGCACGCGGACGCGAGGGCTTGCGGCGTCGAGCTTTCCAAAGTAATCGCGGATCTGCGTCCAGTCGGCTATCGTTCGGTCGTCTGTCGGGTGAAAACCGAGAACCGACTTCGGAGTCGGCACCTGTGCGACAATCGCAAGAGAAAGAAGTAGAATCAGACAGCAGAGCCTTAGCATGGCACTACCGCGAAAAAGTGATGGCTTGGTCATCGTTTTTGTAAAGTAAAAGAATGCCGGAAGTTAAAGCCCAACCTGTCCGACGCGACGCGGCCGCCTTCGCCTTTGAAGAGGCGATCCGCGAGAACAAAAAGATCACGTTTCCTTTGCAAGAGTCTAACAAATCGCGTCTTGCGGGAAAACTTCGCTATTGGTGGTCGTGGTTCGTTGCCGGGTCGCTGCTTCTGATCATCGGCCCGCCGTCGCTCGTCATCCTCGGCATCATCAACAAGAAAATGTGGCTTTACCCGATCGCCCGCTGGGGTGCGGCTCAATGGCTGCGTGCGTGCGGTGCCCGGATCGTGGTCCGCGGCGGCGAGCATCTGCCCGAGGGCGAATCGTTCGTCTTCGCCTCGAACCATCGCTCGTATCTGGACACCGCGACGC
>ERZ761602.8095-NODE-8095-length-10758-cov-5.177053_pt1 | contig 10758 bp, 7 predicted proteins | sample MGYA00512165_ERZ761602 | MGnify/ENA primary metagenome ERZ761602 (study PRJEB28899, sample SAMN02445085) | bioreactor sludge metagenome | biome: EBPR sludge; isolation source: Thorneside wastewater treatment plant | place: Australia: Brisbane, Thorneside...
GGTTTGAGGAGATCAACAGGTTTTTATCCTATCACAACTTAAATAACAAAACCTTACCGAATCGTGCCCCTGTATTTGAAAACGTTTTTGTGATCTATCCATTTGGATTATTGGAACCTGATCTTCTTCGCCCGTATGAATTTTTTGGTGTTCGCGTTCATCAGATCAACCACTTAAAACTTTATCAACCGTACAAAACGCACACAGCAAAATTTGTGATTCATCACCCCGTCACTTTTGCCAATAAAATTCATTTTAACGTTCATCGTTTACTGCGGTCCATTGATAAAAACACACTGCTTAGCAAATTGGCGGAGGAGCAACAAGCATTGCCCAATGAAATCATGATGCCGGAAGAAAAACTGGCAGAGATGTTTTCTGATTACCCGGACTTGATTAAAAGCACACAACAGTTGGTGGATCGATGTTCAATCGATTTTGAACTGAAAACGGATAAAAACAAAAAAACATTAACGGGAAGTGAAGAAAGCGATTGGGATTTATTGGTCACCAAAGCGTGGGAAGGCTTTAGTAATCGATACGATGTAAGTCAACCGGATCTAAGAGAGCGTTTCCAAAGAGAACTCAATATTATTAAGAGTAAGGGATTTTGTGCTTACTATCTTATCGCTTACGATCTGTTGCAGTTTGCCAGGCGACAGGGTTTTGATTACGTAGGGCGTGGCAGTGGTGCCAATAGTGTGGTGGCTTACTGCCTGGAAATTACCAATGTGGATCCGATTGAGTTGGATTTGTATTTCGAAAGGTTCTTAAACGCTGAACGCTCCACACCACCCGACTTTGATATTGATTTTTCGTGGGATAACAGGGATGCGATCTATGATTACATTTTCTCCAAGTATGGAAGTGATCATGTTTGTTTGTTGGGGACACACGTCACTTACCAAAAACGATCGGTGTTGCGCGAACTGGGGAAAGTATTTGGTTTACCCAAAGAAGAGATTGACGCCATCGTAGAAGAACCGGATCGACATAAAAACCGGGATCATATTACAGAGCTGATCTTTAAATATGCTGAGTACATCAAAGATTTGCCGGCCAATATTTCTATCCATGCTGGCGGTGTATTGATTACTGAAAAACCGATTTATGCGTATACGGCTATCCAGTTTCCTCCCAAAGGCTACCCGGTATCTCATTTTGAAATGCACAATGCCGAAGACATGGGCATTTTTAAGTTTGATATTTTAAGCCAACGAGGGCTGGGTCATTTAAAGGAAACGGTAAAACACGTAAAACGCAATCGGGGAATTGATGTGAATATTCATCGGTTTCATGATTTTAAGAAAGATGAAAAAATAAAAAAACTATTGCGCGACAGTAAGGCGATGGGCTGCTTTTATGTGGAGTCACCAGCTATGCGCATGTTGTTAGGTAAGTTGCGGTGTGAAGATTACCTCACGTTGGTAGCGGCAAGTTCTATCATTCGCCCGGGCGTGGCGCGATCGGGAATGATGCGGACCTATATCGAGCGGTTTCATTTGGTAAGTAACGGGGGTATGTATGAGGCCATTCATGAAAAGATAAATGAACTCATGAAGGAAACTTACGGGGTAATGGTGTATCAGGAGGATGTAATTAAAGTGGCGCATCATTTTGCCAACATGACTTTGACGGAAGCGGATGTATTGCGCAGGGGAATGTCAGGTAAATTTCGCTCGAGAGAAGAGTTTCAACGGATAGAGGAAAGTTTTTTTACTAATTGTAAAAAATTGGGATATGAACAACATGTGATCGATCGGGTGTGGTATGAGATAGAAAGTTTTTCAGGCTATTCTTTTTCTAAGGGACACTCTGCCAGCTATGCAGTGGAGAGTTATCAGAGTTTGTTTTTAAAAGCACATTACCCGCTGGAGTTCATGGTGGGGGTTATTAACAATTTTGGAGGTTTTTATCGCACCGAATTTTATTTTCATGAGGCGCGTATGAGTGGGGCGAAGATCAATGCCCCCTGTGTGAATAGAAGCGATCATCTCACTACTATATATGGTGATGAAATTTTTATTGGATTCATTCATTTGAAAAGCCTGGAAAACAAAATAGCTAAACTGATACCGGAAGAAAGGCAGCGCAATGGAGAGTACACCAGTTTAGATAATTTTTTAAGGAGAGTGCCAGCTGGTTTAGAGCAGGTCAGAATTCTTATCCGGTTGGGAGCTTTTCGGTTTACGAATAAAACCAAACAGCGGTTGCTCTGGGAGGCAATGCTTTATTTGAGTCACCAAAATGCGAACAAGCGAAAAACACAATCCACGTCTTTGTTTGATACGGCACCCAAAGAATATCCACTGCCGGTTTTACACCGTCAACCATTGGAAGATGCGTTTGACGAAATAGAGTTGTTGGGGTTTCCGCTGTGTGATCCGTTCTTATTGTTGGAGACGCCAAAGCGAGGAGATACGGTAGCAAAAGAGCTGATGCAAAAAATTGGGAAGGTAGTAACGATTGTAGGCTATGTAGTGACTACCAAAAACACCAGTACCTTAAAAGGAGAGCTTATGCACTTTGGTACTTTTTATGATAAAGACGGAGAAGTGTTTGATACCGTTCATTTCCCTAATGTCACAAAGATGTATCCGTTTCGCGGTCGTGGTTTTTATGGAATGCGGGGAAAGGTGGTAGAGGATTTTGGGATTGCTTCCATTGAGGTGGAGTACATGAAAAAACTGCCCATGGTTAGCAAGAGAATTGAGCAGACGAAAGAGTTTGTGGAGATGCCGATTTATTTTGTATAATTCAAATTATAAATTAAATTTGCATACTATAGTTAGCGATATAAAATTTGATATATGTTTTATTACTACGGGAGGAAAAAGCAAATAGCAAGGTACTATCCATCACCAAATTATGATGCGATTATTGAGCCATTTGCTGGTTCAGCTGCATATTCACTTTTTGGCAATAACTGGAAAAAGAGGGTAATACTGATTGAAAAGGATGAAAAGGTTGCAGGTATTTGGGATTGGTTAATTAATCAAGCTACAATTGAGGAGATTAAGAATTTACCAGATTTGAAGGTTGGAGATAAAAGTTCCGAATTCCTCCATATCGTTCATGCAGCGACAAAAATGGCATTTCATTTTAAGACAATAAAAGTTACACCTGTCTTAGAGCGAAACTGGGAAATTAGCAGAAGGATTTTTGCGGAGAATCTTCATAAGGTTAAACATTGGGAGATAATAACTGGTGATTACACATTAGCTCCGGACATTGAAGCCACTTGGTTTATTGACCCTCCATACAAGGGAGAGGCTGGAATGGGGTATAAGCAAAGCAGTAAATTGATTGATTATGAAGCCTTAGCAACATGGGCATTAGATAGAAAAGGTGAAATAATTTTTTGTGAGGGGAGCAATGGTGATTACCTTCCGTTTAAAACATTAATTGAACTGAAGGGAGTAGCAGGAAAAAGCAGCAAAGAGGTAATGTTCTATAAAAGCGATGTTCCAGTATTAGAACAATTAAGGTTGATTTAGGTTTGGAATATCTAGGAAACGAGTGTACTTGGTTATATACTGCTCACTATCATAAAGAAGTACCCACCCTGCACCCAGCTTATTTTTGCCACTCTTGCGAAGACCACACACTTTTGTATTTCTTCCAGTTGTTCCAGAGATTTTGCCCCAATCTTCAACTGTTAATGTTTCAGAAAAGAATGCTCCTGTAATTGCTGGAAATGTAAACGATTCTCTGACATTAGCAAAATCCCAGATGATACCAAGAAGATGATTTACTTCTCTATGGTGAGCTTGCCATGTTATTCCAGTAAGAGAATTAATACGAGGAACACCAGCTCTCAGGTTTGCGCCAGTCGTAACATTACCAATTGTTCCTTTTATTTCTAAGCCATGTGGGAAGTTTCTAAGTACGACCTCAGGCTCATGTTTAGCAGTGGTGGGAATAATGTCTGGATGCCCCTTCTCAATGGGATTTACGATTGCATCTTGAATATTATTTACCAGGTAACCACAGAATACAGCACCAATCATAGAGCCCATAGTCTTAAAGTCAATGCTGTTATATAAGTTTGGAGGTAATGAAGATAGAAAATCATTTACATCAACTACAGAGGATAAAATATTTTGTGAATTAACAGTAAAGCCAAAGCTCTTTTCAAACTCCTCATTTACTATATAGTTCATTTTAACTCTTTAAAAGCTCCTCCAATTCAACTTCAAGCGCGTGAGCAATTTTTTCCATGTTGATAAGTGTTATGTTTTTTTCTGCCCTTTCAATCATCCCTATATAAGTTCGATGAAGATTTGATTTGAAGGACAACTCCTCTTGGGAAAGATTTTTTTCTTTCCTCAATTTTCTTACTTTATCACCAAATCGAATTAGAATCTTCTTTTTTGCCACGTTACAAGCTATTGGACAAAGCTAACTATAGTATGCATTCGCGTCTACATACTATAATTAGCAATTATCTAAATGTAGGTTGAACATTTTTCCAAACAATATGCTGTCCTAACTTTTGCGATCTTGACTATTCGCCTGAAAAAGCGTATAAATAATTTTTTGACGTTTTATGTAATACGTTGGAGACTTACCACATTTTCCACATGCATTGTATGCGGAAACATGTCCACTGGTTGAACTGAGTTGATCTCGTATTTTTCTGAAAGGATTTTAAGATCGCGGGCCTGGGTAGCTGGGTTGCAACTGACATAAACAATGCGTTGTGGCTCGGCTTTCAAAATCATTTTGCATACATCCTCGTGCATACCTGCCCTGGGAGGATCGGTAATAATCACATCTGGTCTTCCGTGTGTATCTAAAAAAGCATCATCGAGTAAATCTTTAATATCTCCCCCAAAGAATTCCGTATTGGTAATTCCGTTAATCTCTGAATTGATCTTTGCATCCTCAATGGCATCGGCTACATATTCCAGTCCGATTACCTTTTTTGCATTATTAGCCACAAAGTTGGCAATCGTGCCCGTACCAGTGTAAAGATCATACACGAGCTCATCTCCTTTCAGATCGGCCAACTCCCAGGCAATTTTATACAATTCATGAGCCTGATCGGAATTGGTTTGATAAAATGATTTGGGGCCAACCCTGAATTGAAGTATTCCTTCGCCACCGGTTTTACCCGCCTGCTGAGGCATTTGCTCTGTTATATAAGGATTGCCTTTCCAGGTGATCACTTCAAGGTCATTGAAAGTATCATTTCTTTTGTTGTTGATGACGTAGTTGATGGAGGTAAGTTGGGGAAACTTATCCGCCAGCATTTGAAGGAGGGGTTCTATCCACTCCATTTTGTTTTGTGTTACCTGAAGGATAACCATAGTTTCCCCTGATGTTGAGGTGCGGATAGTCACTGTTCTCAAAAAACCTTCCTGACTTCTTAAATCGAAGAACGGGATATTCATTTTAAGTGCGATCTCTTTTAATGCCAATCGAATGCCATTGGATGGATCAGGCTGGAGGTGGCATTCCTTTACATCGAATACCTTGTCAAACATTTTTGGAATATGAAAACCAAGGGCCGGACCTTTTATTCTGTCGCTTTGCAAATCTTCCCAGGTAAGCCATTCACTGTGTGTGAATGTATAATCGAGCTTGTTGCGGTATAGTTTTGTTTTCGCTGAACCAAGTATGGGCTTTATTGGAGGAAGATTAAGCCCGCCAATTCGTTCTAAATTATCCTGAACCTGTTTTTGTTTATAAAAGAGTTGAGTTTCGTAGTTGATATGCTGCCACGTACATCCACCACAGATGCCGAAATGAGAACAAAAGGGTTGAATACGTTGATCTGATTCTTTGAGTATTTTAGTTACCCGAGCTTCGATAAAGTTTTTTTTCTTGCGGGTAATGGTTGCTTCCACCACGTCTCCAGGTGCGCCTCCTTTTAGAAATATGACAAGCCCATCTATTTTGGCAACGCATTTCCCTTCCGCTGCCATGGTTTCTATGTACACATTTTCCAGCAAGTCCCCTTTCTTCATATTGGCGCGAAAATACCACGAATTCACAAGTATCCCGAATAATTTAAAATACACTATTATGGGGGTTTCTTGCCCCAGGTACAATCCTTATATTTCGAATTGGTACCTGCTATGAGGAGATTTTTTGTTGTTTTATTTTGCCTTTGTTGCCTTCAGGCAGGCGCATCTCATATTGTAGGGGGTGAGTTTGAATTGCTGCACATCAGTGGTTCAACTTACCGACTTAACCTCATCATTTACTTTGATAAAATTAACGGAGCTGCGGGAGCGAAAGATCAAACGGCTACAGTCTCTATTTTTCACAAAAGTACAGATACATTTATTTCAAGTGTGGTCTTGCAATTGAGTAATGAAAGTAGTGTTGCCTATACACAACCGGAGTGCTCCAATGGTGAGATAGTTACTGATAAACTTATTTATACAACCACGCTCACTTTAAATCCTTCTTTGTTCAATGAGCCGGAAGGGTACTACGTGACCTGGGAAAGGTGTTGCCGGAATTATTCTATTACCAATATATATAGTGATGACCCTGGATCACAATCAGGAGGAATATCAGCAGGACAAACTTTTTTACTGGAGTTTCCTCCGGTAGTAAAAAATGGTGAGCCTTTTATTAATTCTTCCCCCCGACTGTTTCCTCCACTCAATGATTACGCTTGCCCTGGCCGGCCTTATTATGTAGATTTTGCCGGAGTGGATGATGATGGAGATTCGCTGGTGTATACCCTCACCACTCCATTGAATACACACGAAGCGGTAGCATTGCCCAATATTTTGCCAAAACCTTATCCCTTGGTGCAGTGGAGGCCGGGCTTCGATATTGACCATGTAATTGGCGGTAATCCTGACCTTAAAATAAGTAAAAATGGATTACTTACCGCCACACCCCTCATTCAAGGGTTATTTGTGTTTGCTGTTAAGGTAGAAGAGTATAGAGACAAGGAATTGATTGGTGTATCAAGGAGGGATTTTCAAATGCTTGTGGTGGATGGTTGTGCCGATGCAGTACCACCACAGATCACCGGACCAACCCATGTGACACTGACCGCAGCAGATACGGGGCAGGACAGGTGCATTACAGTAACGGTGTCTGACGCAGATTCTGAAAAGATGACACATAATTTTACCGAGAACATCCGTATACGTGCCGTGGGTTTAAATTTTAACAATAAAAACCTGACTGAAATTCTGCCACTGGAGGTTACGGCCACACTCGACCATGGTAGCACAAAGGATTTTAGTATTTGTTTTCCTGTTTGTCCTTTTTTCATCGGTGGGCCTTATGAAGTGGGCATTATTGCCATGGATGATGCCTGTAGTCTTCCCTTGTTAGATACGCTAAAGGTGACAGTTGATGTGACTCCACCACCTAATACTGATCCTTACTTTACTACAGGTTCTGTAGATGTATTTCTAGACGAAGGAAACTCCACTTTAGATTTACCTTTTGAAGTGCTTGATAATGATGGTGATGAACTTTTGGTATCGATACTTACAGATGGTTTTCTTTTGAAGGATGCCGGAATAACATATGTTGTTGACAACCAGTGGCCAGGAATTGTTCAGGGACATTTGCAATGGGATGCCTTTTGTGATATTTATGACTTCACGAAACGAACTACTTTCAAGGTGACTATTCAGGTGGATGATCTGGATGAATGTGATTTGAACGAACCTATTAAGCTTGACTATAACTTTACTGTTAAGTTGCCGGACAATGGTCCACCTATCATAGATACTAACCTTACTTCAGTTCTTAATGAACGATTGGTGACGGGTGTTCAGCGAAGGATTTTTGAGAATTTAAATTTTATTGTTACAGGGAAAGATCCGGACGCCAGCGATCATCTGGTGCTGGATTTGCTTGGAAGCAATCAATTGAGTGCAGATTCCCTGAGGGGACTTGGAGTCTCATTTGCCAAAGCGGAGGGGCTTTCACCCATCCAATCCCAATTCAGCTGGGATTTAAATTGTGACAAATTGGACCTGGATAAACTGAATAGCTTTGATCTCCAGTTTCTTGTGGTAGATAGTTTAAACAAATGCAAGATTTACCAGGCAGATACCGTGGAAGTAGAGGTAAAGGTTTTACCGCCCCTTAATGCAAAGCCATTGCTTGCAGTTAATAATTTAAATCCGGAGATGACATTGGCTAACAATCAAATACAAATGATCCGAGGCAATCAGATTGTACTTGGTTTACAGGGATCGGATGCCGACAATTCCCCAAAGGATTTTATTAAGTTAGAAATGATCAAAGCTGAGGGGAATGTGACTCCAACTGGTTACATTTTTGAAGAGGCCGAGGGAGAAGGATCAGTTTCAAGTACTTTTAGTTGGAACCCGGACTGTTCCATATTTGAAAATGGAGTTTATGAAAACGACTACACTTTTACTTTTCGCGTTGCAGACGACAGGTGCTTTAATGCCAAGGCGGATACGGTTGCAATTGATATTAAAATAAAAGATGTCGATGGAGGTGATAATGGTTTTACTCCCATCAACTACTTTTCACCGAATGATGATGGAGTAAATGACTATTATGCTATGGAGATTAAGGATTTGGAAACCGGAGACATGGTGAACATTTTACCTCTGGACAATTGTGTTTCTGCGTTTCAAGCGATACGCATTTATAATAGGTGGGGGAAAGAAGTTTTTAAGAGTACTGACCGAAACTTCAAATGGTCAGGAAAAGGAGAAGCGGCCGGTGTTTACTTCTATTTGATTGAATACTCAGATAGAGAATACAAAGGCGCTCTTTCTATTCGATATTAGCTATAATTCAATCATCAATATTTGATCTTCCTTTACATACACATCCTGATTCATCCATTTAGTACGAATCCAAATGTCCTTTTTGTCCAGGATATCCAGTAGATGACCTTCATCAATAATTTCTACCACTGAGGAGCCAGCGGACGGTCCACTCATCAGGTAGGTTGAATTGTGATGAACGATTCCTGAGTTTTTATTTTGGCTAAAGTTGACATGGAAAAATAACAACGCCAGAAACACGGAAAGAGATATGGCTACAGGCATTGGATTCATTTTCTTGCGTTTCAGATAGATCAATATGGCAAACAATAGGATCGCTATGCTCAACAATACCTTTAAGATGATGTCATAATATTTTTTGAACAAAAGTGAAACTTGCCACGATTGGCTTGCAGAGTAACCCTGCAGGCGGTGTTTTTTAGCCAATTCTTCCATTTTCAACAAAGCGAGCTCATCATCTGAGACTTGTTGGTACAGATTGAGATAATACAATGATTCACTGATCTTGCCCAGCCCCTCCTGAATAAAGGCCATCTTGAGTAGCATAGATTCTGAGTATTCGTGTCTTTTTAGTACATCCTTGTAGAGTTCGAGCGATTGAGTGTATTGTTTAGCTGCAAATAAGGAGTCTGCTGTTTTGATCAACCCCTCGGAAGCCTGAGCATTCAGCTGAGTGGCAAGAAGAAATAGAATAAGTGTCAGAATATTTGAAATCGCGTTTTGCTTATTTTTCATAACATGTTACCTTTGTGCCCTCAAATCAGGCAAGCCACAAATTTAGGCAAGATTGATAAGATTCCGTAGCTCTCCCAAAAGTCCCGATACTGATCGGAAGGGGGTAGAGTAAGATTTCGGGAAAAGATTCCGTAGCTCAGCTGGTAGAGCATAACACTTTTAATGTTAGGGTCCTGGGTTCGAGCCCCAGCGGGATCACACTGAATGGCCTCGGAAATATTTTCCGGGGCCTTTTTTTATTCCGGGTCAAGTGAAAGGTCAAGTGCCAATATCCTTTCGAAATATCCGGAATATTTTCAAACTACTTTTTCGCATTTCCTGTGGGTAGTGAGCCCCAGTACACTTTTAACGCTCCTTTAACACACAAAAAAAATACACGAAACTGAAGGCACCAAACACCATTTAAATACCTGTGGTTAGCCGAATAATTTGAAATAATGTTGGGGATAAATTCTGAGTCCCCGATGAGTAACCCTGGAATCACCGAAGACCAAATCCTAAAGATTGCAATTCGCAAAATCTTTCAGGACGACTTTGTCGAATTGAAACATGAAATTCAACTCCTGCGCGAAGAGGTTGTTCGGCTATCCTCTCTAACCTATCAAAACGAACTTCTCACCATGGATGAGCTTTGTTCAGAACTAAAATTGTCCAAACCATCAATCTACAAACTTATCAGGGAAAAGCAGAAGATCAAGCCAATCCAACTACTAGATCAAGATTATCGATTTAAGAGAGCGGATGTCAATCAGCTAATTGAAAATTCGTATTTGAAATAAACCAAACAGTCAAAAGTAATAAGTTAACACATCATATATGAGAGAATTAAGTATAGAGGAATTAAGCGGCTTCTATCTGGAAGTTTACGATAGATGCCACAAAGGCTTAGCGGAGTTAAACATCGATCGGGAACGATACACATGGTATTGCAATGCAGTTCGATTATACATGAGAGTTGAACACTCAATCCAAACTACCTACGTTCAGAAGGCCGAGGTGGATACTTTGCATGACTTAATCAAGGCATTTGAGTTTTACGTTGAACATTCAGACGATGGGACTATCATTCTTAAAGGGTTGTGGGAAGACAGGAGTGTAATTACCGGGCTTTCACATGATGTTGAAGTGATAATTAATTTATATGCCTTTATCGAAGCCATCAAAATAGCCTCTCATGACGCATTCAAACATCTTGAATTTATGCAAAAGGGGATTTACTAAGATTCATTTGTGTGGTGGATCAATTAGATACCTAAGGCCGTCTGAAGTG
>ERZ761602.8096-NODE-8096-length-10758-cov-3.924694_pt1 | contig 10758 bp, 6 predicted proteins | sample MGYA00512165_ERZ761602 | MGnify/ENA primary metagenome ERZ761602 (study PRJEB28899, sample SAMN02445085) | bioreactor sludge metagenome | biome: EBPR sludge; isolation source: Thorneside wastewater treatment plant | place: Australia: Brisbane, Thorneside...
CTTCGCGGGGTCGGTGGCGTGACCCTCGCCGCCGCGGGGTTGTCGCTGCCGATCCGCATCGAGCCGAAGAACGTCGTGCTCGCGCTGTCCAGCCGCGGGATGTTGCCGCTCAGCCGCGCATCGGCCAGCGTGCCGCTGGTGATCTGCGCGGCGCTGTGCGTGTGGGTGGCCGCGGCGAAGGCCGCGGAGGAAAGTCCGTCGAGCAGGTCGGCGTTGAGGTTCGTCACCACCGTCGCGCTGGTCACGGTGAAGGGCGGCGTCGTGCCGGTGACACCGCCGTTGAAGGCGGGTCTTCCGGTGAACGCGCCGTTCTGATTGAGCCGCGGGATGTTGGTGCTCAGGCGCGCATCGGCGAGCGTGCCGCCGATGATGTCCGCGGCGTTGTGGGTGTGGGCCGCCGCGGCGAAAGCCGATGCGGACAGGCCGTCGAGCAGGTCGGCGTTGAGGTTCATCACCACCATCGCGCTGGTCACGGTGAAGGGGGCGCTGACGCCCGGCACTCCGCCGCCGAAGTCCGGCCGCCCGGAGAAGGCCGAGTTCTGATCCAGCCGCGCGATGTTGGTGCTCAGGCGGGCATCGGCCAGCGTTCCCGCCACAATGTTCGCTGCGTTCAGGTCCGTCAGCCCCGCGCCGCTCCCGACGAGCGTGTTGGTCGTGTTCGTCAGGTTGACCCGCGAGGTGTAGGTGCCGCTCAAGCGGGCGTTGGGCAGATTGCCCGATGTCAGGTTTGTCGCGTTGGTGTAGAACGTCGCCGCCTGCCCGTTCAGTTTCGCCGCGTCCTCCGCGCCCAGCGCGTGGCCCGCCTGCGGTGTCGCCATCACTTCCTGCCGCGGCGAAAGGGTGATGAACCCGACGGCATCCCCGCACCCCAGCCCCGTATCCTCGCGCACCGAGACTTCGATGTACCGGCGGCTGGCTCCGAACTGTGCCCCGAAATCAAGGCGCACCGAAAACCTGCCCCCCGCGACAGACAGATCGTTCACGCACAACGTCGGCCCGATCGGCAGGGCCGAGCCGGGGTCGGCGAAGAGCCTGAAGCGAACATCGTACATCCCCGTCGCGGGAACGCCCGCGGCGTTCAGTTCGCCCTGGTACAGAAAGGCGTGGTCGAGCGGCCCCTGCGCCAGCGCCTTGGCGCAGCACGCCAGACCGGCCCATAACAACAATCGAATACACCCGCGCATACGCATGGTTCCTCCAGAGAAGATGGTTCTGGAAGGCTTACCGCCGCCGCGGTCGGATCTGGACATCGCGGGATCGATTTTTTGGACCGGGGTTTCAGTACAACCCGTGACGCTGAAGCGACCCACACCCTCGATCGCCGGCTTGGCACGCCGCGCTCGGTGTGTGAGTGAACACAGAATGAAGGAGCGCACCTCGTTCAGCGCCGCCGCCGGGAAGCCGCATTACAGCAGATTGCGCTCAAGGTGCTCTATCAACAAGTTGTGGTCAAAGCGGCGGCAACAGCCACCCACCCCATCGCGTTATGCTTCGTCATGCTCACTGCCCGCCGCGGCGTCCTGTGCGCCCTCTGCGCGATTGCGTCCTGCTTCATCGGTGCCTCCTGCTCCCGCGAGCCGGCCCGGCCCGAGGTGGTCCTCTACACCAGCAGCGATGACTTTCTCGCCCGCCCCATCGTCGAGCGATTTGAGAAGGAGACGGGCATCAGGGTCCGGATGGCCGGCGACACCGAGGCCACCAAGACCACCGGCCTGGTCGAGCGACTCCTGGCCGAGAAGGACAAGCCCAGGGCCGATGTCTGGTGGTCCAACGAGATGCTGGGCACAGCCACCCTCGCGCAGCGCGGCCTGTTCGAGCCGTTCACCCCCGTCTGCGCGGCCGACTTCCGCGAGGGGTGGCCCGCGGCCCACATGGACCCTTACGGCCTCTGGTACGGCGCCGCCCCCCGCGCGCGCATCATCGCGTTCAACACCAACCGCATCACGCCCGCCCAAGCCCCCACGCGCCTCCGCGACCTGACCGATCCGAAATACAAAGGCCTGGTCGGCATGGCCCGCCCACTCTTCGGCACCACGCGCTCGCAGATGGCCGCCATCGCCGCCGCGGCGGGTGAAGCGGCCCTGCGGGATTGGCTCATCGCGATGAAGGCCAACGGCCTGCGCCTCTTCGACGGCAACAGCGCCGTGGTCCGCGCGCTGGCCCATGGCGAGATCGAGGTCGGCCTCACCGACACCGATGATGCACTCGCCCTGATGAGCAGCGGTCAGCCGATCAACTTTGTCTTCGAGGCCGCCGATCCGCCAGGCGAAAAACCCGAGGGCCTACCCAGCGTCGGCCCGCTGCTGATCCCCAACACCGTCGCTCTTCTCAAGGGGCGGCCCAACAAGGCCGAGGGGGAGCGGCTCGCCGATTTCCTTCTGAGCGCCGCGGTTGAAGAAGCACTGGCGAAGAGTGATTCACGCAACTGGCCCATCCGCCCTTCCCTACGAGACGCCTCCGGCCTGCCGCCCATGCCCGCGGGCGCGCCCGTCACGCCGCGGCAACTGCTCGAAGCAAGGGACACCGCCGATCGCGTGGTCCGGGAGGTGCTTGGCAGTTCGTGAGGCAATCCGGACGAACGCGAGCCATGGATCACGCGGTCCGCAGGCCGGGAGCCGGGGACGGTGTTTCATCGCATCGTTCGATAACGCGGCGTGTCGTTATCACGCCCCGCGTTGACTGTCCCCGCCGTCACAACCTCCATTCGTGCCACAGCCGCGCAGGCTTTGCGCTCCGCGGCGTCAACCCGCTGGGCGTCCCGCCCGATGCTCCGCCCCGTGACGGTTCGACAGCACCCATACACGCGCCTCTTCCGACTGCGGTCCCGCGGCAGCCTGATCGCGGCCACGGTGGTGCTGCAGGCGCTGGTGGTGGGCGCGGGGTGGTGGGCCACGATGCACATCGCCCGCTCGGGCCTGGCCTCCCGCGTGCGGGAACGAGTCACCGATGAGAACAGCCGCGCCGCGGCGAGCCTGTCGGCCGCGCTCACGAACCTCGCCCCCGGCCCTCTGCACGACACGAACGAGGCCCGCGAAGATGCGCAGAAACTCGTGGAGAGTTACCGCCTTCCTGGGCGGTCGGCCCTGGCCATCGTCGATGCCGATGGGCGAGTCATGTGTAAAGATGACGCCATGAGCGTGCCCGATGCCGCGGGGCGGTCCCTCGCCCGCCTGCCCCTCACGCTCCTGCCGGGTCGAGAGACCATCGCCCTGGGCGACCTCAACCCCGGCGCGGTGGTAACGGCCGAGGCCGACCTCTTCGGCGCGCCCGTCACGCTCGCGGTGCTTTACAACAACGCCGCGAGGGCCAAGATCATCGCCTATCAGCCCCGCACCGCGGTGGACGCGGCGGAAAAGCGCATCCTGGGCGGCCTGCTCTTCTGGGGCGGCCTGGCCGGGGCGCTCGTGCTGGCCATCACAGCCCTCGGCTCGGCCGTGCTGGTCCGCCGGTACGACACCATGCTCATGCGGCTGAACACCTCGCTGGAGAGCGAGGTCGCCCGCCGCACCCGCCGCGGCCTGGACATCCGCAACGCGCTCATCTTCGGCCTGGCCAAACTCGCCGACTATCGGGATACCGACACGGGCAGCCACCTGGAGCGCATCTGCCGGTACTGCGACCTGCTCGCCACGCCGCTGATCGGCTCGTGCCCCGATGTGGACCGCGCCTGGGTGGAGCGCCTCCGCCTCGCGTCGAGCATGCACGACATCGGCAAGGTCGGCATCCCCGATTCGATCCTCCTGAAGCCCGGCCCGCTCACGCCCTCCGAGCGCCGCCAGATGGAAACGCCCAGATCGGCGCCGACACGCTGGCCGCCATCCGCGAGCGCGTCGGCGATGACGACCTCCTGGCCATGAGCGTCGAGGTCGCGCTCTGTCACCACGAGAAGTTCGACGGCACGGGCTACCCCAACCGCATCGCGGGCGAGGCCATCCCCCTCTCGGCCCGCATCGTCGCTCTCGCCGACATCTACGACGCGTTGACGAGCAAGCGCGTGTACAAAGACGCCGTGGGCCACGAGGAGGCACGCCGCATCATCCTCGCCAGCTCCGGCACGCACCTGGACCCCGCTGTGGTCGCCGCCTTCGAGGCGCATCACGAGGCCTTCGAGGCCGTCCGCCGCGAACTCCAGCCCGCCCACGCCGAAACCCCCGCGCTCGCCCTCGCCGTCCGCCGCGCGGAAGAGGCGCGAAAGGCGGCGTAAAGGAAATCTGTGTCCAGCGCTGTCGGCATGACGGGGCGGCATCACGATGACACCCGCGTGCTTCCTGACCATCGCCGCGAAGCGGCAAGCCGCCTTCAGTTGCCGAAAAGGTTCTTCTCGCCGAAGTAGCCGTTGTGCTCGAAGTAGGCGAGGGCTTCCTTCGTGCTGGAGAAGATGCGCGTCGCGGTCTCGGTGATGAAGGGGCTGGGGCTTTTCTTCGGCTTCCAGACGACGAAGACCTCCTTGGTGTGCTCGAAGGCGTGGTGCAGTTCGCGTTCCACGCCGCTGGAGAGGCCGGGAATGCCGCCGGGCAGCTCGGGGATGTACGACACGATCATGTCGGACTGGTCCACCAGTTTGAAGTCCCGCATGTAGATCTGCCCGTCGATGTCGCCCGCGATGTCGAGCACCTCGCGGATGCGCACCCGGATGGGCGTCGCCGACGTCGCCCCTCCGAAGACGTGGGGCGCCACATCGAGGAACTCCTTGCCGTCCCGCGCGGCGGCGATGGCGCGGTCCAGGAGCAGTTTCTCATCGACATCGCCGGGGTCGAAGGTGATGAAGTGGTCGGCGAGGGCCGCCCGGAAGGCGTCGATCTCGGCGAGCACATCGGGCATGTCCACGACGTGGCTCATGGGGAAGGAGGGGTAGACCTTCCGCAGCCCCGGCCGGCAGACCAGGCGGAAGAGTTGGCGCGTGGTCATCGCGTGACGCCCGCGCGAGAGGATGTAGAACCGGCTGCCGGGGATCGCCCGGCTCATCAGTTCCGTCGCGAGGATCTCCTCCTCTCGCCAGACCATGCAGTCCTTGAGCGTCGCGTCGATCTCATGCTCCCGGTGCAGGCGGTGGTGCACCACCTCGATGTTGTCCACCAGGCAGATGAAGAGGTCGGGCTTCATCTTCTCGATCTGGTCGTAGTCGAAGGCGCTGAAGAGTCCGTGCCGCCAGCGGAAGGTCGCGTGCGTGTTCACGATGATGTTCGCGTGGTCGCGGCTGTCGGCCAGGATGTCCTTGAACGCGGCGCGCCGCAGCGAGTTGAGCCGGCTGATGGGAAGGTCGAGGATCTTGCCCGGGCGCACGTCCGGCCCTTCCTTGTACATCAGGTCGCCCACGTTGTAGACGTGCAGGGCCTCACCCTGCTCGCCCGCGAATCGGGCCGCGGCCTCCAGGTAAGGCTTCTTGTCCATGCCGATCTGGCCGGTGATGATGGCTCTCATGAGGAAGAGTAGGACTTTTCGCGGACGGTGACGCCGAATGCGCCGCGCGCCGCCCCGGCGCCCGCCGATGGCAAATACCATCCCGCCCATGCCCCTGCGCCTCTACAACACCCTCAGCAAGCGCCCGGAGGACTTCGTCCCCGCCGATCCTTCCCGCGTGACCTTCTACACCTGCGGTCTGACGGTCTACGACTACGGGCACATCGGAAACTTCCGGTCGTTTCTGGCCGCGGACCTGCTGCGGCGATGGATCGAAAGCACGCTGTGCGAGGTGAGCGACGGGCGGGGCGGGGTACACCGCGGCCCGCGCCGGGTGGTCCACGTGATGAACGTGACCGATGTGGGGCACATGACCGACGATGCCGAAGGGGGCGAGGCGGGGGAGGACCGCATGGCCGTGGCGGGCAGGCGGCTCCTGGAAGCCAAGAAGAGCGGCAAACTCCCGCCCGGCACCGAGATCGACCCGCGCGACCCCTACGCCATCGCGAAGTTCTACACCGACCGCTTCATCGAGGACGCGACGGCCCTGGGGCTGAAGGTCGTGCTCGACGCAAAGCAGGACCCCACGCTGATGCCCCGCGCGACGGACAACGTGCCGGGCATGATCCGCGTCATCGAGCGGCTGATCGCGCGGGGCTTCGCGTACCCAGTCAGCACGCCCGGCGGGCGCGTGGTGTACTTCCGCGTCAGGCGATTCGGTCCCTACGGCCGCCTCTCGGGCAACACGCTCGAGGCGCTCAAGGAGGGCGAGGGCGGGCGCGTGAGCGGGGCCAACCAGGAGCAGAAAGAGCACCCGGCGGACTTTCTTCTCTGGAAGGAAGACCCCACGCACATCATGAAGTGGGACTCGCCCTGGGGCGCTGGGTACCCGGGGTGGCACATCGAGTGCACCGTGATGAGCGCCCGCCGCCTGCTGGGCGAGGGGGAGTTCCAGCGGCTGCTGGGCACGCCCGATGCGGGCCCGGCGATCATCGACCTGCACAGCGGCGGCGAGGACAACATCTTCCCCCACCACGAGTGCGAGATCGCGCAGACCTGCGGGGCCTTCTGCGCGGCGCCTGATTCGGGCACCTTCTCCCGCGCGTGGTTCCACCCGCGCTTCCTGCTCGTCGAGGGGACGAAGATGAGCAAGAGCAAGGGCAACTTCTTCACCGCCGCCGACCTCTTCGCCAAGGGCATCGAGCCCGCGGCCCTGCGCCTGGAACTCATCAAGACCCACTACCGCAGCAACGCCAACTTCACCATGCAGGGCCTGGGCGACAACGCCCGAATCCTCGAACGCTGGCGGCGCGTGCTGGCCGGGGGCGGGACCGGGGGCGACGCCGCGGCGCGGGCACGCTGCGCCGCCGAGTTCGCGGCGGCGATGAACGACGACCTGAACATCGCCGCGGCGATCGCGGCGGTGAACACATGGACGGCTTCCGTGGCCTCGCCGGGCGCGGAGGATGCGGCCCTGATGCGCACGCTCGACGGGGTGCTGGGCGTGCTCGACCTCGCCCGCCCGATGGCAACCCAGACCGACATCGGCCTCTTCGCCCCAGGCACCACCCCCGACCCCGCGGTCGAAGCCCTGCTGCACGAACGCCGCGAGGCCCGCGCTGCCAAGGATTTCAAGAAAAGCGATGCCATCCGCGACCAGCTCGCGGGCATGGGGTACGCGATCAAGGATGTCGCGGGGGGTAAGGTGGAGGTTCGTCGGGTGTAAGCAATCGATTGGGTTTGGTTCGAGTTTCTTTCTAAGAACTGAACCCGTATTTAATGCAAATTCGGTGATAAATTGGAAACTGGCCGAGAAACACCTCAACATGGTGGTTCTGTCTGTGGTATCAGATCAAGCCAGGATTGAGCGAATCGCGGAACTCAACGATTGACCCTCCACTCGACAAACGCCACGACGGTGTTCGTGCCCGGGCGCACGGACGAACTTCCCATCGACTTGACCGGGGTGCGGTGCGGGCGTGGCGATCGATTCACGTTGCAATCCCGGTATGCCAAGGGAGGCATGGGGGTCATCTGGCGTGCCCACGACGCGCTGGGCGAAGAGCGAGTAGCGATCAAGACACTTCTCAGCACGGGGCACCTCGCCGCCAAGGAAGCGTTGTTCGCTCGCGAGCAGCGGATGCAGCAACGTCTGTCGGGCGTGGCGAATGTGCCGAAGGTCGTCGAGTGCGGTCGGTTGAAAAGCACGACGGGGGTGGATCTGCCCTATATCGCCATGGAGTGGCTCTCCGACGCCAGGTCGCTGCGTTCATGGTGGTGCGGCCGGTCGTTGCAGGAAAGACTGCGGATGCTGGCAAGACTCTGCCGGGCGGTGGACAGCATCCATGAAGCCGACGTGCTGCACTGCGACCTCAAGCCGGACAACATCATCATCGATCAATCGGGTTCGCTGTGGGTGGTGGATCTGGGACTGGCCGAGTCGCGCATCAAGGGGGAGTTGGCGCACGCCGGATGGGAAATCGGCCAATGCCGCGGCACGTTCAACTACATGTCGCCCGAGCAGTGCGACCAGGCGTGTGATGCGTATCACTACACGCCGGCGCTGGATGTCTACGCGCTGGGGGTCATCGCGCACGAGTGCATCACGGGCGCGCTGCCGTACGCCGCGGTGTTGCCGCATGGCGCCTCGATCCAGCAGGCTCGCGCGATGATCCGCGCGGGGGCGGTTGTCCGCCGTCGATCGGGTGGAGTCATGCTGCACCCCGAGGTCCGCCGGGTGCTCGCCCGTGCCCTGGCGCCCGATCCTTCGTATCGTTACCAATCCGCCGGCGAGTTGGCAGAGGTTCTGGAGCGTATCGCTTCGCGGTCTCCCGTCCTGGACCGAAGGTCACTCGCGGCCTGCATCGCGGCCGGCATGGTCACCGCGCTGATGGCCTCGGTCGTCTCCCGTGAACCCAAGGTGAATGGGATCGCGGAACGCCTGATCGCGACGGGCGGCTCACGGGCGCCGCGGTGGGATCACACCCTTCTACTGACACTCGGCGAGAACACGCCCCCGGACCTGCTGGAGGAGCAACTGCGGCTGGAACCCTCGTGGGGTCTGGGTGAGTTTCAGAACGGCGATGTCGTGCAACCGCAGGCCCGACGCCCCGTGATCGCGCGGCTGATCGATGCGCTGCGTGAACGGGAGGCTTCGGTGGTGTTCCTCGATATGGACTTCGCGCACCACCCCGGCAGCAGGCCCGAACTCGCGCTGATCCTGAGAGAATCCATCGAACGGTTCGAGGCCGGCCCGGGCCGCGTCGTCATCGGCGAGTTGGGCCTGCCCCGGTCCGTGGAACACACGCTCATGGACCCCAACCTGCACCCCCACCAACGCGCGTGGGGGCTGATCAGCGGGAGCCTCCCGTTGGATTCAACGCTCGTGCGGATGGACGTGCTCTTCAAGCCCGAACACGGCGCGGTCATCCCGTCGGCGGCGCTGCGGGCGGCCGTCGAGTTGATCCGGCCCGGAGAGTCTCCACGGTTTGAACTCGCACCGACCGGTGATCGCGCGACTGTCCGATTCGAGGACGGCACGACGCTCGCCATGGGCGGGATCTCCACGGTGTCGGGGCGGGACATGCTCTCGCGGGAGTCTGGTTCACCGCCGGGATCGCTCCGCGATGTCCGGGAAGGCGACCATTTCGCCGAAAAGATGATCCTGCTGCTCGCGCGCTCGGAGATCGATGCCTGCACGCTCGACGTGACCGAGTTTCTGCGGCTGCCCGTTCCCGCGGCTAAGTCGCTGGTGCGGGGACGCGCGGTGGTCGTCGGATTCACAGACAACCCCGACGACGTCCACACGCTCGCCGATGGCGCGATCTACGGCGGCTATGAAGTCCAATCGATGCTCATGGAGCAGATGGTCCGTGCGCTGAAGGGTCAGCGCGGCGCCGGCCCTCTGCACGCGTCCTGGGCGCATCACGCCGCCGCCTGGATCGTGATGGTGACGGCGGGCGCGTGGCTGGGACGCCTCGTGTCCACTCGGCGGCGAACCGGGAACGAACTCCACCAGATGAAACATTTCTCGCTCATCATGATCGGCGCGGCCCTCGCGTGTCTCCTGGCGTGCCTGGTGTCGCGGCAGCTTTTCTACATGATGGGTTGGATCTGGAATCCGCTCGCGGGGATCGCGGGCGTCTTTGTAGCCGCGGGCGCTTCGGGCGCTGCGCCGTGGCTGATGACCGGGCGCCCTTCGGAGACGCGATCATGACGATGTTGCAACGTGTCATCCTGGTTGTCGTGCTGAGTCTCGCGCCGCCCACTCTCGCCCGGCAGGACGGCGAACCGGATCAGCCCGCATTGCCGGTGCAGGGAATCGAGGCCACGAACCTCCAGACCAGCAAGGATCATTCGCTGCGGGTGTTCCCCACCGACCCCGTATCCCCGCCCTCGCCGTACTCGGGGTACCAACTCTTCTTCGGCGCGTTTACAAGCCCGAATGTGCTCGTGGAGTTCGACGCGAAACACAAGACGGATCCGGCTACCGGGGCCTTCGCCGCGGCCGCTTCGTGCACCGTGAATCACGGGTGGGCGATGTCGATCCGGCTGCCGGCGCACCCGCCGATCCGTTCCAGGCGGATCTCCACCGGCTCAACGGTTCCCAACATCGTCAAGGCCACGGCTGTCCTTCAGGACAACGGCGAGAATCCCCCCGCTGCAATCCTCGCTCGGCTGCAGCGAGAAGCCGAAAACACTCGCCAGCAAGGTGCCGACGCCACGACGGACCTGAGTGTGATCCGCGCCCTCACGATGTCGTCCCCGACGGCGTGCAAGCCCGCCTCGCACACATCCTGGTCGCCCGTGCCGCTGCAGCCCGCGGACTCCCAGAACCCCGGGGCGGTCGTGCTGGTTCACGCCGATGATGAGAAGAAAGTTCACACCGTCTTTGTTCTGCACACCGGCACCACGCCCGGGGCCATCTCTTTCTTCGGGAGTGATGCAAACAACACCCCCAATCCCAACAAGGTCGTTCAACTCGCCTCGATGCAATACGCCTCATTCAATACCACAACCGCCTCTTGGGGTCCGGTCAAGGTCATCTCTGACGTCGGTCAAATGCGCAATAACGACATGGACGCGTATAACATTCTGATCTACGTACAGGCCCAGACGGGTGTCTGTTGCTTTGCACCATGAATTAAGCAGCGTCCGATACCGTTGAGTTCGTGCGCCGTTCCTCGAATAATCTCCATAGGCATCGGCGCGTGTCGCCACGCGCCGATGCCGCGACCGTTTTCATGGGAGGGTTCGATGCGCGGGTTCTTGTGCATGATCGTCTCGGCGTTGAGCGCGTGCTTCGCACCCGCCCAGACCGCCTTCACCTACCAGGGCGAACTCACCGTCGACGGCGCT
>ERZ761602.8097-NODE-8097-length-10757-cov-10.974210_pt1 | contig 10757 bp, 10 predicted proteins | sample MGYA00512165_ERZ761602 | MGnify/ENA primary metagenome ERZ761602 (study PRJEB28899, sample SAMN02445085) | bioreactor sludge metagenome | biome: EBPR sludge; isolation source: Thorneside wastewater treatment plant | place: Australia: Brisbane, Thorneside...
ACGCCTGTACGGGCAGTTCCCGAGCCGCCTGCATGCCCTGCTGCTCTTCGCCACCCGCATCGACGCCGAGACCTTTCGCCACAAGCACCCGGCGCGTGTCTTCGGCAAGGGACTGGTGCGCGCGCGCAGCAAGGGAGCCTACGTCTGTTCCTTCCATGATTCGAGCTGGCTCGACTACCTGCGGCTGCCGCACAGCCTCAGCCTGACAGCGCTCGACGAGATTGCCAACCACTACTGGCGCGGATCGCTGGTCGAGGAGGTCGGCCTGACCTTCCTCAATGAACGCTGGCGCGAACCACCGGTCATCGAAGCCCTGTTCCAGGGCACGCTCGAGGCCGTCAGCGGCCGCCCGGAGACTGGCTGGCTGCCTGGGTTTACATGAGCGGATCTCGGCCCTGTCTCATCATCGCCGGTTCTCGCGAGCTGGCACTGCAGATCGCGGTGCACGCCGCGACATGGGGCGGCTTCGATGTGGCCGGGTTCCTGGATGACCAACGCCCGGCGGGGGAGGATTTGGGTCCGGCGAAGGTCCTGGGCGGGACTCACGATCCGGCGACCGTGCGCGGAAACACACGGCCTTCGTTCCTCGTCGGGATCGGCTACCGGAGCATGACTGGGCGCGCGGCGGCATACCGGCGGCTGGTCTGTGCCATGGAGCCTGCGACGCTCGTCCATCCGTCCGTGGTGAGGGGGCCGATGACGGACTTCGGTCCCGGGTCCGTCGTCCTCGGCGCCTGTTCCCTTGACCTGCGCGCCCGGATCGGCGCGAACGTGTTCGTCAATCCAGCGTGTTCGCTGTCGCACGATTCCGTGGTGAAGGACCACTGCTTCCTGGCACCCGGCGTCGTGATCGCCGGAAATGTGCTGATCGAGGAGTGTGTGTTCCTGGGCGTCGGGACGGTCGTGTCGGACGGGGTCCGCATCGCGTCCGGTGTGCGCACCGGCGCCGGCACTGTCGTCGTGCGCGACCTGGACGCGCCCGGCCTCTACGTCGGTGCGCCAGCGCGCCGCGTTCGCGACTGAGACGCTGTCCCGAGACCAGTCGCTCACTTGACCACGCGGCTTGCGACGACGCCACTCCGGTCGCGGCATGAGCAAGATCGGTTGTTTGCGGCACCGGCGTCAACTGGCTGCGGTCTTGGGCGATCCGATCGACTCTCCGTACAGAGGCAGGCACAACTCGCGGCGACAGGTCGAGGGCTGGGCAAAGGCGTGATCTATTTGGCTGGATGCTTGCGATCCGCGGGTTATCATTGGCAATATTCGGATCGGCGAACGGCGACAGCAGGACTGTGGCAGCCCATATCGGTCGCCGCAGCATCTGCCATCGACACCACAGTGGAACAGCCGCCGATGATGCCTACACCTTTGCACGCGCTGCTTCAGGGACCACCGCAAGAGATCGTTGAGACGCATCGACCACGGATCAGCATCGTATCGACGCTGTATCGTTCGCGGCCCTTTCTCGACGACTTCCTCGCCGGTTGCCTCGATGCTCTGCGCCGGCTTGCCATCAGCGACTTCGAGATCGTCCTGGTCAACGACGGCTCGCCCGACGATTCGCTCGCGCATGCGCTGGCACGCCGCGAGGATGTGACGCAACTGGTGGTCGTCGACCTGTCACGCAATTTTGGCCACCATCATGCCATGCAGGCCGGTCTGAGGCAGGCCGGTGGTGACCTCGTGTTCCTGATCGACTGCGATCTCGAGGTTTCCCCATTGAGCCTCTGTTCGTTCCACGACAAGCTGCGCGAGACCGGCTGCGACATGGTCTTCGGTTATCAGGAGAAGAGGAAGGGCGGCTGGTTTGAGCAGGTCAGCGGCGGCCTCTTCTGGAAGGGCTTCAACCTGCTGAGCGAAACCAGGATTCCCGAGAACATCGTCACCGAGCGTCTGATGACCCGTCGTTTCGTCGACGCGCTGCTGCAACTGGGCGACCACAACCTGTTCCTCGGCGGGATGATGAGCTGGACCGGCTTTCATCAAGTCGGCATCGCGGTGGCCAAGAGTCAGCGTGAAGGAGCGAGTACCTACACGCTCTTGAAGCGCGTCAACCTGATGGTCAACGCCGTCAGTTCGTTCTCGGCACAGCCCTTGGTCTGGTTGTTCAACCTTGGCGCCCTGGTCACCCTGGCCAGCTTTTCCTATGTCGCTTACCTGGTGATCAGAAAGCTGTTCTTTGGCGATGCCCTGCTCGGCTTCACCTCGGTGATGGGGCTGATCGCGCTCAGCCTGGGGATCCTGACGATGGCCGTCGGGCTCGTCGGCATCTATCTGGGCAAGGTCTTCGCTCAGGTCCAGAACCGTCCAACCTATATCGTCAAAGACATCCACCGGCAACCATCCTCCGCCTGCGGGCCTACTGGAGTGCCGAAGACCACTCAAACACTGACCGGCCGCCCCGATCGCCAAGCCTGATCCCAAAAAAAGAGGAAGACCCATGACGTTGGAACAGCACTCACGCTATTTTTCGATGCAGGAACTGGAAGCGATGCACTTCCGCCATCTTGGTCGGGAGGTTCTCATCAGCCGCACCACGCGCATCTACGACCCCGCATACGTCAGCATTGGAGATCACTCGGTCGTCGATGATTTCTGCATCCTTTCAGGCAACCTGCAGATTGGCCGCAACGTCCACATCGCGCACGGATGTCGGGTGATTGCTGGCCGGGAGGGTGTGCTCTTGGATGACTTCTCCGGACTTGCCTTCGCGGTGACGATCTTTGCCCAGTCCGACGACTACACAGGTGAGGCGCTGACCAACCCGACGGTGCCCATGCAATATCGAAAGATAGCCCGGGCCAGAGTGGAGCTGGGCCGGCACGTCATCATCGGTACCGGCAGCGTCGTCTTTCCAGGAGTGATCTTCGCAGAAGGATCCTCGGTCGGCGCCTGCAGCATGGTGACGAAATCCACGGAGGCGTGGGCAGTCTATCTGGGAGTACCCGCGAAGAAGGTGAGGGAGCGAAGCCGCCGCATGCTGCAACTCGAGAACGCGTACCTCCAGGAAGAAGGCGGCAGGGTGCCCATGCCGGCCGAACCTGAAGCTCGCCAAACCCGATGAGCACTTGTCCCGAGCGCGCCATGGACTTCGGCAAGTCCGCTTGCAGCCGCGTTGCGCCGAGCTGCGATCGGCCGCGTGCAGGCGACGGACAGCCGGGCCTGCAGCAGAAAGCGGTCTCGCCAAGGACCGCAGCAGGCTCTCGCCCACCGGACCAATACAGCCCATGACCACTCGCAGCCTCGCCATCCTCCAGTCGAACTACCTGCCGTGGAAGGGCTACTTCGACATCATTCACGATGTCGACCTGTTCATCTTCTACGACGATCTCCAGTACACCAAGAACGACTGGCGCAATCGCAACCGCATCAAGACCTGCAACGGTGCCGAGTGGATCACCATCCCGGCCGGTGAGGACAGCAATCGACTGGTCTGCGAGGTTGCGATCGCCAACCGGCTTTGGCAGACGAAGCACTGGAAGAGCATCCAGCAGAACTATGGCCGATGCCCGCACTTCAGCCGTTATGCGCCGTTCTTTCAGGAGTTCTATCTCGGTCGCGAATGGCAGGGTCTGTCGCAGATCAACCAGTACCTGATCCGCGAGATTGCGCGCGAGTTCCTCGGGATCAAGACCGAATTCCGGGACTCGCGCGAGTACGCATCCGGTGGCCAGAAGCTTGAGCGACTTCTCGGTCTGGTGAGCATGGCCGGGGCCGATCGCTATGTTTCGGGACCGGCCGCAAAGGACTACATCGATCCGCAGCGCTTCTCCGACCTTGGCGTCGAGCTGGTATGGAAGGACTATTCGGGCTACCCGGAGTATCCGCAACGGTACCCGCCCTTCGAGCACCGGGTGTCCATTCTGGATCTGTTGTTCAACGTCGGCCCGGAAGCTCCGTGGTACATCTGGGGCTGGCGCAGCGAGCCGCGTGCCCCGGCAGCGCCGCCATCGGCCGCAGCAGGGGGCAACCCCGGATGAAGCCCAAGGCGCTTCATGTTCTCGGCGGGAGCCCGTGGCATCTGCGGACTCGCCGCGGCCGACGGGCTGCAGGCAGCCTGTCGCTGGGCACAGGCCAAGCTCGCGCTCTGGCAAGGTGCTGATCGAAAGCCACGTCGACGGCAGCGAGATCATGACCGGCAACGACGAATGCCCCTTATACTGGCGATCACATCGCCGACGCCTTCCGCGCAACGCGCACTGGGCGCTGCACGCTGCAGGTGCGTCGATGCTCGGCCTGTTCGCGATCGAGAGGCCCAACCTGAACCTGATGCTCGACGTCTCCTTCACGCCAATGGGCCAATGCACCAACCGCATCGACGGCACACCACCTGTTTTCGACCTCGGCCCAGCTGATCTGAGACGACTACTGCCCGCCCTTGTCACTGCCGATTGCCTTCCGGGCCGGTCTCTCTGGCTGGCGATCGAGGCATGGCACAGCTCCGCCGTTGCGGCGCCGTGCTCGCTGCCGTGAGCCGGATGGGCCGAGTCGGCGACGGTACCGAGCCGCTGCAGGGTTCTGCATGGCTGCTGGTTGTTGCCACGATGCTGGTCCAGTTGGCTTTGCAGTCGTGGTTCTTCAGCGCGGCAGACCTGTTCACGCAGCGCCCGCTGCTGCACATCGACTCCCCTTTCCACCACTACCAGGCGGAAGTGGCCCGTCAGCTGTGTGTCGAAGGACTCGCCTTCGGTTACGACCCAACCTTTGCCGCTGGGCTCCCGGCTGGGCTGGCGGCCAACCCAAGCGCCAAACCACAGGCGCTCTTCGCCTGCCTGACGGGCACCGCAGAATCCGTTCCCCTGGTCTATAAACATATCTCCTTTTGGCAGGGTGTCCTTGCGCCGGCGATGATCGTCGTCGCGGCCGCCATGCTGCGCTTGGGAACCGCAGCCACGCTGATCGCAGCCCTGTTTTCCTTGCTGTCCTGGTGGACAGGCGGCGTGCGCTGGTACCACACGGCGGGCATGACCCAGTACGTGGCCTCCGCCTATCTGACCATACCGTTTGTTGCTGCCATGGTGCAGGCCTGCACCCAGCCCGCGTGGCTCCGCGTGGTTTCTGTCGCGGCATGGGCGGCGGTGGGAATGTTCATCCACCCACTGTTCCCCATCGGGGCAGCCCTCGTTGGATCAGTTTGGTTGCTCAGCTCAAGCGACTCGTTGCGAAGCATGCTGCGAACGCTCGGCGTGGTCGTCTTCGTGGGTGCCGTGATGTGTGCCGTCAATGGCGCGTGGATCGTGGGGACCATCAATAGGCTCGCCGCCAATACCTATCAGCATCCCTACCAGAGGGACGTTCTGCCGGTCCTGGCACTACAGGAGATGCTCGGCATCGCCCGGACGGCGGCAGGCGGGACGCGTCTCGCTCTCGCGTTGGTCATCGGGAGCGTTCTGGCCCTGGCTCTCTGCCGCCAAGCGAGAGAGCGCCGGATCGTGGTCGGCCTTGCTGCTGGCGCAGTTCTGACGATGACCTGGGCGTCGGTTGGCGCGCTGCTGCCACCCGTCGCATCTCTCCAGCCCAACCGATTCAGCGCCCTGGCGTGGATTACCCTGATTCTGCCGGCTTCGTTGGGAACGGTCGCGGCATCGCGCGCGGTGTCGACGCTCACGGGGACGTCGCGAGCAGCCATCGGCGTCGCGCTCGCTGCCTTGACGGTCGTTGTCGCATGGTTTGTCCGGGAGACGGGCCGAGAACTGCTGGCGCATGGTGCCGTGCGATACGCCGTCGCTCCGCCCGAAGTAAAGGGCGAAGGCCCCATGACACGCGCAATGGCGCGTTTCCTGCGGGACCACACCAGCCGCGAGGCACGTGTATTCTTTGAGGATTCTTCAGCGCGGGTCCATGATGGTGCTCACATCGCGGGATGGCTCGCCATCACTCAGCAGCGGGAGTTCATTGGTGGCCCCTATCCGCACTCCAGCTTTGCCAGCGCCTGGGACAACACGTCCTTCGGTGGCCGTAACGATGACCGTACCACGGAAGAATGGCTGGCGTTGCTGGATGCGTACAACGTGCGCTGGATGATTTGTCATACCGAAGGCTGCCGACGGGCCATGATTCAGCTGCCCGGAACCAAGAAACTTGCGGACTGGGGAGAAGTGGCGGCATATGGACGCGACCGGTCAGCGGGCTTCGTTCATCAGGGCGAGGCGCAGGTGACCGCCAGTTGCGTCAACCGCATCGAGCTCAATGGCGTCTCCGGCGAACCCGTAGTCCTGCGCTATTCATGGGTTCCCGGATTGCGGGCTTACCCCTCTGGGCGGGTCGAACCGGTCCAGGTTGTACCCGGCGGGCGACCGTTCGTCGCCATTCACGACCCGCCGTCGCAGTTGGTGTTGCGCGTCGGAGAAGGCGCGGGCACGCCCTGCAGCCAAAGGGACTCGGTGTGGAAATAGAGTTGCGACCGCAACCGGGAAGCGCCCCGCCTGCTGCTTGTGCATTCCATCACGATCGCCAGAGACCTTTTTGCTATGATTCGTCTCGACCACGGATGCCATGTGGGCCAGTCACTGCCATTCCACAACTGTTCGGCATGCGTCGACACGGATCACCGGTGGAACCAGACCAGCCAGCGAACGGCACGGCTTGAGCGAAGATGCCGGCAAGCCTTACCTGAAGAGGAGCCAGTGCGGCGCACGGACGAATTGACGTTTCTGGCCATGCGTACGTCGCAGCGACCCTTTTGTTCTCCGTCCCCGGACAACCGATGCTGAAATGGCAAATGAGCCGTACATGACTGGCAGTCAGCTCCGCAGGATCGCGGAAGCGCTCGGGCGGGCCGCAACGGGAAGCACGGCGCGATGAACACGGCACTCCCGCCGCGAGGGCTCACCGCCGCGCCGCCGGCCCCGACACCCGGCGAAGCGTGTTCAGGACTGTCCGAGAGTCAGAAATTTGCGCGTTTTCTGATGGTGGGCGTGGTGAATACGATCGCCGGCTACAGCGTGATCCTGTTCCTGCAGTATGGCGCCGGCTTGACGCCACTGCTGGCGAATGCCGGTGGCTATCTGGTCGGTTGGGCAGTCAGCTATGGACTCAGTCGTCGCTTCGTGTTTGCGAGCAAACGCTCGCATTGGGACAGCCTACCCAGTTACGTGGTCGCGGCGCTGGGTTGCTACGGAGTGAACGCTGCCGTGTTGCATGGCGCCCTGACCCTGCTCGAACTTCCTGGCGCTGCGGCACAGGCTGTGGCGATGGCAAGTTACACCGTCTCCTTCTATCTGGTGAACCGCCATGTCGTCTTCCGTCACCCCGACCACTGATCCACGGTTCATTTCGCTGCTGCGCCTACGCATGCCTGACGGCAACGAATTCACCACCATCGGCTGATGGCCTGAAAGGATGACAGGATGAAGCTTCTCGGCTCGCCGGCGGATGCCACCGGTGGCAACAGCTGGTACGGCGAGCGGCGCCACGAGGCATCGCTCGACCGACTGCTGCGGGACATGAACGAGGCCGACGTGTCCGGCGCCTGCCGGGTGACCATCGCGGATGGCGTCGACAACGAAGTCATCATCGAGAACACCACTTGCCGCAACCTGGCTCGCCTGTTTGCCGGCTGTGGGGCGCCAGTGTGATGGGCGGTGAGCAGCGGAGCGCCGTCTTCACGGTTCAGCCCGGCCAGCGCGCGGCGGGCGAAGGCGCATCCCGGGACAACACGCTCTGGATGCTCCCCGCCCTGCTCCTCGCTGCCCTGGCCCTGCGCCTGGCGTTCTTCACCGGCTGCTTCGGTTCCGACGAAGTGACCTACAGCGAGCAGGCGCTGAAGATTGCGCAAGGACATTGGGCGCGCTCCGACTACATCGGTGCGGTCCGCCTCGGAATCAGCCTCCCGGTCGGATTCCTCGTCTGGCTGTTCGGCCGCAGCGAGTTCGTCGCCAACCTCTGGTCGCTGCTCTGCTCATTGGGCGAAATCGCCCTCGTCTACCTGATCGCGCGACGTTTCTGGGGCGAGCGGGCAGCCGTGCTGTCAGGACTCGTCCTGGCTTTTACGCCGCTGCATGCCCACTATGCTGGCCGCCTGATGGCCGACGCGCCGCTCGCCTTCTTCATCAGCCTGAGTTTCTTCGCCCTCTTCGAGGGGGATCGAAGTGGTCGGCGCGCTTACTATCTGTGCGCCGGGCTGGCAGCCGGTTTTGTCTGGTGGATCAAAAGTTCGGTCGCTCTGGTCTTCGTCTTCGTCTTTGCCCTCTACGTGCTGCGCGAAAGGCGGGTGCACAGCAAGTGGCTTCTGATGGCCACGGGCTTCCTGGCGATGCTCGTGCTGAACGGGCTGGTGTTCCTCGTCATGGAGGGCGACTTCTGGAAGATCTGGCGGATGACTACCTCGGGCGCCGCCGAGTATGTCCAGAAAGTGAGCAGCAGCAACGACCCGACGTTCTACCTCCGACTCCTGCTGCTCGACATCAAGCACACTTGGCTGCTCGGGCCGCTGGCAGCGGCGGGGCTTGTCCTCTGGCTGGCGCGGCAGCGGCACGATGACGGTCTGACCCGTGTTTCGCTCTGGTGTCTCGGACTGATCGGCGTCTTGAGCCTTTTCATCGTGTCGTTCAAACCGCTGCTGTTGATCACCAAGCAGGTGAACTACGCCATCGTGTTCCTCGCCCCGCTCTCGCTGCTGGCAGGCTACGCGCTTTCGCGCCTCGGACGCCGCCTGTCGATCCTCGTCGCCGTGGCAGCGATCATCCCTCTTGGCATCATCGGCACCGCACTGGAACAACAGGTCATCCAGTCCTTCGTGGCGAACGGCAAGGCGGCGCTCGGTTTTGCCAGCGAGCGCCCGGACAGCATCGTCTTTGGCATGGCGAGCGCCATCCGCACCGGCAACTACGCCCGACTGTTCGCGAGTTCCCCAAGCGATGCGCCAAGCATCGCCGACATCCAGCTGCTGGCCAGTGGCGCCCCCGGCATGGCTCTGAACGAGGATACCGACGGCTTTGTCGCCTACGCGGTTTTCGATCGCCAGACTGCGAACTGGGGCCAGCAGGGCCCGTATTCACGCCTGGATGGCCTTCCTCAATGCTGGCGCCGACTCGGGGAACTGGAGCCGACCGGCATGGGGCTCGGGGCGCGAATCGTCACCGGTCTGCGGTCTGCAACCGCGATCCTGCCTGCCACCATCGCGCAGAGAGTGGCCAACCAGCTGGACCTGCTGGCGCGCCCCCTGCCGGCGACGATCTACGGGATCAGCGCGGCTTGCCTGGCGGACGCTGCCGGCCAGCCGCACTCTGAGGCCGGTTCCGGGGTGACGGAAACGTCGAAATGACTGCCAGGAGAAAGCACGATGCAGGCACGACTCGACATTGCCGGAGCGTTTGCATTGCGCTTGCGCTGCCCTGCGTCTGCCGTACAGCGGCCTTGGAGGAAGACCGATGATCCTCTTCAACGACCAGCAACATCGATGAGTGGCCACACCATCTCCTTCAGTCGGGTGAATCGTCATGTCGTCTTCCGTCACTCCGGTCATTGATCAGCATGCAGTCACAGCGCTCGATCCGCCGTCCCGCCCTCCGGTACTGGCGATCATCGTGCCCTGCTACAACGAGCAGGAGGTCCTGCCAGAGACAACCAGGCGTCTCTGCCACCTTCTGCGCGATCTGGTGGCGGGTGGGGAGATCGACGAGGGCAGCCGCATATGGTTCATCGATGACGGCAGCCGTGACCGCACTTGGCAGCTGATCGATCTTGCCGCAGCACAGCCGGACTCGCGGATTTGCGGCATCAAGCTGTCGCGGAACAGGGGACATCAAATCGCCCTGCTCGCCGGGCTCCTGACCGCCCGGGGCGACGTCTTGATCAGCGTGGACGCGGACTTGCAGGACGACCTCGAAGTCATTCCGAAGATGCTCGACGAGTTCTCGCATGGCCATGACATCGTCTATGGCGTACGCAAGTCCCGCGACACCGACACCTTCTTCAAGCGTCTCAGCGCCGAAGGCTACTATCACCTGCTGCAGCGTCTCGGGGTTGAGGTGGTGTTCAATCATGCCGACTACAGGCTCATGAGCCGGCGTGCCGTCGAGGCGCTGCGCGAGTTTCCCGAGTCCAACCTCTTCCTGCGCGGCCTGATCCCGCAGCTCGGCTTCCCGACGACCACGGTCGCCTATGACCGCGCCGAGCGACATGCCGGGGAATCGAAGTACCCGCTGGGCAAGATGCTGGCATTGGCATGGCAGGGTATTACCTCGTTCTCGGCGCTTCCCCTGCGGGCCATCACGGTACTGGGCGTCACGGTCTCGATGCTGAGCTTGGCGATGGGCATCTGGGCACTCGGCGTCCGGCTGTTTTCGGACCGCGCCGTACCCGGCTGGGCGTCCATCGTCATTCCTCTGTTTCTCATCTCCGGTATCCAGTTGCTGTCGCTGGGAATCATTGGCGAGTACCTGGCGAAGATCTTCGTCGAGACCAAACGTCGTCCCCTGTTCTTCATCGAACGATTGCTGGGCAGTGGCACTCGGGGAGGGCGGGAGTGATTCGCCGAGTGGCGATTTCCGCGGCAACCGCCGGAGGAGACACCACGCTGCCGGTGATCGGGACGCCTCTGCCGCACTTCGCACTGCTGGCGGCTTTCCTCCCTCTCCCGGCCCTCTTCGATACGACCAGACCTGGCAACATCGATGCTCCAGTTGACCGGTAATCGATGGCCACGACGGCTCGCGCCGTGCAATGGCTGCCGAGCCTGCGCCGATGGCAAGCGATGCGGTCCCCGCGGCTCGACAGCCCACTTGCTGCACTACCGACGACTGGCCGCACCCACC
>ERZ761602.8098-NODE-8098-length-10756-cov-3.926829_pt1 | contig 10756 bp, 9 predicted proteins | sample MGYA00512165_ERZ761602 | MGnify/ENA primary metagenome ERZ761602 (study PRJEB28899, sample SAMN02445085) | bioreactor sludge metagenome | biome: EBPR sludge; isolation source: Thorneside wastewater treatment plant | place: Australia: Brisbane, Thorneside...
GGCATAGCCCGAGCTATGCCTGTGCTTTGCGTCTAGAGCTGAGGCGTTTTGCCGCGCCTTTCGGGTCCGGCCGAAAAACTCTCACCCTCTGAGCTCAGCCCCCGCCCGCCCTGTTCGCCAAAGCCCGACATGGGGCGCTTGGGCAGACCTTTTGGGCCGGGCCGGAAAACCCTCCCCCTGTGGGGGCGAAATCAGTCAGCAAAATGGGGTGGCGGCGCCCAGGCGCCTCGCCCCATGCGCAGTACCTTCCTCACACCCCTCCTCGCCCTGTTTTCAGCCGCTGCCTGGGCTGAGCAAGCCACGCCCCTGCCCGTGCACACGCTGGAGGCCCCCCGGGGCGCCGATGGGCGGCCGCAGGCCCACCCGGTGACGGGCCTGCAGGAGCGCATGCAGAAGGTCTTCGATGCCGCCGGTCTGAGCGTGCGCTTCGAGCCCGTGCCCCTGCGCCGCAGCCTGGAAGCCCTGCGCCGCAACGACGAGGCCTTTTGCGTGCTGGGCGTGTTCCGCACCCCCGAACGCGAGGGTTTTGCGCGCTACTCGCGCGCCGTGGCGCTGGAAGAGCAGCAGGTGCTGATTGCCTCCAGCACCGTTGCCGCCCAGTTGCGCCAGCTTGGTAGCGCTCAGCAGGCCCTGCACGATTCCCGCTTCCAGTTGCTGGTGTTCGAGGGGGTTTCCTACGGCGTGGAACTGGACCGCTGGCTCGCCCTGCGCCCGCAGCCCCCGGTACGCGCGAGCGCCGGCACCGCCCGCCCTCTGCCCATGCTGGCGCGCGGCCACGCCGATCTGATGATCGGCGCCCGCAGCGAACTCGAAGCCATGCGCCAGCGCGAGGGCTATGCGCCGGGCCGCTTCGAGGCCGTTCTGCTGCCCGGCATGCCACCACCCCCCACCCGGCATCTGCTGTGCAGCCTGAAGGTGGCGCCGGCCTGGGTGGCGCGCTTTGATGCGGCGCTGCCCGCCCTGCCCTTGCAGGCCAAGCCGCCCCAGTAGCGCGGCAGTCGCAGCAGGTCTCAGGCCACTCCACCATGCCGCACCCTGGCCCTCTTTTCCTTGCCCTGGCGGCCCTGTTGGCACCGGCATGGGCCGACGAGCCCGGCCCGGACCCAAGCCCCATGCGCGTGCATGTGCTGGATTCCATGCGCGCCGCAGACGGCCGAGGCGCCGTGCTCACCGGTCCGCAGTTGCTGCAACGTGCCCAGCAGGCCTTTGACGCCGCCGGTCTGGCGGTGCAGATGGAATTCATGCCGCTGCGCCGCAGCCTGCACGAGCTGCAGGCCAACCACACCGCCTTCTGTCTGCTCGGTGCGTTCTACACCCCCGAGCGAGCGGGCTTTGGCCGCTACTCCAAAGCCTTGGTGCGAGAGGAGCAGCAGGTTTTGATTGGGCGACCCGCCGTGATGGCGCAGCTCGCGGAACGACCCGACGCGCAGGCCGCGCTGCAAGACCCGCGCTTCGAGTTCCTGAGCTTTGAAGGCGTTTCCTACGGGGGAGAACTGGACCGCTGGATCGCCAGCCGCCCCCGCCGGTATTGGTCAGCGCCGGCACGGCCCGTGCCTTGCCCATGCTGGCGCGTGGTCGAGCCGATTTCATGATCAGTACCCGCAGCGAACTGGCCTTGATGCTGCAGCGCCAGGGCTACGGCCCGCAGGAGTTCACGGCCCTGCTGCCGCCGAGCATGCCGGCACCGCCCGGTCGGCATCTGCTGTGCAGCCTCAAGGTAGACCCCGCCTGGCTGGCGCGCTTTGACGCCGCCTTGCCGGAGCTTCCCCTGCCGGGGGACACGCCGAAGTAGCGTCCAGGGCCCAGCCAGGCTCAATACCGCTCCGGCCCGCCCGCCACCCGCAGATAGGTCTGCGCAATCCAGGCCACCATCAACCGCTTCAGCCACGCCACCAGGCCTTGCGGGGCGGCGGCAGGGTGGATGGCTTCGGCACCGGCCAGGGCGCGTTCGAAGGCCTGCGCCAGCTCGGCGCTGAAGCCGGCGTCGTAGACCACCACATTGGCTTCCAGGTTCAGCAGCAGCGAGGTGGGGTCGAGGTTGCTGCTGCCCACCGTGGCCCAGTCGCTGTCGGCCAGGGCCACCTTGGCGTGCAGGAAGGCGGCGCGGTACTCGTAGATGCGCACGCCGCGCGCCAGCAGCTCGGCGTAGAGCGCGCGGGCGGCCAGGGCGGCGAGGCGGTAGTCGAAGCGGACCTGCAGCAGCAGGCGCACCTGCACGCCACGGCGGGCCGCGCCCAGCAGGGCGCGCAGCAGGCGGGCGCTGGGGTAGAAGTAGGGGCAGATCAGGTCGAAGCGCGTCTGCGCGCCGCGCAGGGCCTGCAGGTACTCGCGTTCGATGTCATGGCGGTGGCGCAGGTTGTCGCGCACCACGAAGGCGGCGCGCATGGGGCGCAAGTCGGCAAGGGCGGCGCGCTGCTGGGCGCGCAGGGTCTTGCGGGCGCTCCAGCTGCCGCGGGTGCGTTCCCACCAGCGGCCCAGCAGCTCGCGCGAGCGGTCCACCAGCTCAGGCGCCAGCAGCCAGTCGCGCAGTTCCTCGCTGAAGTCGCGGCCCAGCCAGGCGCGCGTCCAGACCCTGCGGGCGGCGCGCGCCACGTCGTGCGCCAGCGCGCCGCGCAGCTGCACGGCGTAGTCCAGGCGTGGGCGCTCCAGCTCGCCGTGGCGCAGGTCCAGGCGGTCGTCGATCAGGTTGATGCCGCCCACGAAGGCATGTTCGCCATCCACCACGCAGAGCTTCTGGTGCAGGCGGCGCAGCTGGCCGGGCTGCAACCAATGCCACCAGCGGTCGATGGGCCGAAACACCGCCAGGGCCACGCCGCTGCCCTCCAACCGCTCCTGCCACCAGGGCAGGGCGTGGCGGGCGCCGAAGCCGTCCACCACCATGCGCACCCGCACGCCGCGGCGCGCGGCGCTGCGCAGGGCCTGCAGCACGGCCTCGGAAGGGGCATCGGTGTGCACGATGTAGCTGGCGAACCAGACCTCGTGGTGGGCGGCGCGGATGGCCTCGCACAGGGCCGGGAAGAGCTGGTCGCCACCTTCGAGCAAGCGGATCTCGTGGCCGCCGGCGGGGGCGGCGCGAGCGCGCATCACCGCGTTGGCTCCAGCTCCGCCACCAGGGGCAAGTGGTCGCTGAAGCGCACCCAAGGCAGGCCGCGCGGCACTTCGATGCGGCGGCAGCGCAGGCCGCGCAGGTAGACGCGGTCGAGCGCAAAGAGGGGTGCGCGTGAAGGAAAGGTCTGGGGCCTGTGGCCATCCACTTCGGCGCGGTGCAGCCGCAGATCAGCCAGCGCCGGGTCCAGGCGCTCGCGCCAGTCGTTGAAGTCGCCCGTCACCAGCAGCGGCTCATGGCCGGGCACCTCGCGCTCCAGGTAGGCACCCAGGCGGTGCACCTGGCGCAGCCGGCTGCCGGCAAACAGACCCAGGTGCAGCACCACCACATGCAGCGGGCAGCCGGGCCAATCCACCTGCACATGCAGCAGGCCGCGCTGCTCCAGCCGGTGGTCGGACACATCGTGATGCCCCACATGCAGGATGGGCCAGCGCGACAGCAGCGCATTGCCATGCTCGCCCCCGTTGGTGACGGCGTTGCTGCGGTAGACATGGTGGAAGCCATCCGGCGCCAGGTACTGGGCCTGGCCTTCCTCGGGCCAGCCCTGGCGGGCAAAGCGGCGCGCCTCGTGGTGGTTGTAGGCGCGCACCTCCTGCAGGGCCACCAGGTCGGCGGCGAGGTCACGCACGCCGTCGCGTAGCGAGTGGATTTCCAGCCGGCGCGCCGGCCCCAGGCCGCGCACGCCCTTGTGGATGTTGTAGGTGGCCAGGCGCAGGGCGGGCAAGTCTTCGGTGCGGCTCATGTGGAAAGGGTACGGCTACAGACCCGGTTGCGACCACCGTGCTTGGCTTCGTAGAGCGCGGCGTCGGCGGCCTGAATCAGTGCTTCCGCCGCAGGCACCGGGCGCCCCAGCAGGGCGGGCCAGACCGCCAGGCCTATGCTGACCGTGAGCACCGCTGCCGCACCCGAGTGGGCGTGCGGCAGGGCCAGGGACTGCACGGCGGCGCGCAGGCGCTCGGCCACCGCCAGCGCGCCAGGCGCGCCGGTTTCGGGCAGCAGGCAGACGAATTCCTCGCCGCCGTAGCGGGCCGCCAGGTCCACCGGGCGCAGCATGGCCTGCGCCAGGGCCTGGGCCACGGCGCGCAGGGCATCGTCGCCGGCCTGGTGGCCGTAGTGGTCGTTGTAGGGCTTGAAGAAGTCCACATCGATCAGGGCCAGCGCCAGCGGCTGCACGGTACGGGCGGCGTGGCGCAGCTCGCGGGCCAGGCGTTCGTCCAGCGCGCGGCGGTTGTGCAGGCCGGTCAGGCCGTCGATGAAAGCCAGACGGCGCAGCTGGTCGGACTGCTGTTTGAGCGTGAGATGGGTGCGCACGCGCGCGCGCACCACGGCGGGGTTGATGGGCTTGTGGATGAAGTCGACCGCGCCCGCCTCCAGGCCGCGGGTCTCGATTTCGGCATTGCCATGGGCGGTCACAAAGATGACCGGGGTGTCGCGCGTCAGCTCCTGGCGCTTCAGCGCCTGGCACACGGCCAGGCCGTCCATGTCGGGCAGCTCCAGGTCGAGCAGGATCAGATCGGGCCGCTGCTGCGCCGCCACCTGCAGGGCCTGCTGGCCGGTGGTGGCCATGAAGACCTGGTGGTCGGCCGCAAAGCTGCGGTACAGCGCCTGAATATTGATGGGCTGGTCGTCAACCACCAGCAGGCGCGGCAGGAGGGCGGGGTCGGTTGCGTTCATGCGACGGGGTCTTGCAGCCAGCGGCGCACCTGGGCGGCGGCGCCGGCGAAATCGAAGTGGTCCACCAGGGTCTCCAAGTCCTTCAGCTTACGCCCCAGGCCGCGGCCGCGCAGGCGCGGCAGCAGCTCCAGCGCGGCCAGGTCCGAGCCCTCCAGCTGGGCCAGCAGCTGGGTCAGTTCGGCGCGCAGCGTGGCGGGCAGGCCGGCGGCGCCCGTCACCTCGGCGGCGGCGCCGGCTTCGCCGCGCAGGGCCTGGGCCAGCGCCTCCAGGCCGGGCCGGGCGTCGTCCAGCAGGCGCAGTGCGTGGGCCTGCAGCTCGGCGCTCGGGCGCGCGCTGGCGCCGCCCAGGGCCTGCAGCTCGTCGGCCAACACCTGGGCACCCAGGGTGGCGGCATTGCCCTGCAGGCTGTGCAGGCGGCGGGCGTCCAGGGCGCGCGGCTCGCGGGTGTCGGCCAGAAAGCCGTCCAGGCAGCGCGAATAGACGGCGCGCTGCCCGCCCAGCCGGGCCAGCGCGGTGCCCAGGTTGACGCCGGCGGCCAGCGCCAGGGCATGCACGGGGTCGTCCGGGTCGGTCGGCCCAGCATCCGCATCGGCTGGCGGCATCCGGCTGGGCAGCGTGGCCGCGCGGCCGGTCCAGCGGCGCAACGTCGCCACCAATTGCTCCAGCTCGAAGGGCTTGGCAATCAGGTCGTCCAGACCCGCGTTCAGGCAGGCCTGGCGGTCGGCTGCACTGGCATTGGCGGACATTCCGATCACCGGCAGGCGCAGGCCCGCGCGGCGCAGGCGGCGCGTGGCCTCCAGGCCGTCCAGCACCGGCATCTGCAGGTCCATCAGCACGGCCTCGAAGGCCTCGGGTTCCGTCTGCAGCAGGGCCAGACCCTGGGCGCCGTCGTCGGCCAGCAGCACCCGGGCGCCTTCCAGGCGCAGCAGTTCGGCCACCACGCGCTGGCTGGTGGGGTTGTCTTCGCACACCAGCAGGCGCAGGCCCTGCAGGCGGGCGGCGGCGGGGCCGCGCGTGCCGGGCTGCTGCAGCAGCTGCAGGGCGCGGCGCAGCGCGCCGGGCGTCAGCGGCTTGACGAGGCTGAGCACCGCGCCTTCCAGCAGGCCCTCGGCCTGCCAGCGCTCTTGCTCGCGCAGGCTGCCCAGCAGCAGGCAGGGCTGCGCGGGCAGGCGCTGGCGCAGGCGGCGCAGCGCGGCCCGCTCGGGGCCGGGCTCCAGCAGCAGGGGCGGGCCGGCGGGCAGGGTCCCCAGTGCTTGTTCGTCCGGCAGCAGTTCCAGCGTCCAGCCCAGGGCGGCGGCCTGGGCCTGCAGGCGGCTGCGGCTACCGGCTTGCGGCAGCCAGGCGCGCAGGCTGTGCGGCGCGCCCGGTTCGGCTTCGGTCTGGGCTTCGGGCAGGCGCAGCTCGAAGAAAAACTCGCTGCCCTGCCCCAGCACGCTGCGCAACTGCAGGTGGCCGCCCATCAGCGCCACCAGGTGCTGGCTGATGGCCAGGCCCAGGCCGGTGCCGCCGTAGCGCCGCGTGGTGCTGGCCTCGGCCTGGGTGAAGGCGGCAAAGATGCGCTGCTGGTGCTCGGGGGCGATGCCGACGCCGCTGTCCTTGACGCAAAAGCCCAGCTGGCAGCGGCCGTTCTGCCGCCCCAGCAGGCGCACCTGCAGGCGCACCTCCCCGCGTTCGGTGAACTTGACGGCGTTGGAGCCCAGGTTCAGCAGCACCTGCTGCAGGCGCAGCGCGTCGCCCAGCAAGGCAGGTGGCAAGGCCGGGTCCAGATCGAACACCAGTTCCACCGGCTTGTCGCGCACGCCGGCGGCCCACAGCGGCGCCAGCTCGCGCCAGAAGGCTTCCAGCGCAAAGGGCTGTGGGTCCAGGCCCATCTTGCCGGCCTCGATCTTGGCGAAATCCAGGGTGTCGTTCAGCAGCGCCAGCAGGGCGCGCGCGGCGGCCTCGGCCTGGCCCAGGTAGTCGCCCTGGCGGGCATTCAGGCCGCTGCGCCCCAGCAGGGCCAGCATGCCCAGCACGGCGTGCAGCGGGGTGCGGATCTCATGGCTCATATTGGCCAGGAACTGACTCTTGGCGGTCACCGCCGCTTGGGCGCGTTCGCTGGCCTGCACCAGCTCGGTGATGTCGATGCGAAAGGCCACCACATGGCCGTCGCTCATCAGGCGGTCGATGACGCGCAGCACACGGCCGTCGCTCAGGTGCAGCAGCTCATTCACCGGGCCGGCGCGGTGCACCGCCAGGCGCTGCGCCACCCAGGCCTCTTCCTGCCCGGTGGCGGCGGGCACCTGGCCGCGCTCGGCCAGTTCGGTGAGCAGGCTGCGGTAGGGCGTGCCGGGCTCGAACAGCTCCGGCCCCTGCGGCAGCAGCTGGCGGAAGCGCTCGTTGCAGAACAGCAGGCGGTCCTCGGGGTCGTAGAGGGCGAAGGCCTGGTCCACGGCATCGATGGCGGCGCGCAGCTGCTCGGCGCTGCGGCGCACCTGCTCCTGGGCCTCGCGCCGCGCCGTCACGTCCTGCAGGGTGCCGTGCAGAAAGGCCGGACGGCAGCCCCGCAGTTCCACCTCGCCCACCACGCGCACCCAGATCTTGTGGTCCAGCGCCGTCACCAGCGGCAGCTCCAGTTCGAAGCCGCGACCCTGCTCGCGCGCGGCGTCCAGGGCCTCGTGCAGGCTCAGCTGGGCCTCGGGGGCGAAGTAGCCCAGCGCCTCTTCCAGGCTGGGCTGGTGGTCCAGCGGCAGCTCGTGCAGGCGGCAGGCCTGCTCGGTCCAGCGCATCTGCTGCGCCTGCAAATCCAGCGACCAGCCGCCCACGCCGCCAATGCGGCCGCTGCGGTCCAGCAGCTCGCGCCCGGCGGCCAGCTCGGCTTCCATGCGCTTGCGCTCGTGGATGTCGGTCTGGATCAGGATCGGTCCCTGCGGGCTTGGCAGCAGCTCCTGCAGCACCCAGTGCAGGCTGCCGTCGCGGCAGCGCGCGGCGCGTTCGCCGTCGCCCAGCTCGATCTGCAGCAGCGCCTCCACCTTGTGGCCCAGGGCCTCTTCGGCGCGCCAGCCGTAGAGCTGGCTGAAGGCTTCGTTGACCCAATTGATGCGCCCCTCCGCGTCGGCCATCAGCACGGCGTTGGAACTGCGCCGCGCCACGCGCGAGAGCTGCTCCAGCTCGCGCGTCAGCGCCTGGTTTTCCAGCTCCACCCGTTCGCGCGCACGCAACTGCTGCACCAGCAGCAGGCCGAACAGATAGCTCAGCAGCACGCCAGCCGCCGCCAGGCCGGCGGCCGGCCAGAGCGGGTATTTGGCGCTCAGCGCTGGGCTGGGCTGGCTTTCCAGCAGCAGGCCACGGCCCAGCACCTGCAGCAGCTGGGTCTGCCCGGCCACATTGGCGCGCCAGCCGGCGCTTTGGTGCAGCGGCCGGGCCGGTTGGGCGCGGTCGCTCAGGCGCAGGGCCAGATCCCCCGCACCCAGGGCCTCCAGATCCTGCAGCAAACCGGCGGGCTGCAGCGGCGCCAGCAGCAGCGCCTGCAGGGCGTCGATGCGCTGCTGCGCGGTGGCCTGCGGCCGCCCGGCCTGGTAGAGCGGCAGGGCCAGCACCCAGCCCTGGCCGCTGGGAGCCGAGAGCTGCGGCTGGCCCTGGGCCACGTCCAGCGTGGCGCGCCAGGCCGGGTCGCCATTCAGCGACGGGGCACTGGCGCCGGCGGCGGCGGCGTAGGCCTGCCATTCATAGCCCTGCGCGCCGGCGCGCACCCAGCCAAAACCCTGTACCCCCGCAAAGCGCTCCAGCAGCTCGCGCGACCGCACATAGCGCTCCAGTGCGTCCTGCTCCAGGCGCTGGGTGGCTTCCAACATGCCGCGCAGGCCACGCAGGCCCTCGGTGGGCGCTTCCATGCGCTGCTGCAGCACCAGGGCTACGCGCTGGCTCAGGCGCTGCAGTTCGGCCTCGGCCTGGCGCTGCGTACCGCGTGCCAGCCCATAGCCCGCCAGCAGGGAAAGCAGGCTGCCGCACAGGGCCACGGCCAGGGCCAGGCGCAGGCGCTGGCGCATGGCGGGCGTGGTGGATGCGCTGGGTGGGCTGCTCACTGCCCCATCATGCGCGCGGCCACCCGGGGCCGGCCATCAGGGTTGGCTCGCGGGGTTGCGGCGCGGCAGCTGCAGGATGGCCTCGGCATTCGAAGGCGAGAAGCAGGCATCGGCCGCTTCCTGCCAGGGCAGCCAGCGCCAGGCGCGGTGCTCGCGCGGGTTCAGCTGCACCGGTGTGCCGACCGGTACGCACAGGCCGAACACATGCTCGCGGTTGTGCGTCACCCCCGGCGCATAGCGCTGCGCCCAGCGGGGGTAGATCTCGTACACGTTCTCCAGCTCCCAGTCCGTCAGCGAGCCGCTGCGGATGCCGGTTTCCTCGGCCACTTCGCGCCAGGCGGTCACCGTCCAGGGTTCGTGCGCATGGTCTTTGGCGCCCGTGACGGACTGCCAGAAGCCCGGCGGCTCCACGCGTTCGATCAGCAACACATCCAGCGCCGGGGTGTGGATCACCACCAGCACCGATTCAGGGATCTTGAAAGGCATCCCGCCTTATACGCGGCGCTGGCTCCACAGCACGCCACCCACGATCAGGCCCATGCCCGCCAGCGTGGCCGCGCCCGGCGCCTCGCCCAGCAAGGCCCAGGCCAGCAGGCCGGCCAGCACCGGCGTCAGCGCCCCGGCCAGCGCGCAGCGCTGCGCCCCCAGGCGCGCCACCGCATAGCTGAAGCTGAAGGCCGACACCAGACCCACCCCCAGGCCCTGCACCAGCAACTGCACCAGCAGGGTTTCGGTGGGCAGGGCCAGCAGGGCCGTGGGCGGCTGCCACAGCAGCAGGGGCAGCAGCAGCGCGGTAGAAAGCACCGCCAGCAGGGCCACCGCCTCCAGCGGCTGCAGGCCGGCCCGGCGCAGCGCCAGCGCGTAGCCCGACCACAGCAGGCTGCACAGCAAGAACAAGCCGTAGGCCCAGCCCGAGCCACTGGCGCCCGAACCCAGCACCAGCAGCAGCCCCACCCCGGCCGCAATGGCCAGCAGCGCCGGCCAGCGCGCCAAGGCCGCCCGCCCGCTGACAAAAGCCCCCAGCAGCGCGGCGCTGAGCGGCAGCGTGCCCGGAATCAAGGTGGCGCCATCGGCCACCGGTGCGTGCCGCATGGCCCAGCCGGCCAGCAAGAAGTAAGGCAAACCGGCCCCGCACACGATGACCAGCAGCAAGCGCGGCGGCACCTGCATCAACCGGTGGCGGCGTGCCCAGGCCAGCGGTGCCAGCAGCAGGGCGGCGGGCACAAAGCGCAGCAGCGCCAGATCGGTAGGCGCCAGCGCCGCCTTGGCACCGGCGCGCAGCGACAGGAAGAAGCCCGCCCAGATCAGCAGGGTCAAACCCATGGCCACCCAGCCCAACTGGCTGGCACTCAGGACGGGCAAACGAATCAGGGCCCAGGGGCTGGCGGCGCGGAACTGCATGGGGTCGAACTCCGTGAAAACCCTAGGAATTCTGGCAACCCGCAGCGGGTGGATTTCGGCGATTCAGCGTCTGATCGGCATTCGTTCTGCCGAAAATCACCAAATCAGTAAGCTTTCACAGAGAAAACCACCCATGGACACCCTGGACCTGCAAATCCTCGACCTGTTGCAGCGCGACGGCCGGCTCAGCATCGCCGAGCTGTCCGAGCGCGTGGCGCTCTCGCAGTCCCCCTGCGCCCGCCGCCTCAAGCGCCTGGAAGAGAGTGGCCTGATCGACGGCTACCGCGCCGTGCTCAACCGCAAGGCCCTGAACCTGGGCGTGACCGTGTTCGTCAACGTGCGCCTGCAGCACCACCGCGAAGACGCCGTGCGCGAATTCGAAGGCGCCGCCCAGGCCATGGCCGAGGTGCTGGCCTGCCATGTGGTCTCCGGCGCGCACGACTACTTGCTGGAGGTGGTGGTGCGCGAACTGGCCGACGCCTTCGGCGTGCAGTGCGTGGTGGTCGGCATC
>ERZ761602.8100-NODE-8100-length-10755-cov-6.000093_pt1 | contig 10755 bp, 18 predicted proteins | sample MGYA00512165_ERZ761602 | MGnify/ENA primary metagenome ERZ761602 (study PRJEB28899, sample SAMN02445085) | bioreactor sludge metagenome | biome: EBPR sludge; isolation source: Thorneside wastewater treatment plant | place: Australia: Brisbane, Thorneside...
CTGCTGGTCCGAGCCGCGAGTCTCTGCTCGCCCTCGTCGAGCGCGTCGTCAAGGCGAGCTCCGGTCTGGCCGCGAGCGACGTGGCGCGCGCCGCGGGTATCCAGCAATCGCGCGCGGCCTCCGCGCTCAAGGAGCTGAAGAGCGCGAAGCGCATCTTCCAGGGTGGCGATCGCCGCTTCGCCCGTTACGCCGGCGACGCGCGCACGGCCGAGCAGGCGAGCCTCACGGCGCGCCGCACCGCCTCCGGCCCGATCGTCAAGAAGGGGCGCTGATCGCGCTCTCTCGGTTCTCCAGGGTCCTGCAGGGGGTGGCTCGCCACCGAGCCACTCCCTCGCACGATACGCGCCCAGGAGACTCACGGCTCGGGCACGAATGGGGGGGCCCGGGTGACCGCTCGCGCGAGACGCTCGACTCGAACGCTCGGGGTCGTCTGCCGGAGCGCAGCTCCGAGCCCATGCGCACGGCACACGGCACCAATGGCTGCGCGTGATCAGGCTCGCGCCTGAGCTGCGGATTGCAGCCCCAGCGCGGATCCACCCGTCCGTCGATGCATCCGCGGAACCTGTGGGGCCGAGCGGCCGCGACGATCAGGGCGAGGTCCAGGTCTGGCCGCCGTCGTCGGTCGCCATCACGAACCAGTTGCGTCGCGTCGTCCCGGTGATGTCGGCCGTCAGGAGGAAGAGCGTCCGCTCTCCGAGCCCGACCAGCGTTCCCGCCTGCATTCGACCCCGATCGCCCGAACCCTCTCCCACCTTGCGCTCGAGGTCGAAGAGCTTGCCGCCGTCGTTCGACTGCGAGGCATAGAGCCCCCAGCGCGTCGGCGCCACGAGCCCCTGAAAGGCGATGACCCCTTTGGGGGTGGCGGCCACCGCGAGCGTACGCTCGTGGGACTCGACCCAGGGCTTGAGGAAGGGCCGGTTCTCCGGGGGCACACACTCGCCCTCGATGCTGCACGCGACGAGGTTGGGCAGCTTCTCGACCGGGTGTATCGCTTCGACGGCGATCCGCGTCTGGCTGCACCCCATGGGGCTCGTGTTCACCACCGTGGCGGGCAGCTCGAACGCGACCGTGCGCTTGCTCGAGACGCCGATGACGATGGTCTTGTTGCCCGGCTGCGAGACCCGCTTGAACGACCACTCTCCCGACTCGCACTCGGGACCTTGAGACAGCTCCTCGACCAAGGTCTTGGTGTGGACCACTCGCTCCACCGGCTTGGCATTGGCGGGGGCCTGGCCCGGGCGAGGCCAGGGCCTCACGATCAACCGATTCTGTACGACCGAGAGCAGCTGCGCCGGGCGGCCATAGGGCGCCGCGATCGGCTGCTCGTTGCGAGGGAGGAGATCCGGCGGGGGCAGCGCGTCGCCCGGGCCCACTGCGAAGGCGAGCGCGTACTGCTTGGGCCTCAGCTCCACGACGAAGGACGCCAGTGCCGGTCCGAGCACGGCCGGGAGGGCCTGTCCGTAGGGCACCACTGGCGTGGTCTGCTTCTCGTCTGGAGCGAGCAAGGCCGAGGGCGCGGCCAGCTTCTGACCGAGGCTGCCGAAATAGACGGTGAGCGTGTCGATCGGAGGCAGCGTGTCCTTGGGCAAGGGGCGCTTCGGGATCTGTCTGCGCCACTCGGCCAGCACCACGGTGCCATCCTCACCCAGGGTCCACACCGGCGTACCCGTCACCTTCGCCGACATGCCGGTGAACGATCGACCCGCGTCGGTCGTCATGACCGCGTAGGCCTCGCCCGTAGTCTCTCCGGCGAGCAGCGCGCGCTCGGTGTCGATGGGGACGACGCGCTTCCAGCTCACCGAGGTCGGCGCAATCTGCGCGTCGAGCCCGCGTCCCTCACCGACGTCGGTCGTCAACGCCTGGAGGTTCGCTCGACCAGGCGGCGGCGGGATGTCGAGCGGGCCCGGGTCGTCGTTCTTCTTGCTGCAGCCGGACGACGAAGCCACCGCGAGCAGCAACCCGAAGACGCCAGCGCGCGCTCGATCATCGACGCACGAGCGCAACTTGGGTGTCACAGGCTTGTGTCCGCTCACCTCGACCACGCTCCTCGCGCCGATGCGGCGCACGAGACCCAGGCTCTACGAGAAAACAGCCATCCGAGAAGACGGCGACCCGAGAAACCAGCCATCCGAGAAACTAGCTACTCGAACGACCAGTCACTCGATGGTCTCAGGATCTCGGCAACAGCGGAAGCCCGTCGAGTAGTCGTGGTAGCCGAAGTCGTGCGCGGTCGTCTGGTAGCTACAGCCGTCGCCGTTTCGCGAGGTGTCCATGTAGTAACCGCCGCGGAAGGTCCCGTCGGCGTCGGCCACCCACTCGTGCAGGTTGCCGACCATGTCGTAGAGACCCTCTGCGCTCACGCAGCTCTCCCGGCTGCCCGCGGGCAGGAGCGAGTCCGGGAGCTGGTTGATCAGCGGGAGGTTCATGCCCGCCGTCCACACGCTGCCCGAAGGGATCCCGGCCTTGGCAGCGGCCTCGATGACGGGGTGCGCTCGTCGCGGGTCGTCGTTGCACACGCCGGTGCGGCGCTCGTTGCCATACGGGAAGCGCAGGTTCTCGGGGCCGCGGCAGCCACGCTCCCACTCGCTGACGGTGCAAAGGCGCTTGCCCGCGCCTCGGCACGCGAGCTCGGCCTGCCGGCCGCTCACATAGCCCTGCGGCACCTTGCCCTTGCGCGACACCGCGCGGTAGCCGCTCGTGGAGTCGAGCGACTCGTAGGCCGACCAGGAAACCTCGCGTCCACCCACGACCTTCACGATCGAAGCTTCGTAGCGGTCGACGCAGACGCGATCACCGATGAGCGCCATGTCGCTCGGACAGCGCAGCGCGTCGGCCTGCGTGAAGGGGCTGAGGGGCCCGGCGGCCAGCACGCTCGGCCCGAAGGCGAGGGTCGGCTCGGCCTCGATCGTCGCCTCGACGGGCGCTCCGAAAAGGCGCGCGACGCTGGGCTCGGCCCCCTGGGCGCTCCCGCGGAGCTTCGCGAACGGAGCGAGCGTCGAGCCGCCGCTCGGCGTGGCGGCACACCCGATCGACGCCGAGGCAGCGAAGCACATCACGACGGCGAGCTCGAGCAGCGCGACGCCGCGGGACTGGGTGGGGGCTTCCTCCAGCACGAGCCCGGCATTCTTCGGGCGTGAGCCGGGCCGGGCAAGCGAAAAGGCCGCCACCCCGGGTAGGGCAGCGGCCTTTTGTGGTCACATGTAGGTACGACGAAGCGTCACGCAGACGCTTCGTGATGCAACGAACCCACGCGCGCTCTCAGTACGAGAGCACCTGCCCGTAGCAGAGATCGTGGATCTGGCTGCAGGGCACCTCGGCGTTGGCGGGGTCGTTGAAGCAGTCGATGTACTCGCCGACGCCGGCCTCGCTGAAGACGTTGAGCTCCGACAGACAGAGCGCTTGCGGGAAGTTGTCGTCGTTGGCTGCGACGCAGGCCGCGTTGGCCTCGGCGCAGACGCCGTTCGCGCCAGCGAGGTAGGCCGCGTCGTTCAGACAGGCCTCGCCGTACATCTGGTTGACGCAGACGGCGATGTCGTTGGCCGACTCGGTCTCGTCGCAGACGTCGGCCGGCGTCGCCGGGATCTCCTCGAGGCAGGCGATGAGGTTCTCGCGCGCACCTTCGGTGAAAATCTCGAAGCTCCGGCTGCAGACCAGCCGGGCCGGCGCGGGCTCCTGGTTGTTGCCGACGCCGCAGTTGAGGCCGCCGACCACGTCGGTCGCGCACACGGACTCCGCCACGCCGACGCCCGTGTGGCCGACGCAAGCGACCCCGCCGCCGGAGCCACCCTCGCCGCCGCCGCTACCTCCGGCGCCGTTCGTTTCGCCGCCTGAACCACCTTGACCCGAGGTGGTGGTCGTCGTGGTGGTGGGGTCGTCGCCGCCCGAGCCTCCGGAGCCGTCGTCGGTGGAGACCACGCAGGCCACCGAGGCGACCGAGAGACCGAGGGTGAGAACGAACAAAGGCGAACGGATAAGCATGGTGCGATCCTCCAGCAGGTGGTGCGCGAGTCGGAGCTCGCAGGGAAGTGCTACGGTCGTTCGACGAGCCGAACCCCCACTGATTCGCCGCTCGACCCAAACTCCCTACCACCCCCGCCCACCTGCGGCCACCCTTCAGCCGCTCCGGAAGCCCCAGCGGCGCACACCCGTCCAGCGGGCGCACCGCAGAGGCGCTCCGGACCCTGCGCAGCCGCTCAGCGAGCCGCGCAACTGATCGATCTTTCTTTCATCGATCACGAAAAGTCTCTTGCCGTGCACTCGGGCGCTTGCTAGGAAGCGCATCCGTTTGCTCTCCGGGCCCGTAACGGCTCCCTGGAAGCAGCTCTCTTCGTCGGCCACCGCGGGCCTCCCCCCGGCGACGCGGCGAAGGCAACGCGCAACGCGCAGGGCTGCACCTCCAAGAAGTACGACGCGCACGGACCGGCCGGAAGGCCGGCGAGAAGACGCCTCCCACTCCCACTGGAGGCTTGGAGCGTCTTTCGCTCTCGAAGGAGACCCTGAACCCATGCAGTCCAAGGCCACTGCGAACTTCGCCCGGATCGCCCCCCGCAAGGCGCGCATGATCATCGACCTCGTCCGCGGCCGCAACGCCGCCGAGGCGATCCAGCTCCTGCAGTTCACGACCAAGGCGGCTGCCCCCCTGGTGAAGAAGCTGCTCGAGAGCGCCGTCGCCAACGCACAGCGGGTCGGCGCCGACGTCGATGCGCTCTACGTGAGCAAGGCCACCGTCGACAACGGGCCCACGAAGTTCATGCGCCGCTGGCGCCCCCGTGCCATGGGTCGCGCCACGCGCGTCACCAAGGGCATCGCCCACATCCACATCGAGCTCGACTCCAAGTGAGCTCTCGCCCGGGCGCCGCGGCCTTCCTGCCGCGTGTCCGGCTCCGCGGTCGCGCAGGCGGCCAATCGATCTCCGCCTAGAGCAACTCCTCACCTGTCGAAGGCACCATGGGACAGAAGACCCATCCGTATGGCTTCCGCGTCGGCGTCATCAAGACGTGGCAGAGCAAGTGGTACGAAGACGGCGCAGCTTACGCGAAGTGGCTCCACCAGGATCTTCGCATCAAGCGCTCCATCAAGCAGTACCTCTACAACGCCAACATCGCAGGCGTGGAGATCGAGCGCGCCGCGAACCGCGCCAAGGTGATCGTCTACACGGCGCGCCCGGGCATGGTCATCGGCAAGGGCGGCAAGGGGATCGAGATCCTCAAGAGCGGCAACGTCAAGACGGCCCAGAAGGGTGAAGCCATCTTCCCCGGCGTCGCGAAGTTCACCGACAACGAGGTGTTCATCGACGTCCAGGAGGTCCGCAAGGCCGAGACGAACGCCCAGCTCGTCGCCGAGAACATCGCGACGCAGCTCGAGCGCCGCATCGCCTTCCGCCGCGCCATGAAGAAGGCCGTCTCCACGGCCATGAAGTTCGGCGCCAAGGGCATCCGAGTTCGTTGCGCTGGCCGCCTCGGTGGCAGCGAGATGAGCCGCGTCGAGACCTACCGCGAGGGTCGCGTGCCGCTGCACACGCTCCGCGCAGACATCGAGTTCGGCCTGGCCGAGGCGCGCACCAAGGTGGGCATCATCGGCGTGAAGTGCTGGATCTTCAAGGGCGAGGTCCTCCAGCGCAAGCCGCGCCGGATCTGAGTCGGCCCCCGCCGACCCCAGCGACCCAAGAGCGACCGAGGACGAGTCATGCTTTCCCCGAAGCGAACCAAGTTCCGCAAGATGCAGAAAGGCCGCAACCGCGGCCTCGCCCACTCCGGCAGCGATGTCTCCTTCGGTGACTTCGCCCTCCAGGCTCTCGAGCCCGGCCGTGTCAGCGCCCGCCAGATCGAAGCCGCTCGTATGGCGGTGCAGCGTCACTGCAAGCGCGCCGGCAAGCTCTTCATCCGCATCTTCCCGGACAAGTCGATCAGCAAGAAGCCGCTCGAAGTCCGCATGGGTGGCGGCAAGGGCAACCCGGAAGAATGGGCAGCCCTCGTGAAGCCCGGGCGGGTTCTCTACGAGATCAGCGGTGTGCCGCAGGACATGGCCCGTGAGGCCTTCCGGTTGGCTGCCCACAAGCTCCCCGTGGCCTGCCGCTTCCTCGTGCGCGACCACGTCTGACAGGAGATCAGTGCCGTGAAAGCCAAGGAACTGCGTGAGCGCACCGTCGAGGCCCTGAAGGAGCTCCACAAGAGCATCGAGGGCGAACTCTTCCAGGCGCGCTTCAAGAACTACACGAATCGCCTCAACGACACGGCCTCGATCCGGCGGCTTCGCCGCGATCTCGCCCGCGTGAAGACGATCCTCACCGAGCGCGAGAACGCGACGCCCGCGGCCAGCGAGTGAGCTGCCACGCCGAAGCGGAGACCGATGCCCGAGCACGCTCGGGCAGGAGCTAGATTGAGATGAGCGACAAGAAGACCAGCAAGAAGCCCGCGGCGGCCAAGACCAAGTCGGTCCCGCCGCCTCCGTCCCAGCCGGCTCGCGCTTCCGTTCGCCCGGCTTCGACCGAGGCGCCCCCCACCGAGGTGCGCAAGGGGCACAGCTTCCGGCGCAAGCTCACGGGTACGGTCACCAGCGACAAGATGGACAAGACCGTCGTCGTCGAGGTCATCCGCAAGGCGATGCACCCCGTCTACAAGAAGTACATCCGCGTGCGGAACAAGTACAAGGCGCACGACGAGCTCAACGTCTACAAGATCGGTGATCAGGTCGAGATCACCGAGAACCGGCCGATCTCGCGCGAGAAGCGCTGGCTCGTGACGCGGCTCGTGAGCCGCCCCGTGGAGGCGTGACGCCATGATCCAGGTTTCCACCAACCTCGAGGTCGCCGACAACAGCGGCGCCAAGCGCGTGATGTGCATCAAGGTGCTCGGCGGCTCGAAGCGCAAGTTCGCCGCGCTCGGTGACGTCATCGTCGTCTCCATCAAGGAGGCGATGCCCGGCACCAAGGTGAAGAAGGGCGACGTCGCTCGCGCCGTCATCGTGCGCACCACGCGCGAGTTCCAGCGCTCCGACGGCAGCTACATCAAGTTCGACCAGAACAGCGCCGTGCTGGTGAACAAGGACCGCGAGCCGATCGGCACGCGCATCTTCGGGCCAGTGGCACGCGAGCTCCGCGCGAAGAAGTTCATGAAGATCATCTCGCTCGCGCCGGAGGTGCTGTGATGCAGCGCGTGAAGGTCGGTGACCTCGTGCAGGTCATCAGCGGCGACGACAAGGGCAAGCAGGGCGTCGTCACCAAGATCCTGAAGGACGCAGGGCGCGTGGTCGTCGAGGGGATCAACCTCGTGACCAAGCACCAGAAGCCCAACGCCCGCAACCAGCAGGGCGGAAAGATCACGCAGGAGGCGCCGATTCACCTGTCGAAGGTGATGCCGGTCGACCCCGATACCAAGAAGCCCACCCGCGTGAAGGCTGAGATCAAGGACGGCAAGAAGGTCCGGGTCGCGAAGAGCGGCGCCGTCATCACCTCGGGTAGCTGACCATGGCCAAGGACAAGGACACCAAGGACACGAAGCCGGCGAAGCCGAAGGCCGCCGCTGCTCCTTCCAAGACGCCCAAGGCGTCGAAGAAGAAGGAAGCCGCGCAGCCGACCGGGCCTCGCGAGGCGCGCGACCCGAGCTACACCCCGCGCATGCAGGTTCGCTATCGCGAACAGGTCGTGCCGGCGCTCGCGAAGCGCTTCTCTTACAAGAACCCGATGATGGTTCCCCGCCTCGACAAGGTGGTGGTGAACATGGGTCTCGGCGCAGCCGTGCAGAACCCGAAGATCATCGACTCCGCCGTCGAGGAGATCCGCGCGATCACCGGCCAGCAGCCGGTCGTCACGCGCGCTCGGAAGTCGATCGCGTCGTTCAAGCTCCGCGAGAACCTCCCGATCGGCGTCCGCGTGACCCTGCGTCGTCAGACGATGTGGGAGTTCATCGATCGCCTCTTCAACTTCGCACTTCCTCGAGTCCGCGACTTCAAGGGCATCAGCCCGCGCGGCTTCGACGGTCGGGGGAACTTCACGATGGGTCTGCGCGACCAGATCATCTTCCCCGAGATCGACTACGACAAGATCGACACGACGAAGGGCATGAACATCTCTTTCGTCATGACGGCCAAGACCGACGAAGAGGGCCGCGCCCTCCTCGCGGAGCTCGGCATGCCCTTCCGGCAGTGAGGTAGACAGATGGCTCGCGCAAAGGATTTCGCAAAGCTCAACCGCCCGCCGAAGTTCTCCACTCGGCACCGCAATCGGTGCAAGGTGTGTGGCCGCTCGCGTGCGTTCTACCGCGATTTCGAGCTCTGCCGCATCTGTCTCCGGTTGTTCGCGCTTCGCGGCGAGCTTCCGGGTGTGACCAAGGCCAGCTGGTGACGCCATGACGAGTGACCCCATCGCCGACATGCTTACCCGTATCCGGAACGCTGCGCTCGCGCGTCACGACCGGACGGAAATCCCTGCAAGCAAGATGAAGCTGGCAGTCGCGAAGATCCTCAAGAGTGAGGGTTACATCGCCGACGTCCAGGAGAACGCCGAGCAGGGCAAGGACCGCAAGCTGACGATCGTTCTCCGCTACGGAAACGACCGCCAGTCTGCCATCGACGGCGTGCGCCGCGTCTCCCGTCCCGGGCGCCGCGTCTACGTCCGTCACGATCACATCCCCCGCGTCCTCTCGGGGCTCGGCATCAGCATCCTGAGCACCTCCCACGGGCTGCTCAGCGACCGCGATGCGCGTCGCCTCAAGCTCGGCGGGGAGCTCCTCTGCGAGGTGTGGTGATGGACGCCGTAGCTCAGGTTGCCAAGTCCCGCATCGGCAAGCGCCCGGTCGAGCTGCCCAAGGGTGTGTCCGCGACCGTCGAGGCCAGCAAGGGCATCGTGGTCAAGGGCCCCAAGGGTGAGCTCAGCCGCAAGCTGATGCCCGAGGTCCAAATCAAGGTCGAAGGCACGGCGGTCTCCGTCGGCTCGACGGCTCCCGGCCGAGACGGCTCCCGCATCCAGGGTCTCTACCGTGCGCTCATCGCCTCCATGGTGAAGGGCGTCGCGGAGGGCTACACCAAGGAGCTCGAGCTGCGCGGAACCGGTTACCGCGTCGAGCTGAAGGGCAACGTCCTTCACTTCGCGCTCGGCCTCTCGCATCCGGTCGCGCTCGAGGTCCCCAAGGGCCTCACGGCGACGGTGCCGGCCGACTCGAAGGGCACCCAGCTGGTGATCACCGGCGCCGACAAGGAGCTCATCGGGCAGACCGCCGCGAAGATCCGCGGCTTCCGTCCGCCGGAGCCTTACGGCGGCAAGGGCGTCCGTTACAAGGGTGAGGTCATCCGCGAGAAGGCCGGCAAGGCCGGAAAGGGCGGAAAGAAGTAGCCATGGCCATGCAGATCGTCGGCCGGGAGCGCCGCAAGCTCCGTATTCGCAAGAGGGTCTCCGGCACGTCCGAGCGCCCGCGCCTGTCGGTCTTCCGCAGCGCGAAGCACATCTACGCGCAGGTGATCGACGACGCCACGGGCAACACGCTCGCCTTCGCGTCCACGCTGTCCAAGGATCTGCGTGGCACCTTCGGCGAGGACGACAAGACCGAGGCCGCCAAGAAGGTCGGGGCGCTCGTCGCCAAGATCTGCAAGTCGAAGGGGATCGAGAAGGTCGTCTTCGATCGCAACGGTTATCTCTACCACGGGCGCGTCAGCGCGCTCGCTCAGGCCGCCCGCGAGGCTGGCCTCGAGTTCTGACGCCCGGAGACTGTCATGGCTTTCGATCAGATCGACGACGAGAAGCTCAAGGAGCGCGTCATCCACATCAACCGCGTCGCGAAGGTCGTCAAGGGCGGCCGTCGTTTCAGCTTCTCGGCGCTCGTCGTCGTGGGCGACGAGGCGGGTCACGTGGGTGTCGGGCTCGGCAAGGCCAACGAGGTCCCGGAGGCGATTCGCAAGGGCAACGATCAGGCTCGCAAGAACCTGTTCCGCGTCCCGCTCGACGGGTCGACCATCCCGCACGACGCCTACGGGCACGTCGGCGCTGGTCGCGTGCTGCTCAAGCCCGCGAGCCCCGGCACGGGCGTCATCGCCGGCGGCGCCGTCCGCGCCGTCGTCGAGTCGGCCGGCATCTCCGACGTCCTGTCGAAGTCGCTCGGCACGAGCAACAAGCACAACATCGTGAACGCCACGATCGAAGCGCTTCGCGGCCTCAAGAGCCCCGACCAGTTCGCGGGCAAGCGCGGCATGCAGCTCGACAGCGTTGGCTACATCTCCAAGCAGGCGGGCAACATCACGGCGCGCAAGCGCGCGTCGATGGTGCCTCCCGCCAAGGACGGCGCGGCATGAAACCCCTGTTGAAGGTTCGCCAGACGGCGAGCGTCATCGGCCGCCCCGAGGCGACCCGCAAGGTCGTCAAGGGGCTCGGCCTCCGTGGCATCGGCTCCGAGGTGGTTGTCGCCAACACGCCGTCGTTCCGCGGGATGGTCAAGAAGATCCTACACCTCGTCGAGGTCGTGGAGCTCGACAAGAAGTAGCCCCGAGCGCCGTCGGGCGACCGGCACGCCGACCCGTTCGGTGGCCAGACCGACGGCCCCATTGGAACGAAGCAGGACGAGCACGTCATGGATATCCTCTCCAAGCTCCAGGCCCCCGAAGGCGCCGTTCGCCGCAACAAGCGCGTCGGTCGCGGTCCGGGCTCGGGCCACGGCAAGACTGCAACCCGCGGACAGAAGGGCCAGAAGGCTCGGTCCAAGGGCAACATCAACAAGAAGCACTTCCAGGGCGGGCAGACGCCCATCCAGCGTCGCCTCCCGAAGCGCG
>ERZ761602.8101-NODE-8101-length-10755-cov-5.616542_pt1 | contig 10755 bp, 5 predicted proteins | sample MGYA00512165_ERZ761602 | MGnify/ENA primary metagenome ERZ761602 (study PRJEB28899, sample SAMN02445085) | bioreactor sludge metagenome | biome: EBPR sludge; isolation source: Thorneside wastewater treatment plant | place: Australia: Brisbane, Thorneside...
GGCAGCAACAACTGATCGATCGCAACGTCTCGGGAATGACGGCGACGATCGCCGATCGGCCGGCTGCCCGCGCCCCCGGCCGGGCCGCTCACGGCCGTGCTGCTGCTCCAGCCCGGCTACCTCGAGGACGCCGACCTTCCGCTCGCGGCGCAATCGCCGGAGGAGGGCGCGGATTTCACGCCCTGCGCGCGCGTGCCCGAGGACGAGATCTACCTGCGCACGACGTCGACCGACGCCGCGCGGCTCGTGCTGTATCCGCTGCCATGGGACGAGCCGGCCGGGGCCCGGTGGCGAAACCGCGCCGCCTGGTCGGTCTTCGCCTTCGAGGCCGCCGGACGGACCCCGCCCTGGCTGGAACACGGCGTGCCGCTCGCGCTCGTCGGCCTCGAGCCGGGCCTGGCGCCCGCCTGGCTCGACCGTCACGCCGTGGCACGCCCGGCGGGCCGGCCGCGGCGCCGCGTGCTCACCGCGCCGCACCTCGACGCGCGGTACTGGATGGCGCGCTTCGACCAGTTCTGCGCCGAGGCGAGCGGGCTCGATGCGCCCGTGCCCGCCGCCGCCTTTGCCCGCCACCTGCCGCCGGTGGGATTGCTGCCGCGGGCTTTCCTGACGCTCACGCAGGCGGGCTCCGCATGGCGGCCGGAGCAGCACTTCTTTCCGGCAAACTACACGGTCGACGTATGCGTCGCACCGCTCGAGCAGCTCGACGCGCTGATCGCGGACAGCGTCCGGCTCGAGCCCTATGCCGTGGACCAGGCGGACGCCGTGCGGCTGCTGCTGCCGGTCGGCCAGCAATGGTTCGACCCGGCGCTGCTGCAGGTCGACCCGATCGATCCGCGGTTCGAGGCGCACGTCACCGCCTATCGAAAGACGCGCGGCGAGTGGCTGGCGCACCGGTTCGACCTTGCGCAGCGCCGGTTCGCGCTCGAACTCGCGATCGACGGCCGGACCACGCCCGGGCCGCGCCAGGCGTCCGATCCGGACGAGCGGAGGCTGGAATCCCCGGAGGAGCCGGTGGCGGCGCCGCCCGGGGAGGCGACGCAGTTCGGCGTCACGCGCGCCGGCCCGGCCGCCGCGCCGACCTATGCCAGCGACGCGCTGGCGGCACTGCACCGGCGCGCGGCGACGTTCCTGAAGAAGTTCACCGCCGAGGACATCGCCGAATTCACCGCCCTCTTCAGCGCCTGCGGGCTCACCCGCGCCCAGGCGGCGGAGGCCTTCGCGCCGGGCAAGCCGCCCGAGTGGCTCGCCCGGCTCGAGGTCGGCGGCAACGACAAGACCCTCGACGAGGCCGAGCGCAACGAACTCCGCCGCGAGCTGCTGGCCTATGTGCGCAAGCAGACCGAGGTGCAGGAAAGCGAGGAGAAGAAGCTGGGCGCCGGCCGGCTGCAGGAGCTGATCGATCACTTTTCCGCCCGCGCGGACGAGGCCGACGAACTCGTCGATGCCGGCTTCCTCAAGGTGCGCACCGACGTGTTCCGGCTCGGCAGCCTGCTGAGCAACAGCTCGCTCGCCCAGAAGTTCACCGCGTCGGCCAGCCTGGCCAACATCATCGAGCGCAAGCCGCCGAAGGCGGATGCCGCCGGCGTGAATGCCTTCGCGAGCCAGCTCCTCGCCAATTTCGCCCCCTCCCCCGTCGCCGGCGCGGCGGCCGCCGTCGCCAAACCGGCCGCGCCCGCCGCGGTCAGTCCTGCGCCGCTGCGCAACACCGCGACGCTCAACGCCGCCGGGTTGCGCGCGACGAGCTTCGTCGCGAAGGACTATGTCGACACGGTGGGCCGCACGGGAGCGCAGCTCGAGAGCAACAAGTCCGCGCTCACCGCGGTGAACGACAAGCTGCTCGGCGCCAACTCCCCGCTCACGGCCGATGAGAAGGCGGCCTACACGCTCCTGCGGGACACCGCCCAGAACCTGACGTCGGTCGACCTGCGCAACCAGCTGCTCGAGGTGGCCGAGGTGGCGAAGTTCGCCGACAACTACGTCGCGAACTTCGACCTGCTGTCGCAGAAGCAGCTGCGGGCCATCCCGCTCGAGCGGCTGCAGCCGGCGCTGGCGCCGGCGATCCGGCGGGAGATCCACGACGGCCGGCTGGAGATCTTCGAGCGGCTCACGCGGCTCAACCTCTCGCTCGCGGACCTGACGACGGACTTCGTCGACGCGCCGGGCACGCCCGTCCGGCCCGCGGTTCCCTCCGCGATCACGCAGATTCGTTTCCAGACGCTCATCAGCCGCCGTCGCCTCGACACGCTCGCCACGCTCACGGCCGTGACGCCGGGCGCGAACGAGATCAACGACGCCGACGAGTCGCGGCATTTCGCCTCAGGCGTGAGCTATGCCGACATGGCGCTGGCGGCGCTCCGCGCCGTCGAGCGCCGCATCCGGGAGTACCGGGCGTTCGTGGAGGAATGCCGCCGGGCGCAGCAGGCGGCGCGCGAGGCGCTCCAGCAGGTGCAGCTCGCGCTGGCGCCGGTCGAGGTGGCGCTCGACGAGGCACGGCAGGACGTGGCCGTCGCGCTCGCGCTCGCGGCGGAGGAGCAGGCCCGGCTCGATGCCATCAACGCCCGGAGGGCGAAGGTCCTGCAGGACCGCGTGGAGTTCCTGGTTTTCCACCGGCCGCGCGCGATTGCCCTCGCGACGGGCGCGCCGGTGCGGCGACTGGAGCCCGCGTTCGCCGGCGAGACCGTGCTCGACTGCCTGCGCGACCCGCCAGCCGCGCCGGCCGACCTGGCGGCGCTGCGCGAGGCCTTTCGCGCGTCGCCCGTGCGGTGGTTCCGGCACGCGGGAAAATGGATCGATCTGGTGGATCGCCGCGAGCCGCTGCGCGCGCTGCTCGAGCGATCCGCAGCCGTGCCGCCGGCCCTGGCGGCGGCGGAGCCGGCGATTTCCCCGGGACGCTTCCACGCGGCGATCGGGAAGGTCGTGCAGGCCCGGCAGGTCGCGGCGCAACGGCAGGTGGCCGTGTCCGCGGCCGCATCCGTGCCGACGCTGGCGGTCCTGAGCTGGCTCGATCTCCGGCAGCGCGTGGAACGGGAGCTGACGCTCGGGCAGCTCATCGCGGCGGGGCCGGCTCCGCTCGCGCGGGCCGCGGCGGAGGAGCTGGACCGCCTCTTCGCGGTCGCGTCGTGCCTCCACGAGCAGTTCAGCCGGGTGCCGGGCCTCGTGCGGCTGGAGTGGGCGGAGCGGTTCGGCCAGCTCGATCGGGTCGCGGCCGGCTTCCGCGACCTCAGCCGCCTGCCGGGCTGGCCCGGACTGGACTTCACGCTGCGCCGCGAGATGCAGCGGCACGCCGACTGGCTCTTCGGCCGGATCGACGAGGGCCAGCCCGGAGCCGGCGACCTGATCGACGACCTCATCCGCGTGGCGCTCCTGCTCGCGAGCCACGCGCCCGTGGATCAGTTGATCGTGGGCCACCCGATCGACCCGGAGTTCACGCCGCGCCCCGGCGCGCTGCTCCGGTTGCAGGTGGACCCCGCCCGGATCCGCCGGGGCATGGAGGTGTTCCACCAGGCCGGTTCCGCCGCGGTCCTGCGCGCCGTCGTCGAGGACATCGGGCCGGCGCACGTCGCCGCGCGCATCGTCGCGGTCGACGCGCCGGCGCAGGCGGCGCTGAAACTCACGCCCGCGAGCACGCTGTACTTCCGGGAGGCGGCGCGATGAAAAATGGACTACGTGCAACCGCCGCGGCGCACGTCGCCTCCGCCCGGGCGGAAGCATCGTCACGGAGACCTGCACCATGCACCGTCACGTCCGCCGCCTCCGCCTGACCTGCGAGCGCACCGAGGACGCGCGGCACGGCCAGGTGCTGCTCGACGACGCGCTGCGCACCGCGGACCTCGGGGACGAGACGCGGTTGATCGTGGTGCGGCGCTGCGATCTCGGCCGGCTGTCCCCGGGCGCGTCCGCCCTGCACTGGAGCCGGCGCGTGGAGGAGGCGTTTCGTTCCGCGCGGCCCGTCGCGGTGCGTTTCGACAGCGCGGAGTCCGCGCAGGCCAACGCCGTGTTTTTCGCCAACGTGCACGAACCCTGGCTCACGCTGGCGGAGCGCGTCGCGACCGGCCAGCGTTGCCACGAATGGTTCTGGCGCGCCGCGGTGCCGCAGTGGAGTCCGGGCACCCCCGTCGGCGAGACCCTGCGCCGCAGTTTTCGCGCGCTGGCCGACCAGGGCGGGCTCATCCTGACGCTGGTCCTGGGTCTGCGCCTGCAGACCCAGGGTGTGCTCGCGGCGCTGCTGCGGGTCCTGGAGCGGAGCGACCTCGCGAGCCTCGGGTCCGAACTCGGCCAGGGCGGGGACGCCCCCCGCGAGAGCCTGGCCGGAGGCACGGCGGGCCTCCTGCCGGCGGACGGCGCGCGCGGCGGCCCGGTGGCGGAGGCGGACTACGCCCGCGCGTGGGGTCCGCACGACCGGCGCACCCGCTGGCTCGCCGCGCTCGTCGTCGCCGGCGGCACCGCACCGACGAGCGAAGCGGAGCTGGGCCCGACCCTCGCGCAGGCGGTGCTGCCCGGCCTGGTGCAGCAGATCGTGCTGCAATGGACCGGGCAGGAGTCGGTCCCGCCCGCGCCGCAGACCCCGGTCGCGACCCGCCGCCGGCCCGCGACGGGAGCGATCGAGCGTCCGCCGCTCGCGGCGCCGCCTGCCGACCGCGCGCCCACCGCGGCGGGAGGTTTGTTCTTCATCCTGCCGCTGCTGGTGCGCGCCGGCCTGCCGCATTTCCTCCAGCGCCAGGCGGTGGGCCTCCGCGCCGTGCTGCCCTGGCAGATCCTCCAGTGCTGCCTGCGGCACGCCCGCACGCCGGCGCGTGATCCGCTCTGGCAGGCCCTGGAGGGGCTGCCGCCGCCCGCGCACCCGGTCGCGCGCTGGGTGCTCGCCGCCCATCGGCAGGCCCGCGCGGTCGCCGGGCTCAGCCTGCGCGCGATCGTGACGCGGCCGGCCGTCGTGACCCTTTCGCCCACGCACATCGATGTCCTGTTCCGGCCCGACGAGGCGGATGTGCGGATCCGGGGCGCGCGGCTCGATTTCGACCCGGGCTGGGTGCCCTGGCTGAGCCGGGTCGTGGCGTTCCACTTCAACCACGAGGGATGACCGGGCAACTCATGCGAGCGTCCTATCCAGCAACGAAGCGACGCCGCCGGCGCGCGGAACGCGGAGCCGCGGTCGGCGCGCGCGCTCGAATCCGCACCACCCGCCCGTGAAACCCACGCTCACCCAGTTCGCACTGGCCGCCGTCGCGCACCGGGCGGGGCCGCCGCCGGAGCCCGTGCCGCCCGAGGCCGCATTCCTCCTGGCGCAGGCCGAGGGCGTGCCGCCCGCGCCGCTGGAACTGGCCGTCCGCGTGCGAGCGGCCCTGCGCGACCCTGCGGCGGCGGACGCTCCCCTCGCGCGGCTGGCGGAGGCCTGGCGGCTGTCGCTCGCCGAAACGCTCGCGCTCGCCCTGGCGGCCGCCGTCGAGCAGGACCTCATGACCGGTCGCGCGCTGGCCTACGTGCAGGCTCCGGTCGGCGGGTCGCGTCCGACGCTCGGTCTGCTCGCCGCCGCGTTCGGTCCGCTCGACGGCGCGCGCGCCGCGGGACCGGCCCAGCTCGCCACCCAGACCGCCTTCGCCGGGGGCGCCCTGGCGTTCGCCGGCGAAGGCGGGGCGCTGCCGGAACGGAGCGTGTCGCTGCCGCTGCCGCTGTGCCTCGCCCTGCACGGCGAGGAGTCGGCCTGGCCGGGCGGAAGGATCGACTCCGCCGGGCGCCATCCGCCGCTGCCCGAGTCGGTCCGCGCAGACTGCCGCCGCCAGGCCGCGGCGCTGGCGGCGCCCGACGCCCCGGCGCTGGTGCTGCGGGCATCCGCGCTGGAGGAGGCCCGGGCCGCCGCGGCGCTGATTGCGGAGGCGCTGGACCGCCGCCCGTATTTCGTCGAGCAGCCGCCCCTGCCCGGTCTCGCCGCATGGCTGCTGCTGCGCGACCTCGTGCCGGTCTTCGTGCTCGAACCGGGCCCCGGCGAAACGCGTGAGGTGCCGGAGCTGCCCTGCCATGGCGGCCCGGTGCTGGCGGTCGCGGGCCCGGACGGCGCGATCGAGGCGCCCGGGCGGACGGTCATTGCGTGGGCGCTGCCGCGGCCGTCGCTCGAGGAGCGAACGACGCTGTGGCGCCAGGCGCTGCCGCAGGGCGAGGCGGCGGCGACGCTCGCGCACAGCCACCGGTTCGGGCCCGCGCGCATCGCCCAGCTCGGCCGCCTGGCGGCGCACCAGGCGCGGCTCGAGGGTGCGGAAACGGCGGACTCCGGCACCGTGCGGCGGCTGGCGCGGGCGGGCGCCGGCGCGGGCCTCGACTCGCTGGCGCAGCTCGTCCCCGAGGGGATCGCGGACGAAGCGTTCGTGTTGTCCCCGGAGCTGCGGCGCGAACTCGAAGCGCTCCTGGCGCGCTGCCATGCCCGGGACGGCCTGACCGAGCGCCTCGGGGCGGCGGCGCACGCGCGCTACACGGCGGGCGTGCGGGCGCTGTTCGTCGGTCCCTCGGGCACCGGCAAGACCCTGGCGGCCGGCTGGCTGGCGACCCGCCTCGGGTTGCCGCTCTACCGCGTCGACCTCGCCAGCATCAACAGCAAGTACATCGGCGAGACCGAAAAGAACCTGGCGCGGCTGCTCGCGCGCGCGGAGCGCGCGGAGGCGGTCCTGCTCTTCGACGAAGCCGACTCGCTCTTCGGCAAGCGGACCGACGTGCGCGACGCCAACGACCGCTTCGCCAACACGCAGACGAATTACCTGCTGCAGCGGATCGAGACCTTCGATGGCATCGCGATCCTCACCAGCAACAGCCGCGGCCGCTTCGACACCGCGTTCTCGCGGCGGCTGGATGTCATCGTCGAGTTCCCCGCCCCCGGGCCCGCGGAGCGGCGCGCCCTGTGGCAGGCGCACCTCGGCGACGGCCACGCGCTCTCGGTGCAGGAACTCAACCAGCTCGCCGGCCAGTGCGATTTCGCGGGCGGACAGATTCGCAACGTCGTGCTCGCCGCCGCCGTCGCCGCGCGGATCGACGGCGCAGCGATCGGGTTCGAGCACGTGCTCCGGGCGCTGCACGCGGAGTACCGCAAGGCCGGCCGCCCGGTGCCGGCGGGCATGGGAGTCCGGTCATGAGCGGGCGCGCGGGAGAGCATCCGCGGCGTGGCCCGACCTTTTGAATGCGAGGCAATGCCGGCCTGAATCCATTTCCCATGGCCAAGCCCGCCCACCACGCACCCGTGCCCCGGCCCGCGCCACCGCTGCGGTCCGCGCCGCAGGCGGGCAGCGTCCGCCCGCACCCGTTACCACCGGCGGGCGTGCCGCGTTTTGCGCAGCCAGGCCCGGCCGCGGCCGCGGCGCCCTTCGCCGCCGCGTCGGTGCCCGCGGTGCTGCGGCGCGGCGGGCGTCCCCTCGACGCCGCCCCCCGCGCCGAACTCGAGCGCGAGCTGGGACACGACCTCGGCCGCGTGCGGGTGCACACCGACGGCCCGGCGGCGGCATCGGCCCGCGCGCTGGGAGCCCGGGCCTACGCGGTGGGCCGGCATGTGGTCTTCGGCGCGGGCGAGTTTGCCCCGGCGACGACGAACGGCTGGCAACTGCTCGTGCACGAGGTAGTGCACACGCTGCAGCAGGGTCAGGCCACCGAGACTCCTGCCGCGACCCTCCCGCGCGCCGATGCCCGGACGGCGACCGAGCGGGAGGCGGAGCGCGTGGCCGCGACCGCACCCCGGGCGGCGCAGGGGCCGCTGGCAGTGACGGCCGCGCCGCTGCAGATCGCGGCGCAGCCGGCGCCCTCCGTCGACCCGGGCAAGGCGCGGCTCGAGACGGCGGCGCGCCTGCTGCAGCAGGCGTCGGGCGGGCCGGCGCTGCTGCACGGGCTGGTCGAAAGCAGGACGCTGATCGAATTCCGGCATGCCGCGGGCGGCGTGACGCTGTTCCGCTTCACCCATCCCCTGAAGCAGACGGATGCGCGCACCTGGGTGCGGGACGACCACACGTTCGAGGCGTACGTAGTCCCGCCGTCGCCGGCCGAGTCCGCGCCGCGCGTGGTGGTGGAGGAAAACCAGTCCAACGGCGACCTGGCGTTGAGTCTCTTCCGCGGCCGGCAGCGCCTGCGGTGGGCGGAGGGCGATGCGCAGGTGCTGGCGCAGAGCGTCACTGCCGATGACCGCGCGACGGCGAAGGCCGCCTACGTGAAGGAAAGCGTGAAGGCGGTGGCCTGGCGGAATTTCGAGCAGCTCGAATTGAAGCGGGCGCTGCAGCAGCAGGGCGCGGACGTGACGACGGCGCTGCCGCTCGAGCGCGAGTACCGCGCCGCGCACCAGGCGGCCTTCGCCGCCAGCCTGGCGCGGCACGGGCAGCCGGGGAAGGCCGTGGGCGAAGCGACCGGCGCTTCGTATCGCGCGCTGGAGGACCTCCTGACTTCGGGCAAGCTGCAGACGCACCTGGGCGAAACCTATCCGGCGCACTTCGCGCGGGCCTGGGACGACGCGCGGGCCGCGTGGGCGCGACGCGAGCCGCAGCGGGCGGCGGCGGGCGAGCGACGGCACGAGGTGGAGGCGGGCATCACCGCGCTGGTGGAACTGGTCCGGCGCGTCGATCCCCGCGGACCCGAGGCGGACCAGGCGATCGAGCTGGTGGATTCGTTCGCCATGCTGCACGGCGGCGCGCAGCAGGTGCTCTTCATCGGACGCACGCACGAGGCGCTGGAAGGGCTGCTGGGACCGTTCGGCTTCCGGACCGTGGAAGGCGTCGATGTCGGGTCCCTGCAACGCGAGCGGCTGGAGTATGCGCTGCTCAACTTCCGCGCGCTCAAGCCGTCCCAGCGGGCGCAGGTGCGCCGCGATCCCTTCGCGGCCGGGAAGTTCGGCATCAACGTCTTCCCCACCGCCGCGGAGCTGCAGGCAAAGGATCGGCTGGTCGCGGTGCGCAAGCTGCCCGACGGCACGCTGCACACGGGCTCCCTGGCGGAGTTTCGCTGGGCCTCGGACAACAACCGGATCAACCACATCCTGGCCCAGCTCGCGATGATCCGCAGCAGCGGACCGGGCAGCCTGGTCGGCCGCGTCCTGGGCGGCGAAAAAGGCGCCGCGCTCGGCGCGATGATCGACGCCGGCATCATGCTGCGGGCGCCGCTGGCCGCGCGGCGCCAGCAACAGCAGCAGATGCGGAACTACGAAGCCGGGGGTGGGGCCGGACGGCCGGCGGCCCGGCTCGAACCGCTGGCGCACCGAGCCCCGGCGCCGGCCCGCACGCCGATGCCCGCCCCGCGGCCCACGCGGCTGGGTGAGACGGAGGTCGTCGCGGCCAACGTGCGCGACCGCGCCTCGATCCGCGTGCAGACGCCGGACGTCCACCAGGCCAACTGGGCGCGGTTCGGCGGCGAAGGTGCCGCGCCCGCGGCTTATCGCCACGCCGGCGGCACGGTGTACTTGAGCACCGAAAGCTGGCTGGTCGCGCCCGCCACCCGGTCGGCCGTGCCCCCGATCCGGCCTTCGCCCGGCGCACCCGTGCGCACACCGCCGCCGGCACCGGCGCCGAGTTCGCCGCCCGCGCCGTCCCACGCCGACCTCGCGTTCGAAAAGACGGGACAGCCTGACCCGTTTGCGCAGACGCCGGCTGCGCCCGCTCCCGCCCCGGGCTCGCCGGCGCCCTCGCGGCAGACCCCGGGCACCGGCCCGCGGCCGAAATCGCGCTTCAATCCCGAGATGCCGCCGCAGGCGGTGAGCGAGGCGCGCGTGCAGCAACTCAGCCGCCTCGCGCGCTACACCGTCGACGCAGCGCGGCACCAGCAGGCGTGGGAATTGCTCGGCGGCCGCGGCGACGCCCCGCCGGCGTTCATTTCGGAGAAGGTGATCTACCTGGATCCGACGCGCTGGCCGCCGGGGTAGCCCCGGAGCGAAATTTGATGTCCAAATCCGCCGTCCATCGACCTAGCCTTCCTGCATGGACGCCCCTCCGCCCGCCCCGCCGGATCGCGATGAAGCCTATTTGCGGCTGCTCGCGGAGCATGAGCGGGCGATCGCGGCGTATGTTTACAGCCTCGTGCGCAGCCCGGCGGATGCGGCGGACATCCTGCAGGAATGCAAGCTGAGCCTGTGGCGGATGTTCGACCGCTTCGAGCCGGGCACCGACTTCCGGGCCTGGGCGCGCAAGGTCGCGCTGCATCAGATTCTCAACTACCGTCGCGCGTCGCGCCGCCGGCCGGACGCGCCGCTCGAACGGGACTTCATCGAGGCGATCGCCGGCGAGATCGACCGGCGGGCCGACCAGCTCGAACGTCGCGCCGACCTGCTGCGCGCCTGCCTGCGCAAGCTGCCGCAGGAACACCGCTCGCTCGTGGTGTGGCGTTACTTCGACGAATGCGGGATCGATGAACTCGCCGCACGCACGCACCGTTCGGAGGAGGCCGTGTACCGGCTGCTGAGCCGGATCCGCAAGGCGCTCAACGACTGCATCAGCCGCCAGCTTCGCGCGGCTCCCGGCGCATGAAACTCTCGCGAGCCGACGACGAACGGATCGAGCGCGCGATCGCCGGCCGGTTGCCGGACGACGAGCTGATCCAGCTGCAGCGCGACCTCGTGCACGATGCCGGCCTCCGGGCGGCGTACGTCGACCGCGTCTGGCTCGACGCCTCGCTCCAGGCCGACCGGGAGCAACTGCGCCCGCTGCTCGACGAGGCGGCGCCCGCGGGGTGGTCCGGTTCCCGCTGGCCGCTCTTCGTGGGTTTCGGCGCGCTCGCCGCCGCGGCGGGCCTGGCGGTGGTCGTGGG
>ERZ761602.8102-NODE-8102-length-10754-cov-57.336947_pt1 | contig 10754 bp, 19 predicted proteins | sample MGYA00512165_ERZ761602 | MGnify/ENA primary metagenome ERZ761602 (study PRJEB28899, sample SAMN02445085) | bioreactor sludge metagenome | biome: EBPR sludge; isolation source: Thorneside wastewater treatment plant | place: Australia: Brisbane, Thorneside...
TGTCTCATGCCTACAAATTCGCTCCATGACAAAGGGCTAAGTCACGAGGATTGGGAATTTACCGAACTCGCGTCTGCAAGCCCTGCGTTCAAGCCGTCGCGCGGGCCCTGCGCCCTGCGCCAGCAGGCTTGTGATCGGAGGCGGTATCCACGCCAAGATGCTCGATCACCACCGGTGGTCGGTTGGGGAACTGCGCCACCAGCTCCAGCTTGCCACCCATGCTTTCGATGTAGTGGCGCAGCGTCGAGAGCAGCATGTCGCTGCGCTTTTCCAGACGGGAAATGGTGTCCTGACGCACGCCCAGCGTGGCGGCCAACTGTTCCTGCGTCTGCTGCACAGCTTGACGCAGGTCTTTCAGGGTGGCCAGTTCCATGACGCGCGCTTCCACCCGTTGTTGGCGGGCTTTGGGCAGCGCGGCCATGACGTCATCGAGTTTTCTTGCCATGATGGTTCTCCTTGCTCTGCTGGGCCAAACTGCCCACGTGTTCGTCGTAGCGCTCATCGGCAATCTGAATCAAGCGCTTGTAAAACCTGCGCTGATCCGCACCGCCTTTATCGCCGCCAACCAGCAAGATGGCTTGCCGCTGAGGATCAAAGGCGAACGCCACCCGCCAGACCTGACCATTCCACGAGAAGCGCAACTCCTTCATGTTGGTGTGGCGCGAGCCCTTGAGCGTATCGACCGTGGGGCGTCCCAAATTGGGGCCAAATTCGGCCAGCAACCGGGCATGCGCCAACAGCTCGTCCTGCAGATCCTCTTTCAGATCGCTGAACTCCGCATCGAAGGCGTCATGAAAGAGAACGGTCCAAGTCATGCTGGAATTATGGATTCAATGTCATATGGAGTCAAGACCATATTTCGTGCGCTTCTGGTCGACATCGGCATCCTCTGGAATGATGCAGTTCATGGAGGACAAAAACGTCGATTCAGCCAAGACCACCAGATCACGCCCGCTGCGCTGCGCGGTGTCGGTACGCGAACGCTGCTTGGTTTCCACCGACCGCGCGTGGCCATTTTTGGTCAGCACCTCATGCACCTTGCCCCACAGGCTGTCGCTCGAGCATACGTCCGGCCTGACCTGGCTCGCGGCGTGCCAGGATGTCGGCGCCAAGATGGTCTGCGACAATCTCAATGCCCTGGCGGCCTATCTGGCGACCGAGCAGATCATCGAACCGGAGTCGCCCTGGCGCATCAACCGCACGCTCGCCTTCTCGCATCTGCGCCGCCTCCTGCCGCGCGTGCTCGCCGGCCGCCTGCGCCTGACCACCCGCATCGTCGCCGAACTCTTCTCCGAAATCGCCCTGAACCTTCAAAGATTCATCCCCAATCGCAGCCGACCTCGACCCGTTCGACCCAAACCACATCTGTCTCATGCCTACAAATTCGCTCCATGACAAAGGGCTAAGTCACGAGGATTGCCCGAAACCCGCGCCAACACTGGCGTTCCGTGCAAGAAAAAACCCCAACCGAAATCGGTTGGGGTTTCATGATTGGTGGTGTAGTTCCACCATATAGATAACCCGCCATCTCGCAACAACGGGCAATCCGTGGGCACGGTTCTGCACTCTTCGCGTGTCGGAGGAAAAACCGGACGCCTCCGCGCATTTGCTCGCTACCGAAGGCAACGAACGGTCTGCGGTTCGACTCACAAACGCGAATCGAACTGGCGCGCTGGTCTGACATCAGGCCGCATTCCAACCCGCACATGCCCGCCACTGCCGGTCGAAGCCGTTGCCCGCCGAGAGCGCCGTCAGCACCGGCAGCAGGAATTCGCGCAATGCCTCGATCACTTCAGCCAGTGGCATCGGCTCCAAGCGGTTCTTGCGCAGGAACGCCTGCCATTGCTTGGCTTTTTGCTCATCCAACCCGAACTCGTCGGTCAGGCCCAAGGGCGCGCCGGACGGGATGGCCGTGCCCCGGCGCTCGAACGTGGCGCGGATCGCCTGCGCCAGCACCGCGCCATCGAAGTCGGAATGGCGAGCCAGCACCCACAGGTCGAAGTAGTCCTTCAACCGGCTGTTGAGGATGCCGAGCTTCACCATCGCTTCGAGCTTTTCGGCGACGACCGTGGTGCGGGGATAGACCCGCAACTGCGGCTGCGGCATGCCGTCGAGGATGACCGGGTACTGCACGCTCTGCGGCGCGGGCGTGACAGCATCGCCAGAGCCGATGTCGATCTGGACCGGGCAACGCGCGCCATCGAGCAGACCGAGCATCGTCACGCGGACGCCCGCGTAGTTGGCCTCCTTGCGGATCTCAACGGCCTTCACGCTGTCGGCCTGAAACACGATGCCGTCGTTGCAGACGATCTGGCTGATCTCGCGGAACAGCTTTTCCAGATACGGCATGTCGGTGGAACCGAAGCCGAGCAAGTCAGCATCGTGCGTCGGGCGATGCGGCAGGTCGAACCAGATGTCGAACAGCAACGCTCCTTTCAACAAAAACTGCCCGCTTTGCTCCGAGATGCTCAGGCGGTACAGCACGCGCTCCAGCGCATAGCGGGTCAGCAGCAGGTTGAAGTCGAGTTTTTCAGCGCGTGCCTTGTTGTGCAGTCGGGCGCGAACCGATGCGGCCTTGTTGTGCGGGGCGTTGCGCCCGCTCTTGTCGGATCCGGTCATGCCAGGCTTTCCAGATAAGGGCGCATCACGTTGGCCACGCGGTCGATCTTGGCGTAGTGCCATATTTCATCACTGGTCATGCGCTTGCCGTTCCACGCATCGCGCAGCGCCTCCAGCGCCACGTCGAGGCCAATCTTGTTGCGGTACTTGAAGCAGTCGGCCACCGTCTTGGCGATGCTGGTGACGCGAACGGTGACGCCATCGACGACGTGTTCCTCAACGCCCTCGGTCAGCGCCGCACCGGAGAAACGCACGATGCGCAGCGGCGGGTAGTCCAGCTTCGGCGTGGCTGCCTTGTTGTCGATGGCCAGCCAGACCTCGAACGGAGCCTGCGTCGTCAGGTCATGAAAGCGCAGCGCCGACAGCAGGCACACGACGCTCTTGGGCACACGGCGGGCGACTTCAGCCAGCGTGCCGTGGGCCGACACCGGACGCTCCGTGAGGCCGTACAGCCCGCGCCCGACGCGCTCCAGTTGCCCGCGCCGCACCGCCCGCGTCAGGGCCACCCGTGGAATGCCCAGCGGGGCCAGATCGTGCGGGCGCAGCAGTCCCTGCGTGCGCACCAGTTCCAGCAGTTTGTCGGCAGTTGTGTCCATGATTCGGCATATTGTTCCATAACATCGGTAAATGTCAATAACAACCGATGGATAGGAACCCGTGCCACTGAACGCACAACTCGGACGAGGAGGACGCCCCACTGACGGATTGAGGTCAAGCGTACCCCGCATTCGGGCGCGGCAGCAGTGCCGTCGCGGTTTCCAGCACCTCTTTGCATGGAGACACCGACGATGACCCGACACTGTGCCCATTGCGGAAAGCCGTTCCAGCCACGCCCGCAAGTCCCGAACCAAACCTACTGCTCATCCAACGACTGTCAGCGTGCCCGCAAGCGCCAGTGGCAGCGGGACAAGTTTCAGGCCGACCCTGATTACCGGATCAATCAACGTGCCGCGCAGCAGGCCTGGGCGCAACGCAATCAAGATTACTGGCGCAATTACCGTGAAGCCCGCTCAAATTACATGCAACGCAACAGAGAGCAGCAGCGGCTGCGTGATGCCAACAAGGCAGATGTCGATCTTGCAAAGATGGACGTGTGCGACCTGCCAAATGGCCTGTACCGCATCACGCGGCACCCGGCATTACCAAGAAGCAACGGTGATTCGTGGGTCGTCGAGATCACGTCAGTCTGCGTGATGTGTCCGTGCAAGATGGACGCGTCAAGAGAGGACGTGATCGACACCTCGACAGTTCGCCCGTAACTTCGCCCCAAACGGGCTCTCGAACATCCGGCATGGCAACGATTCCACGCGTGTGTGCGGCCGCCATTACCGTTAATTGGCGGCAGCGCGCTCATTGAGGGGGCAGACCGGTTGAAGATCGAGTTCCGTACCGCACACGGCTCAAAGGGATTGGAGGCCGAGTACGTGTTCGTCCTCAACGTGGTGCAAGGCAACCGTGGTTTCCCTAGTCAGATCCAGGACGACCCCGCGTTGCAGCTGGCCATGCCGGCGCCTGATCCGTACCCCTTCGCCGAAGAGCGACGGCTGTTCTACGTGGCAATGACCCGAGCACGGAAGCAGGTGCGGTTCTACACCACACTGGGTCAGCCTTCCCAGTTCCTGGTCGAACTGGTTAAGGCCGAGCACATCAAAATCGATCCCGTTGATGGCGAACCGCTCGAGGCTTGCCCCAAGTGCGGCAATGGCGTTCTGCAGTTGCGGTGTGGGCAGTACGGCGCCTTCCACGGATGCAGCCGCTTCCCTGCTTGCGACTTCAAGCGGAAGACGGAGCAAGAAGATGGACACTCAAAACCTCGCACAGGCGGGTCACATAGGATTCGGGTACCGGTCAAGTCAGGTGATCAATGCCCTGTGTGCCAGCGCGGCACTATCCAGGAGAGGAATGGACGCAATGGGCCGTTCCTCGGGTGTCACCTCGGTACTGACGGCGGTCTGCGCACCGCTGACCACCAGCCCCTTGACCTTGCCCAGACCGGCATCGGTCTTGCGCGCGAGCATGGACAGTTGCACGCCGAAGATCGCGGGCGTAGCCATCACCGGCAGCGGCGCGACATCGAAGCTCTGGCGCAGGCCGATGCTGGACGCGTTGATCGAGGTGGTTTCATCCTCGTCACTGACCGCTTCCCACGCGGCTGTGCCCGAAGGCGCCACCGTCCACTGGTTGAGGCTGCCGTCGGCCTGCGCCTTGAGCGTGTCGACGCGCACATCGCCCAGGAAGGTGTTGTTGATGCTGCCGCTGGTGTCGGCGATGTAGAAATCATCGACATCCAGCGTCAGTGGGCACGACTGGCCGGGAATCGCACCGATGAAGGCGGTGAGCAGCGGGGGGCGCCGCCCCGGATGGTGTCCTGCGCGTTCATCTGGATGGCCAGCACGCCGTTCAGGCGCACCGACAGCACGCCGTTGCCGCTGCCTTGCGTCACCTGCAGCTCGACGTAATGCCAACCCCGCGCCGGAGCGGTGGCCACCGAGGTACTGATCAAATCCTCGTTGCCGTACTGCCAGCGCTAGAGCTTGAGCCTGCCGTCCTCGCCGATCTTCACCAGATGCGCGACCTGCGCATTGGCATCGCGCACGCCCAGCAGCAAGGGTTCGGTGTAGGTGTTCTCGTAGGGCACGACGCGGATCGACGCGCCGATGATCAGGCTGGTCTTGGTGGCGTCCAAATTCTTGACGTAGCCACCGCCCGAGCCTTCCGGCAGGCGCAGCGAGTACGAGGTCGGGCGACGACCATTGATGCGTGTGGCCTGCGGCGACAGGTAGGCCGCCTTGCCGCGCGCCAGCCACGGCTGGCCGAAGTCGTCCAGCGCCTGCGGGTCGTAGTGGTCGAAGCCGTCGATGAACAGCAGTGCCATAACCTTGCTCCTTGAAATCAACCGTTCAGCGCCGAGCGAATCGCCCGCGCATTGCGCCCGATGATGTTGACGATGATCAGCTCAGCGCCCGATTTGCCGAACAGTTGGATTGCAAGGGCGGTTTTCTGCGCGCCATCGGGCATGGCCTTGAAGCGCTCGGCCAGATCCAAGAGCACCTGATCGGTGCCGCGCAGCGTGCCGTCCTGGTTCTTGAACGCCACGCCCACCGCCGTGAAATTGCGCGCAGCCTCTTCCGAGCCGGTGGCGGCTTCCAGCATCGTGGTGGAGAGCTTGCGCAGCCCCTTCTCGAAGGATTCGCCGGACACGCCGGATTGCTCGGCAGCGGGCTTCCACACCGACAGGGTTTCGACGCTGACGCCGACCCGCTGCGACATCTCATCGAGCGCGTCGCCGGTGTCGATGGCCGATTTGACCAGCGCGGTCAGGCCCGCCAGTGACACGCCGACGCCCAGATTGGCCAGCAGGCCGTTGACGCTGCGGGCGGTGTCCGTGAGTCCTCCCAAGCCGCGCTTGATCGAGTCGAAGGCGCTCTTGGTCTGGTCGACGGCGCTGATCAGGATTTGCGCACGATTGTTCATCGAATGGCCTTTTGTTGACAGGCCACCGGGTTGTCCACCCTATGGCTTCTTGATTTGTACGGCAAATTGCCGTATATTTTCATCAGGAGGACACTGCCATGTCTGCAACCACGACCGCCCGACTCGAAGCCCGTATCAGCACCGATCTGCACGCGCTGCTTAAACGCGCCGCCGAACTGCAGGGGCGCACCATGACCGATTTCGTTGTCTCTGCCGTGCAGGAAGCTGCTCGGAGCGCTGTCGAGCAGGCCGAAGTCATGCGGCTTTCTGTGGCGGATCAGGCCTGTTTTGCTCAGGCACTGCTGGCACCGCCAGAAACCACGCCTGCTTTGCAGCGCGCCTTTGCCCGTCGCCGTAAATTGCTGCGTCCGGAATGACGGACGCAGCTTTTCGGGTTGCGCCGCTCAATGCCAGCCACAACCGCAACGCATTCCAATCTGCGTCAGAGCCCCTCAACCGCTATCTGCATGAACAGGTCAGCCAAGACGTGCGCCGCCGTTTCGCGGCCTGTTTTGTTGCGCTGACCGATACGGATCGCATCGCGGGCTACTACACCCTGGCCTCCGCCAGTCTGCTGCTCGCAGATTTGCCTGCCGAGGTGGGCAAGAAACTACCGCGCTACCCCACCGTGCCTGCGGTGCGCATGGGGCGGCTGGCGGTAGACGATGCGTTCAAGGGGCAAGGACTGGGTGGCGCATTGTTGGCCGATGCCTTGGAGCGCGCCATTCGCGCCGAGATCGCCGCTTACGCCTTGATGGTGGATGCCAAAGACACGTCCGCTGCCGCCTTTTATGCGCATCACGGCTTCATCGCCTTGCCCGACTCATCCCTGACCTTGTTCCTGCCCCTGGCCACAGCCCGCTCACTGCGCTGACGCATCAGACCTTGTCCAGTTCCTGTTGAATGGCGCGCGCCAAAGCAGGCAGCGCACGTTGCACGCCGCCCGCCAGATTCAGGCGGCGCTTGAGATCGACGCGCTTGATCTGTTTTGCGCCGGTGCGACCACGCTCGGCACGCTTGAAGCGGGTCAGTTGGCGGCTGTTCTCGGCGATGTTCTCGGCCATCAGTAGCACGCGGCCGTTCTTCTCGATGAAGTAGGCGTTGCCCGAACGCATTAGGCCGTCGATCACCGCTTTGAAATGCTTGGGGCCGATGCGACCGGGCAGCAGCGGGATCAGCAGTTTGCCGCTGACCGTGCCTCCTTGTTCGTGCAGACCCAGCCACGGGATCTTGCTGCCCACCCACAGGGCGGGCAGTTCATTGGCCTTCTTGTCGAACACCTTGACGACCATCGACGCGACGAAGCTCGCGCGTTTGACCTCGAAGGCGCTGCCCGTCGGCCAGATCACTGCGCCGCGCGCGACGATGGCGTGGCGGGCGATCAGGATCGCGTCCTCGCGGTCGATCAGCGTGGCATCGACGTCATTGCCGAGCACGCCGACGGCGGTTTCCGTGCCGTCGGTGGCGCTAAGGTCAAGGGCCTTGAGCTTGGCCGTGGCCGTTTCGCGGCCCACCACGGTGCCCAGTGGCAGGTTCTGCGCGGCTGCGACGGTGTCCTGGTCGCGTGAGTAGAGATTCGGCGCTTCGTACCGTACTTCAGCAGGTCGCCGAGATTCTTGGGTTGAGAGACAGTGGGCATGGCTTACTCCTTGGCGGTGAGTTTCTTGACGGCAGCGACCACCGGACTGTTTTCCGGGCGCTGGCTGGTGCCTGCATCGGCGGTGATGCGCGAGGCGATTTCCGGCTGGTCGGCACGGGCATCGAGCAAGGCCCGGCGCACCTGCGCCTCGGAGAAACCTGCAGCCAGGAACTCCGCCGTGCGTTGCGACTGCCCCGCGATCAGGCACAGCTCACGTCGAGTTTCGGGCGCGCAATGAGCAGCGGCGTCCCGTAGAGGCGGGACGCCAGATGAGGTAGCAGCATGGAAAGGGTTCCCTGGTGGATTTACCACATTTGTGGTAAAGTGATTGCAATGCGTGTTTTGCCTGTCAGGAGGCCGCCATGAGCACATCGACATCCATTCGCATCGACCAGACCCTGTACGACCAGGCCCGCTCCGAAGCCGTGAGCGAACACCGCACCATTGCCGGTCAGATCGAGTACTGGGCCAAGGTCGGCCGCGCCGCCCTGGACAACCCCGACCTGCCGGTGAGCTTCGTCGCCGAAGCGCTGGCCTCGCTGGCCGAGCCGCCTAGTGAGGCCACGGCCTTCGTGCCGCGCTCCAAGCGCTCCTGATGCCGGGCATGAGCTACTCACAGACATGAGCTACGGCCTGCAGCAGACCCGGCGTTTCGCCCGCGCCTACAAAAAACTGCACGACAACGTGGCGGCCGATGTCGATGCCGCCACCGACGTGGTGGCTGCTGACCCCGGCGTGGGCGAGCGCAAGAAAGGCGATCTGGCGCAGCTCCTGGTCTACAAATTTCGCAGTCAGGGCCAGCTCTACCTGCTGGGCTACACCGTCGATGACGCGGTGCGGCTGGTCTATCTGGAGGCCGTCGGCCCCCACGAAAACTTCTACCGCGACCTCAAGCGTTCGTGATGTCCGGATCGTCCGGAGGTTTTAAATCCGCCGCGATGGGTTGTTTGTCGTGGCGCGGATCGGAGTCGAACACCAGCCCCAGCTCATCGGCACGCTGGTTGTCGGCGGCGATCTCGCGGTCGATGTCCTCAGCGTCGTAGCCGAAGGCCGAGATGGCTTCCGAGCGCGACAGCAGCCCGGCACGAATGGCGGTGAGCATCGCATCGAATTCCTTCTTGGGATCGACCCACTGCCAGCCCTGTGGAATCCACTTCGCGGCAAGGTAGTCGCGCTTTTTTTGAGTGAATTGCGGCAGCGCCAGCGCACCTTCGAGCAGCGCTTGCTCCATCCATGCCCGCCAGATCGGACGACACAACTGGTGCACGATCACGTTGTGCTGGATGGCCTCGCAGCGGCGGCGAAACTCCAGAAGCCCGGCGCGAATTGACGAGTAGTTCACCTGCGTCAGATCGCCGGTGGCGTAGCCGCCGCCCCAGCCCTGCGAGGGATCGTCATAGCCGCCGGGCTTGAGCGTCATGCGCACCGGCACGGCGGTGCCCTTGGGGATCAGGTCAAAGCCGGACTGCTGCGATTCGGCGTCGTTGAAGTCATTCCAGTTGCTGCTGGTGGATTGCTGGTTCATGGTGATTACTCCTGAGATTCGTGGGGTTCTTGAGATGCGGTGGTGGCGGGCGCGGCGGGTGTGCCCGCACACTTGGCAATCAGCGTGCGCAGGTTCGGCGGCTCGAGCGGGCTCAAGCCGACCGCTGCGGTCTTTGGCGGGGAAGCCGTAGGGATTGACGGTGTGGGTGACAAACGCGCGGTAGGCGCTGCCGTCGTCGGCCTTGATCTCGGCCAACGTCACGACCTCGTCGACGATGCCGGGCAGCTCCAGACTGGTTTTGCTGCCTTCGATCTGCGGCACGAACACCTTGCGATTGAAGTCATCGAGGCGCTCATCGACGATGGCCACGAACACCACGTTCTTGCCGCGTGCGTGCTGCAGGTGCGTCAACGCGCCGATCATTTCCTGCCCGAGCAGGCCGTAGGCACCGCGCATGTCGGGCTTGCCGGTGCGGTCACTGACCGCGCCCGGCTGGGTCTTGCACCACGCGAAGCACTGGCGCGAGAGCTGCGTGATCGAGTCGAGGAAGAAGGTCGGGTACCAGTCGTGATGAAGCAAAGTGAGGCAATTTCACGCGGGTGCCTTGCAGATACTGCTCCGGCTGCTGTACGCGCCGACCGGCGAGCGGATGTACCCGACCTACTCGCGCAAGAACGGGCGCAAGTACCGCTACTACGTGTCGAAGTCGGAGGTGCGCTACGGCGCGGGCGGCAAGACCTACGAGCGCATTCCTGCCGACGAGGTGGAAGCCGCCACCATCGCCCAGATCAAGTCGGTGCTGGCCAGCCCCGAGGCGATCACGGCGGTCTGCCAGTTCATCCAGCGCAACGGCGCGCAGGTCACCGAGGACATGGCGGTGATGGCGATGCACCGTTTGGGTGAGGTGTGGGAGCGGCTCTATCCGGCGGAACGCCACCGCATCGTCAACCTGATGCTGGAGCGGGTGGACATCGTCCCCGGCGGCCTGAAGGTCAGCTGGCGCGAGCTGGGCTGGAAGGCGCTGATCGTCGAATTCGCGCCGGACAGCATCGGCGCAGAGCTGGTCGAGCTGGAGGCATCATGAACGAGACCGCAGACCTGCCGAACTTTGTGCCGCTGGTGTTCAAACGCCGGGGCATCCGGCGTCTGGCCGATACCGGCGCGGTGGCGCATGACCCGACCCTCATCGAAGGCGTGGCGCGTGCGATCCACTGGCAGCAGTTGCTCGACAGCGGCGAGTTTGAAAGCGGCACCGCCATCGCGCGCGCCGAAGGTCTGCACCGCAGCACGGTCAACGAACTGCTGCGCCTGACCTTGCTGGCCCCGGACATCGTCGAGCAGTTGCTGGCAGGCCGCCAGCCCCGGCGACTGTCGCTGATCTGGTTCCTGCGCAACCCCATCCCGGTCGACTGGCAGCAACAGCGCCAGATCATCCAATCCTTCGAATAGGAGCCCAGCACATGGCCAAGAAAGACATCGGCAATCTGTTCGCTGCGAAACATCAGGTCGGTGGAGTATTCGGCCTGGCGAATGCTC
>ERZ761602.8103-NODE-8103-length-10754-cov-3.314796_pt1 | contig 10754 bp, 7 predicted proteins | sample MGYA00512165_ERZ761602 | MGnify/ENA primary metagenome ERZ761602 (study PRJEB28899, sample SAMN02445085) | bioreactor sludge metagenome | biome: EBPR sludge; isolation source: Thorneside wastewater treatment plant | place: Australia: Brisbane, Thorneside...
CGCGCTATCTGTGCCCCATGACAATCACCGTTCCCGACGAACTGGCTGCGGCGGTGGGTCTCACGGAGGCTTCCGCCAAACTCGAACTCGCCGGCAGCCTGTACTGGCGACAGGCGATTTCCCTGGGCAAAGCCGCCGAACTGGCCGGGCTCAGCCGGTTCGAGTTCCAGCGGGCGCTGCAACAACACGGAGTGCCCTTGAACTACGGCGTGAAAGAGCTTGAGTCCGACGTGTTGGTGCTTCGCGAAACCGGCCAGTTGTGATTGTCGTCTCCGACACTTCGCCCCTGATTCATCTGGCGGCTATTGGCCGTCTGTTATCAGCTTCGTTGCTGATGGCGCTCACCCTGCCCGCGCCGGCCCAGATCGATCCCGAGAAACGGCAGCTCTTCCAGCTTGGTTACAATTACCACCTCACCGGGCATGCCCCGCTCAATGCCTACGGGTATTATTACCTCAACCAACCGGAGTTTCTCCGCACCAATCTCACCCTGCGGCTGGCCGTCGCCCCGGTTTATCTGGATGGCGAACTGGGCGTCAGCGGCATCGCGCCGAACACCGACCTGGGCTTTGGCTTCGCGGGCGGCGGGTTCGCGGAATCCTACTTCGAAGTGCGCGACGGCGACTGGATTCAGGAGGAGAGCTTCACCGGTCACGGTGGCGGCGGGGCGTTGAGCTTGTATCATTTGTTCAATCCGGCGAGCCGCATCCCGCTCAGTCTCGTGTTGCGCGCCGGCTCCCACTTCAATGCCTACGAGACCGACAGCGACACCGATCCCGCTTTCGTGCTGCCCGGGAACCAGTGGTCCGCCCGCTTTCGCGGCGGGCTGCGCTGGGGTGGTCGGGAACCGTTGCTCAATCCCCGGCTTGCGATGGAGGTTTCCGCCTGGTACGAGGCCGACCATCGGGATCACTCCGGTCCGTACGGTTTCAATGGCGACCGTCACCTGAGTGAATGGGCGCACAACCTCTGGGGCCGGGCGTTGCTGATCTACACCATCGAAGGCTGGGAGCATCAGTTCGAGATCAATCTCTCCGGCGGCACGTCCTGGAACACCGACCGGTTCAGCGCGTTCCGGCTCGGTGGATTTCTGCCGCTCGCCGAGGAGTTCGCGCTGCCCCTGCCGGGTTATTATTTTCAGGAAATCAGCGCGGAATCGTTTGGTTATCTCGCGCTGGCCTACCGTGTGCCCATCGACTCGGCGAACCGGTGGCAATGGAAGTTTTTCGCGACGGGCGCGGTCCTCGACTATCTGCCGGGGCTGGAACTTGAGCGACCATGGCTGGCCGGCATCGGCACGGGTTTCGGCTACCACGCGCCGTCCGGAGCCTGGCAGGCGCTGCTCGCCTACGGCCACGGATTTCAGGCGCTGCGTCCGGATGACCAGGCGGGCCATAGTCTGGGCTTGCTCCTGCAGTTCGATCTGGAGCGTCACCGCCATCCTGAATTGCAACCGCCGGTGAATCCCTACTCGGCCCGCGGTTTGTTGCGGCTGTTCCGACCGTGAAACGTGTCCGCGCTGGATGAAGTCCAGGAACGCATCACGGATCACGGATCACGGATCACACGGCACGCGCTCCTCCCGCCTTGCTTCCCGGCGCGGTGCCGGCATTCTGCCGTTCATGAAATCCGCCGCGTTCATCTTTCCCGCATTGCTGGCAACCGCTGTTCCAGCCGCCGATCTGCCGGACAACCTCGTGGTCGAGGGCATTCCCCCGATCTCCGAGGAACTGAAGGCCGATGTGGGTCGCTACCTGGATTTCCGGCTGGCGGGTTTTCAGGACTGGCATCCGGAGCAACGGGCGGTGCTGCTGACCACCCGCTTTGCCGATGTGAATCAGTTGCACGTCGTCGCCCAACCGGGTGGTGCCCGCAAGCAGCTCACCTTTGGTACCGAGCGGGTATTGGGAGGCGAGTTCACCCCCCGTGATGGCAACTCGGTCGTGTTCGTGCGCGATGTCGGCGGCGGCGAATTCTATCAGCTCTACCGGTTGGGACTGAATGATGGCCGCGTGACGCTGCTGACGGACGGCAAATCGCGCAACAGCGGTCCCACTTGGGCGCACGACGGCTCGCGTTTCGCCTACACCTCGACGCGGCGCAACGGCCGCGACGCTGACATCCATTTGTTGAATCCCGCGCAACCCGCTTCCAACCGGCTGCTCCTGGAAGTGAACGGCGGCGGCTGGCGGGTCACGGACTGGTCATACGACGGCCGGCAGTTGCTGGTGCAGGAATACATTTCGATCAACGAGAGCCGGCTGCATCTGGTGAACGTCGCCGATGGAGAACGCCGGGAGTTGCGCCTGGCACCTGCCGGACGTTACGCGATCGGCCAGGCGCGCTTCGCCTCGGACGACTCCGCTATTTACGTCTCTACCGATGCACTGCCCGCTGACGCGGAGTTGACGGGAGGTGGCTTCCGCCGCCTGGCCCGGCTTGATCTCAAGACCGGCAAACTTTCGCTGCTCACCGGGCACATCCGCTGGAACGTCGAGACCTTCGAGCTCTCGCCCGACGGAAATCAGATCGCTCTGGTCACGAACGAGGACGGCATCAGCGTGTTGCGGGTCATCAATGCGCGCACCGGCGGGGAGCGGCGGCTGCCGGCGATTCCCGCCGGCGTGATTGGCGGATTGAAATGGCATCCGAAGCTCCCGGAGATCGGCTTCAGCCTCAGCAGCGCGCGTTCGCCCACGGATGTTTACTCGATCAATCTGCGCCAGCGCTCGCTCACGCGCTGGACGGAAAGCGAAACCGGCGGCTTGAATCCGGAGACGTTCGCCGAGCCCGAATTGATCCGCCTTGAAAGCTTCGACCGGCTCGTCGTGTCGGGCTTTGTCTATCGGCCCGATGCGACGAAGTTTCCCGGGCCGCGTCCGGTCATGATGATCATTCACGGTGGACCGGAATCGCAATCGCGGCCCTCGTTCCTCGCGCGCAACAATTACCTGCTCAACGAGCTCGGCGTCGCGCTGATCGTGCCGAACGTGCGCGGCAGTGACGGCTATGGCACCGAGTTTCTCGATCTCGACAACGGCTTCAAACGCGAGGATTCGGTGAAGGACATCGGCGCGTTTCTGGACTGGATCGGCCGCCAGCCGGATCTCGACGCGGGTCGGGTGGCCGTCTATGGCGGCAGCTACGGCGGCTACATGGTGCTGGCGAGCATGGTGTATTACAACGACCGCCTGCGGTGCGGCATCGACGTGGTGGGCATCTCGAACTTCGTCACCTTCCTGAAGAACACCCAGGATTACCGCCGCGATCTGCGCCGCGTTGAGTACGGTGATGAACGTGACCCCGCGATGCTCGAATTTCTGGAGCGGATTTCTCCCAGCCGACAGGCGGACAAAATCAAGAAACCACTTTTCGTGATCCAGGGTTTCAATGACCCGCGCGTGCCGGTCACCGAATCCGAGCAGATGGTAAAGGCCATTCGCGAGGCCGGCGGGGAGGTCTGGTATTTGATGGCGCGGGACGAGGGGCACGGCTTCGCGAAGAAGGGCAACGCCGACTTTCAGTTCCACGCGATGATCGAGTTCCTGCGGCGGCACTTGTTGTAGCAACCAATTTGGCTCCAGCCATTTTGGTGTGCGGGCTGGCTTTCCTTCCGGTCGATTCATCATGCTTTGCATCATGAGAAACCCCTTGCCGCTGCTCCTCCTCGCCTTTGGCTCCACCGCGCCAGGTTACGCCCAGACCATTGAGCTTCAACGAGCCGTGCAGATTGAGTTCCCCGGTTCCGCAGGCCAATACCAGGTGCTGGAGAAGTCAACGGATTTGAGTTCCTGGGTGCCGGCCGCTCCCGGCTACTTCAGCCCGGCCGGTTCTGTGAGCCATTTTTTTTCGGCGGGCACCGGCAATGAATACTTCCGGGTGGCCAGCAATGACGTGGAGGACCTCGCCGCGCAGCTAGCCCCGATTCGTACCACCCACAACCTGCCCGCGCTGGGCTGCGCGGTGGTCATGTCCAACCAGATTGTCGCACTCGGCGTGGTGGGCGTCCGCAAACAAGGCGTCACGGAACCGGTCACCGTCAACGACCGCTGGCACCACGGGTCCATGACCAAGTCGGCCACCGCAGTGCTGGCCGCCAAACTCGTGGACGAGGGCGTGCTCACCTGGGGCACCAAACTGGTCGATATTTTTCCCGAACATGCCGACACGCGGCACGCGGGCTGGAACCCCGTCACGCTGGAAATGCTGGTCACCCATAGCGCCGGAGCGCCCGGCGACCTGATACCGAGCGGGATTTGGAGCCAATTGAACAGTCACCCCGGCACGGACCAGGAGCAGCGCCTGTTGGAGACCCGCGAAGTAACGAAGCTGGCACCACGCTACACGCCCGGGACGCAGTACGAATATGCCAATGCCGGGTATGCCATTACGGGAGCAATCATTGAGAAGGTGACCGGTCGCTCTTATCGTGAATTGATCCAGGAGAAGGTCTTCGGCCCGCTGGGCATGACCACGGTGGGGTTCGGTGTCCCGGCCACGCCGCGTTACGTGGACCAGCCCTGGGGCCACACGTTTTCGGGTAACACGCCCGTGCCGGTGGCTCCCGGCAACACCTCGGATAACCCGGCGGCACACGCTCCTTCCGGGGGCATGCACTGCAGCCTGGTGGATTTCGCGCGTTACATCGGATTCCACACCGCGGGCGCCCGCGGCGAGCACACGCTGTTGCAGCCCGCTACTTTTGAAAAGCTCTACACGCCGGTTCACTCAGACTATGCGATGGGCTGGATCATTCTGGATCGTCCGTGGGCCAACGGTCGGGCGATCTACCACAATGGCTCCAACACGATGTGGTTGACCACGGTCTGGATCGCTCCCAACCGGCATTGGGCGGTGGTGGTGGTGACCAACATCGCCGGCACCCCGGCGAACACCGCTACTTCCCAGGTGGTGAACGCCATGATCAACAAATTCTTCCCTTGAATTGGCAGTCCCGACCGGTGCTGGCGCGGGCTTGGCAACTTCCGGGTCTCCCGCCATTCTCCGGGCATGTCATCCCGTCCCCGTCATTTTGGTTCCGACAACTACGCCGGCATCTGCCCCGAAGCCTGGCAGGCCCTGGAGCAGGCCAACCGCGACCACTGCCCCGGCTACGGCGATGACGAGTGGACGGCCCGCGCCGCCGACCTGATCCGCGAGACGTTCGAGACGGATTGCGAAGTGTTCTTCGTGTTCAACGGCACGGCGGCCAACTCGCTCTCGCTCGCCTCGATGTGCCAGTCGTACCACAGCATTCTCTGCCACGAGACGGCGCATGTGGAGACGGACGAATGCGGCGCCCCCGAGTTTTTCTCGAACGGCACCAAGGTGCTGCTTGTGCCGGGTGCCAACGGCAAGCTCACGCCGGACGGCATCGAGGCGATGGTGAAGAAGCGGTCGGACGTCCATTACCCGAAGCCGCGCGCGGTCACGATCACGCAGGCAACCGAACTGGGGACCGTCTATTCACCGGACGAACTCAAGGCCATCTGGTCGCGCTGCCGTGGGCTGGGCCTGCGGATTCACATGGACGGCGCGCGTTTCGCCAATGCCGTGGCTTCGCTCGGCGTGAAGCCCAAAGAAGTCACCTGGCAGGCGGGCGTGGACATCCTCTCGTTCGGCGGCACGAAGAACGGCACGCACGTTGGCGACGCGGTCGTGTTCTTCAATCGCGATCTGGCGAAGGAGTTCGACTACCGCTGCAAGCAGGCGGGCCAGCTTGCGTCGAAGATGCGGTTCATGTCCGCGCCCTGGGTGGGAATGCTGAAGGACGGCGTCTGGCTCAAGAACGCCGCGCACGCCAACGCGATGGCGCAGTCGTTGCACGACGAACTGGTGAAGCTGCCCGGGGTGAAGCTCCTGTTCCCGCGCCAGGCCAACGCTGTCTTCGCCGAACTGCCACCGGCGGTGATCCGGGTGATGTGGCAGCGCGGCTGGAAGTTCTATACGTTCATCGGCCAGGGCGGCTGCCGGCTCATGTGCGCCTGGGACACCCAACCCGAGGACGTCCGCGATTTTGTGGCTGATTTGAAGCAGGCGCTCCAGGACACCCCCCTCAATGCACCGGTCCCCGCAGGGGATCATCGGGCGATGAAATAATCAGGGACTCGCTTTCAATTCTGTTAACGCCTTCGCGGCCCAAACTTGAACCACGGGCGCAGGATCGTTGGTCGAAATTCGTTCGAGCAAAACCTGTGATCCGGATTGGCGGACACCAAGTTGGCGCAGTAACTCGACGGCGCGTAAACGCACGCCGTAGTCAGAATCGGTACAAAGCTTCTGAACGATGAGCAGAACCGAATCGGGCACCGTGCCAGGTGACAGGACCAAAGTTTCGGCCATGAGCAATCTCACATTCGGATCCGAGTCTAGCAGGCCCTTTGATATGGCCTGCCCAACTTTGGGATCGTGTAGCAGAGCTGGCGAAGACCATACCTTCGACTGCAATCTGTATGCAGCGCTCTCGCGAGTCAGGTGATCGGTATCGACCAAGTATCCAAACAGATCATCCCACTCCCAGGTGGGGGTCGGATTGATGACGATACCGCGCGTTGTTCTAAACAAATAAAGCGGCGCTTTCCGGGATCGGAGTCCATCAATCACGTAAGGGATTAGAGCAACGCCTTCAGGGCCGAGATTCTTCAATGAAACATAGGCCGCCGCCGCCGCCCCCCAGTTCGGATCGACGCCCGGCAATCGTTTGACGACCTCCTTGATTGAGTCCCGGTCGTTCGGTGCCACCTGGACCAAGGCTACGAACGCGTTCGAAAGCCGGCGGGCGTCGTAGAACTCGGCTCCCGGACGTTCGTCCAGAATCGACTTCAGGGTTTCCCTGGCAGAGGCCCCAGCGGGCCCAAGGCTGCCTAACGCCCTGACTGCGACATTTCTCCGTTCCACATCGAACGATCTCCGTTCACTGGTCCAGCCCTCAATCCACCGATAGCTGCCGCTCGAATAGCCAAGATGCTGCCCGGTATCGCGGAGTCGATCGGACCACCATGATCGCTTGGTTGCCTGCAATTCGAGGAAGGGGACAACCCTTGCTCCCGCTTCTTGAAAAACAGCGAGCGCGTCGGCTGAAAGCGCATTGGTCTCCACCAATGCCTCCAGCCATTCGATCGCCTGCCGGCCGCGCAGTCTCGGCCCTTGATCACCGGCCGGGGAAAAAATCAGCAACAGGAGCACGCCCAGCAGGAGCAGACTCAGGACGCCCGCCAACCACCGCCGGTTCTTGCGCTTTTGTTCGTCCATGATTTCCCCGCCCCCGGGCAAATGCGACCGCCGATGTTCACCGCCCCGGCTGCGTCTTCGGCATCTTCCCGGCGAACGGCAGCACATCCGGCACGACGGCCACGCCGCTGGTCAGCTTGAGCGGGGTCGGGCTGCCGGCAACCGGATAGGTCAACTCGACCAGAAACGCCGTCCAGCCTTGCGCCGGTTTTTCCACGCGCGCCACGATCCGACCGTCGGCGTCCGCTTGAAGTTCGCGGCTGGTCCAGACCTTGCCCAGCGTTTCCAGCCGGAAGTCGCGTGCCTCGGGATTCGTCGCCTGCCACAACAAAACCTTCGCCGGCTTGTCGGTGGCCTTCACTGAGATTTCACCCGTCTTCCAATCCACCTGCCAATCGAACTGCGGCAGCGGCTTCTGCTGCGCAATGGCGAACTGCCACGCCGCGAGGGTCTCGATGGCATCGCTGTCGCGCAGCGAGTGGTCGGCGTTGGGCACGTAGCGGAGGTACTTCGGTCCCTTGAGATCGGCGAAGTAGAAGCGATGCGAGTCGGGGAGGAAGAACTGGTCGCCGGTCGCGTTGATCATGAGCTTGGGCATCGTGAGACGGTCGCGATGTTCGTAGGGCTCGACCAGCTTGATCAGGCGCGCGTACTCCGGCGTGTCCTGCCAGTCCATGATGCCGTGGCTCACGTAATCACCGACCGCCGGCGCGTAGAAGCCGTACGCTTCCCAGTGATGCCGGAAGGAGGGCACGACGTTGAGCATGTCGATCACGATGGGCGCAATCGCCACCACGCGCGGGTCTGTCATGGCGGTGGTCCACGTCGTCCAACCGCGCTTCGAGGCTCCGGCCACTACAAACTTGTCGATCTTCAATGAGCCGCGTTCCGGTTTCCCGAGAAAGTCGGTGACGGTGTCCATCGCCCGCACCGCGCTCTTGGTCATGGGGAACCGGGCCAGCCACTCTTCACGGCCGCCGCGCAGAAACTTGTCCCAGCCGTAAGCGATCAGGTCGTCCTCGGTGCGCTCCTCGCCGTCGTTGTGGAAAACCAGCGGCTGGTTCGGCACCTGGCGTAGCTCGATGATCACGCTCCCGGTGGCCTTGGCGATACGGTCGAGATTGCCGTCGGGCTTGCGCGGGTTGGGGTCTTTGTTGTTGCCGCCGGTGACAAACAACAGCGCGGTGTCGCTCTTGACCTCCTTAGGCCGGTGAATGGTCAGCCAATGCCACCAGTTGGTTTGGCTGACCTCAGCGGCCGTGAGCCACGATTGCGACGTGAACTTGATCTGATAAACCGAGCCGTCGTCGCCGGTGTGGTTGGAGAATAGCTCGTATTGGTAAGCTGGGTCAGGCGCGTGGACGTAGCGATCGAGCGCGGTCTCGGCGGCGAAGGAAGTGCCGGTGGCGCAGGCGAGCAACACGGCGGCGAATGGTGACGAAAGTCGCAACATGAAGTTCATGAGAGTGGCGTTGGTATAGCGGAGCAGGCGGCGAACGGCGAGGAAAAGTTGAGCACAACCAGGATCGAGATTTGAGGCGGATGGTGTGAATCGCCGCGAATTCATGCATGCCGGCGGGTTCCGGGCGCTTTTGATTTCTGCTGGAGTTCAGGCGGTAGATTTTTCCCTTGGCAGCCGCCGCCTGCGGACTTATCACAACTTCGCTCTTTGAAAGACACGGGCCGCGAGGTCCGTTGAAACACAACTGCGCGTCAGGGAACCCCGTTAGATCCGGGGACGGTTGCGCCACTGTAACAGGCTACAAACTCCCAATGCCACCGCAAGGGAAGGCGGGAGCGAGGTCAGGCCTGGAGTCAGGATACCGGCGTGGTTGTGCTCGTCTCGGTTCCGCAAGGAACCGGCTTCTCCGCAAAGAGAAGGATGAGGCCTGGCCGGTGACCCGTTGTTGCCGGCATTCGTGGAGCCTTCTTTCCTCGTCTTGCGGGAAGAAGGCGTTTTTGTTTTCGGGTCAAGACGTCCAACGCTCAACGCTCAACCACAAGGTGACGGTTCGCCGGTTCCTTGGATGTTCGGTGTTGAATGTTGGATGTTCCCGCATCCGCTCCTTCCTCCCGCACTGGTCTCGCAAGCAATGCAACCGGCTGTTCGCAGCCAACCATAGAAAGACCAGTCATGCTCAAACATTCCATCGTCGCCTCGGCCCTGGCCGGCGCGCTCTTGTCCGTTCCCACCGCTCACGCGCAATTCGCCACGCGCGTCGAGGCGTACGAACCCGGCGTCGGTTATGCCGTCGAGTTCGGGACCGACATTCCCTACACTGATTCCGCGACCGCGCTCGGCGCTCCCTCGACGGTCACGCCCGGTGAGTTTGGCGGGCCGGTGACGCCCTTCGCCGCACCCTATCTCAAGGAACAGCTTGTTTCGCTCGGCGTGGGTGGCTCGATCACCGTCGAGTTTGATGCGCCCATCCAGAACAATCCGCTCAATCCCTACGGCCTCGACTTCCTGATCTTCGGCTCGGCCGGATTCATGGATGCGGACTGGCCCAATGGCCTCGCCGATGCCGGCGGGTCCATCTTTTCGCAGAATCTCGGCGAGACGCGGGTGTACGTGGGCAATGACCCGGGCAACCTGTTTCTGCTCAACCCATCGCTCGCGCCGATTGTCGATGGCATGTTTCCCACGGACAGCAGCGGTAATTTTCATCTGCCGGTCAACCCGGCGCTGGACAACGCCTCGTTCGCCAATCAAACGCTCGCCGGCATTCGCGCGCTTTACGCCGGCTCGGGCGGCGGCACCGGGTTTGACCTCGCGTGGGCCGTCGATGGCAACAACCAGTCCGTGACCCTCGACAGCATCCGCTTCGTGCGGGTCGAGGTGCTGAGCGGCCGGTCGGAGATCGATGCGTTTTCGGCGGTGATGGTGCCGGAACCCAGCACAATTATCCTAGCCGCGCTGGGCGGACTTGCCCTAATGTTCCGCCGCCGTTCACGGCAGGGCTGAAAAATTGGGATCAGCCTGATGAGTGCGAAGATAAAGCCGCCGCGGTGGGTTGTGGGATGCGCCATGATTGGGATGGCCGTTCATCTGACCACCGCGGCGGATTTTTTTGAGGACTTCACCACGCCTCCATCCCATGACCACTGGCTCACCCATGGCGACGACGCGCTGTTTCAGTGGAACCCGGCGGGGCATCTGGACTTAACCTGGGATTCCAACCGGACGAACAGCTACTTCTTCCACCGGTTGGGGACGATTCTCGGCAAGGATGACGACTTCACGCTCGCCTTTGAATTGCGCTTGAAGTCGATCCTTTCGGGATTTCGCGAGGACAAACCGCACACCTTCGAGCTCGCCCTCGGCTTGATCAACGTGGCCGACGCGACGCGCACGAACTTCTTCCGGGGTGCGGGCACCGGCAGCGTGAAGACCCTCTTCGAGTTCGACTACTTTCCCGACAACGGCCTCGGCGCAACGATCTGGCCGGCCGTGTGGTCCACGAACGCGTCGCTCAGTTACCGCGACGGGAACGACTACACCTTGATCGAGTTGCCGCTGAACA
>ERZ761602.8104-NODE-8104-length-10751-cov-25.212696_pt1 | contig 10751 bp, 10 predicted proteins | sample MGYA00512165_ERZ761602 | MGnify/ENA primary metagenome ERZ761602 (study PRJEB28899, sample SAMN02445085) | bioreactor sludge metagenome | biome: EBPR sludge; isolation source: Thorneside wastewater treatment plant | place: Australia: Brisbane, Thorneside...
CCGACGTTCTCGAAGCGCTCGGGGTGAATATCAACCTGACGCCGGAGCAGGTCGGACAGAGCATCGACGAGGTCGGTATCGGCTTCATGTTCGCTCCCAATCACCACAGCGCGATGAAGCACGCCGCGCCGGTGCGCCGCGAACTCGGCGTGCGCACGCTGTTCAACATCCTCGGCCCACTGACCAACCCGGCTGGCGCGGCCAACCAGGTGCTCGGCGTCTTCCATCCCGACCTGGTCGGAATCCAGGTGCGCGTCCTGCAGCGACTCGGCAGTTCGCACGCACTGACCGTTTTTGGCCGCGAAGGCCTGGACGAAATATCGATCTGCGGCGAGACGCTGGTCGGCGAGTTGAAAAACGGTCGTATCGACGAATACACCATCCACCCCGAGCAGTTCAACCTGCCGGTGCACGACCCCGGCGTTTTGCGCGTGGCCAACGTCGAAGAGTCGAAAGCAATGCTGCTGGCAACCCTCCAGAACCGGAGCGGCGGCGCTCGCGACATCGTCGCGCTCAACGCCGGCGCAAGCATCTACGTCGGTGGCCTGACCGAAACGCTCGCCGACGGCGTTGACCGGGCCTTCGAGGCGATCGCGTCGGGCGCCGCGCTTGCCCGGTTGGACGAGTTGGTCGCCTTCACCCGGCGCTTTTCGGCCTGACCGACGCTTTCGCTAGGGAGAAAAGTGATCGCCATTCCACAAGCTGAAAAGCACTTCGACACCGCGGCTTACCTGGCCTGGGAGGAAACGCAGGCTGAACGTCACGAATACGTCGCCGGCGAGGTATTCGCGATGGTCGGCGTGCGCCAGTCGCACAATGTAGCCACCGGAAATTTGTATGGCAGCTTGCGCCGAGCGCTCAGGGGCAGCCCTTGTCGCGTCTTCATCGAATCGGTCAAGGCGCGCATCGAAGCTGCCGACTGCTTTTTCTATCCCGACGTACTCGTCACTTGCGATCCCCGCGACCGTCTGACGCCGGACTACGTCAGCCACCCGCTGTTGATTGCCGAAATCCTGTCGTCATCGACCGCGGCCTTCGATCGCGGCGGCAAGTTCGCGGCTTATCGCAAGCTCGAAAGCCTGCAGGAGTATGTGCTGATCGATCTCGCTGCGCGGCGCGTCGAAGTCTTCCGCCGCGACGCGACGAACCACTGGGTGCTCCACGACCACGGTCCGGGCGACAGCGTCGAGTTGGCTTCGCTGGCCGTGCAGGTGACCGTCGACGAACTCCTCGAAGACACCGCCGAAGACGTGACGGCACAAGGCCCGGAAGCGGCTCTGCGATGAGCGACATCCTGAACCGGATTCTCGCCGTCAAGCGTGACGAAGTCGCCGCCGCGCAGGCGGACGTACCTCTTGCGAGCGTACGCGCCGCAGCCGAACTGCAGCCCACGGCGCGAGACTTTGTCGGCGCCATCCGCGGCAGAATCGCCACCGGTCAGGCGGCGGTGATCGCCGAAATCAAGAAGGCCAGCCCGTCCCGCGGAGTGCTGCGAGCGGACTTTCGGCCGGCCGAAATCGCCGCCAGCTATCGGCGCCACGGCGCGGCGTGCCTGTCGGTGCTTACCGACGCGCAGTTCTTTCAGGGCGCGCCGGCATACCTGCAGGCGGCCCGCGCCGCCTGCCCCTTGCCGGTATTGCGCAAGGACTTCCTGGTCGACGCCTATCAGGTCTACCAGACGCGGGCGATGGGCGCCGACGCGATCCTGCTGATCGCCGCCGCGCTCGACCTGCCCAGCATGCGCGACTTCGAGGCTGTCGCCGACAGCCTGGGCATGGCGGTCCTGGTCGAAGTACACAATGGCCGCGAGCTCGATCTCGCCCTGCAACTCGCCACACCGCTGATCGGCATCAATAACCGCAACCTGCGCAGCTTCGAAGTCAGCTTGGCGACGACGCTCGAACTGCTGCCGTCGATTCCGGAAAGTCGGATCGTCGTCACCGAGAGCGGCATCCTCGCCAGGAGCGACGTGCAATTGATGCGCAACAGCGGCGTCAACGCCTTTCTCGTGGGTGAAGCGTTCATGCGCGCGGCCGAGCCGGGCGAGGCGCTGGCCGAGTTGTTCCTCTGACCGGGAGGCCGCCGCGCGCGCTACCGACCAGCCGTTGATCCGGCAGGGCGAGCAGTCACTCGGCGCGCCTCCACAGATGTTGCAAAAAACCAACAATCACTCCGCGACCAACAGCGAAAGCGTTCGGGGCGCTTGCTCCGCCTGTCTGCGCTTGCCACAATCACTCCAACTTCTCGTCATCGAGAGGCCCAGTTTGATGAAGCACCAGTTGGATTCATTGATCGCAAACCTAGAGGAGATTCACCATGCAGAAGAAAATCATCGCACTGGCCGTCGCCAGCCTGGCCTCGGGCGCTGCTCTGGCCCAGACCAACGTCACCGTTTACGGTATTGCCGACGCGGGCTACATCTACAGCACGGGCGGTACGCCCCCCCTGGTCAACGGCACCTACACCTTCAGTGGCATCCAGTCCGGCCTGCTGAGCGGCTCCCGCATCGGTTTCAAAGGTGAGGAAGCGCTGGGCAATGGCCTGAAGGCGATCTTCACCCTCGAATATTCGCTGAGCATCGACAACAACAGCGGTATCGGCAACACCCAAGGCGGCACCCTGAACGCCCGCCAGCAATTCGTTGGCCTCTCCAGCGACAAGCTCGGTACCGTCGCCCTCGGCCGTCAGTATTCTCCTGGCTATCTGGCCACGGTCAACAATGACCCCTTCGGTGGCGCCGCCTTCGAGCCGCAGTCGTTCCTGAGCGCCCAGGCTGGCAATACCATTACCCCGAACAGCGCTGCCCGTTGGGATAACGCCGTCACCTACACCTCGCCGAACTGGAGCGGATTCACCGCCAAGGCGATCTACGGTTTTGGTGAGAGCAGCCTCGGTGGCTACAACAACGCCAGCACCTCCGACAACGGCAAGTTTGCTCTGGGTGGCAACTACGCCAACGGCCCGCTGAACATCGATCTGGTCTACCAGACTCGCCAGAACGTCATCACGACCTTCCCGACCCTGCCAGGCCAGGGCAACGACATCAACGAAGGCTATGTCGGTGCCAGCTATGACTTCAAGATGGTCAAGATCATGGGCTCGTATCAGCAGCAGAACGACAAGAACGCCGTCAACCTGGACAACACCGTGTGGCAACTGGGTGCGGTCATTCCGGTGATGGCGGCCAGCGCGATCCGCCTCGGCTACGCTCAACTGGAGTGGGATCAAGGCAAGTACCTGCTGAACAACAGCAGCCAGTCCGCCGCCCTGGGCTGGACCACCGACATGTCCAAGCGTACCACCCTGTACGCCGGCTATGTCTGGACAAAGAACGACAACCACAGCACGGGCAACGGCCCTGTCGCCGGCATCGGCGCCCCTGGCGAGAGCAACAACACCTTCCTGGCCGGTCTGCGTCACTCGTTCTGACCAGCAAGGATCACTTGTATCCCCAAACGGGCGCTTCGGCGCCCGTTTTTTTATCACCGCGACCGCTCGCACGGTTTGCCCACTTACAGCGGGGCGGGCGAACGATCAAACGATGGATCGCCCGAGCGCGCTCCGATTGGCCAGCCTGCAAGTAGTCGTGGTTCGCAAGGTGGCCTTGACCATCTTTGCACCCACTCAAGTCAATGCGTCGCCAACTCGCCAAGGCAACTGTGGCGAAAAGACAACAAACGCCCTGGTGAGCAGCCGATGAGGCCCATCGGGCTTGCTCGCCTCTGGACGGCCTGCCACAATTCGCTCAACAACTTCGCAACAGAGCTTCGCTTGGCGGCAGTCCGGTTCAGCAAAGCCGGTTTTAGCGCAACGATTGCAAACCCCCCCACAGGAGATCACTGACATGCAAAAGAAACTCATCGCACTGGCCGTTGCCGGCCTGGCCTCGGGTACTGCCCTTGCCCAGAGCAACGTCACCATCTACGGCGTTGTCGACGCCGGCTATATCTACAGTTCGGGTAGCGCTGGCAAGCGCATGGGAACCAACACCTTCAGCGGTATCGCGTCCGGCATCGCCGCTGGCAACCGCCTCGGCTTCAAGGGCGAAGAAGCCCTTGGCAACGGCCTCAAAGCGGTATTCACGCTGGAGTACGGACTCGACATCGACACCAACCAGGGCATCGGCACTGGCGGCCTCAATGCCCGCCAGCAATTCGTCGGCCTCGCCAGCGACAAGCTCGGCACGGTCGCGCTCGGTCGCCAGTATGCTCCTGGCTTCAACGCGTCGGCCCGCAACGATGCGCTCGACGCGACCGACATGGCCATTCAGTCCAGCCTGAGCGCCCTGTCCGGGATGACGATCACCCCGAACAGCCCGGCTCGCTTCGATAACGCCGTCACCTACACCAGCAACAACTACTCGGGCTTCACCGTCAGCGCCATCTACGGCTTCGGCGAGAGCAACCTGGGCGGCTACAACAACACCAGCGTCTACGACAACGGCAAAGCTGGCGTTGGCGTCAACTACGCCAATGGCCCGGTCAACGTCGATGTCGTGTACCAGTCGCGCACCAACGTCGTCATCCCCAACCTCAACCCGCCGCCCTTTAAGGCCCCGGGTAGCGACAGCAGCATCAACGAATGGTACGTCGGCGGCTCGTGGGACTTCAAGGTTGTCAAGGCCTTCGCCAGCTACCAGGCGCTGGATAACAACGCCAACATCATTGCCAAGACCATCGACGACAGCAACCTCTGGACCTTGGGCCTGTCCGCCCCGGTTGGTCCTGGCACGTTCGCCGTGAGCTATGGCAGACTGTCGCTCGACCGCAAGAACCTGGCTGACGGCGACAGCTGGGGCGCCGGCACGATGTACACCTATCCGCTTTCCAAGCGTACCGCCGTGTATGCCGCGTACAGCTACTTCAACAACGACAAGTACTCGATTCCCGGCCAGGCGATCATCACCCCGGGCCTGATCGGCGCACCGGGTGAAAGCAACTACACGGTCGGTGCCGGCCTGATGCACAGCTTCTGATACCGGTCTCCGGGTCAAGACAAACGGGCGCGCCGCGCCCGTTTTTTTCTTTCGGTCGGACCGCGGCCGAGCGGTAAGAAGCCACCGCTCGACGACCACCGCTTGCGCCACTCTCGCCGACTCTGTAGAATGCGCGCCTTTCGACCTACTCTGCAGTTTTTCATAGGAACAAACATCAATGGCCAATAGCGCACAGACTCGCAAGCGAGCCCGCCAAGCCGTCAAACAACGCCTCCACAACGCCGGCCTGCGGTCGACCCTGCGCACCGCCGTCAAGCGCGTTCAGAAAGCGATCGTGGCTGGCGACAAGGCTGCCGCCCAGAGCATTTTCCAGCAGTCCGTGGCCGTCATCGACCGTATTGCCGACAAGAAGATCGTCCACAAGAACAAGGCCGCTCGGCAGAAGAGCCGCCTGTCGGCTCAAATCAAGGTTCTCGCTGCGGCGTAGCCATTCGGCGAATTCCCCACGCGACAAAGCGGCGCCTCAAGCTGCCGCTTCCTTTCCGATGAAGGTGTCGGCCCGGACCCTGCCGCTGACGACACGCGCTGCTTCGGTACCCGTCACTTTCTCGACACCACGCTCACCTGCCTCCGAAAAGCCATCGGCGCCAGCGCGCATGCCGAAGTGACATGACCGTCCCCGCCTGAACCGGCCGCTGCTGTTGCGCCCTGCTGCCTGCCCCTTCCAGATCCCAGCGCACGACCCAACACCGATACAAGGGTATAATTCGACGCTGGCGATTTCATATTAGATCGCACTAATATTACTGTCATGATGGGAAAGACTATGTCTGCGGCGAAGATGGATATGGAAGAAGCGCGCTTCAACATGATCGAACAGCAGATCCGCCCCTGGGAGGTACTGGATCCGGAAGTGCTTGAGCTTCTTTCGACGGTCAAACGCGAAGATTTTGTGTCGCCCGCACACCGTATGCTGGCGTTTGCCGACATTGAACTGCCGATCGGCAATGGTCAAACGATGCTCCAGCCGAAGATCGAGGCGCGCATCCTCCAGCAACTGGCGATCAAGAATACTGATGTCGTGCTGGAGGTCGGCACCGGCAGCGGCTACATGGCCGCCTTGCTGGCGTCCAAGGCGGAGAACGTGTACACCGTCGAAATCGACCCGTTCCTTGCGGCGTCGGCCAGAGAGAATCTGCAGAAGGCTGGAGTGGCGAACGTCCTGGTCGAAACCGGGGACGCCTCCGAAGGCTGGCCCAAGCACGGCCCCTTCGACGTGATCGTCATCTCGGGCTCCTTGCCCGAGTTGCCCGAGCAGTTCTTGCAGCAGTTGAAGATCGGCGGACGACTCGCGGCCTTCGTCGGCGAGCCACCGGCGATGCAGGCACGCATCGTCACCCGCACCGGCGACACCGCCTTCAATACGATCAACGTGTTCGAAACGGTGGTTGCGCCGCTGAGCACTGCCAGGCAGCGCCAGCGATTCGTCTTCTGATCGCGAATCAGGGTCATGCAGCAACTGTCGGCGGTCGAGCTGGAGGCGTGGCTGGCAGCCAGCGCGCGCGCGCCTGATCATCCCGAAACCGCGGCACGACCGCGGCCGATCTTGCTCGACGTACGAGAGCCCTGGGAGTACGCGCTATGCCACCTCGCCGACTCGTTCCTGCTGCCCATGCAGACCGTGCCGGCCCGCCTGGCGGAGCTTGATGCCGACGCCGATATCGTAGTCATCTGCCATCACGGCGTGCGCAGCCGGCAGCTCGGCAGCTTTCTCGAAAACCAGGGCTTCAGGTCCGTCTACAATCTTGCTGGAGGCGTCGATGCTTGGGCGCGAGAGGTGGATCCGACGATGCGCAAATATTGAAGGAAAGGTAGCGCCATGACTACAGATTTCGGCGTCGGCAAGCTCGCTCTCGTCCTGGCGGCGATGTTCTCTGCGCTCCCCGCAGTTGCCGCCGACTTGCTGCAGGTCTACCGCGACGCGCTGGTCTTCGACGCCCAGTATGCCGCCGCCCGTGCTAGTGCCGCGGCAGGACGCGAAAAGCAGCCACAGGCGCTAGCCGGCTTGCTGCCGACCATCGGCGCGACCGGCAACAGCTTCTGGAACGACACCCGCTACGACGTCAGGATCGAGTCGCAAGATGCCTCTTACAGCAACAAGTACAACAGCAACAGTTACGGCGTCAACCTGACGCAACCACTCTTCCGCTGGCAGAATTTCGTGCAGTACGACCAGTCAAAGCTGCTGGTCATGCAGACCGAGGCCAATTTGGCGCAAGCTGGTCAAGACCTGATCGTGCGCGTCGCGCAAGCGTATTTTGACGTCCTCTTCGCCATTGAAAACCTGCGCGCCGTGCAAGCCAACAAGACGGCCATTGCGCAGCAACTCGCACAAGCCAAGAAGAACTTCGAGGTCGGGATCTCGACGGTCACCGACACCTACGAGTCGCAATCCCGCTTTGACCTGGCGACGGCTCAGGAAATCGCCGCCGAAAACGACCTTGAAGTGAAGCGGTATGCGCTGCGCGTGCTGATTGGCAAGGACCCTGGCGAACTGTATCGGCTCAAGCCGAAAGCGGTAATGGAGCCGCCGCAGCCGGCCAACATGGAGCAATGGGTGACGGCTGCCGAACAGGACAGTTTTGTCGTGCAGGCACAGCAGGCGGCCACCGAAGCGGCGTCCAAGGCGATCGAGATCAACAAGGCCGGGCATTACCCAACGGTCGATCTGGTCGCCAACTATGCTCAGACCAATGGTCCCGGCCAGTTTGGCGTCGGCTCGATCGACAACACCACCCGCCAGGTTGGCGTTCAGCTCAACATCCCGATTTTTCAGGGCGGCAGCGTCAACTCGAAGACCCGCGAAGCGATAGCCAGGCGTGACGCCGAACAGGCCGCACTTGACAACGCCAGGCGAAGCTCGGCGCTCAACGCCCGTCAGTCGTACCTGGGGGTGGTCAACGGTCTCTCCGGAGTGCGCGCTCTTGAAGCCGCTCTGGTGTCCAGCCTCAGCTCGCTGGAATCAAACCGGCTAGGCTATGAAGTTGGCGTACGGATCAACATCGACGTCCTGAATGCCGAGAATCAGGTCTACGTCACCAGGCGGGACCTCGCCAGAACCCGTTTCGACACACTGCTCGCCCAACTCAAGCTGAAGGCGACTGTCGGCTCGCTAAGCGAGGCCGATCTGGAGCGCATCAATGCGCTTTTCGAGGCTCCATGACCCGCTCAATCAGCGCCAGCGTGCGCGCCGTTGCGCCGCGGTGTCCCTGACTGAAGCTGGTCGCCGCAGCGCGCATCGCCAGCAGCTGAGCCCGGCTCCTGAGCAGTTCGCCGGCGACTGCCGCGGCTTCGCCGGCATTGGCCACGCGCCGTGCGGCACCACAGGCGATCGCATCGTCGCTGGCCTGGGAAAAGTTGAAGCTGTGCGGTCCCAGCAGGACCGGACAAGCACAGGCAGCTGCCTCGATCAGGTTCTGCCCGCCAAACGGCAACAGCGTACCGCCGATCAGCGCCAGATCCGCCAGCGCATAATAAGCCGCCATTTCTCCCATACTGTCCCCCAGCCAGACCTGCGTCTCGCCGCTCGGCAGACTTCCTGAACTTCGCCGGCAGAGCGCCAGACCGCGGCCCGCTACCAGACCGGCGACCTCGGCGAATCGTTGCGGGTGACGCGGCACCAGCACCAACAGCAGCCCGGCAATGCCCACCGCCGAAATAGCCTCCAGGATCAGCGCCTCCTCGCCGGCCCGGCTGCTGGCCAGCAGCCACACCGGGCGCGGCCCGACCGCCTGCCGCCAGCGCGCGCCCAATTGCAGCTGGTCCACTGCCGGCGTCACGTCGAACTTCAGGTTCCCGCTAACACTGGTGCGCTGCGCGCCGAGTTGCCGCAAGCGCTCGGCGTCGCACTCCGTTTGCGCGGCGACGGCGCTCAGCGACGCGACCGCCGGCCGGATCAGGCTCGCCAGGCGCGCGTAGCCGCGCTGCGAACGCGCCGATAGCCGGGCGTTGATCAGCAGCAGCGGAAGCTGGCGTCGCTTCGCTGCGTGGATCAGGTTGGGCCACAGCTCGGTTTCCATCAACAGCCCGACCTGCGGGCGGAAGTGGTCGAGAAAACGTCCACAGGCGTCGGGCAGGTCGTAGGGCAGGTAGACCTGCGTGCATCGCTCCGGGAACTTTGCCAGCAGCGCCTGCGCGCTTGCCCGGCCGGTTGGTGTCATGTGCGTCAGCAGCAGGCCGTGCTCCGGATAGGCGTGCAGCAGCGCTTCGACCAGCGGCTCGGCGGCGCGCGTCTCGCCGACCGAAACCGCATGCAGCCAGATCAGCGGTCGCGCTCGAAGCGGCGTGTAAAAGCCGTGCCGCTCGCCGAGATGCTGCAGATACTCGGGCTGCTGGCGCGCCCGCCAGAGCAGTCGCAGCCAGACCATCGGCATCGCCAGGTAGAAGAGCAGCGAATAGAGCAGGCGCGCGATCAACGCAGTGCCTGCGCGGCGACCGCCAGCACCTCCGGTACCGACGGCGCGGCCCCGCTACGCCCCAGATTGCGCACGAAACCGCTGCCGTAAACGCCGGTCAGCGCCGGCTCGGTGGCGATGTACAGGGCCACCACCGGCACCCGCAAGGCCGCGGCCAGGTGCGCCAGCCCGGTATCGACGCCAATTGCCAGGCGGGCTCGGGCGATCAGCGCAGCAAGCTGGCGCAAACCTAGCGGCGGCGGCACGATGGCGCCGGCCAGCGTCGCCGCGATCCGCTCGGCGCGCTGGCGTTCGCGCGGACTGCCGGCCGGCAGGACCGGTGTCAAGCCGCGCTCGATCAGCGCGCGGCCGACCGCACACCAGTGCGCCTCGCCCCACAGCTTGTCGTCACGGCTGGTCGCGGTCAACAGAACGACCGAAGCGCGGTCAGCCCCGCCAGAGGTATCGACCGGCGGCGGTGATATGCCGTAATCCAGCGGCAGGTCGACCGGAAAGTCGAAAGCGGCGGCAGCCAGCCAGCGGTTGCGCTGAACCGCATGCACGTTGCGTGGAATGACGAAGGTGGAATCATAGAACCGCGCCGCCAGAGGTTCGCGCGCCGCCTCGGCCGCGTAACCACAGCGCCTGCCGTGTGCCTGCCGGGCGATCAGCGCGCTCTTCAGCAAGCCTTGCGTGTCGAGTACCACGTCGTAGTCGCGTTCGCCGATTCGGCGCCGGAAGTCGCGCAACTCGCGCCAGGTAGCCAGACGCCCGAGGTTCTTGCGCCAGCGCCGGAGGGCGACCGGAATGACCTCGGCGACGGCCGGGTGCAGACGTGGAATGTCGGCAAACGCCTCCTCGACGCACCAATCGATCTGCGCGCCCGGCAGGCAGCGGCGCAGGTCGCTGACCACCGGCAGATTGTGCACTACGTCACCGAGCGACGAGGTCTTTACCAATAGGATACGCATCGGTGGGCCAGTGGTGGGGACGACAAGCAACAAGTGGGCAGAGCGCATTATAGGAGATGGCGCAGCCGCGAGTCTGCCCCGTGCGTCGGCGCGATGTCCTGCCAGGTTCGCCAGCGCCGGCGTGGAACGCCCCTGGTCGCCAAACCCGGCGGCGACTCGCAACGGTATAATGCCGCCTCCGGAGACCCGCTCGCGGCAAGGCTGCGCTGACTGGAGACGCTGCAAATGAACCCCGATGTGATCGTTCCCGTGATCCTCTGTGGAGGCTCCGGCACGCGTTTGTGGCCACTGTCGCGAACTCACTACCCCAAGCAGTTTCTCCGACTGGTCGATGAGTTCTCGCTGCTGCAGAACACCCTGCGCCGCCTCGAAGGTCTGGCGGGACTCGGC
>ERZ761602.8105-NODE-8105-length-10751-cov-4.292633_pt1 | contig 10751 bp, 7 predicted proteins | sample MGYA00512165_ERZ761602 | MGnify/ENA primary metagenome ERZ761602 (study PRJEB28899, sample SAMN02445085) | bioreactor sludge metagenome | biome: EBPR sludge; isolation source: Thorneside wastewater treatment plant | place: Australia: Brisbane, Thorneside...
GGCTCACACCGAGCAGCTTGGCTGCGTTCGACACATTGGACTCGGTACGCGCCAGCGCCATGCGAATGGCGTTTCGGTCCGCCCGCTCGCGCGCGGACCGAAGGTTCAGAAAATCATCGTCCTCGACTTCGGCAAGGTCGAGGTCGGCCGCCGAAAGCCGGCTTCCATCCGCCATGATGACGGCCCGCTTCATGCGGTTTTCAAGCTCGCGCACGTTCCCCGGCCACTTCCACGCTTCGATCGCGGCCAGCGCATCCGCATTGAAGCCCTTCACCGGTCGCTTCATGTCGCGGGCATACTTGCGCAGGAAATGGTGGGAAAGCAGCACGGCATCGCCCTGCCGCTCGGCAAGCGGCGGAATCTTGATGACGACCTCGGCAAGTCGGTACCAGAGGTCTTCGCGGAAGGCGCCGTCGGCGATCATCGCTTCGAGGTTCTGGTGCGTCGCGCAGACGATGCGGACATCAACCGGGATCGTCTTGCGGCCGCCGATGCGCTCGATCACGCGTTCCTGCAGGAAGCGGAGCAGCTTCACCTGCAGCGGCAGGGGAATGTCGCCCACCTCGTCGAGAAACAGCGTACCGCCCTCGGCGAGTTCGATCTTGCCCTCGGTGGTTTTCACCGCGCCCGTAAACGCGCCCTTCTCGTAACCGAACAGTTCGGCCTCAAGGAGGTTTTCGGGAATCGCCGCGCAGTTGATCGCAACGAACGGTGTGCCTTTGCGTCCGGAGCTCTCATGCAGCCCCCGCGCCAGCACTTCCTTGCCGGTGCCGCTCGCGCCGAGCAGCATGACGGAAACGTCGGTGTTGGCGACACGCTCGATCATCCGGCAGACGCGGAGCATACTGTCCGAACTGGTGATGAGGCCGCCGAGCGCCTCGTGACCGTCGCGTTCGGCGAGCTGCCGGTTTTCCGTCTCGATCTCGTGGAGGTGGAACGCCCGCTGCACGATAAGGCCGAGCTGATCGATATCCACGGGCTTCTGGTAAAAATCGTATGCGCCAAGTGCGATCGCCCGCAGCGCGCTTTCACGCGCGCCGTGGCCGGAGGCGACAATCACCTTAGTATCGGGTTTCAGGGCCAGGATTTCCACGAGCGTCGCGAAGCCCTCGCTGGTCCCGTCCGGATCGGGCGGGAGGCCAAGGTCGAGCGTTACCACCACAGGTTCGTGGGCGCGCAGCAGCTCGATGGCGGTGCGGCGATCACCCGCACAGATCACTTCATAGTCCTCGTAAGACCACTTGAGCTGCCGCTGCAGCCCTTCGTCGTCTTCAACGACCAGCAGTTTCGGTGCCGTTTTGTTCGCCATTCAGCCTTCTCGTCTGTTCGCCAGCGGCGCCGCAGCCGCCGGCAGCTCGATCGTAAAGCAGCTCCCCACACCCGGCTCGCTTTCAACCAGGAGTTTGCCGCCCATGTCCCGTGTCATTTCCCGCGCCTCGAACGCGCCTATACCAAAGCCCCCGGATTTGGTCGACTTGAAGGGCGCGAAGAGTTCGTCGCGAATGAAGTCGGCGTTCATGCCGCGACCACGGTCGCGCACGCGCACGCGCACGGTGTCGCCCGGCTCTACCGCAATCGTCACCGCACTCCCCGGTTCGCTTGCATCGACCGCGTTCTGGACGAGATGAATCAGCACCTGCTCGAAACGCTCCGCGGTGCCGTTCACCATAACATCCTGCCCGCAGCGATCGACAGTCACGCCGGGCCACGAGCGCCGCGCCGTATTCGCGACGGCCTCCACCGCACAGCAGACATCGAACGTGTCCCCCGTAGGGCCCGCCTGCACGCTTTGCTGGGAAAGCCGTGCCAGCAGGTCGTTCATCTTGGCGACCGAGCTCTGCAGCGTCGCGATCATGTCCGCCCGAAACTCGGGATTCTCGGCATGGCGCTCGGCGTTGCGCGCAACGAGGCTGAGCTGGCTCACGAGGTTCTTGAGATCGTGCATGATGAAGGCGAAGCGCCGGTTGAACTCGTCGAACTTGCGCGATTCCGCGATCTTCGCGAGCGCCGCGGCCTCGGCGACGTAGCTTGCCGCCTGCCGTCCCACGGTACGGAGGATGTCGAAATCCTCCCAGTTGAGCTCGCGCTGTGTAAGCGGCCTCTCAATGAGGATGAAGCCGATCGCCTCGTCGATGTGAATGAGCGGCACGAGCAGCCATGCCTGGGGGTCTTCGACGAGCCATTGCGGAAGGCTGAGCGCCGCACTCTCGCGTCCGCCCCTATGCTCCTCGATATCGAGGACTCGGCCACTCGCCTCGAAATGTGCCTTGAGGCGGGCCGCGCCTTCGATCCGCCCTGGCCGCAGAGTCCGGTAGTTCCAGCGGGCAAGGTGTACGAAGCTGTCGTCCTCCGCCCCGATGAACAGCGCGCCGCCGGGCGAATCCACCGGCTCGCAAGCGGCCTGAACGACGCGCATGTGCAGTTCGCCAAGTCCCGGCCCCGAGCTCGAGACCGTGTTCACGAAACGAAGCCATTCCTGCCGGTAGTCGTACTTGTAGGCGAAGAAATGCTTGTTGATCTGGACGCGCAGCCAAGCCCGCGCACGGCCCGAGAACAGAATGACGGCCGCAAGCACCGCCGCCGCGAAGATGAAGCTGATCTGGAGCAGCCGCCCCCAGTCTCCCCCCACCAGCCGCAGGCCGTAACCTGCAAGCGACATCAGGACGAGATAGAAGCCGATCGCGCCGAGCGACAGCGTATGGAACGCCGCCTGCCGCGAAACCTGCAGTTTCAGCCCGCGGTTGCGCGCGGCGGACAGATAGATGAGCGGCGCGACAAACGCATTCACGAGCCCACGCACCTCGACGAGGTCCGGACCCATCGCCGGGTCGAGCAGGAACAGCGTGTAGAGATTAAGGTCGTAGGCGAAGATGCCAGCAAGCGCGATGCAGAGCAGGCGGATGCTCCAGCGGTTCGCAGGCGCGGAGTTCACGTATACGTTGTGCGTAAGCACCAGCCCGCCGATGGCGACGGCAAGCCGCCCCATCGTATAGAAATACTGCAGCCATCCCGGCACGGCGGCACCCCGTACGAGACTCCAGACGTCCCCCGCCAGTTGCAGCGCCACGACGGCCGCAAGCGCGATAAGTACGCTGCGCGAGGGGTTGTGCGCCGTATCCTGCCAGTTGCTGATGACGAGAACTGCTGCGAAAACGGCCCACGCGGCCGAACGCAGCGTTTCCGCGATCGAGACGAGCACAGAATAGGCCGGGTCGACAACGGGAACGAGGACGACGAGCACCGCCCACACCGCCATCGCCAGCGATGCGCCGACCAGCCACATGTCCGCGCGCGATTCCAGCCGGCGATAGATCAGCAGTCCCGCGAGCAGCAGATAGCCGATCGCCGCCACACTGTGGCTGAAGGTGCTGACATCGCTGTAGGCGGGCACGGCGCTAGCGCACCCCGTCCTGCCAGACGACGACGCGAACGGTCTGGATCAGGATGAGCAGGTCGAGAAACAGGCTGTAGTTCTTGATGTAGTAAAGGTCGTATTCGAGCTTGTGGCGCGCATCCATCACGCTCGCGCCATAGGGATAGTTCAGCTGCGCCCACCCCGTGATGCCCGGCTTCACGATATGCCGTTCCCGATAGTACGGGATTTCCGCGGCCAGTTCCTCCACGAACACCGGCCGTTCCGGGCGCGGCCCCACGAAGCTCATATCGCCGGTGAGTACGTTGTAAATCTGTGGAATCTCGTCGATTCGGCTCGCTCGCAGGATACGGCCAACCGGCGTTACACGCGGATCGCCCGACTTTGCCCACTGCGCTTTCCCGTCCTTCTCCGCGTCCGCCACCATCGAGCGGAACTTCACGACATTGAAGGTCTTGCCGAACTGCCCCACCCGCTCCTGCCGGTAGAAGGTATCGCCCCGACTGGTCAGCTTCACCGCAAGCGCCGCTAAGATGAGGATCGGCGAGGCGAGCACGAGCAGGATGAGGCTGGCCGTGACGTCGAACAACCGCTTCAGCATGATCGAAACCGGCTCAGCGCCCAGAAAACCGTCCGAATAGATCAGCCACGAGGGCGAGATCGAACGCAGGTCGACGCGCCCAGTCTGGCGTTCGAGGAAGCTGCTGATTTCCGAGACCGGAAAGCCCGCCAGCTTCACCTCAAGGAGCTTTTCGCTCGGCGCCGCGCCGCGCCGCTCATCGAGTGCCAGCACGACCTCGTCGATCCGCAGCTGCTCGCACAGATCGACAAGCGACGGCACCGAATCGATGGGAATCGCATTGTCGATCGCATTGCCCGTGTTCGTGAGCCGCACCACGGCGGCGGCGGTGAAGTTCGAATCGGACGCCTCCGCCGCGCGCGCCAGCCGCGCGCCCCGCTGCCCCGCGCCGATGATGAGCACACGAAAACGGAAGCTCTTCCACTTCACGATCCGCGACATGAGGACCCGCCACGCGAAGATCACGACGAACGTGAGCGCGATCGCATAAAGAACGACCGACCGCCAAAGATCGACGTCCGGGAAGAAGAACAGGATCACCGAAATGGCCGTGATGCTGACCAGCATGGCCACGGCAAGCCGGCTCATCGCCATGCGCAGCGACCGGAAACAGTCCATCTGGTAGGCCCCGATGCCGAGCATCACGAGGTACACGGTCAACGCATAGAGCGCGAACTGCGGCGCGCGCTCCGCGATGCTGCCCGGGTCCATGTCGATCTGCTGCGTACGGAAAAGCCACGCGGCCTGTGCCGAAAGATAGATCAGCACGATCTCGATGAGGCCGAGGATGAGCAACGGACGTGGGAGATAATGGTTGAAAAGTCGGATCAAACGCGGCCACCCCTGCTCATAGGCTTCGACTATCCCCCTGCTTTGCCGACAGTTTACAATAGCTTGCTAGGAACACGCCAGCGACGGATTTATGGCGTGGATGCGCCAGTCCGAGTTCGGCACCGCTTGTGGGTGCCTTAACCCGGACCTAATGGCTGTGCAGGTAGAGCAAGGCGGTGAACAAAGTGCAAACCACGCCCGTTATCCTTTCCGGAGGCGCCGGAACCCGCCTGTGGCCGCTGTCGCGCAACGCGACCCCCAAGCAGTTGCTCCGCCTCCTGGGCTCCGAAACGCTTATCCAGTCGGCCGCACAGCGAGCGCCTGCTGAAAATGGCTTCAGAGCGCCACTTATCGTCGCCGGAGAAGCGCATCTCGCAGAGATCGAAGCGCAGCTCGCCGAGATCGGCGTTGCGCCGCGCGCGATCGTTCTTGAACCCGCGGGCCGGAACACCGCGCCCGCTGTGACGCTTGCCGCGCTCATGCTGCCCGACGACGAGCTGATGCTCGTCATGCCGTCCGACCACATCATCAACGATGTTGAGGCCTTCCGCGCCGCGATCGCACGCGCCGAACCTCTGGCGAACGACGGCTGGCTCGTCACCTTCGGCATCACACCCGACCGCCCCGAAACCGGCTACGGCTATATCGAAACTGCCGAATCCATTGCAGACGGCGTCCACCGCGTCGCACGCTTCGTCGAAAAGCCGCCGCTGGAGACGGCGAAAGCCTATCTCGAAACCGGCCGTTTCTGCTGGAACGCTGGCATCTTCCTGCTCCGCGCCGGCAGCTTCCTTGCCGAGCTGCGCCGCCATGCCCCGGACATAGAAGCCGCCGTGCGCCAGTCGGTGGCGGGTGCCGCTGATGAAGGCGCGATCCTTCGCCCCGGCCGCGAAAGCTTCCTCGCCTCCCCATCGGACAGCATCGACTACGCCGTGATGGAGAAGGCCGAGCGTGTCGCCGTCGTTCCCGTCGAGATGGGCTGGTCGGACATCGGCGCCTTCAACGCCCTCCTCGAACAGCTTCCGCGCGACGAGGGCGGCAACGCGATGGGCGGCGACGTCATCGCGCTCGACACTACGGATTGCCTCATCCGCAGCGAAGGTCCTCTCGTGGCCGCCATCGGCGTCTCGAACATCACCATCATCGCCACCGGCGACGCCATCCTCGTCGTCGCGAACGAGCGCGCGCAGGACGTAAAACGCATCATCGACACGCTAAAGGCGAATGGCCGTCACAACATGAGTTGAACGTGGCGAACGGCTTCGCTATAGCCGCGCCTTCGGCTGGAGACGTGGGTGAGTGGCTGAAACCAGCGGTTTGCTAAACCGCCGTACGGGGTTAACCCGTACCGAGGGTTCGAATCCCTCCGTCTCCGCCAGAGAAGCTTGTAAGAAATTGCTTTTATAAAGAAATTTCTGAATTGCGAAGTTACGGCCCCACCTTGGGGCCACTCTCGCGATAGGCTGACATGGCCTTTTGATAATTGCGTGGCACGCACTGATTCGTGCTTTGGGTTTTTGCTGGCCGTCAGCAAGCGTTGTTCAGTCGAATTTTTCGGCGGCTTCGAAAATGCGCCCCGCGTGAAGATACGGACGCGCAGGCACTTGCCGACGCTCTTTATACGCCTTGATGATTCTTCAATTTGTCCAACACGGAAATCAGCGCGCGTTCTGTGGACGTCAGATATTTCCCGGCACGCGGCTTTGAAAGTTTGATGTGTTTTCGAAGCTTGGCATCGCTTGCGAGGTCCAGGAGTTGGGGATGCACATAAGCGCTTCGGGCCACTGCGACCGTATTGCCGAGAGCGGCGCTCACGGGCTCTAGCACCGCTTTCGCCGGAATCGGACCGTCGTTCGCCAGGACCACTTCCAGCGCGATCGCGCTGGCACCCCATGTACGGAAATGTTTGGCGCTGTAATCCGTGTCCATAACCTCATGAATATACGCGTTCACATCGCCTGACGTTACGGGATGGACCTCGCCATCCTCGCCGATGTAGGTGAACAAGCGCTGCCCCGGCAAATCCTGACAGCGTCTCACGGCGTTCGCCAGCAGCCGGTCTGTCAGTTTCAGGCTATGGACCTTGCCGGACTTGCCGCGAAAGCGCAGCGCAATGGTCTGTCCGTTCAGCCGAACGTGCCGGCTGCGCAGCGTCGTAGCGCCATAGCTGTCGTTTTCCTGCGCGTAACAGTCATTGCCTACCCTGACCTGCCCGCCATCAAGCAGTCGGATTACGGCCGCAACGGCCTTGTTCTTATCCAGCCTGCGCTTGGCGAGATCCCGCTCCACGCACGCGCGCAACTTGGGCAAGGCTCGCCCGAAATCTGCAAGACCGGCGAACTTCTCCGCATCGCGGTGAGCCCGGTAATCGATGTGATAGCGGTACTGTTTGCGGCCGCGCGCGTCATAGCCGGTGGCCTGCAAGTGCCCGTTCGGATCCCTGCAGAACCATGTTTTCGTATAGGCGGGTGGCACGGCAAGGCGATTCAGACGGTCGATCTCTTGGCGATCCGTCACGCGTACACCATCGTCTTTAAGATAGACCCAGCCCCTCCCGGACCGCCGCCGTGTGTAGCCTGGCTCGGTATCGTCAACATAGCGAAGGCCGCTTTTCATCTGCGCATAACGCTGAGATTGCTGGTTGTTTCCCTAATCCCTGGTGTCACCGGCGCACTGAAGGGGCAAGTCTTCAGGAGTTTCGTGCGGCCTGTCTTGGTCGGGTTCGTTGGGTAGGACTTCGGGCGGGGCCCTTAACGGTTCGTCCGCAGGAAAGCGGGTGGCGGGGTTCGACGCCGGAATATGGAGAGACAAGGGCGAGGCCCCCTGATAAGCGTCGTCCATGGCTTCACTTTTCTCACGGAGGCCCGATCTCGCGATCGATTTCGGGACTGCCAACCTGCGGGTGATACGGCGCGACGAAGGCGTCGTCTTCGACGAGCCCTCGCTGTGCTGCTTCAGCAAGGATGGGAACGCGCCGGGCCTCATCGCCGCGGGTATGGGCGCGCAGGCAATGGTAGACCGCACGACGGGAAACCTGGAGGTCAAACGGCCGCTCCGTCGCGGTGTGCTTCAGGATATCGATTCAGCGCGCGAACTGCTGCGCTATGCGGTTCCCAAAGCGCTTGGGCGCCGGCGGACGGGCCCGGTTCGCGCCGTGATCGGCGTTCCCGCCGATGCGACAATGGCCGAACGCAGCGCGTTGCTGACAGCCGCGCGCGACGCAGGTATCGGTTCCGCCCGTCTCATTGCTGAGCCGTTCGCGGCGGCGATCGGTGCCGGCCTTCCGGTCTCGGCAGCGACCGGAACGATGCTGGTTGAATGCGGTGCCGGAACCACCGAGGTCGCGGTTCTCTCGCTCGGCGGCATCTGCCTCACACGCTCGGTGCGTATCGGGGGCGCATCGCTCGACCAGGCGATCGCCGACGCCCTGCACTTCCGCCACAAGTTCCTGATCGGAGACACGACGGCGGAACGAGTCAAACAGGAGTATGTCCAGCTGCGCGAAGCCGCGACTAAAGCGGCAGCCACAATCGCCGTGAAGGGCCGCAGCCTGACCTCGGGAATGCCGACCACGATCGATGTGACCCTGAAGGAGCTCGATACGGTCGTCGAAAGGCATGTGACCGAGATCGTGGAGGTCGTCCTCGATGTCCTCAACGGAACACCCCCCGAACTGAGCCAGGACATCCACGACAATGGCATCGTGCTTACGGGGGGCAGCGCCGTGGTTCCTCTTATCCGGTCTATGATCGAAAATGCCACTGGCCTACGGGTGGTTGCCGCGGATACGCCCGCGCAGTGCGTTCCAAACGGCTTGCACCACATGCTCCTCAACTAGGACTCGCTTCAGCCTCAATCGATTGCGATCCTGACCGCGCCGACGAAAAGCGTAACTATGCGCGCCGGTGGCTTCGCATGGCAAAGCTCGATGTGATGCGCGACACACCCGGCAGACGCGACAACACATCCCTGTGGAACTGTCCGTAATCGTCAATGCCGGCGATCTGGATGCGCAGGATATAATCGCCAGCGCCGGTCATAAGATGCCATTCCTCAATCTCGGGATGCTTCCGCAGCGCCGTCTCGAAGCGCGACAGATATTCTTCAGTCTGCCGCTCAAGTTCGACCTGCACGATCGCGACCGTTCCTTCCTCGGGCAGAGCGCCAGCGACGATCGCCGTATAGCCGCGGATGACGCCGGACTTTTCGAGAAGGCCGACACGGCGAAGACACGCCGATGGGGAAAGCCCAACCTTCTGCGCGAGCGCATTGTTCGGGATGCGCGCGTTGAGGCGAAGCTCATTGAGAATCCTGCGGTCGATATCATCGAGCGAGATCATGCATATCATTCCAAAACATCGAATATTATTTGATTAGTTTGATTTCATTGACACTTCAAACATCAAAGAAGCGGAAAATTCGAACCCGTTGCGGATATGCTCTTTCTCGGAGGCGAGCATGTCGAGACCCATCAATGCGATGTTTTCAAGTCGGCTGACGGTCGATCTCGGTGCATTGCGCGGCAATTATCGCACGATCGCCAGCCATGTCGCGCCAGCCGCGTGCGGTGCCACGATCAAGGCAGATGCCTACGGCCTCGGCGCGCGAGACGTCGCGCCCGCACTTTACGAAGAGGGTTGCCGCACCTTCTTCGTGGCGCAGCTTCGCGAAGCGCTCGGCATCGCCGATACGCTTGGCAGGGATGCCGAGATCGTCATTCTCAACGGCCTCGACCCGGGCGCCGAAGCCTTCTGCGCAGCACATGGGTTTCTGCCCGTCCTCAATGCTGACAGCCAGGTCGCGCGCTGGCGCGGCCTTGCACGCGCGCTGGGCAAACCGCTTCCGGCTGTGCTTCAGGTGGACAGCGGAATGGCGCGTCTCGGGCTCGACGCTGTCGCAGCCCAAGCCTTGGCCTCAGACCCGGCATTCGCACAGGACGTTCCGCTTCGCCTGATCATGACGCATCTCGCTTGCGCGGACGAACCGGGCCGCGCGGCGAATGCCAAGCAACTCGCGTGCTTTCAGGAAATACGTTCGCTGTTTCCTGCAGCACCGGCTTCAATTGCCAATAGCGGCGGGGCTTTTCTGTCTTCCGCTTTCCACGGCGATCTCGTTCGACCCGGCATCGCGCTCTACGGCGTGCATCCCCATTCAAACGGCACACCGATGGCCCCGGTAGTCCGGCTCGACGCACGCATCCTTCAGATCCGGGATGTCGAGGCCGGTGTTCGCGTCGGCTACGGGCTCGACTATGCCGCGCCGTCGCGGCGGCGTCTTGCGACGTTGGGCATCGGCTATGCCGACGGCTGGCCGCGCAGCCTCGGGGGAACAGGATCGGCGTGGCATACGGGACAGCGGCTGCCGATCGTCGGCCGCATATCGATGGATAGCATAACGGTCGATCTGACCGCGCTTGCGCCCGATGCGCTTGCAGAAGGCGATTTCGTCGAGCTACTCGGTCCTTTCCAATCGCTCGCCGACGTCGCGCGCGATGCCGGAACCATCGCTTACGAAATCCTCACACGGCTCGGCACGCGCTCGGAACGTATCGTTATAGGGTATCAAACTGCCGCAGCGGCGGCTTTGGAGACAGTGCAATGAAGGTTGCAGTCCTAGGTGCAGGCGTTGTCGGCATCACGTCCGCTTATTATCTTGCAGAAGCGGGCCACGAGGTGACGGTGATCGACCGGCAGCCCGGTCCGGCACTCGAAACGAGCTTCGCCAACGCAGGCGAGGTTTCGCCGGGATATGCGTCGCCATGGGCCGCCCCCGGGATTCCTGTGAAGGCGCTGCGTTGGCTTTTCATGCACCACGCGCCGCTCATCCTGCGCCCGAAGCTCGATCTTGCGATGGTGCGCTGGATCGCCGCAATGCTGCGCAACTGCACCGCGGCGCGCTACGCGCTGAACAAGAGCCGGATGGTGCGCCTTGCCGAATTCAGCCGCGACGAGCTTGCCGCACTGCGCG
>ERZ761602.8107-NODE-8107-length-10749-cov-4.202543_pt1 | contig 10749 bp, 11 predicted proteins | sample MGYA00512165_ERZ761602 | MGnify/ENA primary metagenome ERZ761602 (study PRJEB28899, sample SAMN02445085) | bioreactor sludge metagenome | biome: EBPR sludge; isolation source: Thorneside wastewater treatment plant | place: Australia: Brisbane, Thorneside...
TCTATCGCTTCCCCCTGTCGGGGCACTCGCACCGCGTCGAGCTCTTCCTGTCGCTGCTCGGCCTGCCGGTCGAGGCGATCGACGTGGACCTCGTGCAGCGCGCGCACAAGCGGCCGGACTTCCTGGCCAAGAATCCGTTCGGCCAGGTGCCGGTGATCGACGACGGCGGAACGATCGTCTCCGACAGCAACGCGATTCTCGCCTATCTCGCCGCGCGGTACGACGCAGCCGGGCGCTGGCTGCCGCGCGATCCCGCCGCGCTGGCGCACGTGCAGCAGTGGCTCTCGCGCGCCGCCGGCGAGCTCGCGTTCGGCCCCGCCGAAGCGCGCCTCATCAAACTGTTCGGCGCGAACAACGACCATGAACGGGCGAAGGCGCTGGCCGCGCGCCTTTACGCGGTGATGGATCCGCATCTCGCTTCGCACCGCTTCCTCGCCGGCGAGCACCCGACCATCGCCGATATCGCGCACTACTCGTACACGGCGCATGCGCCGGAGGGCGGCGTTTCGCTCGAGCCCTATCCGAACGTGCGCGCCTGGCTCGGCCGCATCGAAGCGCTGCCGCGCTTCGTGCCGATGCCGAAGAGCCCGCTTCCCGCAGCCGCCTGAGAGGACCCGCCATGGGCACGTCCTCGAAACGCACGCCGCTGCCCGGCTGGCCCGGCGATACGTCGCCGTTCCATGCCGGCGAGCAGGCGCTGCAATCCCGCGCCGGCGTGCGCGAGCGCGCCGAGCGCGCGGGCCGCCGCACGATCCGCGATTTCATGCCCGACGAGCACCGCGAGCTGTTCGAGAAGCTGCCCACTGTCGTCCTCGGCAGCGTCGACGCGGACGGCAGGCCCTGGGCTTCGATCCTCGCCGGCCGGCCCGGCTTCCTGCGCACGCCCGATGCAACCACGCTCGAGATAAACGCATGGCCGCGAGCGGGCGATCCGCTGGCGGCGAACCTCGCCCCCGGCGTGCCGGTGGGCGTGCTCGGCATCGAGTTCGAGACGCGCCGGCGCAACCGCATGAACGGCATCGTGGCCGAGACGCGCGGCGGCGGCTTCGCCGTGCGCGTGCGGCAGAGTTTCGGCAATTGCCCGCAATACATCCAGGCCCGCACGGCACGAATCGAGGCCTCGCCGGAGCGCGCGGCGACGGCGCCGGAAGCCGAAGTCGGATCACTGTCGGCCGCGGCGGAAGCGCTCGTGCGCGGCGCCGACACGTTCTTCATCGCCAGCGCCTCGCCGGGGGCGCGCGGCGCCTCCCCCAGCGAAGGCGTCGACGTCTCGCACCGCGGCGGCAGGCCCGGTTTCGTGCGCATGGACCGGGTGGAAGGGCGCAGCGTGCTGACGGCCCCCGACTTCTCCGGCAATGCGATGTTCAACACGCTCGGCAATCTCGCGCTCGATCCGCGCGCCGGCCTGCTCTTCGTCGATTTCTCCGCGGGCACGCTGCTGACGTTGACCGGACGGACCGAGATCGTCTGGGACGGGCCCGAGGTCGCGGCGTTCGCCGGGGCCCAGCGGCTGCTCAGATTCCATGTCGAGGGCGGCGTGCGGCTTGGCGGGGCTTTGCCGCTGCGGTGGTCGCCGCCGGTCTACGCCCCGCAATTGGCGGCGACGGGCCGCTGGGCCTGAACCCGATCGCCCCCGAAACGCGAAGCGGCCCGCCTTTGGGGGCGGACCGCTCGTCGAACCGGGAAGGTGCCGCGCGTTAGTAGTAGCGGCAGACGTACTGGCCCCAGTAGTTGTAGAAGCAGCGCGGGCCATAGTAGTACGGCTGGTAGTAGTAGGGATACGGGTTGCCGTAGAAGCCGAAGTTGAAGGTCACCTTCGCTTCGGCGATGCCCGCGTCGGCCTTCGTGTCGGCCTGGGCGGCACCCGCGCCGAGCGCGAGCGCGGCAACGGCGGCGGCGGCGAGGAGCTTGATCTTCATGGTTGGGGCACTCACTGGTTGGGGTTCTTCGGTGAGGCGATCGCTCGTCTCATCTGGCGCGGACCCTACGCGAACCCGGCGGCGGCGGCAGTGACGGCGCTCACGCCGGAATTGTGCGCGCCGTCACACGCCATGCGTTCATCCGCCGTTCAGCCGCCGCGCGCGGCGGCGCGTGCGCTCAGGCGGCGGGCCGGCCGGCACCGAGGGAGGAGGCTCCGCTCCGTCCCGCCGCCTTCCCCGGGTCTGGGCCCGAGGCTCGCACCGCCGCCACGAAGGCGGCGATCCGGTTCGCATCCTTGACGCCGGCCGACGCTTCCACGCCGGACGAGACGTCGACGCCCCACGGCGCCAGCGCCGCGATCTTCGCCGCGACGTTCTCGGGCGCGAGGCCGCCCGAGAGAATCCAGCGCCGCGCCCGCCGCGCCGCAGCGATCGCGTCGCGCGACGCCGGCGTGCCGGTTCCGCCGTAGAAGCCCGCGCGCGCGCCGTCGACGAGCACGGCTGCGGCGGGATAGCGCGCGATCTGCGCCCCGGCACCGCACGGCGCCGTGCGGAACGCGCGGATCGCCGGGCACGGCAGCGCGCGCGCCACTTCGGGCGGCTCGTCGCCATGCAACTGGACGTAATCGAGACCGGCCCGCGCGCGGATTTCGGCCATGCGCGCCACGCTCTCGTTCACGAACACGCCGACCTTGGCGATGCGGCGCGGCAGCGCCGCCGCGATCGCGGCCGCGCGCTCCGGCGAAACGGCGCGCGGGCTCGGCGGATAGAAGACGAAGCCGACCGCATCGGCCCCCGCCGCCGCCGCCGCCAGCGCGTCCTCGACGCGCGCGATGCCGCAGATCTTCACCCAGGTCATGCCGGCCATCCTCAGGCGAGGAACTCGCGCAGCTTCAGCGCCGGATCGGCCGCCGTCATCAGCGCGGTGCCGACGAGCAGCGCGTCGGCGCCGGCGCGGCGCATGCGGATCGCGTCCGCGCGCGTCGCGACGCCGCTTTCGGCCACGGTCAGGACGCCGCGCGGCACCAGCGGCGCGAGGCGCTCGAACACGCCGAGATCGACGCCGAGATCGGCGAGGTTGCGGTTGTTGATGCCGACGATCTCCGCCCCGGCGTCGAGCGCCACGCGCAGCTCGGCCTCGTCGTGCACCTCCACCAGCGCATGCAGCCCGGCCGCGGCGGCGGCGGCGACGAACTCCGCCGTGCGCGCGCCGAGCGCCGCGACGATGAGCAGGATCGCATCGGCGCCGGCCGCGCGGCTCTCGGCGATCTGGTAGGGATCGACGACGAAATCCTTGCGCAGGACCGGGACCGGCGCCGCCGCGCGCGCGATCGCAAGGTCCTCGAGCGCGCCGCCGAAATGCTCGGGCTCGGTGAGCACCGAGAGGGCGCGCGCGCCGGCGGCGTAGTACGACCTTGCGGTGGCCGCGGCGTCCGCGGCCGGCCGCAGCGCGCCGGCCGAAGGGGAGCGGCGCTTCAGCTCGGCGACGATCGAAAGGCCGGGCGCCGCGAGCGCGGCGCGAAAATCGCGCACGGAGCGCGCCGCGGCGGCGGCATCCTGCAGCGCCTCGAGCGGGCGCAGCGCGCGCGCGGCCGCCACCGCTTCGCGCCGGCGCGCCAGGATCGGATCGAGCCGGTTCATGCCGCCCTCCGCAGCGCATCGCCGATCTCGCCGAGTTTCGCGAGCGCCCGGCCGCTGTCGATGACGGCGGCGGCGAGCGCGGCGCCCTCGCGGAGGTCGTTCGCCGCGCCGGCGACGTAGAGCGCGGCGCCGGCATTGAGCAGCACGCCGTTGCGCGCAGGCGCGTCTTCGCCGGCGAGCACCGCGCGGACGAGGCGCGCGTTGATCTCGGGATCGCCGCCCTTGATCGAGGCGAGCGGCCGCTCCTCGAGCCCGAAATCCGCCGGCGTCACGGCATAGGACCGGATCTCGCCGTAGCGCAGCTCGGCGACGTGCGTCTTGCCCTCGGGCGCGATCTCGTCGAGGCCGCATTCGGCCGAGACGATCATCGCGCGCTCGACGCCGGACGGCATCAGCGCGCGCGCCATCAGCTCGCACTTCGACGGGTGGAACACGCCGACGAGCTGGCGCTTGACGCCGACCGGGTTGGTGAGCGGGCCGAGCATGTTGAACAGCGTGCGCACGCGCATCGCGCGCCGCACCGGCGCCACCGCCTTCATCGCCGGGTGATAGAGCGGCGCGAACAGGAAGCAGAAGCCGCTATCGTGGTAGCGGCGCGCGGTCTCCTCGGCCGGCGCCTCGATCGGCACGCCGAGGCGCTCGAGCAGGTCGGCGCTGCCGCAGCGCGACGAGACCGAGCGGTTGCCGTGCTTGGCGACGCTGACGCCGGCCGCCGCCGCGACCACGGCCGCGGCCGTCGAGAGATTCAGCGAGCCCGCGCCGTCGCCGCCGGTGCCGACCACGTCGAGCAGCGGCGTGACGCCGATCGGCGGGCGCACCGCGCGCGCGCGGAGCGCCGCCGCCGCCCCGGACAGCTCGGCCGGCGCCTCGCCCTTCATGCGCAGCGCCATCAGCAGCGCCGCGATCTGCGGCGGCGGGCATTCGTGCCCGACCATCGTGCCGATCGCCGCCGCCATCTCGTCGTGCGACAGGCTCTCGCGCTGGGCCACTTTTTCCAGGACATGGGTCAACATCGAAATCTCCTTCGGAGCGCGAAAACAAAAAGCCCGCCGGACTCTTGTCGGGCGGGCCATCGAACCAGGTGTGGTACGGATGCTATTCAGGCACGGCTTTTGCCGGGCGGGCCCCTATGGTCGCGCCACCACCACCAGCCGGCCGCAACAGCGGCCGCCGGAACGGCGTTGAACTTGGGGGCGGCGAAAGACACGCGGGCGCTCCTGAACGAAGGCGCGCTCTATACGAGAGCCGCGCCGCGGCCGTCAACCGCCTTGTGACGCGCGGCGCGTGCCGTCTCGTCTAATCGCAATTCGAATCCGGCGGCCCGGCACGGCTAGATCGCGCGACAGACTAGCCGCGCCGTGTGCCCGCCGCGGCCAGCCGGCGTGCCAGCGCGCAGACGCGGCCCGCGAGAGCCGCCGCGGGTTCGCCCGCCGCGTCGAGGCCGGCTTCGATCTCGCGCGCGAACGCGGTGCCGACCGCGATCGCGTCGGCGTGCGGCGCCAGCGCCGCGAGGGTTTCCGGGGTGCGGACGCCGAAGCCCGCCAGCAGCGGCAGCGGCGTGAGCTGGCGCAGGCGCGCGAGCCGCCGCGCCACCGTGTCGACGGTCGGATCGGCGCCGCCGGTGCCGCCCGTCGCCGCGGGCACGTAGACGAAGCCGCGTGCGCCCTCGATGTCTTCGCGCCACTTCGCCTCCTCCTCGCCGAACGTGACGCGGATCAGCGCGAGATCGTTCGCGCGCGCAGCGCGGTCGAGCGCCACCAGCTCTTGGGGCGCCGCGGAGACGAACAGCATCGCGTCGGCGCCCGCCGCGGCCGCGTCCGCGGCCAGCATGTCCGCGCCGCAAGCACGCAGCGTCTCGCCGTAGCCCATGAGCACGATCGGCGTCGTCGCATCGTGGCGGCGGAATTCGGCCACCGCCGCGAGCGTGCGCGCCGCGTCGATGCCGCGCGCCCGCGCGCGGCGATGCGCGGCCTGGATCGCCGGCCCGTCGAGCCAGGCCTCGGCCGGCAGCCCGATCTCGAGGATGTCGGCCCCGGCGCGCGCGAGCTGGAGCCACAGCGCCACCGCCGCTTCGGGCGCCGGCTCGCCGGCCGTGACGAACGCCGCCAGGCCGCAGCGCCGTTCGGCCGCGAGCTTGCGAAAACGTCGAGAAATGCGGTCGATGCCGCCGCGCCCGGCTGTCATGCCCGTTGGCTAGCCCGCTCGCGCCGCCGCCGCAAGTTCGCGCATGCGGCGGCCGCGCCGCCGGGGGCGCGCCGCCCCCGAGCCCGGGCGATTCGCGCCGGATTGACCTGCATCAACGGCAGGAGCTCGGCCCATTGGTACATAAATTGTAGCGACGAAACGGCGGCGGGAGAGACGCGTGCGCGCAATTCTGGCGGCAACGTTGGCCATGGCGGCACTGGGCGCGGGAACGCACCCGGCCGCCGCGCAGAACGTGATCTGGGCGGGGTCGGTCGACTCGCGCGGGAGCGAGACCCGCGGACCGGTGTTGAACGCGACCAACCGCTACATCATTCGCGTATCGGGTTCGGTCTATTTCGGGCGGTGGTGGCGCAACGGCCAGCCGCTCAACGACGACGCCTGCTACGAATACACCGCCAAGGGCGCGCCCGATCCGCTGCCCGTCTTCCGCAACACCTACGGCATTCCGGCCTGCGACGGGCAATACCGCGCGTCGCACGTTTATCAGTCGGCCGCGTTCGTCGGCCGCAACGCGCCGATCGGCTTCTCGATCTTCGACACCGACTATCGCGACAACAGCGGCGCGCTGCGCGTCGAGATCATCGATGCGGGGCCCGTCGCAGGTCCGGGACCGGGACCGGGGCCCGGGCCGGGACCGGGGCCGGGCGGCCGCCGCGTCTTCGACAATCCGACGATCAACGGCGCGATCGTCGATCACTGCGTGACCTGGGCCACGGACTGCGGATGGGGCGGCGCGCACCTGTTCTGCCAACGCATGGGCATGCGCCGCGCCGTGAGCTGGAATCGGACGAATCCCGGCCGGACCTGGGTCATCGGCAGCAACCGCTATTGCGAGGGCGGCTTCTGCGTCGGCTTTTCGCAGGTCGTGTGCGAATAGACCGGCGTTCGTCCGGAGATCGGCCCGCCCGCGGGCGGGACATGCCCGAAAGCGAGGGGCGTCTGCTTGGCGCGACCGCGTCTTCCTGTTAGAGGACGACGCGCCACCGCATGTCAGCCGAGAACCGATGACGCAATCCCCGCCGAGCCCGGCCGCGGCTCCCGCCGCGCCTTTCGGCGCCGCGCGGCTCGCGCTCGTCGTCGTCGTGCCGTTCGCGTCCGGCTATTTCATGTCGTACCTCTACCGCAACATCAATGCGGTGGTCGGGCGCTACCTGATCGAAGAGCTGGGCCTGTCCGGCGCCGACATCGGTCTGCTGACGGCGGCGTACTTCTTCACTTTCGCGCTCGCGCAGATCCCGATCGGCGTGATGCTCGACCGGTTCGGCCCGCGCCGCGTCAACAGCGCGCTCTTGTGCGTGGCCGCGGCCGGCGCCGTGCTGTTCTCGTTCGGCGACAGCCGCGACCCGCTGATGCTCGCGCGCGCGCTGATCGGGCTCGGCGTCGGCGGCGCGCTGATGTCGTCGTTCCAGGCGATCACGCTCTGGTATCCCAAGGAGCGCTGGGCGGTCTTCAACAGCATCATCATGACGGTGGGCGGGCTCGGCGCGCTCGCCGGCAGCGGCCCGGTCGAGGCGGCGCTGCAGCTCACGACGTGGCGCGGCGTGTTCGTCTGTCTCGGCGCGGTCACGGTGGGGGTGGCGGCGCTGGTGTTCTTCGTCGTTCCCGAGCGGCGGCGCGAAGCCCGCGCCGAACCGCTGGGCGCGGTCGTGCGCGGCGTCGCGCGCGTGTTCGGCAACCGCGCACTGTGGTCGCTGGCGCCGCTGCTGCTGTTTTCGCAGGCCGCCAACCTTGCGATCTTCGGCCTGTGGGGCGGGCTCTGGATGCGCGACGTGGCCGGCTTCGACCGCGGCGCGGCGGCGCTGTTCGTGAGCTACATGAACATCGGGCTGACCGCGGGCTTCGTGATCAACGCCGTGGTCGGCGAGCTGGCCCAGCGCCGCGGGATCGCGATCGAGCGGCCGATGCTGGTGCTGGTGCTGCTGTTCCTGCTCGTGCAGGCGCTGATCGTCTTCCGGGTCGATCCGGCCGCGGCCTGGCCGTGGATCGCCTTCGGCCTGTTCTCCAACGCCACGATCTTCTCCTACCCGATACTGGCGGGCCGCCTGCCGATCGCCTATAGCGGGCGGGCGAACACCTCGGCGAATTTCGTGGCGCCTTCCTCGGGCAGTACCTGATCGGCTGGGTGATGGACCTTTTCCCGCGCCAGCCGGGCGGCGGCTATGCCGCGGCCGCCTACGACTACGCCTTCGGCGGCCTGCTCGCGCTCGAAATCCTCGGGTTTTTGTGGTTTCTCTACGCCCACCGCCGGGCCGGCGCACCGGCCGCCTCCTAGAACAGGGACCGACCCGAAGTGCCTAACCGCAAAATCCGCATTGCCGTGATCGGCGCCGGCTATTTCGGCTCGCTGCACGTCTCGAAGTTCGCCACCATCAAGGGCGCCGAGCTGTCCGCCGTGTGCGACACCCAGCACGAGCGCGCCGAGGCCGTTGCCGCGCCGCACGGCGCCATCGTCGTGACCGACCACCGCAGGCTGGCCGATCTCGCCGACGCCGTCGTCGTCGCGGTGCCGACCGTGGCGCATCACGCCGTGGCCAAGGACTGCCTCGAGGCCGAACTCGACGTGCTGATCGAGAAGCCGATGTGCGAGACCCTGGCCGAGGCCGATTCGCTGATCCGCCTCGCCAAGCGGAAGAAGCGCATCCTCCAGGTCGGCCATCTCGAGCGCTTCAGCCCGGTGATCGACGCGCTCGTCGCGAACGCCAAGGGCGCGTGGTACATCGAATCGCAGCGCGTCTCGCCGTTCCGCGGGCGCGGCGCCGACACCACCGTGATCCTCGACATGATGATTCACGACCTCGACCACGCGATGCGCGTGGCCGGCGCGCCGGTGGCCCATGTCGAAGCCGTGGGCTCGCCGGTCCTGACCGAGATGGAAGACCTCGCGAGCGCGCGCATCCGCTTCGAGAACGGCTGCGTGGCGCAGCTCACCGCGAGCCGCATCGGCGGCAAGATCAACCGGCGCCTGCGCGTCTACCAGCGCGAGCGCTACGTGATCGCCGACATGGCCGAGCACAAGCTGACCGTCCTGCATCCGGCCAAGGGCGGCAACGGCGTGCTGCCGAGCCTCGTCGGCGAGGACAAGCATTTCCCGCAGACCGACCTGCTCCTGCTGCAGGCCAAGGATTTCGTCGACTCGGTCCGCAACCGCACGAAGCCGAAGGTGCCCGCGGAATCGGTGCGCCCGGTGCTCGCGGCGGCGCTCGAGATCACCGACAAGCTGCGCGCCTGGCGCGCCGCGTGGAAATGAGCGCGGCCAAGGCGACGGCGCTGACGCTCGACGAGGCCAATCGCATCCTCGGCGAGTTGACGGCGCCCTGCGTGCGCGGGCTCGGCCTCGCGGTCGAGGCCGTCGCCGGCAACAAGGTGCGGCTCAAGATGCCGAACACGCCGCATGTGCGCCACGCCGGCGGCGTGGTGTGCGGCCAGGCGCTGATGTCGCTGGCCGATACGGCGATGGTGATCGGGATCTCCGCCGCGCTCGGCCGCTTCCAGCCGATGACGACGGTGACGCAGACGACGCATTTCCTGCGCCCGGTCCGCGAGGGCGACGTCGTCGCCGAGTGCCGCATCCTGCGCATGGGGCGCAATCTCGCCTTCGGCGAGGTGATGATCTATGCCGTGGGCGGCATCGACCCCGCCGTGCAGGTGACGTCCACCTACGCGCTGATCGGAGAGAGAGCGGCACAATGACCGAGACGATCGTCATCGTCGGCGCCGGCCAGGCCGGCGGGCGCGCGGCGCAGGCGCTGCGCGCGGCGGGCTTCGCGGGCCGCGTCGTGCTGATCGGCCAGGAGAAGTATCCGCCTTACGAGCGCCCGCCGCTCTCGAAGGATCTCGTCGTCACCGACGCCGGCCTCGAGAAGGCGCGCCTCCACGACCCCGCCTGGTACGAGCAGAACAAGATCGAGCTCCGGCTCGGCGCCCCCGCCGAAGCCATCGACCGCGCCGGCAAGCGCGTGAAAGTGGGCGCCGAGTGGCTCGCCTACGACAAGCTGATGCTGGCGACCGGCGCGCGCGTGCGCAAATTGCCGATCCCCGGCGCCGATCTGACCGGCGTGTTCTATCTCCGCGAATTCGACGACACGCTCGCGATCCGCGCGCGGCTCGCGCCGGGCGTGCGCGCGGTCGTGATCGGCGGCGGCTTCATCGGCCTCGAGACCGCGGCGAGCGCGGTGAAGCGCGGCGCCACCGTGACGGTGCTCGAAGCCGCCGACCGCCTCATGGGCCGCGCGGTGGCGCCCGAGATCGGCGCCTGGTTCGCCGATCTGCACCGCAAGAAGGGCGTCGACGTGCGCCTCGGCGCGCGCATCAAGGCGATCGAGGGCGCCGGCAAGGCGGAGCGCGTGGCGCTCGAGGGCGAGGCGATTGCGGCCGACATCGTCGTGATCGGCATCGGCATCGTGCCGAACGTCGAGATCGCCGCGGCGGCCGGGCTCGAAGTGGGCAACGGCATCGTCGTCGACGAATTCGGGCGCACGAGCGACCCCGCGATCTGGGCAGCCGGCGACTGCGCGCTGCAGCCCAACGCTTTCCTCGGAAAGAAGGTCCGCCTCGAGAGCTATCAGAACGCGCAGGACCAGGCGATGGCGGTGGCGCGCAACATGATCGGCGAGCCCAAGCCCTACGAGGATTCGCTGTGGGTGTGGTCCGACCAGCACGACGTGAACCTGCAGATGACCGGCGCACCCGAGGGTTACGACAGCCTCGTCTGGCGCGGCGACCGCGCCAGCGGCGCGTTCATGGCGTTCTACATGAAGGACGGGCGCATCGTGGCAATCAACACGGTCAACATGGGCCGCGAGATGAAGCCCGCGCAGCGGCTGCTGCAGTCGAAGAAAATCTTCGACCCCGCCCAGCTCGCCGATCCCAACGTGCGGCTGCTGAAGCTCGGGAAGGATCCGTAGGGGCGGGTCCCCGACCCGCCCGCGTTTCCGCAAACTCGATCTCGCGCAGCGTGTGCGCGTCGGCACGGGCGGGTCGGGGC
>ERZ761602.8108-NODE-8108-length-10749-cov-4.168319_pt1 | contig 10749 bp, 6 predicted proteins | sample MGYA00512165_ERZ761602 | MGnify/ENA primary metagenome ERZ761602 (study PRJEB28899, sample SAMN02445085) | bioreactor sludge metagenome | biome: EBPR sludge; isolation source: Thorneside wastewater treatment plant | place: Australia: Brisbane, Thorneside...
CCACTCGGCAGGCTTGTGGACGACCGTGCATCCCGCGGCAAGCGCAGGTGCGATCTTCCAGGTGGAGAGCATGAACGGCGTGTTCCATGGCGTGATGACACCCACGGGACCGATCGGCAGACGTGTCGTTACGTTCATCATGCCGCTTGTGGGAAGCGCCTGCCCGTCGCGTGCGCCCGGAGCGCGGTCCGCGAAGAAGCGGAAATTCTCCGCACCGCGGATCGCCGCCTTCGACATGAAACGCCAGCACTGGCCCGAATCCACGCACTCCACCGCGGCGATCTCGTCTGCCCGCTCAATGATCAAATCGGCGATCCGGTGAAGCACGGCGCGCCGCTTGTCACCCGAGACCGAGGCCCAATCCGGGAACGCATCCTTCGCGGCTTTCACGGCGGCATTCAGCTCGCCCTCCGTCGCATCCGCAGCCTTGCCCAACGGAGCGCCCGTTGCGGGTTCCCAGACATCGAAGGCCTGCCCTGCTCCGTTTCCGGCTTTTCCGCCGATGAAGTGGCCGAGGCTGCCCGAGTCGATTGCGTGAATGCGGCGGATAGCAGCGCTGCGGCGATCGTTGCTCATGAAACTCTCCAAAAACTCTAAGGAGCTCTAGATACTTAACATGTTAAGTTCAATCAAGCGCCAAGATGGCTGTCGCCCGGCGGAATCAGTTCGCTATCGCGCCATCCCGAACGGGAAAGAACAGGTCTTTCAGGCCGGCCGATTGGGCCGGCTCGGCCCGGTAAACGATGCCGTCCTTCATCACGAAGCGCATATTTTCCAGCGCATCGATGTTGACGGTGGGATCGCCGGAAACCGCAACAATATCGGCAAGATAGTCGGCCTTGATCTGCCCCAGACGGTCTTCGACGCCGATCGCCTCCGCGCCGTTCATCGTTGCCGCCTTGATCGTCTCTCCGGCAGGCACACCGCTCGCAACAAACAACTTCAGTTCAAGCAGACTCGTTTCACGCTCGCTGACGCCCATGTCCGTACCGGTCGCCAGCTTGATGCCGTCGCGCCACGCGCGGCCGGGCGTGCCGCGCATCCATTCGGACGTTTCGGTGGCGCGCTTCCAATCCTCATCGGTCATGCGATTGCGAAAGCTCTGCATCATACGCATCCCGTAGTCGGCAACCGATGCCGTCGGCACGAGAATGGCGCCGCTCTGTTTGAACAGGCGGATCGATTCCTTGTCATAATAGGCGCCGTGCTCGATGGTGCGTGCACCGCGCTTCAACGCTTCATTGATCCCGGCGACACTGTGCGCGTGCGCTGCGACCGGGCGCTTCACCTGACGTGCGGCTTCGAAGATCGCATCCAGCTCCTCGGCCGTGAACTGCACAGGCGAATTCGCTTCGCCGGTATCGTCCCGGGCGCCGCCGGACGTGACGATCTTCAGAAGGTCCGCGCCGTGCCCGACCTCTTCGCGCACACGCCTGCGACAGCTCTCCGCACCGTCGCAGCCGTTCTGCCCCTGATGCAGCGCGTGGGCAACTTCCGGAAGCACCACCGGATCGGCGCCATGCCCGGAGGTGCGCGCGATCAGTTCACCCGAAAGATAGAGGCGCGGCCCCGGGATCTGGCCCTTCTGAATCGCATTTCGGAGCGAGAAGCCGTTGCGGTTGTTGCCGACGTCGCGAACCGTCGTGAAACCCCGCTCCAGCATCCGCCGCATCTGCCGCGCGGAATGGAGCACGACCTCCGTATCGGCCACGGTGACGGACTGCATCGTGAGGTTCATGTCCTGAAGCCCGCTGAGGTGCATGTGCACGTCCATCATGCCGGGCATCACGAACTTGTCGGAAAGATCCACGATCCGCACATCGCCGCCAAACGACGCCGCATCGGCGAAACCGGGCCGCACCTCCACGATGCGGTTGCCGCGTACGACGACCGTCTGCCGCTCGAGCGGCGCCTTGCCGGGCGTGGCGAGCAGCTTTCCCGCATGGATGAGAACTGTCGGCTGAGCGGCGGCGGCACTCCCCTCCGCCTGCATCGCCTGCGCCTGCGCCTGCGCCTGCGCCTGGAACCCTATCAGTGCAGCGGCCAGAAGTGCGGCTTTCAGAAGGTGACGGCAGGTTTTCATCGCAGCATCTCCGTAACGCGGGCAGGCCATCAGGAACCGGACGGCTTCAGATAGTCGAGCGCCAGCATCGACATCGTTTGAACGCCGCTCTTCATTGCATCCTCGTTCAACATGAACTCCGGCGAATGCAGATCGGCAGTCGCGCCGAGCGATACGCCGGGCGCATTGACGCCAAGGAAGAAGAACAATCCCGGTATCTTCGCCTGGTAGTGGGCAAAATCCTCCGAACCCATCACGAGGCCCATGGACCGGAGCTTGTCTCCCGCCGCGCGTCTGAGCGTGGGCTCCATGCGTTCCACCAGCGCGACATCGTTGTAAACGGGTGGCGCATAGGGCTGGATCTCAACATCCGCCCTGGCGCCTGCCGCTGCGGCGATATCGGTTGCGGTCCGCTTCACGCGGGCAATGATATCCTCGCGCATCTCAGGATCAAAGGTACGGATCGTGCCTTCCATGTCGACGATTTCCGGCACGATGTTGCTGGCTGTCCCGCCCTGAATGCGGCCGATGGTGACAACGGCGGGCGCGGTCGTGATGTTCACCTGCCGGGCCGGGATCATCTGGAGCCCGGTCACGATCTGAGCCGCGGTGGTGATCGGGTCGATCCCGTGCCACGGCTGCGCGCCATGCGTCTGCTTGCCCGTCACCTTGATGACGAGCCTGTCCGCGCTCGCCATGCTGCCGCGCGCGCGATACGAAATGGTTCCGGCCTCGCCCGGCCAGACGTGGAGGCCGAAGATCGCTTCCGGCGCATAGGCGCCCGAAAGCGCGCCTTCCTTCAGGATGAGCGCAGCGCCGCCTTCCTCGCCCTGCGGTGCCCCCTCTTCGGCAGGCTGGAACACGAACACGACCGTACCCGCGATGCGATCGCGCATCCCCGAAAGAACCTCGGCCACGCCCATCATCATCGCCGTGTGGGCATCGTGGCCGCACGCGTGCATCACGCCAACAGTTTCGTCGCCGCGCTTCGCCTTTACCGTGGAAGCAAAGGGAAGCCCCGTGCGCTCCGTTACCGGCAGGGCATCCATATCGGCACGCAGCGCGATGACGGGGCCGGGCAGCTTGCCCTTAAGGACGCCGATCACACCCGTATGCGCGATGCCGGTTCTGACCTCGTCGAGCTTCAGGCGCTTCAAATGGGCCGCGACAAGGGCTGCCGTCCGCGTTTCGCGATTTCCGAGTTCGGGATGCTGATGGATATCGCGCCGCCACCGGACGACATCCGGTTCCACGGCTGCAACGCGTGCCGCAAGGTCCGCATCCTGATCTGCAGCGAGAGCAGGAAGGGCGGAGGCGATCAGCGTGGAGGCTGCAACCAGAAGGAACGCCGGGCGCAAATTCACCTCCACGTGGGGAAACGAAGGCCCGCCGGACGACGGGCCTTCATGGACATCAAAAATTGATACCGAGCCGTGCACCGATCGTACGCGGACGGTTGGTGAGCACAACATGAGGATCGTTGATCGTGTTGAACACGGTCAGTTCCGCCGCCTTGTCGAACAGGTTGTTCACATAGAGGTCGAGCTTGAACTGATCCCAGCTCACCCGGGCGCGCAGATCGGCGAGCGTGTATGACCGCGACGGCTGGTTGAAGGCCGTGTAATAGGTCGTATCGATCTTGCCGGTATGCGTTACCGAGAACCCGAAGCTGGCCTCGACAGCCTCCGTCAGCGCGAACTCCTGATCGGCGGTGAAGCTGAGATTCACCTTGGGCACATAGGAAAGTCCCGCGCCCTTGACGGCGGCCGCACCCAGATCCGGCACGTCCTTCGCCAGCTTGGCGTCGGTGTAGTTCCCGGCGAACTGCAGCGTCAGGCCCTGCGCAGGCTTGACCACCAGATCCGCCTCGATACCCTTCGAGCGGGCAGCCGTACCCGAGATATTGCCCACACCGGCAAAGGCGCCGCCCGGCCCGAAACGCTGCTCGACCTGAAGACCCTTGAGATCGATCCGGTAGGCCGCAACGTTCAGGATAACGGCACCGTCAGCCCAGCTGGTCTTGGCGCCGATCTCGTAGTTGGAGGTGGTATCCGGATCATACTGCGGAGGGACGCCGGCGAACGAAGAGGCGTTCGTGCCGCCCGAGCGGTAGCCTTCCGCGTACTGCGCATAGATCAGCGCGTCCGGCGTGACTTCATAGGAAACCTGCGCCTTGAAGATCACGTCTTCATTCTTCGCCTTCGCCGAGGTCGTACCCGGCGCGCCGAGACCGAAGAACGGCACCAGCGTGTTGGCGAGAAGATTGCGCTTCGTGCGGAACCAGCGCGCACCACCGGTGAACGAAAGCGCATCGGTGATATCAAAGGTGAATTCGCCGAAGATCGCGAAATCCTTCGTGGTATCGGAGAAATTCCGGCGTGAGATGAGCGGGATCGAAAAATCTCCGTTTCCGGTAATCGGATCGACGACCACCGTATTCGTTTCGAAGTTGTTTTCACGATCCGAATAGAAGACGCCGGCAACACCGTTGAGCGGGCCATCCAGCTTGGTCGCGAGACGCGTTTCGAACGTCCACATCTTCGTGCTCTGCGGCGAGTAGGAAAGGCTGCCGATCGGCACCGTCACCGGCGGAAACTCGCCGATGCGCTGCAGATATTCGAAGTAACGGAACGACGGGCCGTTATCGACAAAATCGATGACATCACGGTCCAGATAGGAGCCCGATACGGTGAGCGTTGACCAGTCGAGATCGCGATCGACCGTCAGCGCATAAATCTTCGTCTCGTCGTCATGCACTTCGCGGCCGATCTGGGACGTCGCACGACGGCCAATCGCCGGGAAGAAATTGTCACCGATGGTCGTGGCATAGGGGCGCGTATAGGCACGACCGCCCGTTTCCATGTCCTGGTAGAAGAACTGGCCGACGATGCTGGTGAGATCATCCGGAGTCAGCGTGAAGCTCGCGCGAATGCCGGAACGCTTCGTATCGTTGAAGTCCTTCTCGTCGCGGTAGACATTGTCTACCCAGCCCGAATAGTCTTCGGAGTAGCCGACGATACGCACCGCCAGAATATCCTGTACGAGCGGAACGTTCACCATGCCGCGGATGCCGAAGTTGGTTCCGCCGTCCTTGGTTGCGGAAACTTCCGCCTGCGCCGAACCTTCGAAGCGGTCGGTGCGCGCCTTGTTGGTCACGAAGCGGATCACGCCGGACTGCGAATTCGATCCGTACAACGTGCCCTGCGGCCCGCGCAGCACTTCGATCTGCTGCACGTCATAGAGCTGAAGATCGGGCTGACGTCCACCGAAGGACGACGCCGCGCCGCCGATGCCGGTCATGGGAATATTGTCGTAGTAGAGCGCCGTTTGCGCTTCACCCGCGGCATTGATACCGCGAACGATATAGCGCTTGTCGCCTGCACCACTGTCGATGAAGTTCAGTCCAGCGACGTTGCGCGCGAAATCGGCGAACTCCACGACACCGCGCTTTTCCAGCGTCTCCTGCCCGACAACAGCAATACTGCTCGCCACATCCTGAAGCTGCACGTCACCGCGCTTCAGTGCCGTCACGACGATCTCGTCCGTCGACACGGTCTCGGCTTCAGCCAGCGCGGGAGATGCGTACATGGTTCCGGCGAGCAGGAGAGCAACTCCCGACCTCACGCCGTATTGGCTCGTTTTCATTTTGATTTCCCCTTCCCTGAACAGCCGTCTTCCTTCGTCGGAACGAACGGAATGGAATGCAGCGTTCTCATTCTCTGCCCTGCGACGGCGCACTTTTGCTCCTGCGACTCGTCGCGCCAAAACAATTTAACATGTTATCTGTTTGTCGCAAGCGGGTGATTGATCCGATTTAAAGAAACGTCGAGGATTGCAATTGTGCCACACCTGGATGGCATCATGGATGAACCTATGCGCTGGTCGCGCCTTCCACCTCCGCGAGACGTCGCCGGAACTGCTTCATACCGATGAACAACAGCCCGAACGCAATCGGAGCAATGATCCCCGAGGCGACCGAGAGCGAATAGCGCAGCGCGTTTTCATCCCGGAAGACGTAATCGTTTAGCAACGCCGGAAGAATGGGACCGAGCGACACGCCAACGATGCCCACCGTGAACATGAAGACAGCCCCAAGCTGCGCCCTCAGCGCCGCGGGCGCTATCATCTGGATCGCTGTCGGGATCAGCACGGGCGTGAAGCCGCCGAAGAACTTGAGCGGCAGCAACAACACGCCCATCAAATAGCCGTTCGGCATCAGCGGCATCAACACAGCGGGCAGCGCGATCCCGGCAGCGGCATAGGCGGTCAAACGCAGGCAAGCGTCACCCTGCCCGTTCTGAATCATCCGACTCGACCACCAACCCGCCGCGAGCATACCGAGGGGTCCGGCGATCAACGATGCGGCACCATTCACGAAGCCCGTCTGTTGCGGGCCCCACCCCCACGTGCGGATGAAAAGTTCGGGGAACCACGCGTCGGTGTAGCTCATCACCGAAAACATCGCCGATCCCAGGAACAGCGACACGGACATCAAGGGATAGGACGCGAGGAATTTCCATATGCGCGACAAAGAGAAGCCAGCCGCCTGAGCGTCGGCTGCATCCGCCGGACGCACCCTGCGCACCGGTTCGGTCAGCGTCGCGACCCAGAGGGCCACAAGCAAACCCGGCAGCCCGACGACGATGAACACCACATGCCACGAACGCATCTCGCCGAGCAGCGGCACAACGATATCCGGCGTCTTTTCAATAGCGCCAACCACCGTGCCGCCGATGATCATGGCGAGGCCGGCGCCGATATAAATGCCGACGGTGTAAACGCTCATCGCTTTCGGCAATCGCGTTTTGTCGAAGAGGTCGGACAACATCGAATAAGCAGACGGCGAGAGCGTCGCCTCGCCCACGCCCACGCCGATCCGTGCCAGCATGAGCTGCGGAAACGTTCGCGTCAGCCCTGAAATCGCAGTCATCAGGCTCCAGAGCGCAATGCCGGTGCTGATGATCCACTTGCGGGGATAGCGATCCGCCATCCAGCCGATGGGGAGCCCCATGATCGTGTAGAAGATGCCGAACGCACCGCCTGTCAAAAGCGCGAACTGCACGTCGGTGATGGCAAGATCCGCCTTGATCGGACCGACCATGAGGTTGAGAATCTGGCGGTCCAGAAACGAAAACGTGTAGGCCAGCATCAGGACGCCGGTCGTATACCAACCGTAGCGATAGCTGAGCGGCTGTCCGTTCGCCGCTGTTCCCCCCGTGTCGTCCGCCATCCTCAACCCCTCCCTCATTTTCTGGATCAGGCCTCTGCTGGTTCGCCGAGCGGATTGGGCGGCGGCGGCGATACGGGCGGCACGAACGGATGGATGAGCGCCCACGGGCTCGGCATCTCGCCGACCCTTACCGCGATCAGTGCAGGCCCGCCGCGCGACTTCGCCGCCGCCAGTTCCGCTTCAAGCGCTTCGGGCGTCTCCACTTCGGCGGATGGAATGTCGTAGGCGGCTGCAAGAGCCTGATACTCCGGGTTCCGAAGCTCCGTTGCGAACTCGACGCCGAACGTCCGCTTCTGGATGCGCTGCACATTGCCGTAGCGGCCATCCACGAACACGACGATGCTGAGGTTCAGCTGATCGCGCGCGACCGTGGAAAGTTCCTGAATTCCCCATGCAAAGCCGCCGTCGCCGTTGATCGAAACGACGCGGCGATCGGGATTGCCATGCGCCGCCCCGAGAGCGGTGTTGAAGCCATAGCCGAGCGTTCCCTGATAGCCCGGCGTCACGAAGCGGCGGTGTCCATAAACCGGGAATGCAATATTCGAATAATAGCCTAGCTGGGTGAGTTCGCTGACGAGAATATCGTCGTCCGCCATCGATGTGCGCAAAGCCCGCATGAAGGCATTCTGCGGCTGGATCGCATCGATCTGTTCGGCACACCATGTTTTCACCGCCGCGACCTGCTCGCCGCGTGTCGCCGCCTCGCCTGCCGGAAGAGCGGCAAGGATCGCTTCCACACCGGCCTTCACATCAGCTGCGATGCGTGTGCCCATCTGGCGTGGCCCTGCCATGTCTTCCGGCTCGATATTCAGATAGATGAAGTTCGTTCCTTCAGCGACGTGCGTGGGGCGGGCAACGGCATCCACGAAGCGGCTGCCCGCGACCAGCACCACGTCGGCGTGCGGAAGGACCGCCCGGCCGCCCAGCGAAACCAGCGCCAGCGGATGCCTGTCCGAAAGCGTCCCGCGGCCGCCTTCCGTCATCACCACCGGCGCCTGTATCCGTTCGGCAAGCGCCCTGATCGCTTCGCCTGCACCGGAGGCCGCTGCGCCGCCGCCCGCGTAGATCACCGGGAAGCGCGCTTCGGCAAGCAGCTTCGCCGCATCGGCGACAGGCCCCGCGTCCGGTAAAGTCGGCACCGACGAGGCCCGCGGGATAACGGCAACAGGCGCCTTGTTCTGCAGGATATCGGGCGGCAACTCGATCGCCACCGGACGCGGACGCCCGGACCGCATCTGCACGAAAGCCTCGTGGACAAGGCCGGGGATATCCTCGACGCGGTGGGCGATGCCATGCCACTTGGTGAGCGATTTCAGGATGCCGCTCTGATCCGGAATCTCGTGAAGCATCCCGAACCCCTGGCCGATGGTGTTTGAAGGAATCTGCCCGGCGATGAAAAGTACCCGCGAATTGCAGGCGTATGCCGTGGAAAGCCCGGCAAGGGCATTCAGAACGCCCGGCCCCGGAACAACCATGCAAACACCTTCCCGGCCCGTGGTGCGGGCATAGCCGTCCGCCATGTAGGATGCGGCCTGCTCGTGGCGCGGCACGATGAAGCGGATGCGATCGGCCGCCTGACGCAGCGCCTCGACCGCCCAATCGAGCTGCACGCCGGGAATGCCGAACACATCCACGACGCCTTCCTCGATAAGCTGCGCAACCAGCGCTTCGCCGCCCGTGCGTTCCTTCAGAGACTTATCACCCACAACTGCACTCCACATCTATCGTTCGCGCCTTCAGGCGACGGCCGCTTTCGGCATTTCGCTGCGGATTTCCCGCAGCTTTTCGAAGAACAGGTCGTTTTCATGCGGCAAGCCGACACTCACCCGCAGCCAATCCGGCAAACCATAGTTCGCAACCGGCCGCACAATCACGCCTTTCTGCATCAACGCCCTTGCGTTTGCCGCTCCGTCACCCGTGCGCGCGAGAACGAAATTGCCTGCAGAGGCAATGGTCTCGATGCCCATCGCATCGAACGCAGCCGCCATACGGGCACGTTCAGTTTCGTTTTCCCGGCGGGCAGTGTCTACGAATGCGGTGTCGCCGAGGGCGGCGACTGCGGCAGCCTGCGCGGGCGCGCTGACCGAGAACGGAAGCTGGAGACGGCGCAGGAGCGCAAGCAGTTCCGGATCACCGATACCGTAGCCAACCCGCAGCGCTGCAAGTCCATAAACCTTCGAGAAGGTCCGCATGACGAGAAGGTTGCGACGACGTGCGAAAAGCCGCGCGATATCGACCTGCTCGTCATCGGGCAGGAACTCGCGATAGGCTTCGTCGAGCACCAGCAGGACATGCGCCGGCAACGCCTCGGCAAATCGCTCGACCTCGTCCCTTGAGATTACTGTACCCGTCGGATTGTTCGGCGTGGCAAGGTAGACAAGATGAACGCGCTTGTCGGTCGCTGCAGCAAGCATGGCATCAAGGTCCGGCTTCCAGTCGCGAACGGGAACGACGATCGGTTCCGCGCCCACGGAACGGATCGCGCCTTCATAGGATTGGAACGCATATTGCGGAATGACTGCGGCCCGCGCCGTGTCGAGCCATGCCCGCGCGGCCAGCAGGATGATCTCGCTGGAACCTGCCCCGGGAAGGACGTGATCCGCAGCCACGCCGACATGCGCTGCAATGGCATGGCGCAGAGCATGACAATCGAAATCAGGATAGAGATGCGTTTCCGCGACGGCGGCGCGCAGGGCTTCGGCCGCCTTGGGCGAACATCCCAGCGGGTTCTCGTTCGAAGCAAGCTTCACGACCGCCGCCGGATCGAGCCCGAATTCGCGCGCGACCGCATCGATGGGCCGCCCCGGCGGATAAGGAGGGATCGAGACCACATGCGGCAAGGGGAAACCAAAATCGCTCATCAACACGTCTCCGCAATCCACGCAGCCACGGCAGGGCCAGTGATCGCTTTCAAAATTCCATGAAATGCAGAAGGTTCAGGCATCCACCGCCTCGACCACGGCCGTACCCGCATCGAGCATCACCAGGTCTCCGGAAGGGTCAAAGGCCGTTCCCATCGGATTGCCCCCGGCTTCGACGATCTTGATCTGCTCGCGATAAAGCCGCCGCAGCATACCGATGCCGCGATCCGAGGTCACGAGATGCTCCTCCGAATGCGCCGTGATATCGCCCTGGCTCACCTGCGCCTCATAGTCGCCCGGGAAATCGCGGTGTTCCGCCTCTGTCAGTTCCTGCCACAGCTTGCCGTTGAAGTGCGATCGTATCGTCTTCAACGTCCCCGCCTTGGTCACGCGCCCGGCCGAATAGATGCGGAAGCTGGTGTCGTTGATGGGAAGCACCCAGCCGAGAAGCGAGCACGGACCGTCCACCGTGGCGCGGGGACTTGCAACGGCGCGGACGGCCGGAAGCACAGCCTCGGTGATACGCCGATGCACGCGCCCCTCCCCCAGATCGCGCACCTGAAGGCTGCGGATGCCGCGCACGGTGTCGAGTCCCT
>ERZ761602.8109-NODE-8109-length-10748-cov-3.807351_pt1 | contig 10748 bp, 11 predicted proteins | sample MGYA00512165_ERZ761602 | MGnify/ENA primary metagenome ERZ761602 (study PRJEB28899, sample SAMN02445085) | bioreactor sludge metagenome | biome: EBPR sludge; isolation source: Thorneside wastewater treatment plant | place: Australia: Brisbane, Thorneside...
GTCCGAGATCGCGTTCCGGCAACGCACCGGGCCCAAGCCTGTCGACGGCGCCGATCGCAAGCCCGAAGCCGACGAGCGCTTTTTGGCGTCGGCCGCCACGATCGTCGAGCGCGCAAAGAAGAGCCCCGCCAAGGTCGGCGAGGTGTTCGAGCGCCAGCTGCACTTTCAGCGAGTCGTCACCTACCACGCCGACAAGCGCGTTTCGCAGCTCATCCATCAGGCCCGCGAAATCGTCGTCGAGCCGCGTACGCCGGCCGAGCTGATGGAGCGCAACATCCCCCAAGAGGGCGACCAGGTCGAGCTCGTGTTCGCGCGCTTGCATCGCAAGGACGGCACCGTCGTGCAGCCCGAAGAGCAGAGCGCGGCCGGCGCCTACATCAAGTGGCCCGACCTCAAGCAGGGCGACATCGTCGAGTACGCGGTCCGCTCCTGGACGAGCGGCCCGGTCGGCCGCCGCGGCGACGCGCCCTTCTATTTCATCGACTTCGTCGGCTCGACCACGACCCGGCCCGTGTTGTTCAACGAGGTCATCGTCGACTCGCCCGAGAGCTCGCCGCTCGGCATCGACGTGATCAACGGCAAGGCCGACAAGCAGGACGAGAAGGTCGAGAGCGGCAGGCGGGTCACGCGCCTCACCTGGGACACCCCGACCAACGTGCCCGACGAGCCCTTCGCGCCTCGTCCCACCGAGCTCTTGCCGATCGTGGTCGGCTCGACGTTCCGGTCCTGGAACGATTTTCGCGAGTGGTACCGCGAGGCGATCAAGGGATTCTCCGAGCCCGACGACCAGGTGAGGCGACTCGCCGCCGAGCTCACGAAGGGCAAGAAGTCGGAGAAAGAGAAGCTCGAGGCGCTCTTCAACTACGTCGCCGACGACATCCGCTACGTGAACTACGTCTCCGGCGAGTACTGGCTCCCCAACCGGCCGCAGCAGTGCCTCGCGCGCAAGCAGGGCGACTGCGACGACAAGGCGATGCTGCTCATCTCGCTGCTCCGGGCGATCGGGGTAGAGGCGACGCCGGTGCTCGTGCAGACGCGCATCACCGCGATGCCGAGCGTCCTGATGGGGACGAAGGCCGCCGTTCCGCTTTTCGATCACGGCATCGCCTACCTGCCGGGCAAGGGGGGCAAGCCCGGCACGTGGCTGGACGCGACCAGCCCGCAGAGCCGCATCGGCCCCCTGCCCAGTATGGACGCGCGCGCCAAGGCGCTCTTCATCATGGAGGGCGAGCCAAAGATCATCGATACGCCCAGCTCGAGCGTGAGCGACCACGGCGTGACGATCGACTGGACGGTCAAGCTCGATCCGACGGGCGCGGCCGCCGTCACCGGCAAAGAGAAGCACGTCGGCGACTGGGGCTTCGAGCTGCGCAACAACCTCGTCGAGGTCGACGCGCGCGCCCAATGGGTCGAGCAGTATCTGTCGGCGCGATGGCTGCCGACCGTCGATCTGGATCAGAAGATCGACTACACGCCCGACGCCGGTCTCCTCGCCTACTCCGCCAAGTCCGAGGGCTACGCGCGCAAAGAGGGCGAGGAGCTCGCGGTGCCGGTCCTCGGCTCGTACAGCTACATGGCGACGTTCGCTACACTGCCGAAGCGCACGCTCCCCCTCGTCTTGCCGCCCCAGATGGGCCCGAGCCACCAGCGGCGCACCATCAACCTGGTCGCGCCCCCCGGCTACGCGTTCAAGGAGCTACCCGCCGGCGGCGAGGCCAAGGGCGGCGCGTTCGGCAGCGCGAAGGTGACCTTCAAGCCCGGCAAGCAGGCCGGCAGCGTGACGATCGAGTCGGAGGTGATCTTCGACAAGTCGACGATCACGGTCGCCGAGTACCCCGCCTTCCGAAAGTGGCTCGAGTCGGTCGACGCGCTCATGCGCAAGTCGGTCCGCTTGGGCAAGAGCGGATGAGGAAGGTGAGTGCTCCCCCCTCCGCGCCGCGGAGGGGGGCAGGGGTGGAGGAGTCTGCGGGAGTCCTCCGAGCCTGCGGCTTGGTGGCTCTGGTCTCGGCAACCACGTCTTGCTTCCACGTCGACTACGTGATGCAAGCCGCCGAGGGCCAGCTCGATCTCGCTTGCCGCGCCCGCAGCATCGAGGACGCCCGGCAGGATCCGGATATCGAGCCCCGAGTTCGCGCGCTCCTCGGTGAGGTCGCCCACATCAAGGCGTTCGCCAAGCGCGAGGGCTTGGTGCCGACCGACAGCTACGAAGACTTCGTGGCCCTCGATCGCGGCTCCGTCGTCTACGTCGTCACCGCCGCGCCGCCTCTCTCTCTCGAGCCGCTGCGGTGGGATTTTCCGATCGTGGGCAGCGTGCCCTATCTCGGCTGGTTCGACGAGCAGCGCGCCAGGCACGAGGCCGCGAAGCTGAAAAAGAAGGGCTGGGACGTCCACGTGCGGGGGGCGTCGGCCTATTCGACCCTGGGCTGGTTCGACGACGCCGTGCTCTCGTCGATGATCGACGACGGCGACGAGGCGATCGGGGAGCTCGCGGACACCATCATCCACGAGTCAGTGCACGCGACGATCTACGTCCCCGATCAGAGCGAGTTCAACGAGAGCCTCGCGGCTTTCGTGGCCGAAAAGCTCACGCCGCTGTGGCTCACCGAGCGCTACGGGGCAGGCTCGGTCGAGCTCGAGGCCTACCTGGAGAGCGAGCGCTACGCCGACGCGGTCCGCGCGCGGTTCGAAGCGGCGTACGCCCACTTGAAGGCGCTCTACGCGTCGAAGCGCTCCAAGGCCGAGAAGCTCGCCGAAAAGGAGCGCTACCTCGAGAACCTCTCGAGCGAGCTGTCGCTGGGCAGCGCCCTCAACAACGCGAGGCTCGCGGGCTACGACGCGTACCACGGCGGCGACGCGGCGTTCGCCGAGATGCTGGCGCGCTGCGGCACCGTCCGCGAGCTGATGAAGGCGGTGGCGACGGCAGAGCCCAGTGACTTCCCCGGCGAGCAGGCCGACGACGTCCTCCCGACGGTTCGGAAGCTCGCGGCTCGCTGCAAGAAGTGACGGCCCGAGGGAGCGTCGTCGATCGCCGACCCTATTGCTTGCCCGTCACGCGAATCGCCGCGCCGGTGACGGCGCGCGCCGCGTCCGAGACGAGGAACGTGATCATCTCGGCCACGGCGTCGAGATCGACGGCTCTCGCGCGATCGGCCGCGCTCATCCACTCGCGGTTCTGCGGGGTGTCCATCGTGCCGGGCAAGACGGCGTTCACGCGCACGCCGTGCTCCTTGCACTCGGCGGCCAAGCTCTCGGAGAACGAGAGCACCGCCGCCTTCGACGCGGAGTACGCGGCCTGCCCCGGCCCCGGGCCGAGCGCAGCCAAGCTGGCGAGGTGGACGATGCTCCCGGTGCCGCGCGCGAGCATGCGAGGCAGAACGGCGCGCGAGCACGCGACCGTCGCTCGCAGGTTGATCGCGAGCATGGCCTCCCAGTCCGTCCAGGCCGTGTCCATCACCCTTACCCCGCCGAGGAACCCGCCCACCGTGCAGACGACCCCGTGGATGGGCCCGAGCTCTTGCTCGGCGGGGATGACGACCGAGCGAACCGACGACTCGTCGGTGACGTCGCCGCCGGGCTCCTCGCGATGTCGCCCAGCGCCTCGCGGATGCGCTTCTCGTCGCGATCGACGAGGACGAGCTTGGCCCCGCGCGAGGCGAGGAGCTTCGCGGTCGCTGCCCCCAGATTGCCAGCGGCCCCGGTGACGACGACGACGCGCTTGTCGATATCGGTCATGCGGCGAACCTCACGCGAGACGCTCCGGAACGGAGCCTGGTAGATTCATAGCATGCGTCGCGTTCGAGCCCTCGGCGTCCTCGTGGCCGGCTCGGCGCTCGCATGCAATTTGGTCGTCTCGCTGGACGAGCTGCAGAACGGCGCGGGGGGGAGCGGCACCGCGTCCTCGGTCACGGGGCCGACGAACGGAAGCAGCGGCACGAAAGGGTCGTCGGGCGGCCCCGGCTCATCGGGCTCGAACGGCGGCGGCGGCGCAGGGAGCGGCGGCGCGCCCCCCACCTACGACACCTGCGTCGATTCGCTCGGGCCGGTGGTTCGGCTGAAGCTCGACGACGCCACGGGGGCCGGCGACGTGAACCTCGGGGAGTGGGGCGGTATGGCGGTGGGCGCGGGCGCGCGCACCATCGAGTCGCCCCTCGTCGTCGGCAGCATCGCCGCCACCAGCTTCTCGCCCGACGGCTCGCTCACGCTCGACGGCCCCGAGTTTTTCGGCACCCAGCAGGGCTACCAGCCGTTCTCGATCGCGTTCTGGGTCTCGGCGCCAGCGAGCTTCTCCGACGACGTCTTCGCGGTGTCGGCGGGTACGGCCCTCCTCTTCGTGCGCCTCGTCGAGCGCCAGAGTCAGGACGGCCTCGACTCGATCTCGCTCCGCTACGTGGACACGGCCATCGATCGCGGCGTCACCGAGAACGTCGACCTCGCCGATGGCGCGCCGCACTTCGTGGTCGCGGTCTACCGCCAGACGGCGGCTACGACGTTCGTCGGCGGCACCGCCGACGATCTCGTGATCTACGTCGACGGCGTACCGACGGCGAACCTCGCGACCGGGTCCGAGGTGCCGGTGCCCCCGATCGCCGCGCCCCTCGTGTTCGGCGGCGGGTTCGGCGGGCCGATCGACGAGCTCACGATCTTTCCGTTCGAGGTCTCCGCGGATGTGGCGGTGGCGCTCACCGCGTTTGGCCAAGGCGAAACGGCTGCGTGCCCAGAGCCCTGATGGCCCGGTTACGGCTACGCAGTCGGGGCCGCATGTACTAAGTTCTCGCGCATGGCCAATCCGACAGCCGTTTGCGAGACGTCCCTCGGCAGCTTTCAGGTCGAGCTCTTCGTCGACAAGATGCCGCTCACCGCGAACAACTTCATCAAGCTCGCCAAGGCGGGCTTCTACGACGGTCTGCACTTTCACCGTGTCATCGACGGTTTCATGCTGCAGTTCGGCTGCCCGCACTCGCGCGACCCCGAGAGCCGCCGGGCCGGCACGGGCGACGGTCCCGAGGGCACGATCAAAGACGAGCACCCGCCGGACGCGAAGCTCTCCAACGAGGTCGGCACCCTCTCGATGGCGAACACGGGCGCCCCGAACTCGGGCAGCTGCCAGTTCTTCGTCAACACCGTCCACAACGCCTACCTCGACTGGTTCTCACCCGGTCCGTCGAAGCACCCGGTGTTCGGCAAGGTGATCAGCGGCATGGACGTCGTTCACAAGATCGAGAAGACGCCCACGCGCCCCGACGACCGCCCGGTGACGCCGGTCAAGATGATCAAGGTGACGATCGAGGGCGCCTGAGCGCCCGCTCGTCGATCTTCTCCGTTCAGGCGATCCGCTCAGTTCAGCGAGCCCTCGGCGATCTCTTCACCGGCCGCGCTCTCGGCCGGTGAGAGATCGCCGTTTCCGTCCTCATCGCGGAAGAGCGACGGCGCGGCGCGCAGCGCCTGATCGAACTGCGCGATGACGGAGGGCGTAGTGGCATCGACGACGATGGTCGGCCCAGGGAACGAGTCCAGGTCGACCGATGCGATCATCGACGCGAGATCGAAGCCGATGATGAGCGGCTCGACCCCGCGGAGCTCGAAGGGCGTATCCGCGTCGAGCTTGAGCTGGAACTTTTGATCGGTGCGGATCGAAAAGGCGGTGCCGTCGGCTCGCCGGCCCGTCACGAGGACCGAGTGGCCCGCCAGCTCGGGCGGCGCCGTCGCAGGGAGCTCGGCGGCGTCGACGGCGTGGAGCGTGACGCGGAGCCGGCAGTACTCACCCGCGTCGACGTCGTACCGCGGCAGCTCGGTCACGACCCCGGCGCCCAAGAGGTCCGCGATCACCGGCCCCTGGAAATCGGGCGGGTCGCCGGCGGCGCCGGCGCCGCACGAACCGCCGGGGGTCAGCCGAAATTGTTCGATCGAGACCCAAACCGCGTCGACCTCGACGCCGTTGCTCAGCGTGAGCGCTTGCTCGCTCGCCGACGGCGCCTTTTCGTAGGCGCGAACGTTGTACGAGACGGTCGCGCCGTTGCCGACGTCCGTCCCACCCTTCGGCCCACAAGAGGACGCGAGCGCAATGGCGAGAGCGAGAAAGCTCGAGCGAGTCATCGACCCTCCGAAGGGTAGCAGAGCCCGCCCGGAGGGGGAGCCGTGTTCCGAGAGAACACGAATCGTGCCGCCCAGCCCGCAGCCTGACCGACGCTTCCGTTAGACTCCGAGGACCCGTGTCGTCAGCGCTGCCGTCCGTTTACGAGTACGTCGACTACCGCGCGTTCATGCGCGATCACTTCGCGGCGTCCAAAGCGGTCATGCCGCAGTACAGCTTCCGCTACTTGGCGCGGCGAGCCGGCTTCACGTCGTCGAACTTCCTCAAGCTCGTCATGGACGGCGACAGAAATCTGGGCCCGCAAGCGGTCGAGAAGGTGGCCAAGGCCATGAAGCTCGACGCCCACGAGATGGAGTTCTTCGGCCAGCTGGTCGCGCTGAACCAGGCGCAGACGGTGGCAGAGCGCAATCGGGCGTTCGAGCGCGTGGCCGCGAACCGCCGGTTCCGCGCGGCCCGCAAGCTCGACGGGCCGCTCTTCTCGTACCTCACCCGGTGGTACTACCCGGCGATCCGGGAGCTCGCCGCGCGGTCCGATTTCGTGGACGATCCCGCGTGGATCGCGTCACAGATCCAGCCGCCCATCGACGCTCGGCAAGCCAAGGCTGCCGTGGAGACGTTGACCAAGCTCGGCCTCCTCGTGCGTACACCCTCGGGGCGGCTCGAGCGAGGCGAAGCGAGCCTCACCACCGGCCACGAAGTCCGCAGCGTCGTCATCCCCGCGTACCACCTGCAGATGATCGAGCAGGCCGCCAAGGCGGTGGAGCGCGTCGCACCCGAGCAACGCGATGTGAGCGCCCTCACCGTCTGCATCAAGGAGTCCAGCCTCGGCGACCTCAAGGCGAAGATCCACCGGTTCCGCGAAGAGATGATGCACCGCTGCGACTCGGAAGAAGAGCCGGAGCGGGTCTACCAGCTCTGCATCCAGCTCTTTCCCCTGTCGAAAGGCAAGCCGACCGAGACGCTGAAGCCCGCGAAGAAACGGGCCAAGAGCGCCTGAGCGCCCCGCGTTCAACCTCGGCGGCGCTCGTACTCCCACAGATCGCCGAGCGGGCTCTCGCGGTCGCCGACGCGCTCGAGACCGCAGCGCTCGAGCACCCGCTGCGACGCGACGTGCCACGGCGGCGTGGCGGCGCGTACGACCGACACCCCCGGCTGGATGAGCGCCCACTCCACGCTCGCGCGCGTGGCCTCGGTCGCGTAGCCCTGACGCTGCGAGTCTTCTTCTACGCCGTACGCGACCTCGACCGAGCCGTCGCCGCCGGGGGCGCCGTGAAATACGACGCTCCCCACGACGCGGCGCTGGTCTCCGCGGGTGATCATCACCCGATCACCCCACAGCCGAACGTGTGGGTTCTCTTTGATAGCAGCGAGCGAGGCGAAGAACGCGCGCTCGATCAGCGCGCGGTTCGGCCACGCTCGCGGCATCACCGCGCCAAGCAGCTCTGCGGCTCGCGCGCGGTCGGCGGCGAGCACCGCCTCGACCAGCGAGACGTTGATCGGCACGAGCTCCAGCCGCGACGTGACGAGCACACCCACTCCCGCAGGATAGACCTCTCAGGCCGCGGCGGGCGACGAAGACTCCGATGACGCAGCGGGCAAAAGCTTCTTCCTCGTGATGCCGGTCGCCCAGCCGAGGATCGCGTCCATCATCCGGGTCGGGATGACGCGAAACAGGACGAGCGCTCCCCACGTCTGCTTCGGCACGACGTAGCGCGGGCGCGGGCGCCTGGCCGTCGCCGCGTGGACGATGGCGCGTGCGACGACCTCCGGCCCGACCGCGGTCGCGTCGAACTTCGCGCGCATCGCGTCGGCCTGCTCGATCGCCGGGGTCCAGGCCGACCCCGTCTTGCGCTCCGCGCCGCCGATCGCGACGTCGGCGAACTCGGTCTTGATCGCGCCAGGCTCGATGAGGCTGACCTCGATGCCGAAAGGCCTGAGCTCGATCCGCAGGGCATCGGAGAGCGACTCGACCGCGTACTTGGTGGAGTTGTACGCGCCCATGAACGGAAACGTCACGCGGCCCCCCATGCTGCTCACGTTGACGATGCGCCCGCGACCGCGCGCGCGCATCGTCGGGAGAAAGGCGCGGGTCACGGCCATCAGGCCGAACACGTTCGTGTCGTACTGCTTGCGGAGCGCCTCGTCCGAGATGTCCTCCAGCGGGCCGACCAACCCGTAGCCGGCGTTGTTCACCACCACGTCGACGCCGTGCCCGTCGGTGCGGCGCTCGATCTCGGCCTTGGCGTGCTCGATCGAGGCCTGGTTGGTGACATCGAGGACCATCGCCTCGAGCTTCAGCCCCGAGGCCTCACGGACCAGCGCGGCGAGCGCCTCCGTGCGGCGCCCCGTGGCGAACACGTGGTGCCCCGCCCGCGCGAGCTCGAGGGCCGCGGCGCGGCCGATTCCTGCGGTTGCTCCGGTAACGAGAATGACAGAACCGTTCATGACCGACTCCCTGCAAACGAGTTTGACGAAAGAATGAACATTCATTCCGCACGACCCACACGACAAAGGCCACGAGAGACCGCTCAATCGGACGGCTTGCGCAGCGCGTCCCAGAGCGCGTCCTCGACCCCCTGCTCGACCTTGGCGTCGACCTCCAGGCGCCCCTCCCACCCCGCCTTGAGCAGACCGACGATGGCGCCCCAAACCATCGCCCCGAGCGCCTCAGGCTTCACCCGGCGGGTGATCTTCAGCCTGTCGGCCTGCTCGAAGAAGAGCCGCGCCGGCTCGAGCGTCCGCTCTTCGATCGCGCGGCTCTCGGCGTCCAGGTACGGGGCGTGGTGGTGCGCCTCGAGGAACTGGAGCGCGAGCTTCTCTTTTTTGGCGAAGAGCATCGCGCGCACGAAGAAGTGGTGAAACTGCTGCCGCGGCGTGCCATCGAACGGAAAGTCGCCCATCAACGTGGCGGCGAGGGCGGTCTTGTAGCGCTTGAAGAGGGCGTTCACGAGCGCCTCTTTGCCGTCGAAGTATCGGTAGATCGTCCCGGCTGCGACCTTGGCGCGCTCGGCGATCTCGGGCACGGCCGTGCCGTGAAACCCGCGCTCGGCGAAGAGCTCGAGAGCCGCGCGGAGCACGGCCTCGCGCTTGTCGTCGGGCCGCTCGGCCGCGGCGGGTGTCTTGGTAGCGGTCGCTCTCGCCACGAATGAATGAATATTCATTCTTGCTCTTGAGCGCAAGCCCTCCGTGCGAAATGTGGACAGGGGCGCGCGCTGCCCGGCGGGCGGTTCCGCCCGGCGAGGTGCGTGGGTGCGAACATTCGCACCAAACGGCCAGGGCCCAACATCGCAGAACGTCGGTGTTCCCGCCCCACCTGGGCTCGCCGCTCTATGGCCGCGTTCCTGCACTCGGGGCTCACGTGGAACAGCGAGTCAGCCTCGTCGGCGATACAGGTCGCCACCGGCGTCCCAGAGAGGCGAGCGCCCTCTGGCTCTTCGGCAAGACGTTCCTAGCGCTCGTCGTCGTGTTCGGGATCGTGGCCGCGCTCGGGCTTGCCTACCGCGATCCGATCGAGCGAGCGGGGCGCTGGTTCATCGACGCCTTCGGCTACGCGGGCATGGGCTTCGGGACGTTCCTCGCCGACGGGCTCCACTTTCCCATCCCGCCCCAGTTCTACATGCTCGCCGTCGTCATCGATCAACGGCCCGTGCTCCCCGCCCTCGGCGCCATCACCGTCGGCTCGCTCGTCGGCGGCCACGTCGCGTACTTTCTCGCGAGCAAGGTGCGCTCGATCCCGTTTTTTCGCCGAGGTGCGCGACGGGCGGAGAAGACCATGCATAACCTCATCGAGCGGTTCGGCACCTGGGCGCTCGTGATCGGGAGCCTGACTCCCATCCCCTATTCGTTCCTCTGCTATCTCTCGGGGTTGAACCGCCTGCCGTACAAGAAGTTCGTGCTCTTGTGCGCGCTCCGCGTGCCGAAGATCGCGCTCTACTACGCCTTGGTGGCGCTCGGCTGGAGCATGTGATCGCGAAAGCTCCAGAACGTCGGCACGAGCAGCGCGGTCGCGAACGCCACGAGCAGCACCATCGTGCCCCCCGAGACGACGCTGATGGTGGGCGTCGTCAGGTAGGCCACCAACCCCGCCTCGGCGGTGGAGAGCTGGTTCGACGCGCCGATGAAGATCATGTTCACGCTCGACACGCGACCACGCAGCTCGTCGGGGGTGACCGTCTGCACGAGCGTCGTTCGCCCGACGACGCTGACCTGGTCGGCCATGCCGGCGATCGCGTACGCCGCGAGGCTGAGCGGAAAGCTGCGCGAGAGGCCGAACACGATCGTCGCCAGGCCGTAGGCCACGACGGAGACGAGGATGGCGCGGCCGAGGCGGTGGATCGGAGGAAACAGAATGAGCGCCACGCTGGTCAGCAGCGCGCCGATCTCGAAGCTCGAGGCCAGGATGCCGTAGCCCGCTTCGCCGACCTTCAGGATGTCATTCGCGTAGACGGGCAGGAGCGCGGTGGCGCCGCCGAAGATCACCGCGAACAGATCGATGCTCATCGCCGCGAGCACGACCTTCTGGCCTTTCACGAACACCAAACCCTCGCGCAGCCCCGAGAGTGAGACCGCGCGCTTCGAGGCCGTCCCCACCACGGCCGTCACGCGCAGCACCAGGATCATCGAGAGCACGTAGAGGCCCGACGCGACGAGGTACGCG
>ERZ761602.8110-NODE-8110-length-10747-cov-5.709315_pt1 | contig 10747 bp, 11 predicted proteins | sample MGYA00512165_ERZ761602 | MGnify/ENA primary metagenome ERZ761602 (study PRJEB28899, sample SAMN02445085) | bioreactor sludge metagenome | biome: EBPR sludge; isolation source: Thorneside wastewater treatment plant | place: Australia: Brisbane, Thorneside...
TGGCACGCACCCAGACCACGAATCACTCAACGCCGATCCTGGATCAGGCTCTAGGTTCGCGTCTCGCGACCGTAGGTGATACGGACGTCGACGCACGAGCCCCGCGCGACGTACGAACGGACGACGAACCATGAGCGCCATCGACGCGACGACGCGAACGACCCATCGAAGGAACCTGGCCGCATCGGGCCCGGACGGTTCGGGTCGTTCGATGGGCTTGGTTCGGTCCACGGAAGGCGGCGTGATGTCACGTCGCGCGGATTGGCGTGGAGCCACGAGAGCGTCAATTCCTGTTCATCCCTTCGTCCGCGGAGCGACTCTCCTCGTCTCCTTGCTCTTCGTCGGATGCCTTCAATCGACCTACCACGTGCGCTCCGACGAGCTCGCACGGCTCGCGACCCTGCCACCCGAGGACCGCGGCGAGCGCATCCGGAGCGTGCAGGAGCTCGGCACGCGCCCCGACGCTCCGCCCGCCGACGACGTCGAGCTCCACGGACCGAGCGGCGTCGTGCCGCTCTTGGTCGCGCAGCGGATCCACGCGACGCGGTGCCAGCTCGTCGGTTGCCGCGGCGTGCCCGCTCCCACGCCCACGCCGGTGCGTCTCCGCGCGACCCCCGTGGGAGGCGGTGGCTCCGGCGGTGTGTCGAGCGGCTCCAGCGGCTCGAGCTCTTCGGGCGGCGGAAGCTCCTCGTCGTCCAGCTCCGGCGACGACTCGATCGGCGCCGCAGCGATCCTGGCCGTCATCGCCAGCGTCGCGGTCGCGGCGGGCGTCGTCGTCGTGGCCGCCACCGAAGGCGCGCGCCACGACGGCTGGATCGGCGTGTCGATGGACCACCCGATCCACCTCTACACGAACGACGGACACTGGCTCTCGATCCCCGCGTTCGCGCTCGAGCCCGAGCTCGCCGAATGGGCCGACGGCGCGGTGATCGACGCCTCGGAAGGCAACCTCGCGGAGCTCGAACGTGCACCCTTGAATCGGCGTGGATGGACGCTCGGTTTCGAAGGAATGCTGCTCGGTCTCGAGGAGGGATACGGCGGAGGATCGCGTTTGTCGGGCGGCGGCTTCCCGCATCGACTCTTCGGGTTGCAGTTCTTCGTCGACTTCGCCCTCCACGACCCTGTGGCGCTCGTTCGATACGGCGCCGAAGCCTCCGTGTTCGCCCCGGGTCTCGGGCGCCTTCACCTCGGCGCGTACGTACAAGCGGCCAACGCCGTCTACCGCGACGTCGCCCGCGACCTCCGCAAGGCCGGGTTCGCCGCCTCGGGAGGCGGGCTCGTGCAGATCGAGCTGACCACCCGCCTCGCGCTGCAACTCCGCGGTGGCGTCTGGGCGGGGCACGGCGACGTCCGCCCGGAGTTTGGCTTCGGCCTCGCGGTGTATTGACCCGACGATCGGATCGACCGCGCGGCGCCCGATCACCCGTGGCACGCCGATCATCCACGAATCGGATCGGCACGGGAACACGCATCACCGACGCCCTCCTCGAAGACGGCTGGAGAGAAGGGGTGCATCCTCGACCTCGAGCTCGCCGCCGACGGCTCCGTCGCACGAGCGCGCCGGAGGTACCCGAACCGCGTCGCCTCGAACTACCCGGAGACCCACCTCTACTCGGCCGGTCTCTGGGGAGACCATCTCGTGCTCGTCGGCACGACGGACTCTCAATCTACCTTCCTCGACGTCCTCCCCCGCGACCGGGCGAGCATCAAACGCCATTTTTCGTGATCGAGCCGTGAGCTCTTCGTGAGAAAGCGCTCTGCTCATCGAGGCGCGCGGCCGGCCCGCGGATCCATCCCGGCTGCGGCCAGAATGATCCGAGCTCTTCGTGCGGATGCGATATCGTGGGTGTCGCATGCAACCGCTGGATGTACGCGTGGGGATGGGTCATCCGAGTGACGAGGAGGTCGTCGTCGTCGTCGGAGAGACCTGTACGATCGTGACGGCCGTCGATGCGGACGGGGTCGTCATGGTGGACTTCGCGTCCTCGGACGAGACGCTCTTCGAGGTGACGCCGCGTACTGCGCCTTCGGAGCCAGCACGCAGCGCGCGCGCGACGATCACGGCGCGGGCCCCAGGCGCCGCAACCCTCCACGTGTCCTCGGGCGCTCAGACCCACCAGGTTCGGGTGCGAGTCATCGAGTCGCTGCGCGACATCGGCTTCGACTGGTACTGACGCGATGTCGGACGTCGGGCTGCGGTGTTGCGCGCTCGTCCGCCTTTGTGAGGACTCCACGTCGCGCCGCCGCGGCGCGTTTCGCTGATCAGTCCGCGCGCAGTAGCCGCACGCCCCCGAGACCCACGTCGAGCAGCACGACCCCGCACGCCGCGAGCTCGAGCACGGGCGCGAACGGGTTGCCGAGCGATGCGATCGACGCGCGCGCGCGGGGCCCACGCGTCAGGCGCAGATCGAGCGCGGCCGCGCTGCGCACGTCGCCGTCGAGCAAGAGCATCCGCGCCGTCCAACGCGCGGGCTCGTCGCCGCGCTCGAGCTTTGCGCACACCGACGTCAACGCCGCGTCGAACACCGCGCGGTGTCCATCGCGCGCGCGATGTGCGTCCCGCAGTGCGTCGGCGATCGGGCGCTCCCACCGCGCCACGCGCTCGGCGTCCTCTGCGGGGCCGTCGTGCCAATGCACTTCCGGGCTCACGTCGAGCCCCCACGCCACCGCGCGCTCCGCGACCTGCAGCGCGAGCCGCTCCACGTGCGCGTGCTCGGCCGTCGCACGAAAGATCCGCGCGGGGAGGCTGGACACGTCGACCGCGCACGCGCTCGGCGGATGAACCAACACGTCTCCGATCGTGACGCGACCTCCTCCGCTCCACGCGGCGCGTCGAAGATCCGGCGACATCACGATCCGCCCGCGACCTTCGTCGCCCGGCGCGAACGGGTGCACGACACCGCGCTCGGCATCGATCAGCGCGTAGGGCGACGCGGCGTGCACGAGGTAGCGATCGTCGACCCATCGGAGCTCGTCGGAGGAGTCGAGTGGGAACGGCAGCTCGCGCGGCGAGTCACCGACGAGACGCAGCGTCTGGCCCGTGTGCTCGAAGCCGCGCAGGCCCCGCGGCGACACGTAGCGCGAGACGAGGCGGGCGGTGGCGTCGTCGAGCAGACGTCGCTGCGCCGGATCGCAGACGAGCTCGTCGTCGACCACCGCGCGCTCGCCGAGCCAGAACCGCGGGGATCGCACCCGCGGGTCGTCCGCGATCCACGGGAGCTCCTCGGGCGCGTCGAGATCGAAGAAGGCCACGCGCCACGACCGTTCTGCGCCGAAGAAACCTCCCGCAGCGAAGTAGCGACCGGAGGGCGAGAGCGCCGACGACGACTCGATCCCGCTCGTCGGCCGAAACTCGGGCGGGCACGGCAGCGCGTGCCCACCCTCCTGCGGCACCACCCCGCGCTCGATCCGGAAGATCGCCCCACGCTCGTCCCACACCACGACGCGCCGCGCGTCCACCGCGACCGCGCCGACGAGCCGACCGAGCGAACGCGCGAGCTCGTCGCGCGACCCGTCGCGCCCGTCGATCGCGAAGAGCGATCCCTCGTGCGCGACGAGCAACTTCGAGCCCTCCGCGGTGAAGCCGAGCGCGCGCCCTTCGAAGCTCAGACCGGTCCACGAGACGATCGAACGCATGAGCCGCGGAGCGTCGATCGTGCGGCCGCGTGTGTCCACCGGAGCTCGCCGACGTCGCGACGCTTCCTGCTGCCGCCGCTTTGGCTTCCCGGCCGTCCTTCTCGATCGGGAGGACGACCCTCGCTCGTCGCGACGGCGGACTGCCGTCACGCAGGGAGCGCGACCACGACGGCGGTGGCGTTGTGCCACCCTTGGCGTGTCCCGCGGTACCGCGCGATCTCTCCGTACGTGAGGAAGCCGGCGACGTGATCGGTGTGGAGCGCGCCACGAATCGCGCCGACCTCGTCGCCGAACGTGTCGCCGAGGATGAGACCTCGGCAGATGCAGTCGAACGCGAGCGCTCCGCCGCACGCACGCCCGAGGTTCCGCTGCGCTTCGCGGCCGGCTTCCTCGGCGGCCCGGACGAGGTCGGGCCCGCTACCGTCGAGAATGCACACGCTCGAGCCCACGGGGACCGAGGCGGCGCACACGAGTGAGCCGTCTGCCATCGCGACCAGAGGCGCGCGAGCGAAGCGGACTTCGTCGAAGAAGTAGATCCCGAGCTCGTGGTGCACGAAGAACGTCCCCGGCGAGCCGCGATCGAACGGTCGACCGCTCTCCTTCGCGAAGTCGACGTACGCGTCGATGGCCGGCGCTCCGTCGAGCTCGTACACGCGTGTGCCTTCGGCGCGCGTGACGACGAAGCGTCGACTCGCGGGCCGAAGCCCCGTCCCGAGCCCCACGCCGAGCGCCGCTTGCGAGAACACGTGCGCCGCCACGGCGCCTTCGGTCAACGCGACCCCGTCGAGCGCGACCTGCGTTCGACGAAAGCGACCGGCGTCTCCCGCTGCGCCGCCGACGATCTGTTGATGTGGCCGGGTCTTGCGGTGCAGCGCCGCTGCGAGCTCTTCTCCTCCCCCGGAGAGCCCGTCGGTCAGGAGCAGCGTGCTCGACTGCCCGAAGCCTTCGCTCGCGTAGCGCCGTGCGTCGTCGTGAAAGCCGACCGTCATGGCCGAAGCGGCGTCCTCGGCGCGGTTCGAGGTGTCGCGCTCCTTCACCGCGCGGACACGGACGTCGTCGCCGCCGATGACCGCGATCACCGCGGCTCCGCGTCGAAGACCCCGCGCGTCGAGCTCTCCCGCGGTGGTCGCGCCGAGGCAAGGCACGTCGAGCTGTCGGTGGATGCGCGACGTCAATCCCGCGAGATCGTGGGATGGGTCGGCAAAACAAAGCGCAATCCGAGGATCTCCCGCGCGAGCAGCGCCGGAGTTTCGCTGCTCCGACCCCGTGTTCGAGCTCGAGTCACCGAGCACTGCGTCGAGTGAGCTGCTCAACGACGCGAGAGAATCCACCATCACCGATCGCAACCACATGGGTAGAGGATGACATCCGCGGACGCGGACGGCGGCTCGGGAATCCCGGACACGCGACGGACGACGAGCCCGCCAAGCAGGCGACCGCAACGATGGATGTGTCGTGGGATCCTCGAAGGCGACCGACGAGCGCTCCTCGTCGACCTCGCGGGTTCGTGAGCGAGTCGCGCGTCCACCCACCACGATGCTGGCGATGGTGCCGGAAAACGCCGACCCTTCCGCGAGCGTGCCTCCGACCCCGAGCTTCCGACTCCGCCCGCTCGCCGCGCTGCTCTTCGCTTGGGTCGGGCTCGTGGGCGTGCGCACGTTCGCGTTCACGGCGTGGCACGGTACCGGCTCGCTCTTCGCGCTCGCGATGCTCGATCTCTCGGCGCTCTTCCTCGCCACGATCGCGTTCGTGGTCTTGCCCCTCTCGATGCGCGGGCTCGGCGTGCTCGTGCTCGCCCTGGGCTTCGGGCTTCCGCTCGCCGGCGTCGGGTGGTTCCTCGAGACGACCGTCTCGCCCGACGTCTCGTTGCTCGGCGCGTTCGTCGGGCTCCACGCGCTCGCGGCGGGCGGCATCGCGGGTGCGGTGTGGACGCGGACGGAGTTCTTCGGGTTCGCGCTCCTGCTCTGCCTCGGTTTCGGCGCTGGTGGGATCTACGGCGCGGCCGAGCAGACGTCGTGGCCCGACGCCGCGCTCTTGCTGGCACCGCTCACGCTCGTCGGCTGGGGTGGCGCAGCGGCGATGTGGCGCCCGACCGCACCACCGCCGACGACGGTGTGAGCCGACGACGGTTTGAAGCTTTCGGGGCGACCGGATCCGGCGGCGCTCGCGGACGCGGTGATACGCTGAGCCTCATGACTGCCGTGCCTCGCCTCCTCACGTACGACGATCTGCTCGCGCAGCCCGACGACGCCCGGATGGAGATCGTCGCCGGCCAGCTCGAGACCCTCCCTGCGCCGAGCCCGCGCCACTCGAACGTCCAGGGCGCGCTGCGACGCTTCATCGGCGGCCCCTTCCACGACGATCACGGCTTCGATGGCCCGGGCGGTTGGTGGATCTTCCTCGAGGTCGATCTCGAGCTGACGCGTCACGACGTCGTACGCCCAGACCTCGCGGGATGGCGTCGCGAGCGACTGCTGGACCCGGACCAACGCCCCCTCCGAACCGCGCCCGATTGGGTCTGCGAGATCCTCTCGCCCTCGACGAGCGCGCGCGACCGCACGGTGAAGAAGCGGCTCTACGCGGCGGCGGAGATCGGGCATTACTGGCTCGTCGATCCCGACGCGCGCACCCTCGAAGCGCTCGCGCTCCGCCAAGGATCGTGGGTGGACGTAGGCAGTTACCGCGATGGAGATCGCGCGTGTGTTCCGCCGTTCGAGGTGATCGAGCTCGAGATCGGGAGATTGTTTCTGCCCGATCGAGCCGCGGAGTCGTGATGATGGCGGGCTCGGAGGGGCCTACACCTTCGACTTCGCCTGCGCGTGGATCTCGGGCGTCGAGATCAACAACGCGTGCCACGCGCGCTTGCGCTGTGCGGGGTGCAGGCGGAGCCAGAGCGCGTCCGGCAGGTAGCTCGTCGCATCGCAGAACTCGCAGCGCATCAGGCGCGGCACCGTCGCGTCGATCTTCGCGGGCGCGCCACAGCCGAGGCAGGAGAAGAGCACGCTCTCCCCGACGGGCTCACGAAGATCGCCCCGCAGCGCGGTCTCCCCGACCAACGCGACGCATTGCGCGTGTGTGTCCTCGCGCTCCTCGCGTTGCGGCACCCGAATCGGAACCGCCGCGCCACAGCCCGGACAGAACACGTCGACCTTCGCCCCCTCGGCCACGGCCTCGGCCCCGAGGCGCTGCACGTCGAGGTCGTGTCCGCACGAGGGGCATCGAGCTCCCGCGGTGTCGATCTCGAGGAGCACGTTGCGCCACCGTCGAAAGAGACTGCCGCCACGCGGGCCGAACGCGAGGAAGTAGTCGAGCGCTTTGACCTTCTGGCTGCTCACCAAGACTTTGTGCTCGGGGCAACCTTCACCGCCCTGGTAGGTGAGGATGCGCTCCCACCCGAGCTGTCCTCGAAGCTCGACGACGCTCTGGCATGCGCCGCAGAGCACCTGCGTCACCAACCCATTGACCGGAATCGGCGCGGCACACTCGGGGCAGTCGATCGTCACACGGATGCGCGCAGCGAGGAACGAGGCGTCCTTCGGCAGCTGGCGGGTCATGGGTGAAGTCAACCGCGGGGGCCGTCTTCTGGCAACGGATGGCTTCGAGGGGTCGACACGCTCCCGAAGCACGCACGATGGAGGCGCTCGTCACGCGGTCGCACTCCCACGCTCGCCCGGCCGGCGTGGAAGGCGGGCCATTCTCGAAAAGCGCGCGCGACGGTCGCGACGCGACGCACCTCGCGATCGTCGGTGTACCTTCGACACCATGAGCACTCGAACCTGCGGCGCGTGTGGAGGACCTCTTCGCACGCGCGATCGAGGTCACGATCACACGGTGGTCGTGTGCGAGTACTGCGGCGTCGAGACGTCGCTCGCTTCGCCGGGCGCGGAAGCGGCCGCAGCGGTGCTCGAGAAGGTGGGGCTCCGGCTGCCGGAGAACCCCATGAGCGCCGACGCGCTCGCCGACGAGATGGCGGAGCGCGCCGCGCACGAGCGCGAGCGACTGCATCGGATGCGGCTGCTCGCGGCGATCTTCGTCGTGGTCGTGCTCGCGATCGGCGGGCTGCTCGTCGCGCTCGAGGCCAACTGACGCCGCGCGGCGCACCGATCGCCTCGCGATCGGCGGGCTCGGATCGAGGTCTTCACGGCTCCGTCTGCAGCTCCGCTTCGGCACGGATCACGCGGCCGACGAGCCCGTACGCGACGGCCTGCTCCGCGCTCATCCAGTGATCGCGGCGCGTGTCGTGCGCGAGCTGCTCGACGCTCCGTCCCGTCGCGTCGGCGAAGATGCCGAGGAGGCGCGCGCGCATCGCGAGGAGCTGACTCGCCTCGACCTCGATGTCCGACGCGGAGCCACCGACGCCGCCACGCGGCTCGTGCAGCAGGAAGCGCGTGTTCGGGAGCGCGAAGCGACGCTCGCGTGGGCACGCGCAGAACACCAACGCGCCCGCGCTGGCGACCCAGCCGCTCCCGATCGCGGTCACTTCAGCGCGCACGAAGCGGATCACGTCGAAGATCGTGTCGCCGGACTCGACGTGGCCGCCGGGTGAGCAGACGAAGAGACGGATGGGCTCGGCGCTGGCGGCATCGAGCGCGAGGAGCTGTGCCGTGACGCGCTCCGCGAGCGCGGGGCCGATCTCGCCGAAGAGCAACACGGTGCGCCGCGCGAAGAGCTCGCGCGTGAGAATCGAAGGCTCGGGGTCCATGCGTCGAGGATGGCGCGGTGTCCTTCGGCGACCATGACCGCGACGCTCGGATCTTTGTCCGCGACGCTCGACCTTCGTCTCGTGGCTCGACCGCGCGCGCGCCGCTCGGCACGATGACGCCATGTCGAACGCCCGCTCGCCGGACGACGCGCACCGCTCGAACGACACGAACGTGATCTCGCTGCACCGCGATCCCGTGGATCGCGCGCTCGCGCTGATGGAGCGCGACCTCCGCCGACGGTGGACGGTGACCGAGCTCGCGCGCGCGGTGGGTGTCTCGCGCCCCGTGCTCGCGCGGCGTTTCCACGAGCGCGGAGCGTCGCCCATCGCCGTGCTCACGCGTCTGCGTCTCGAGCACGCGGCCGAGCTGGCGCGCGACACCGACCGTTCCCTCGCCGAGATCGCGGACGCGGTCGGCTACGAGTCGGAGTTCGCCTTCAACCGCGCCTTCAAGCGACACCACGGCATCTCCCCCGGCCGATTCCGACGCGACACCATGCGACCCGCGCTCGCCGCGTGACGCCATCGCGTGGTCCGAGGGTTTCGCCGAGTCCCACGTCGCCGCGATCGGTTCGGCTTCCGTCCCGATCCCGCCGGTGTTTCGCGGACGGAGCCGCGAGGTGCTCACGCGCTCGGCGTTCCGAAGCGCAGCATCGAGCGCCAGTCGGTGTTCGGCGTGCCGGGGTCGAAGCGCGACGGATCGCGCGTGACGATCACTTCCGCGATCGATCGCCACGAGGGCGACGCGCTCGGCAGACGCTTGCGATCGCCCGCGCCGTAGCGCGTGCCGTCGACGTGCTCGAGCGCGCGGACGTCGAGCAGGATCTCCGGGCTGCGGAGACCGAGCGCGCGCACGACCTTCGCCGCGGGTGGAAAGAGGAGCTCCGGGGTCGTCGCGAGCGTGCGGCGGAGGGTGAGCACGCTCTTCCAGTCGGCGATGCCTTGCGTGATCGACTGGCCGGGTCGCAGATCGAGACGCGCGCACGTTTCTTCGTCGACCGGCTCGGACACGAGCGTGCGCGGGATGGGGCGCGCGTCGAAGAGGTACGCGCCGCCCGTCTCGACCTTCGTGCCGTAGGTGTAGTGCTGGATCGTCGCGGGCCAGCGCACCTCTTCGTCGTGATCGATCTCGTCGCCTTGCACGACCTCGACGAGCACGCCCCAGTCGTCGCCCTTCTTTGCGCGCGCCACCACCACGCGCAGCGCGTGGAACTCGAAGTGGGGTGCCTGCGCGACGAGCGCCGGCCACGGCATGCGCGCGTGGATCTCGCTTGCAGCGGCCGCGTCGAGGACCGCGAGGATCGGAGCGCTGGTGAGCGAGGGGGCGCCTGTCGCAGGACCGAGCACGCGCTTGGCGAGCTCCTCGCCGAGCTGACGTCGCACGCTCGTCGGCGAACGCTTCGCCAAGGCGTCGACCGCGCGCTTCGCCTCGGAGTCCCCGCGCGACGCGAGCTCTCCGAGCGCGACCCACGCGGGCTTGCCGTGACGCTTCAGCCAGAGCGTGAGCATGTCGAGCCCGTCCGGATCGGCGTCTCCCGTGCGACGCGCGCGCAGGATCGCAGACACCGCTTCGGGGCCGATCGCGAGCAGGTGCGTGCCCACGAAGTAGAAGGGCTCGGCGGGAATCGACCCGAACGTTCCGGTACGCGCGAGCATCGCTTCGAGCCACGGCAACGCCTCGGCGCCGTAGCGGCGGACCGCGTCTTCGTTGTCCCAGCCGCGCAGGTAGGGGAAGCGCCACTCGAGTCGAGCACCTTCGCGCGCGAGCTCGGCGCCGTCCTCGAGCGAGAGCAGCGCGGCCCAGAGCACGTCGCCCGGGGGATCGCCGTCGCGTTCGTAGACGCGCGTGGACCCGACGAGGCGCCGCGCGGTCTCGAGCGGGAACAAGCCACGCTCGTCGAGCGCGATGCCGTGGGCTTCGGCGATCCTCGAGAGTGGAATGGAATACTCGGTCACACGAGGAGCGTCGTCGATCTCGCGCCGATCGCCCAGCGCGTCGTCGACCTCCCGCCGAGCGCCACGAGCTTCGTGTGGATCCATCGGCCGAGCGCAGGGGTCGCGAGCGAGGGTGGGCGAGCGCTTGCCTCTCCGGCGCGCGGCGAGGACACCTGTGCGGATGGCCTCTCTCGACGACGTGTGGTTGCGACCGATCCGTTCGAGCGACGACGCTGTGGTCGCTTCGATCATCCGCGACGTGATGACCGAGCACGGCGCGTCGGGTCCAGGCTTCGCGATCCACGATCCCGAGGTCTCCGCGATGAGCGAGGCCTACGCGGCGCGCGAGCGATCGGCGTGCTTCGTCGTCGACACCTTCGACGACACTTCTCGGTCGGCCGGGTCAGCGGCCGACGGCGCTTCTCGGTCGGCCGGGTCAGCGGCCGACGGCGCTTCTCGGTCGGCCGGGTCAGC
>ERZ761602.8111-NODE-8111-length-10746-cov-3.705266_pt1 | contig 10746 bp, 8 predicted proteins | sample MGYA00512165_ERZ761602 | MGnify/ENA primary metagenome ERZ761602 (study PRJEB28899, sample SAMN02445085) | bioreactor sludge metagenome | biome: EBPR sludge; isolation source: Thorneside wastewater treatment plant | place: Australia: Brisbane, Thorneside...
ATCCGCTGTTCGAGGCCGCGCCCGGTCATCTGCGCCACGCCGAGGAGCTTGATCGAATAGCCCATGTCGCGCGCCAGCCGAATGTCGTCGATGCTGACGCTGCCGATCCCCTGCAACGCGACCGCGCCGAAATCGACCGCCGTGCCAAAGGCGATGGCGCTCAGCAGGCTCAGCTTGTGGCCGGCGTCGATGCCACCCACGTCAAGGTTCGGATCGGCCTCCAGATAGCCCAGCCCGCGGGCCTCTTCGAACACGGTTTCATAAGAGAGCCCTGCGTTTTCCATCCGGGTCAGGATATAATTGCAACTGCCGTTCATCACGCCCATGACCCGGCGGATGGCATTGCCTGCCAACCCCTCGGTCAGCGCCTTGATGACGGGGATGCCGCCCGCCACCGCCGCCTCGAAGCGCAACGAACGCCCGGCGGACTCGGCCTGCAAGGCCAGTTCCGTGCCGTGATGGGCCAGCAGGGCCTTGTTTGCCGTCACCACATCCTTGCCCTGGGCCAGCGCGGTTTCGACCAGCGCCTTTGCGGGACCGGAATCGCCGCCGATCAGTTCGACCACCACATCGACATCCGCGCGCCGGGCCAGCGCCACCGGGTCATCCTCCCAGGCATAGGCCGAAATATCGGCCGAGCGGGTCTTGGCGCGCGAACTTGCGCTGACGGCCGTGATCACCACCGGCCGCCCGGCGCGCCGGGCCAGCAGGTCCGCGTGGGTCTGGACGATCTTGACCACGCCGATACCAACCGTGCCGAGACCGGCAATACCAAGACGCAGGGGGGCATTCATGAGAGACTCCGGAGGCTTGGCCCCGGGACGGGGCGTCGCGGGCAGGATTAGCGTCTTGGCGTCGAGGGCGCAATGCGCGCTTTGGCGCGCTCAACCCGCCTCGCGCAGCAGGGCCGCCCGCCGCAGCAGATCGCTGTCGGCCGCAGGGGCGGGCGCGGCGGATTGCCTGCGCAACGCCGCAGCGCGGGCGCGCAGCGAGGCCGCGCGGGCGTTCAGGCCGCTTTCGACAGCCGAGGTGCGGGCAGGGCTGGAGGCCTCGGCCCGGCGGGCGGCAAGGTCCTCGGCGCTCAGGAGCGGCGGGGCATCGGGTGCGACCATTCCCCCGCAGCCCGCCAGCGCGAGCAGGGCGGCAAAGGCAAGGGGCAGTACGGGACGGGGCATGCGGGCGCTTTCACCGGGATCGTCGCGCCAGACTAGCGTGCACGCGCAAGGGCCGCAACGGCGGGGTTGCGCGTGGGGCCGGTTGCGTGACAATGGCGCATGGCCCGCACCTCTGGTTCCCGCGCCGAGATCACCGCCCCGCGTCTGCGTGACGCGGCGCTCCGGCTGTTCGCGCGCCATGGCTATGCGGCGGTCTCGATGCGCCAGATCGCCGCCGAGGTGGGGGTGCAGGTGGGCGCGCTCTATCTTTACACCTCCGACAAGCAAAGCCTGCTGTTCGAACTCATGCGCGACCATATGCAGGACCTGCTGGACGCTTGGGCCGCCAGTGACCCGCCGCCTGGCGATGCGGTGGCGCGGCTCGAGCATTTCGCGCGCTTCCACATCCGGTTTCATGCCGCTCGCGCCGAAGCCGTGTTCATCGCCTATATGGAACTGCGCAACCTCACGCCCGAAAATTTCGCCGCGATCGAGGCCTTGCGCCGATCCTACGAGACGGCGCTGGACTCGATCCTGCGCGACGGCCAGGCCGAGGGAAACCTGCATGTCCCCGACACCAAACTGGCGGCGATGGCGCTGATTGCCATGCTGAACGGTGTGAACACCTGGTTTCGCGAGGGCGGTCGCCTCAGCCGAGAACGGGTCGAGGCGCTGCATGTCGACATGGTGTTGCAGGCGGCCGGCGCGCGCGCGGGTGAGGGGGCACGCAGGGGCGCCGCGTCAGGCCTCAGGTCCGGTTGATCGTCAGCGCAGAATTGCACATCGCATTGCCATAGGTGCCGATGAAGATCGCGTATTGCCCGCTCACCGCGCTGGAAATGCGGATGCCCGCGTTCCATCCCGCGCCACTGAAGTCGTCGTTGAACCACCACTGACCGTTCGGGTCGCGGATCAGCAGCGTGGTGTCGCAGGTCTGGCCCGAATTGCCATCGTTCATGCGCACCTGCAGCGTGCGGGTCTGCGACTGGTTGTCATAGTTCAGGATCAGATGCGGTGTCGCGTTGATCCGGCCGACGGCCCCGCTGATCAGCGAACAGCCCGACAGGTTGGTTGGCCCGCCCGCCTGCCGGGTCATGGTGATGCCGGTCGCGAGGTCGTTGGCCGTCATCGTCAGCCAGGGGGCCGGGATGCGGTATTCCGGGCAGCCGGTGTAGCGCATGAAGCGCGTGTGCGGATCGGCGCTGTGGGCGGCCCGCGTGTTGGTGAAGGGCGCCGCCGACCCGGTGCCCGAGGCCGCGATCGACAGGTTGTCGAGGCCGAAGCCCTCGTTGTCCACGGTTTCGTTGGTGCCGGCCGAGAAGCCCAGCGAGAAGGTCTGCGGCGCGTTTTCCAGGGTCAGCACGACGCGCCAGCGCTGGTCGTTCCAGTAGCTGACCGCAAAGTTGGTCCCCGACGGGGGCGTTTGCAGCGTCATCGTCAGCCGGTAGGTCATCCCGTCCAGATACCCCGACGCCGTGCGGTTGTTGCGATAGATCGGCGTCGTGTGGTCGTTGATGAACAGGTCCATCGAGATCGGCTGATTGTTGAAATACAGTGTGAAATTGTCGCCCCAGGCATGGGCCCAGGTCGCGTGGTATCCGTCCCAGCTGTCGGTCACCAGAAGGTCAAAGGCGATGGTCGCATTGGTGCCCGCGTTCAGAAGGTCAACCGCCAGGGTGACCGGGGCGGCATAGGTCTCGGGTCCGAAGGGGCCAAGGAATCCCCCCGTCGGCCCGCCCGAGGTGACGCTGGTGCGCGACCAGCCGGTGGTCACGCCGTCGTCAAAGGAATAGGTGCGGTTCGGGCTGGGCGGGGTCGGGATCACCGGATCGGTCGGATCGGGCAGGGTCTCGTTGCCGCCACCGACCCAGGCGATCTCGTAATCGGATTCGGGATAGATGGTTTCGACGCCGTCGAAATGGATCCAGGGGGCAAAGCGCGGGCGCACCACGACCACCGGGGCAAAGCGCAACTGGCCCACGCCGACACTGGCAAAGGGCGACCACAGGGCAAAGGTCTCGACCAGAAGAAGCGCCTCTCCGGGCAACACCGGCGGAATGCGTCCGGGCAGGTCCTCGACCGGCATCTGCGCCGCCGCCCCGGTGAAGGAAAACGAGCTGTCCTCGCCAAAGAGGGCCGCCAGCGTGTCCAGATCGCCGCTTTGCATCAATTCGAAGGTCGTCGCGGGCAGAGGTTGCAGCCCGCGCGTGCCATAGGACCATTGCAGCCGGTTGCGGTTGTTGGCGCTGTCCCAGATCACCGAACTGACCCGGATCCGGGTCGGATACCGCGAATCGGCGAGGAAATCGAACACGCCGTTCAGCCCCTCGACATAGGCGGCGGTGAACATGTCGGTCTCGCGCGACATGATGTCGGCGACGGTCTGCGCCGCCATCTGGGTCTGATAGCTGGCCTTGTAGCCGTCAAAGAACACCACCGTGGCCGCCAGCGCCCACAAGAGCAGCGGCAGCGAGATCACCAGTTCGACCGCAGCCGAACCCCGGACTTCGCCGACGAATCGGCCCATGCGGCGGGCAAGGGTGTGAAAAGGGGTCATGGCGGGGCTCATGTCGGTTCGTTGGCAAAGGCGGCATGCGAGATGATCCGGTAGCCCCCCGAGGCATCGCGTTCGAGCCCGAGGATCAGGCCGGTCATGTCGATGAAGGGATCGGCTACCGCGCAGACCCGGATCAGCATCAGCTGCTGACTTCCGGGCGAGGGGGTAAAGGCCAGCACCGGTGCGATATTCGCCGCGCGGTCGACGCATTGCACCGGCGCGTTCAGCCCGGCCCAGGTGTTGGTGTCGATCGGGCGAAGCTCGATGGCGATGTTGGATTCGCAATTGGCGATCAGGAACGTGTTGCGGCAGACCTGCGTGCGAAAGGCGGCAAAGCCGTTGGCGGCCACATTCCCCAGCCGCACCTGTCGCACCGCGATGTCCACGGCGCGGTCCAGAAACACCTGGCGCAGCATGACCACGCCGAAATCGACCGCAGAGAACAGCAATGCCAGCACCAGTGGGACGGCGACCACGAATTCCAGCGTCGCCGAACCGATCTCGGATCGGCGAAACCGGTCGAGGAGGCGGGTCGGCGCGCTCATTGCGTCAGCCTCAGCGCCTGGGTCTGGACCGAGGCGCCAATGGCCTGGAAGACCGTGAGGATCTCGGCGACCGAGGCGTTGAAATAGTGGCTGGGCGACGAGGCGCAGTTCTGCATCAATGCGACCCCGCCCGACGGCGCCTGAAAGGCGACCGAGTAGATCAGCACGTTGCGGGCTTTCAGTTCGGTGCAGACGGCAATGGTGTTCAGGTCCTGCTGCGCGTTGGAATAGCGCGATCCGCAGCAGTTCTCGCCATCGGTCAGCAGCAGCATGGCGCGCACCACATTCGGTTCGTTCCAGTCAAAGGGGCGGTTGGCAAAGACCGGGCTGACGCTGCCAGCGGTGATCAGGCTGGCGAGCGCCGGACGGATCGAGGGATCGAAGAACATCGCCCCCCAGCGTGCACCGAGATCGATCGAGGTCGTGTCCGAGGCAACGAGGCTGTTGATATGCCCGACAGCGGTTGCAGCGTCGTGCAGATAGGGCCGCACCGTGCGCCAGTCGGCGGTGTTGCAGCTGCGCCGGGTGGTCGACAGGCTCAGGGTGTTGGTCAGAGTGTTCCAGTTGGTCCAGTCATTGCAGGCACCTGAACCCGAAATGTTCGTGAAATTGTTCAGAAACCCGGCCGGTGGCAGCACCCAGGTGTCATAGGGCACCAGTGTCACGGCAACGCGCCCATCCGAATTGTCGGCCAGCAAGGTATTCGCCAGATCGGCGGCGGCCTGACGCATCGCGGCAATCTTGGTGCCGGCCATCGAACCGGACACATCCAGCACCATCACCAGTTCCAGCCGGGCGCCGCCGCCAACGGCCTCGGTGGCCTGCGCCGGGGTGGCGACGGCGAAATCGTTGATGCCGATCATGCGCATGAACAGCGAGGGCACGGTGGCCGAGGGAACCACGGTGATCGTGCGACCGGTCTCTTCGTCCTCGACGATGGAATAGCGCCCGGCAAGCTGCTCCTGCATGCCTTCGGCGGCGAAATAGGCGTTCAGGATTTGCTCGGGGGTGGCGTTCGACGGGTTGTCACGCAGCATCGTCGCGGCCAGCACGGCGCGGTCGGTCAGCCCCTGCATCCGCAGGCGGACATTCTCGTGGCGCATGAGATCGATTGCCAGACCGGCGACCAGCAGCATGGCGACAAAGACGAACAGGCTGAACACCGCAAAGCTGCCCTCGTCGCGCCGCAGGAAGCGCGCGACAGGCCGACGCGAGGCCGATGGACGCTCCGGAGACACTGGCATGACGCACCCTCACTCAAGGCCGGAAGACACATTCTCCCGCGAACGGGATACCGGGGTGCAATGGCTGAATTAGGGCGGAGCGGGCCGGGAATGTGGCAAAGTCGCGGCAATGCGCCGGGCGGGATCAGCCGAAATCGCGGGCGAGGGCGCAGAATTGCTCCAGCCCGATCTCCTCGGCGCGCGCGGTGGGGGCGATGCCCAGCCGTTCCAGCCGCGCCTCGATTCCGGCGTCAAGGGGTTTGAGCGCCGAGCGCAGCATCTTGCGCCGCTGGTTGAAGGCGGCGGCGACGACCCGTTCCAGCGTTCTCGCCGGGGCCGGAAAGCGGGGCTGCGGCAGGGCCGTCAGATGCACCACGGCCGAGTCGATCTTTGGCGGCGGGGTGAAGGCCGAAGGCGGCAGGGTCAGCACGATGCGCGCCTCGGCCCGCCATTGCGCCAGCAGCGCGAGACGCCCGTAGGCCTTGCTGCCGGGCTTCGCCACGATGCGCTCGGCCACCTCCTTTTGGAACATCAGCGTCAGCGAGGTCCAGAAAGGGGGCCAGTCCGGCGGTGTCAGCCAGCGCACCAGCAGTTCGGTGCCGACATTGTAGGGCAGATTGGCCACCACCTTGATCGGCGCGGACAGATGCGCCAGCGGATCGATCTTCAGCGCGTCGCCCTGCACCACCTCCAGCCGTCCGGGATAGGCGGCGGCGATTTCGGCCAGCGCGGGCAGGCACCGGCGGTCGAGTTCCACCGCCAGCACCTTGCGCGCGCCCTCGGCCAGCAGGCCGCGGGTCAGGCCGCCGGGGCCCGGTCCCACTTCCAGCACGTCATGCCCCGCCAGATCCCCCGCCGCGCGCGCGATGCGGGCGGTCAGGTTCAGGTCCAGAAGGAAATTCTGCCCCAGCGCCTTTTTCGCCTGAAGGTCATGCGCCGCGATCACCTCGCGCAAGGGGGGAAGGGAGTCGATCTGCGCCATGCGCCTCTTTTCGTCGCAAAGCGCGCCCGTGGCAAGGGTGGCGCCGTCAGCCCCGGCGAGCGAGGGCCATGTCCCGGGCCATGACCATGGCCGCGCGCATCGACGAGGGATCAGCCCGGCCCTTTCCGGCAATGTCATAGGCCGTGCCGTGGTCGGGCGAGCTGCGCACGAAGGGCAGGCCCAGCGTCACATTCACCCCACCGGCAAAGTCGATGGTCTTGATCGGGATCAGTGCCTGATCGTGGTACATGCAGATTGCCGCGTCATAGCGCGCCCGCGCCGCCGGGTGGAACATCGTGTCGGCGGGCAGGGGACCAAGGATGCGCATGTTCCGATCCGCGAAGTCGCGCAGCACGGGGGCGATGACCTCCAGATCCTCGCGTCCCATGGTGCCGCCTTCGCCGGCATGGGGGTTCAGCCCGGCCACGGCGATGCGCGGATCGGAAATGCCGAAATCGCGGATCAGCGCCGCATGGGTGATCTCGATCGTCCGGCGCAGAAGGTCGGGCGTCAGGGACCTGGGCACTTCGGCCAGCGGGATGTGGATGGTCGCGGGCACGACGCGCAGGTCGGGGCAGGCCAGCATCATCACAACCTCGCATCCGCCCGCCAGATGGGCCAGAAACTCGGTATGGCCGGGAAAGGCGAATCCGGCGCCGTCCTTCAGCGCCTTCTTGGTGATCGGCGCGGTGACAAGGGCGCTGCACGCCCCGGATTGCACCAGATCGACCGCGCGCTCGATGGCGGCGATGGTGCCTGCGGCGTTGGCCGGGTCGGGGTGGCCGGGGATCGCCTGCGCGGCAAAGGGCAGCGGCAGCACGGCCAGAACCCCCTTGGGGACGGGCTGGCCCGGGGCTGCGACCGCCTGCCAGCGGGTGTCGGCGGGCAGATGGCGCGGGTCGCCGATCCAGACCAGCGGCGCGGGGGCCCCATCGGCGGCAATGCGCGCGGCCAGCTCGGGGCCGATCCCGGACGGGTCGCCGCAGGTCACCGCAAGCGGAGAAAGCGCCGACGCCATTTCAGCGCCGACGGATCTCGGCCTCGGCGCGCAGGCGTTGCAGATAGACCGAGGCCTGGCCCTCCAGCGCGCGATTGATCAGCGCCATGCGCACCTCCTCGCGAGAGGGCATGTCCTCGGTCGCCACGCGGCGGGCGCACAGCATCAGGACCACCAGCCCACCACCCTCGACCATGTTGGCCGAGATCTGCAGCGGGTTCATCCGCTCCAGTTCGGTGCGCTCGCCCGCTGGCGTATTCGGCAGGCTGCTGACGCGCTCCTCTACGGCGCTGTCGGGCAGGCCCGGAACGCTGCGCAGCACCACGCCGGCGAAATCGGCGCAGGAATCCGCGCTGGCGCGGATCGCCTCGACGCGCGCCAGGTTTTCCTCGCTGCGCCCGCCGGGCAGGACCGCGCGGCGATAGTCGAGTTCGATCGCCTCGGGCGGGACCGAGCGCGTGTCGCGCCTCGCGCGCAACTGGAAGAAGGCATAGGCGCCGGGCATGTCCAGGGGGCCGATGACGGTGCCCACGGCGGCCGTCGCCAGTGCAGGCCCGACCGGGTCGGGAATGCCTGCGACGTTGATCCAGCGATCCACCCGCCCGCCCGATGGTCCCGACGGGGCCAACGACACCTGCCGTGCGGCGTTGGAAAAGTCGGTTTCGCTGCGCATCTGCTGGATCAGCGGAATGATGCGCTGAACGGCTTCGGCATATTCGGGGTCCGACGCAAGGAAGATCTCCGAGATCAGCACCTCGACCGAGGGCTGCACGCCTTCGACCGAGATCGCGTGGTCGATCTGCGACTCGGTGATGGTGATCGTCGACCCGTAGGCCTGCCGCACCACCTCGCGCCACAGAACGCCGGCGCGGATGAATTCGACCAGCGTCTCGCGGTCGATGCCCGCCGCGGCCATGCGGCTGATCATTTCGTCCGCGGTCAGTTCGGCGCGCGCGGCCAGTTCGGCGATGCCGTCGTTGATCTGGTCCGGGGTCAGTCGCCCGCCCAGCCGCCGTCCCTCCTGCAGTTGCAGCCGCTCCTCGATCAGCCGCTCGATCGCCCGCTCGCGCGGGTTCTGCCCGGCGGCGCCGATGAATTCGAGAAACCGCATCTTCTGGGTGATCTCGTAATTGGTGATCGGCGAATCGTTGACATAGACCACGGCGGCAAACGGCGACTGGGCGCGCGCCTCGGGGACGGCCAGGCCAGCGCAGGCCAGCACCAGCGCGGCCAGCAGGGGCAGTCGGGCGATCAGGGAAAAGGCGGGTCGCATGCGCGGCATTCCGTTCTGCTCGTTGCTCGGGTTTCCGGATGGCTAGCCGGTCCCGGGCGGGTTGAAAAGGGGGCCGCTCAGGCCCGGCAGGTGCGTCCGTTCACGACCGGCGCCCGCCCGCCGATCCCCAGGAACGCAACCCGCAGGTTGAACCTGGTCGACGCCGAAGGGTTGGTCGCGGTGACGAAATGGCGGGCCAGCGACAGGTCCACCATCAAGCATTCATTGGAGAAACCGACGCCGGTCCGCGCCGAGGCAAAGAGGTCCTGCGACAGGTCGTAGTCCCAGCCCAGCCGGGTCGTCCAGCCGCTGGCGAACCGGTGGCTCAGGTCGAGGCTCCATTCGTTCAGGTCGGTGGCGCGCGATTCGGCGGCCGCCGCGGCGACATAGAGGAACCGGGTGCCAAGCGTCGTGGCGTTCCACGACAGCGCCAGATTGGATTCGGCGCGCGACAGCCGCCGGTCGTCGTCCATCAGCAGCCTGAGCGACAGCGCATGGCCCTGCCGCGTGCTGAGCCGTCCGGCCAGCAGCCAGTCCGACCGGGTCAGGCCCAGGGGCTGACGGTGCGCCGGGTCGAAATCCAGGGCTGCGGTGCGCCAGATGCGCCCGACCAGCGCCTCGCTCGACCAACCCGCGGCATCGTGGCGTGTCCAGCGCAGCCCGCTGTTCAGCCGGGTGCCGTCGTCCGGGCGATCCTGACCGGAATAGCGGTCGAGCGCAAAGAGGTTGCCCGCATCGAGTTCGGGCATGGTGTGATCGTCGTTGGGCAGGACCGGTCCGGTCCGGCGGCTGCCGACCAGTTGCACGACCGGTTCGATGACATGGCGGGCGCCGTCCTCGGTCACGGCGGCCCAGGGCCAGCGCAGTTCCACCATCCCCTGCAACGCCGAACGGTTGACCGGGTCCGGCCAGAGCCCGTCATCGCCGACCCGCACATGGTCGAGCCTGCCCTGCACCGCGCCCGTCGCCAGCACGCCGCCGGGCAGGACGGCGCTGCGTCGCCAGCCCAGTTGCACCCAGGCCCGGGCGACATCGCGCCCCGCGGTGCCATCGGTCGTCGACAGCCGCTGAAAACCCCTCGCACCCAGTTCGAACCGCGCCTCGCCCCCGGCCAGCGCGTGGCGTTGCACCAGTTCGGCCTCGAGCACGGCATTGGGCAGGGTGCGGTTGTCATCGGTCGCGCGCAGCGAATAGAAGGCCAGCGCCCGCGCACGGATTGCCTGATCGCGACGGATGCGCTCCAGCGTGACATCCGCCGAAAGCCGGGCATCGTCGGAGATGTCGTAGGTTTCCAGATATTGCCGATCCGAGGTCAGGATCAGATCCGAACTCAGCCGCCAGCCGCCGCCCAGATGGAACAGGCTGCGCAGATAGGCATAGCCCCGCAGGCGACCCGGAATCAGCCGATCGCGCGAGACCTGGCCACCCACTTCCAGCCCGCCATTCTGCCGCGCGAGGCGAAAGCGCAGTCCCAGCCCGACCATGCCACCCGTCGACACCTGCGGTGTCAGGGTCAGATCGCGCGTCGGGCCCAGCGGAATGAAATAGGGCAGCCCCACCCGCAGCCCCAGATCGCTGCCCATGTCGATCTCGGGACGCAGGATGCCGCGCTGGCGGTCGGTGTCGGGTGCCGGGATGCTGAGCCTTGGCAGGTAGAAGACCGGAACACCCGCCATCCGCAACTGCGCACGCCGAAACAGCAGCCGATTGTCGGACTGGTCATGCTGCACGCTTTCGGCGCGGATTTCCCACAGCGGCGTCGGGTTCGAGGCGCAGACCGGGCAGGACGAGGCCACCACCGAGTCGAGTTCTGTCACACCGTCCTCGTGGCGGGTGAGGCGCGCGGCCGCGACCTGCAGGTGCTGGTCGATCACCATGCGTGCGCCGGTGATGATCCCGGCGCGCAATTCGCCGTCCAGTTGGGCGGCGTCCGCCAGGATCAGCGTGTCGGGGCCGTCGCTGAGGGTGATCGGACCCTCGATCTGCAAGCGCCCGCTGCGTCGGTCGAACACCAC
>ERZ761602.8114-NODE-8114-length-10739-cov-5.570760_pt1 | contig 10739 bp, 10 predicted proteins | sample MGYA00512165_ERZ761602 | MGnify/ENA primary metagenome ERZ761602 (study PRJEB28899, sample SAMN02445085) | bioreactor sludge metagenome | biome: EBPR sludge; isolation source: Thorneside wastewater treatment plant | place: Australia: Brisbane, Thorneside...
GAGCTCGCCGCGCGCCTCGGCGCCCTCGATCATCGAGAGGGCCGGGCGGTCCTTCACGCTGCCGCCCGGGTTGTCGCCCTCCATCTTGCCGAAGATGCGCACCCCGCGTCGCTGGTGCATGCGCGTGAGCTCGACGAGTCGGGTGTTCCCTACGAGGTCGGTGAGCTTCATGGGGAGGCTACGTTGCCACGATCCGCGCTGGCGGACGAGCCTCTCACATCACGGCGGCCCTGAAAGCGCGAAGGCGCGCCGGCTCTCGCCAGCGCGCCCTCGGTGAAATCGCCTCGGCGGACTGCGCGAGCTTCGAAGCTCGCCAGAGCGCCGCTCGGCGTTGCCCGTCGATCAGAAGCGACCGCCGCGGCGATCACCACCGCCACGGCCACCACGGCCGCCGCCGCCGCCGCCGCCGCCGAAGCCGCCGTCACGGCCACCGCCGCCGCCGCCGCCGAAGCCGCTGCGACCACCACCGCCGCCGCCACCGCCGCTGCGCTGGGGCTTCTCGTCGGCCGGGTTCACTCGGAGCGCGCGCCCCTCGAGGTCGGCTCCGTTCATCTTCTGGATGGCCTGCTCGGCCATCTCGGGGGTGCCCATGGTGACGAAGCCGAAGCCACGCGACCGGCCGCTCTCGCGGTCGATGACGACGTGGGCGTCGGTGACCTCGCCGCACTGCGAGAACGCAGCGTGGAGGAGATCGGACGTGACGTGGAAAGGCAGGTTGCCGACGTACAGGCGCGTGCTCATGACGATGTCTCTCTCGATGCGGCCCGAAACAGAGCGCCTCGACGTTCGAGGGCGCTCGCGCTCTGCCATCCGACGCTGCCGCGCGGATCGGAAGGAGGGGAGCGGGCGACCAAACCTGCACCCCACGGGTAGGTCAACTCTGCGCCCCGTCGATCCGATCGAGAGAGTGCGTCGCTGCCGTCCTTGAGCAGTGCAACAGCTATCGCGTCGCCCTTTCGGGCGCAAGAAGGCCGGAGAGGGCGCCTCGGGGCCCGGGGGCGGAGCTCGACGCGCTGCTCGGGTTGCCTGCTTGGCCACCCCCGGCGCCGGGCAGGCCGGCGGGAGCCTCCCCCGGCTCGAGCCTCGCGGCGGCCTCGGCGGCTCGCACGCGAGCGAGCTCGTTGCCGAGCCTGGCGCCTTCGCCGGCGCGCAGGGCGCGGTGGATGGCGACGAAGCGGTCGAAGGCCCGGAGCAGGTGCTCCTCGACCTCGGGGCCCTCGAGCGCGCCGAGGGCGTGGGCCAGGGCCTCGAGCGTGGCGAGGCCCCCCTCGACGGGCTTTCGGCGCAAGCGATAGCGGCTCGTGCCTGGATCCGGCAGGCTGACGAGCTCGACCTCGGGGCGGCGCAGCTCGTGCTGCGCGATGCGGCGCGCCTGCGACCAGCTGCCATCCGGCACGACGAGCCTGACCGGCCCACCGCGCGCGAGCTCGGGCCCGAGCGCGAGCGCGTTGGGGCTGGGGAAGAGCAGGAGGCGGCGCTCTCCTTCGCGCGGCCGCGCTTCGGGCGGCGCCGTGACACCGACGATCTCGAGCTCCGCGCCCGCCACCAGCTTCGGCACGAGCCGCCCCGTGTTGGTGAGCTTGGTGCTCTCGACGCGGTGCATGCGCACCACGACGCGCGTCGCCACGGCGAAGGGATGGAGCTCGGCGCAGAGGCAGGCGGCGACCGGCAGCGCGCAGCCGGTGCACCGTGGCAGGCGCCCGGCGTCCTGGTGCACGCCGGTGTGCGTCGCGGAAGGAGGCCTCGGCGGCTCGCCGCGGCTCATCGCGCGACGAGCAGCGCGAGCTTCACGAGCTCGCGGCCTCGCGGATCGCGCCCGGGTCCGGTGGCGATCCCAGCCGCGCGGATGTCGGCGGTGAGCAGCGAAGGCGGCACGGTGTAGAGGCGCGGATGCACGAAGGCCGCAGAGACGAGCGCCACGCTCGACCACTTCGTCTGCGGGCCGAGCTCCCGCACCACGCCGTCGGCGATCGAGCGCGTCGCCGCCGTGGCGAGGTCGTCGGGCAGCTTGCCGACGGCCCAGGCGGCGAGCTCGTCGAGGCGCGCGTCGCGCGGCAGCGCGGGCAGGCCCTTCTGTTTGCGCGCTTCGTCGATGCGTCGCTCGAGCTCGCCCCTGGCCTCGTCGGCCGAGAGCGGCTCCACCTTCGTCGCGAAGACCTGCGTGACGAGCAGGTTCGCCGGGTCGGCGACGCCGCCGCGCACGACGCCGATGCCCACGTGGCTGACGTCGCCCGCGAGGATGTTGGCGCGGTGGCCAGGGCTCGCCATGAGGCCGGCGTGCGTGCGCTCCGGGTCGGGGCCCTCGCCGAGGTTCTCGCGGGCGACCAGCGTGAGCTGCCCAGCCCGGTCGAGCCTGTCTTCGAGCGAGCCCGTGTTCGGCGAGTCGTGCGCGAAGAAGCGCGCCTCACGCATGTCGACCGAGTGCGCGCGCGCGACCGCGTCGAGCTCCGCGTCGCGCTCGAGCGTGCCGAGGCCTTGCTTCCGGCGCTCTCCGAGCAAGAGCTCGAGCAGCTGGCGCTCGAGTGCGTCGACCTCGGGGCTGGGCGGAGGGGCGATCACCCCTCCGCTCCGGACCTCGGTGCAGGCGCTCGCGAGCGGCGCGAGCAGGACGAGACGGAGCAGCTCGCGGCGGTGCGTGACAGGCTTCATGGGGTCCTCGGCGTGTGCGCCGGAGAGCGAAGCAGCCGCGCGCCCTGCGCGCAAGCGCTGGGGCGGCCCGGAGGCCGCGCTGCTCAGTCGAAGCAGCGCGCGAGCGCGTCGCGCAAGACGCGCGTGAGGCGCTCGGCCATGGTGCGCACACCCTCGGCGCTGCGCACGCCGTCGTTGCGCATCTCGACGATCGCCGAGGGCAGACCGCGCGCCTCGCCGTGCACCGGCACCGAGTAGTCGCCGCCGTCGGTCACGCGGTAGGGCTCGTTCTCGCCGATCACCAGGTGATCGAAGCGACGCAGCCCCTCGAGCAAGAGCGGCGCGATGCGAGAGCCGTTCCGGTGGAGCACGCCCACGTGCCAGGGGCGCGCAGCGCCGAGCAGGACGGGCGTGAAGGAGTGGATCGTCACGAAGGCGGTGGGCTCGCCGCGCTGCTCGCGGGCGTCGAGGATGCGCTCGAGCGCGCGGTGGTAGGGCCAGTAGCAGGCCTCTGCGCGGGCCCTTCGGGAGGCGTCGTCGAGCTCGTGGTTGCCCGGCACGTCCACGCCGCCAGACTGCTCGGCGATCGAGCTCGGCACGCCGAGGGGACGGTTGCAGTCGATGACGAGGCGCGAGTAGCCGCTCGCGACGAGCGGCGCGTCGAGCGCCTCGGAGAGCAGCTTCGCCACCTCGAGCGCGCCCGGGTCCCAGCCGATGTGGTCGTCGAGCTGCGACGCGTCGAGCCCCAGCGTGCCGAGCGACGCCGGGACCGCCTTCGACGCGTGGTCACAGCCGAGCACGAGGCGCGCGCGCCCCTCCGGGCGGTAGACCGAGTAGGCAGGGGGGTCGAGCGGACCGAGCAGCGGCGAGGCCATGTCGCCGCCGCTCCTAGCACGGCGCGCCGAGGCCTGCGCGTGCGCGCCGCTCAGCCCGTCGCGCGCTCGAGCGGCTCGCGACGCACTCCGGGCAGGAGCGGCACGAAGCGCACCGGGCCGAGGTCCTCGGTGAGGAGCTTGCCGGCGCGTTTGGTGCCGCGCAAGAGCCTCTGCTCGCCGAGCTCGGCGGGCCCGACCGGCGCGACGATGAGGCCCTCGTCGTTGAGCTGGTCGATCCAGGCCTGTTCGATGCGCTCGGTCGCCGCCGTCACGAGCACCCGGTCGAAGGGCGCGTGCTCGGGCCAGCCTCCCGAGCCATCGCCCACGGCCAGCCGCACGTTGGCGTAGCCCACGCGGGAGAGCCGGGCGCGTGCCTGCTCGGCCAGCGCCTCGACGCGCTCGACGCCGAAGACCTCCCTGCCGAGCAGGCTCATGACGGCCGCGTGGTAGCCCGAGCCTGCGCCGATCTCGAGGATGCGGTCCATCGCGTCGATGCGCAGCGCGTCGCACATGAGCCCCACGACCAAGGGCTGCGAGATCGTCTGATCGAAGCCGATGGCGAGCGGCCGGTCGTCGTAGGCGAAGTCGCGCAGGAGCGCCGGCACGAACAGGTGGCGAGGCACCCTCAGCAGGGCGTCGACCACCCTGGCGTCGAGCGAGGGTGCGGCGCGTTGCACCTCTGCCACCATCGACCAACGCCGGCCACGTTCGACTTCGGTGTCCAGACGCGCGAAGTCGGGAGCGGTCGGAGCGAGCTCGTCGGGGTAGCCGGTTCGATGCGAGGTCACCATGCTTGGAGGCGAAAGCAGGATCCAGGCCGAGCCCGCAAGGGCACGAAAACCGTACGATCGACCAGGGATCCGAGCCCTCGGGACCGCAGCAGCTGCGATCGGGGCCGCACGCTCTGCGCGTTCGAGCCGTGGAGCGCGCCCAGCGTGCTCGCGCGACCCGTGCTTCGCGGGTCCGCGCCGCGGCTGTGCTAACGGCCTCAGGCGATGACGGCGGCTTCGGAGAGCGGGCAGCGACGGCACGAGGTGCGGCGCACGGGCGTGGTAGGCGGCAGCGGTGTCTACCAGCTCGACGGCCTCGAGCAGGCGAGGTGGGAGGCGGTGAGCTCGAGCTTCGGCACACCGAGCGACGCCCTGCTCCTCGGCAGGCTCGCCGAGCACGAGGTCGCCTTCTTGCCGAGGCACGGGCGCGGCCACCAGAAGAGCCCTTCGGAGATCGACTACCGCGCGAACGTCGACGCGCTCAAGCGCGCCGGCGTCGCGCAGCTGCTCAGCGTGAGCGCCGTGGGCTCGCTGCGCGAGGAGCTCGCGCCCGGCACCTTCGTGCTCGTCGACCAGTTCGTCGACCGCACCTTCGGCCGGGCTTCGAGCTTCTTCGGCAGCGGCGTCGTCGCGCACGTGTCGATGGGGCACCCGACCTGCCCCAGGCTCGCCGAAGCGACGCTCGAGGCCGCGCGCGCGCTCGGTGTGGCCTGCGTCCGCGGAGGGACCTACCTCGCCATGGAGGGGCCGCAGTTCTCGACGCTCGCCGAGTCGCGCCTCTACCAGAGCTGGGGGTGCTCGGTCATCGGCATGACCAACCTGCCCGAGGCCAAGCTCGCGCGTGAGGCGGAGCTCTGTTACGGCCCGATCGCGATGGTCACCGACTACGACGCCTGGCACCCGGAGCACGAGCACGTGACCGTCGACCAGGTCATCGCCACCCTGCACGGCAACGCCGAGCGCGCGCGAGCGCTGGTGCGCGCCGTGATCGAGCGCATCGGCGGTTTCGAGGGCCCCTGCCCACACGGCTGCGATCGCGCGCTCGAGCTCGCCATCATCACGCCGCCCGAGCGCCGCGACCCTGCGGCCGTCGAGCGCCTCTCCGCCGTCGCCGGGCGGGTCCTCCAGAAGCCATGATCGACCTCCGCTCCCTCGTCCGCTCGATCCCCGACCACCCCAAGCCGGGCATCGTCTTCCGCGACGTCACCACGCTCTTCGCGCACGCCGAGGGCTTCGCGCAGGCGATCGAGGCCCTGCGCGCGCGCCACGCCGCGAGCCGCGTCGACCTCGTCGCGGGCATCGAGGCGCGCGGTTTCGTCGTGGGCGCCGCGCTCGCGCACGCGCTCGGCGCTGGCTTCGTGCCGCTGCGCAAGGCCGGCAAGCTACCTGCCGAGACCATCGGGCACGACTACGAGCTCGAGTACGGCACGGACCGCATCGAGGTCCACGTCGACGCGCTCCGCGCCGGGCAGCGCGTCCTGCTCGTCGACGATCTCATCGCGACCGGCGGCACGGCGCTCGCCGGCCTCGAGCTCGCGAGGCGGCTCGGCACCGAGCTCATCGAGGCCTGCTTCTTGATCGACCTGCCCGAGCTCGGCGGGCGCGCGCGCCTCCGAGCGACGGGGCTCGAGTCCTTCGCCCTGATGTCCTTCGAGGGGCACTGAGGGCCCCGCGGAGTAGGCATGCTCGTCGACGGAGCCCACCACCGCACGATCCGCCTCGGCGACGACGGCGCCTCGGTCGTCGTCATCGACCAGACGAAGCTGCCGGATCGCTTCGAGCTCGCGACCCTGCGAAGCCTCGCCGAGCTCGCCCACGCGATCCGCGCGATGGTCGTGCGAGGTGCCCCGCTCATCGGCGTGACCGCCGCGCACGGCGTCTGGCTCGCGATGCGCGCCGACCCGAGCGACGCCGGGCTCGCCGAAGCATGTCGCCTGCTCGCGGCGACGCGCCCCACCGCGGTGAACCTCGCCTGGGCGCTCGAGCGCGCGCGCCACGCGCTCGCGCCGCTCGCGCCGAGCGCTCGCCCCGAGGCCGCGCTCGCGTTCGCGACCCAGCTCGCCGACGAAGACGCCGCCACCTGCGAGGCCATCGGCCTCCACGGCGCGGAGCTCTTGCGCCAGCGCTGGCTCGAGCTCGGCCGCCCGGCGCGACTCGAGCTGCTTACCCACTGCAACGCGGGCTGGCTCGCGACGGTCGATTGGGGCACCGCGCTCGCGCCGATCTACCGGCTCGCCGACGAGGGCATGGAGCTGCACGTCTACTGCGACGAGACCCGGCCTCGCGACCAGGGCCTCCTGAGCGCCTGGGAGCTCGGCCAGCACGGCATCCCGGCGACGGTGATCGCCGACAACGCGGGCGGGCTCCTCATGATGCGGGGCCGCGTGCACGCGTGCATCGTCGGCGCCGATCGTGTCACGCGCGCAGGCGACGTGTGCAACAAGGTCGGCACCTACCTCAAGGCGCTCGCGGCGCGCGCCCACGAGCTGCCCTTCTACGTCGCGCTGCCCGGCTCGACGGTCGACTTCGAGCTCGCCGACGCGTCGAGCATCCCGATCGAAGAGCGCGATCCGGCTGAGCTCTTGGGCGCGCGGGCCTTCCACGGAGAGAACCCGGCCTTCGATCTCACGCCCCGCGCGCTCGTCACGCGGCTCGTCACCGAGCGAGGCGCCTGCGAGGCGAGCGAGGCCGGGCTCGCGGCGCTCTACCCCGAGCGCGCGCGGCTGGCCCGAGAGGGGAGGCCCGCTTGAGCGGCGACGAGCTCCGGCGCCTCTCGGAGCGGCTGCTCGCTTGCGCGCGACAGCTCGCGCCGCTCGGCCTCTCCTCGGGCACGAGCGGCAACCTGAGCGCGCGCGTCGACGCGCAGAGCTTCCTCATCACGCCGAGCGCCGCCGCCTACGCCGCGCTCGGGCCCGCGGACCTCGTCGTGCTCGCTCTCGACGGCACCACGCTCTCTGGCGCACGCACGCCCTCGAGCGAGTGGCGCATGCACGCCGATCTCTACCGCGCGCGGCCCGAGCTCTCCGGCGTGGTGCACGCGCATCCACCGCACGCCACGGCGCTCGCCTGCGCACGGCGGCCCGTGCCCGCGCTGCACTACGAGATCGCGCGCTTCGGCGGACCCGAGGTGCGCTGCGCCGACTACGCGACCTTCGGCACCGAGGCGCTCTCGCAGGCCGTGCTGGCGGCGATGGAGGGGCGGCGCGGCTGCCTGCTCGCCAACCACGGCCTGCTCACGGCGGCCGACACCGTCGAGGAGGCGCTCTCGCTCGCGGTCGAGCTCGAGAACCTCGCCGCGCTCGTGGTGCGCGTCGCCGCGCTCGGAGGTGGCGTGCTGCTCGACGACGCCGAGATCGAGCGCGTGCGGCAGCGCTTCGAGCGCTACGTGCGCGGAGAGCGGCTCGACGAGGCCTGAGGCGGCTCGCTCGCGGGCTGGGGCGGCGCGATCGGCAAGAGCACCGTGAAGCTCGCCCCTTCGCCTGGGCGGCTCGCGACGCGGATGCTGCCCCCGAGGGAGCGCACGATGCCGTGACAGATCGCCAGGCCGAGCCCGCCGCTCGGCCCCTCGCCCGAGGCGTAGAAGGGCTCGAAGATGCGCGTGAGATGCTCCGGCGCGATGCCCCGACCGGTGTCGCTCACCACCGCGTAGACCCGGTCGCCCTCGCGCCCCGTGCGCAGCACGATGCGCTGGTCGACGGGCTGGCCCTCGGGGATGGCCTCCGCGGCGTTCAACAGCAGGTTCAGGAAGACCTGCGCGAGCCCGCTCTCGCTCGCGAGCGCAGGAGGGATGCTCGCGTACTCACGCACGATCGTCGCGCGATGCTTGAGCTCGTGGGTCGCCATGCCGAGCGCGAGCTCGAGCGGGCGCTCGAGCTCGACGGCCTCGCGCACCTCGTCGTCGTCGTCTCGCGCGAAGACGCGCAGATCGCTCACGATCTTGCGCACCCTCGCGGCCCCCTCGGTGGCCGTCTCCACGTGGCCCGCGATCTCGTCGAGCAGCTCGACGTTCGGCGCGGCCTGCCGGAGCTCTGCGAGCTCCTCGGGGCTCAGCCGCTTCTCGAGCAGCGCGCGCGCCGCCGCGACCTGCGGCCTCAGCTTGCGGGTCGCCGCGCTCACCGCCCCGAGCCGGAGCAGCACGTAGGTGAGCGGGTTGTTGATCTCGTGGGCCACGCCCGCGGCGAGCGCGCCGAGCGAGGCCATGCGATCGGCTTGCGCGTAGCGAGCGCGCCTCCTGCGCTCCTGGGAGACGTCGCGGACCGCGAGTGCGATCTGCGGCTCGCCGGCGAGCCGAAAGTCGATGCGCACGATGCTCGCCGCGAGGGTGGTCCCGTCGCGCAGGAGCAGCCGATCCTCGAGCTCACGCTGGAGCGCGCGGCGCGTGCCGCCCGGGCTGCGAAGGCCCGTGAGGCAGGCCTCTCGATCCTCGGGGTGTACGAGCTCGACGAAGGGCCTCCCCACGAGCTCGCTCGGCGAGACGTAGCCCAGGAGCGCGCTGAAGCGCTCACTGCACCAGCGGACCGCGAGCTCGGCGTCGAGCATCACGAGGCCGTCGCTCGAGCCCTCGGCGAGGCTCCGCCACACGTCGTCGGGCGGCTCGAAGCTCGGGGGCTCGCTCATCGAGGGCCGGATCGTAGCGCGGAAACCGGGGTCGGGCGCCGAAACCAGCCCCAGCGCGGCAAGTGCGCTACGGCTGGACCGCCTCCGCGCCCTCCGCCGTCGACGCGTCGAGGCGCTCGGCGAGGCGCACCAGCAGCGCGCGCAGCTCCGCAGGCGAGCCCACCCGGTGACGCGCTCGCGTCGAAGCGGCGCCCACGTGCACCGTGACCGCGCCGGGCAGCGCCCCGAAGAGCTCCTCGTCGGTGCGGTCGTCGCCAGCGGCGAACACCACCTCGGGCTCGAGGCGCCTGAGCCAGGTCCGCGCGGCGACCCCCTTGCTCACGCCGCGCACGCGCACCTCGACGACCTTCTTGCCCTCGAGCAGCTCGAGGCCGTGTCGCTCCAAGGTGGGCTCGAGCGCCGCGCGAAGCCGCGTGAGCGCAGCCTCTGCCGCCACGGGCTCGGCGCCTCGCACGTGGAGCGCGACCGAGCCCTCCTTCGCTTCGACCAGCGAGCCGGGCAGCGTGGCCTCGACCTCGCGCAGCGTGGCGATGATCGCGTCGAGCACGCTCGGATCGATGTGGCGCTCGCGCGCCCAGGCGCCCGCGCGGCTGCGCGAGTAGAGCCCGTGCTCGGCCGAGAGCCCGATCGGCAGTTGGCCGATCCATCGCTCGAGCGTGCCGCGATCGCGGCCGCTCACCACGACGAGCTCGGTGCCGGAGCTCGCCGCGAGGCGCGCGAGCAGGCGGTGGAGGCCAGGGTCCGGGCGCGCGAGCTCGGGACGCTCGGCGATCGGGACGAGCGTGCCGTCGTAGTCGAGCAGGAGCAGGCGCCTCTTCGCCGAGGCGACGCGCTCCACGGCGCGCGCGAGGTCGACGTCGGCCGCGGGCAGCGCGATCGGGGGGAGTGAAGACGGCTCGAGCGACTCGTCGACGAGCTCGATGCGACTGCGTCGCTCCTCGGCGTGCGCCTCGAGCGAGCGCAAGTAGCCGCTCGCCCACAGGTCGACGCGCGAGCCGGCGAGCGCCTCGCGCAGCCGAGACATGCGAAAGCGACGCTCTCCCTCCTCGAGCTCGAGCGCGCGCTCGATCGCCTCGCTCAGCGCGCCGATGTCGTAGGGGTTCACGATCAGCGCGTCCGAGAGCTCGTCGGCCGCGCCGGCGAACTCGCTGAGCACCAGCACACCGTCGCCGTCGATCCGCGTGGCGACGTACTCCTTGGCCACCAGGTTCATGCCGTCGCGCAGAGGCGTGACCAGCATGACGTCGGCCGCGCGGTAGAGGGCGCTGAGGTCTTCGCTCGACACCGAGCGATAGAGCAGCTGCACCGGGCTGCTCGTCGCCGTGCCGTGCTGCGCGTTGATCCTGCCCACCGCCTCGTTCACCTCACGCCGCAGCCTGGCGTAGGCATCGACCTTCTCGCGCGAGGGCACGGCGATCTGCACCACGTGGATGCGCTCTCTGAGCTCGGGGCGGCGCTCGAGCAGGCGGTCGATCGCGAGCAGGCGCCGGAGCAGGCCCTTCGTGTAGTCGAGCCGATCGACGCCGAGCAGGATCGTCTTGTCGCCGACCTCGGCCCTCAGCGCCGCCGCGGCGGCGGCGACCTTCGGCCGGGCGGCGAGCTGCTCGAATTCGGGGATGTCGATGCCGATGGGGTGCTTCTCGAAGGAGACGCGGCGGCCTTCCCAGTCGGCGTGGGCGGCGCGCTTCGGCAGCCCGAGCACCGCGCTCACCGCGCGGGCGAAGTTGTCGCGGTAGCCCTCGGTGTGGAAGCCCACGAGATCGGCTCCGAGCAGGCCGGTGAGCACCTCCTCGCCCCAGGGCAGGATGGAGAAGACGTCCGGCGAAGGGAAGGGCACGTGGAGGAAGAA
>ERZ761602.8115-NODE-8115-length-10737-cov-5.853211_pt1 | contig 10737 bp, 5 predicted proteins | sample MGYA00512165_ERZ761602 | MGnify/ENA primary metagenome ERZ761602 (study PRJEB28899, sample SAMN02445085) | bioreactor sludge metagenome | biome: EBPR sludge; isolation source: Thorneside wastewater treatment plant | place: Australia: Brisbane, Thorneside...
AGGAACGCCGCCGCGAGACCGAGAACCGGCTCAAGGACACGCGCGAGAACCTGACGCGCGTGGAGGACATCCTGCGCGAGCTGAATGCCAACCTGGACAAGCTGGAGAAGCAGGCCGAGGTGGCGCAGCAATACCGCACGCTGCAGGACCAGGGAACGCTGAAGCTGCACCAGCTGTGGTTCCTCAAGCACCGCGACGCGGCGGCCGAGGAGCAGCGCGTGGCCGCCGCCGAGGCCGAGGCCGAGACGGCGCTGCAGGCGCGCATCGCCGAGCTGCGCCACGTCGAGGCCGAGCTCGAGCAGGTGCGCCAGGCCCATTACGCCGCCAACGACCGCCTGCACGAGCGCCAGGGTGGCCTGGCCGAGGCGCAGCTGGCGGTGAGCCGGCTCGAGGAGCGCATCCGCTATGTCGTCGAGGGTCGCCAGCGCGCGCAGGCGCGGCTGGCCGAGCTGCAGGCGCAGAACGCCGGCTGGCGCGAACGCCAGCAGCTCTCGCGCGACGAGCTGGAGGACATCGCCGGCCGCATTGCCGAGGCTGACGAACAGGCCGAGGTGCTGCATGCGCAGGCCGAGGAGCAGGGCCAGGCGCTGCCGGCGCTGGAGGACGCGCTGCGCGCGGCGCAGAACGAGGCCAATGCGCAGCGCGGCCAGGTCGCGCAGGTGCAGCAGCAGATCCAGGTGCTGGCCGCCGAGGGCCGCAGCGTCGAGGAGCAGTCGCGCGGCCTGAAGGCGCGGCGCGAACGCCTGGCCGGCGAGCGCCAGGGGCTGCAGGCGCCGGACCTGGCACGCATCGCGGCGCTGCGCACGCAGGAGGCCGCCGCGCAGGAGTCGCTGGCGGTGGCCGAGGCGGTGCTCGGCGAGCTCTCCGAGCAGGTGCCGCAGCTCGACGAACAGCGCCGTGCCGCCCAGGAAGGCGTCGGCCGCGAGTCCGCGAAGCTGGCCGACATCGCGGCGCGCCTGACCGCGCTGCGTGCGCTGCAGGAGAAGGTGCGCACCGGCGGCAAGCTCGAGCCCTGGCTGGAGAAGCATGGCCTGGCCGGCCTGCCCGGGCTGTGGACGCAGGTGCACATCGAGCCCGGCTGGGAGACCGCGCTGGAGGCGGCGCTGCGCGAGCGCCTCAACGCGCTGGCCGTCGGCCGCCTGGACAGCGTGCGCGCCTTCGCCGCGGACGCGCCGCCGGCGCGGCTGGCCTTCTATGCGCTGCCGCAGGGCGCGGTGGTCGACCCGCACCGCACGCTGCCGCGGCTGTCGGACCTGCTGCGGCTGGGCGACGCCGGGCTGAAGGCGCTGCTGGTCGACTGGCTCGAAGGCTTCTACACCGCCGACAGCCTGGACGCTGCACTGGCGCAGCGCGCACAGCTCACGCATGGCGAAGTGATCATGACGCGCGAGGGCCATGCCGTCAGCCAGCATGCGGTGGCCTTCTACGCGCCCGATTCCGAGCAGGCCGGCATGCTGGCGCGGGCGCAGGAGATCGAGAACCTGGACCGCCAGCAGCGCGCGCAGGCGCTGATCGCCGACGAGGCGCGCGGCGCGTCGGTGCGGCTGGAGGCCGCCTACACCGAGGCTTCGCTGCGCCTGCTGACGGCGCGCCGCGAGACCCAGCAGGCCCAGACCCAGGCCCATGGCCTGCACGTCGAGCTGCTGCGCCTGCAGCAGCAGGCCGACGCCGCGACCACGCGCCACGAGCAGCTGGCCGGCGAGCTGGCCGAGGTCGACGCGCAGCTGGAGGCGCTTCAGGAGCGCCGTGCCACCGGCGAGGCACGCTTCGAGGAACTGGACAGCGCGCTGGCCGACGCGCAGCAGCGCCATGCCGAGCTGGAGGACGCGGTGATCGCCGCCGAGCGTGCGCTGGCCGACGCGCGCGAGCAGCAGCGCGCGCTGGAACGCCAGGCCCAGGAAGCGCGCTTCCAGGCGCGTGCGCTGGCCGCCCGCCAGGGCGAGCTGCAGCGCAGCATCGAGACCGCCGAGAACCAGGTGCGCGCCAACGAGCAGGCCGGCGAGCAGCTGCAGCTGGAACTGGGCAGCTTCGACGACGCCGCGGCGCAGGCCGGGCTGCAGGAGGCGCTGGCGCTGAAGCTGGACCGCGAGCAGGCGCTGGGCCTGGCGCGCAGCGAATACGACGACCTCAGTGCGCAGCTGCGGCGCGCCGACGAGCAGCGCCTGAGCTTCGAGCGCAGCCTGGACCCGCTGCGCGAGCAGATCACCCGGCTGCAGCTGGAGCTGCAGGCGGCTCGCCTGGGCGGCGCGCAGTATCTGGAGCAGCTGCAGGCGGCCGAGGTGGACCTGGAGGCACTCGCGAGGTCCATCGAGGACGGTGGCGTGAAGCTCTGGGGCCTGCAGACCGAGATCGACCGCATCAACCGCGAGATCGCCGCGCTGGGCGCGGTCAACCTGGCGGCGCTGGACGAGCTCAGCGCCTCGCGTGAGCGCAAGACCTTCCTCGACGCGCAGAATGCCGACCTGCAGGAGGCCATCCGCACGCTGGAGGACGCGATCCACAAGATCGACCTCGAGACGCGCGAGCTGCTGGCGTCCACCTTCAACCAGGTCAACGAACATTTCGGGCGCATGTTCCCCAGCCTCTTCGGCGGCGGCCAGGCGCGGCTGGTGATGACCGGCAGCGAGATCCTGGACGCCGGCGTGCAGGTGATGGCGCAGCCGCCGGGCAAGAAGAACAGCACCATCCACCTGCTGTCCGGCGGCGAGAAGGCGCTGACCGCGATCGCGCTGGTGTTCGCGATCTTCCAGCTCAACCCGGCGCCGTTCTGCCTGCTCGACGAGGTCGACGCGCCGCTGGACGACGCCAATACCGAGCGCTACAAGAAGCTGGTCACCGAGATGAGCGCCGGCACGCAGTTCCTCTTCATCAGCCACAACAAGATCGCGATGGAGATGGCCGAGCAGCTGGTCGGCGTGACGATGCAGGAGCAGGGCGTCAGCCGCATCGTCGCGGTCGACATGGAGTCGGCCGTGAGCCTGGCGGAGGCGGCGTGAGCCGCCGCCGCGCCACCGGGAGCCCGCGGGCGTGAGCCTGACCACGGCGCTGGCCCTGCTCGGCGGCGCCGTGCTGCTGGTGCTGGCGCTGCAGGCCTGGTGGGGCCTGCGCCGCGCGCGCGCACGGCGGGTCGCCGCCGGCGCGGTCGCGGCACCGGCCGCGGCGGCGCCCGAGCGCATCGAGCCGGCGCTGGGCCCCGCGGTCGATGCGCCGCCGCGCCCGGCGCTGCGCCGCGCCGCGCGGCTGGACGCGCTGATCGACGCCATCGTGCCGCTGGCGCTGGAACAGCCGGTCAGCGGCGAGGCCGTGATCGCCCACCTGCCGGCGACCCGCCGAGCGGGCAGCAAGCCGTTCTATATCGAGGGCCTGGACACCGAGACCGGCGACTGGGAGGCACCGGCCCCCGGCCGCCGCTACGGCGAGCTGCAGGCCGGCGTGCAGCTGGCCAGCCGCAGCGGCGCGCTCAACGAGATCGAGTATTCCGAGTTCGTGCAGAAGGTGCAGGCCTTCGCCGACGCGCTGGGTGCCAGCGCCGACGTGCCGGACATGCTGGAGGTCGTGGCGCGCGCGCGCGAACTCGACGCGATGGCGAGCCCGCTGGACGCGCAGCTGACGGTGACGCTGCGCGCCAACGGCGTGGCCTGGTCGCTGGGCTACCTGCAGCAGGCGGCGGCGCGCCTGGGCTTCGTGCCCGGTTCGTTGCTGGGCCGGCTGGTGCTGCCGGGCGCCGAGGACGGCGCGCCGCCGGTGCTGGTGCTGGCGGTGGATGCCCAGGTCGCGCTGGCGGAGCAGGCCGGCGACCTGGGCCAGGCGCATGCCCTGCGCGAATGCACGCTGACGCTGGACGTGCCGCAGACCCCGGCCGCGGCCGAGCCCTTCCCGGCCTGGCACCAGGCGGCGAATGCGCTGTGCGACGAGCTCGACGCCACCGCCTGCGACGACCAGGGCACGCCGGTCACGCTGCAGGCCTTCGCGGCCATCGGCCGCGAGCTCGGGCAGCTCTATCAGCGGCTGGAGGCGCTGGACCTCGCGGCCGGCTCGCCGGCGGCGCGCCGGCTGTTCAGCTGAGGGTGCCGGCGATGGCCGCGGTGCGGCTGCGCGCGGTGCGCGCGAGCGACCTGCCGGCGCTGGCCGCGCTGTACGGGGCCGCGGCGCGCACGCTGGGCCCCGCCGTCTACACCCCGCACCAGGTGCAGGCCTGGGCGGCCTTCGCCGACGATGCCGCGGCCTTCCGCGACTACGTGCTGCAGCCCGACACCTGGGTCGCGGCGGGCAGCCGGCCGGCCGACGGCGCGAACGGCACCGGGGTGCCAGGCGGCGGCGCGCCACCCGCCGAAGCGCCCGTGGGCTTCAGCGGCTGGCAGCCGATCGCCGGCACCGATGACGCCGAGATCCGCTCGCTGTACGTGCACCCCGCGTTCGGCCGGCAGGGCGTCGGCACGCAGCTGCTCGCGGCCAGCATCGCGCGTGCGCGGCGTGCCGGCGCGGCGGCGCTGTGGGCCTGGGTGACGCCGCTGTCGCGGCCGCTGTTCGGGCGCGCCGGCTTCGTGCTCGTGCAGACCGTGCACGAGGATTTCGCCGGCGTGCCGTTCGAGCGCTATCGCATGCGGCAGCCGCCGGCATAGCCGCCGCTACAGCGGCCGCGCCGGCGGGCGCCGCGTCCGCTGGCCCGTGGCGGCCGCCGCGGCGCTACAGTCGGCGGCCATCGGCCGCAGGTCGCGGCCGTCCAGGAGGCACCCGCTTGGCTGTTCCCGCCAGCGCGGCGACGCTGCCGCACCACGACGACCTGCTGCAGCAGTACCTGCAGTCCTTCCTGGGCGCGCTCGAGCCCGCCGCGCTGGCGCTGCTGCGCGCCAAGCTGCAGTGGCAGGAGGTCGCCGGCGGCGAGGTGCTGATGGCGCAGGGCGAGCCCGGCGACGCGATGTACCTGGTGGTCAGCGGCCGCCTGCGCGCCTATGTGCGCCAGGACGACGGCCACGAGCGCGCGGTGCGCGAGATGGGCCGCGGCCAGGTCGTCGGCGAGATGAGCCTGTACACCGACGAGCCGCGCACCGCCACCGTGGTCGCGATCCGCGATTCGGTGCTGGTGCGCCTGGACAAGCGCCACTTCACGGCGCTGCTGGAGGCGAGCACCCAGGTCTCGCTGGCGCTGACGCGGCAGATCATCCGCCGCCTGCAGACCGAGCAGCAGCGCGCGGGCCCGGTGCCGCCGGTGACGATCGCGCTGGTGCCGGTCAGCGACGGCGTCGACGCGCCGGCCTTCGCGCGCCGCTTCGCGGCGGCGCTGGCGCGGCACGGCCGCGTCGCGGTGGTCGATGCGGCGACGCTGGACGGCGGCGCCGACAGCCGCAGCCTCGCGCTGCGGCTGGACGAGATCGAGGCGGCCAACGACTTCGTGCTGCTGGTCGCCGACGACCGCCCCACCGACTGGACCTGGCGCTGCAGCCGCCACAGCGACGAGCTGCTGCTGCTGGCCGACGCACAGGCCGTGCCGCGGCTGCACGCCAACGAGACCGAGTGCCTGATGAAGCGGCCGCCGCGCACCGAGGCCGCCGAGGTCCTGGTGCTGCTGCACCCCGAGCACACGCGCGGCGCGCAGGGCACGGCCCGCTGGCTGGCGCGGCGGCCGCTGGCCGAGCACCTGCACGTGCGGCCCGCGGTCGACGCCGACCTGGCACGGCTGGCCCGCATGGTGGCGCGGCAGGCCGTCGGCCTGGTGCTTGCCGGCGGCGGCGCGCGCGGCTTCGCGCACCTGGGCGTGCTGCGTGCGCTGCAGGAGCGCGGCATCGAGGTCGACGTCGTGGGCGGCACCAGCATCGGCGCCGTGATGGCCTTCGGCGCCGCGTCGGGGCAGCCGCTGGAGCGCTTCGTCGCCGTCGCGCGCCGTGCCTTCGCCGGCAACCCGACCGGCGACTGGAACCTGCTGCCGGTGCTGTCGCTGATCCGCGGCGCGCGGCTGCGCCGCCTGCTGCGCGGCGCGATCGACGAACTGCTCGGCGCCGAGGCCGGCATCGAGGACCTCTGGCTGCCGTACTTCTGCATCGCGACGAACTATTCGCAGGCCAGCGAGCAGGTGCTGCGCCGCGGCCCGCTGCAGACCGCGCTGCTGGCCAGCATCGCGATCCCCGGCGCGCTGCCCCCGGTGGTGATCGACGGCGAGCTGATGTGCGACGGCGGCACCTTCAACAATTTCCCGGTCGACGTGATGCGCGCGCAGCGCGGGGTCGGCCGCGTGATCGGCGTCGACCTGGCCTTCAGCCGCTCGCGCCGGCTCGACAGCGACGAGGTGCCCGGCCCCTGGGCGCTGCTGCGCGACCGCCTGCGCCCGCGCGGGCAGCGGCGCTGGCGCTTCCCGTCGCTGGCCAGCTTCCTGGTCAACGTGACCGTGCTGCACAGCGTGGCGCGCCAGCGCCGCGCACAGCAGCTGGCCGACCTGGTGCTGCGGCCGCCGCTGGACCGTGTCGGGCTGCTGGCTTGGGGCCGCTTCGACGACATCCTGCGCCAGGGCTACGAGCATGCCTGCGCCGTGCTCGACGGCCGCGAGCCGCCGTCGGCCGGTGCGCTGGGCTGGGCGGCGCCGGCCGTGCCCGCGCCGGGCGGGCCGCCGGGTGCGGCCGCGGCGGCCGCGGCGGACTGACGCGCCGCGGCCCGCGCCTCGACCACCCAGCCGCCGGCGTCGCGGCGCTCGACGACGGGCGCCTCGGGCGCGATGCGCAGCAGCCGCAGCCAGCCGTGCGCGACGAGCTCGCGCACGACGGCATGGCGCTCCAGCACGCCGTCGATGGCCGCGCGCGGCGCCTCGATGTAGACCGCCAGCCGGCGCGGCTTGTGGCGCAGCCGCTCGCCGTCGTGCAGCGACTGCAGCGGCAGCCCGATGCGCAGGTCGCCGCCGTTGCCCTCGAAGACGCCGAGCCGCGCGCCGACCACGTTATGCAGCACCTTGTTGCCGCTGCCGTAGCGCCTGTTGTCGACTGTGCTGGCGTGGTACTGCAGGTTGATCCAGTTCGTGACCACCATCGGCGCCGTCATGATCAGCGCCAGCACCTGGAAACCCTCGTCGCGGCGCCAGTCGTAGTCATGCAGGAAGCTGCGGCCGCCGAGGTCCAGCGCGGCCGTGCGCGCGCGCGGCGCGACGACGAAGGCGGCGTTGTCGGCCAGGCCCCACTCGGGCCGCACCTGCGACCAGTCGTTGGCGCGCCGGCGCAGCGCCGCCAGCAGCGCGTCGGCGTCGCCGGCCGGCGCGGGCAGCCCGAGCCCCGGTGCACGCTCGGCGCGCGCGCGCCGGCCGGCCGCGGCCAGGGCCCGGCGCAGCCGGTCCAGCGCGCCGTGCAGCGGCGGCGGCACGGCATCGGTGTCGAACAGCTGCACCTCGTCCAGCGTGGTGTTGTGCAGCCCGGCCAGGAAATGCGTGCCGGGCGGGACGGGCAGGCCGCGCGCGGCCAGCGCGCTGCGCACCGCGTCGCGGTTGAGCAGGTCGGCGAGCACGCGCGCGTTGACCTCGCCGGTCTGCCCGCCGCAGGCGCCGCAGTCCAGCCCGGCGGCATGCGGGTTGTTGGCGCTCTGGCTGCCGTGGCCGGCCAGCAGCACCAGCGGCGCGAAGCCCGACGTCAGGCCCATCGCGCGCAGGATGCCCAGTGCCAGCGCGGCGGCGGCGTCGGCGTCGTCTTCGGCCAGCGCCAGCACCGGGCGCGCGCCGCGGGCGCCTGCGGGCAGGCCGGCGTCCTCCCAGCGCGGCGGCGCACCGGTGCCGGGCAGGCTGTCGGCGAGCAGGCGCGCGCCCCAGGCCAGGCCGCAGGCCTCGACGAAGCTGAAGCCCGAGGCGGCGCTGCGCGCCAGCGCGTCCCAGCGCTGTGCCTGCTGCAGCACCTGCGTGCGCCGCGTGGCCAGCACCTGGGCCAGCGGGCGCCCGGCGCCGTCGCTGCTGGCCGGCTGCTCGGTGGCGGTCAGCGCCGGCGCCAGCAGGCCCGGCAGCTGCGGGCGCTGTAGTGCGCTGCCGGCCGGTCGGTAGGCGATCGGCAGGCCGAAGAAGCCGGCGAAGCCCAGCGTCTGCACGCCGGGGTCCGCGGCCTCCAGCGCGCGGCGCAGGACCTCGCTGCGCACGTCGATGCAGAACACCGCCTGCAGCGCCGGCGCGGGGGCCACGGCCTGGCGCGGCGCCGCCGCCAGCGCGGCCGAGAGCGGGTGGCGGTATGCGACTTCCAGCGCCGCCTGCAGCAGCCAGTCGACCCGTTGCGCGGCCCCCAGCCGCGCGGCGGCGGCGTCGGCCTGCGCCCAGGATGCCGCCCAGGCGGGCTCGTGCAGCGGTCGTGGCGCGTCGGCGCTCAGCAGCGCCTCCCAGGCCAGGCGAATGGCCAGCAGCTGCAGCAGCGCGTCGCCGTCGCCGCCGGCCTCGTCGCGCGCCGGCGCGCCGCACAGCCGCGCCTGCCAGCGTTCGTACGCGCACCAGGCGGCCCAGCCGCCGACGCTGGCCAGCAGCGCGGTCAGGTAGGGCGCCCAGGCGGCCGGCGGCAGGCCCAGCCGGGCCAGCACGGCGGCGACCAGCGCCGTCGACTCGGCCGGCAGCGACCGCAGCTGCGCCACTGCGGCGGCGCGCCCGCGCGCCCAGGGCAGGCCGCGGTCGGCGGCCAGCTGCGCGGCCCAGGCGGCATACAGCCCGCCGCCAGGCGCCGGGCGCCAGCGCGCCTGCCCGGCGTCGAACCAGGCGGCGCAGTGCTGGCTGACCTGGTGCACCACGAGCTCGTCCCAGGGCTGCACGGCCTGCGGTTCGACCGCGTCGCGCCGCATGCTCAGCAGCGGCAACGTGGGCAGCGGCGGCGTTGGCTGCACCAGCGCCGCCCGCAGGGCGTCCAGCGGCATCGGCTCGCCGGCCTAGGCCAGCGCCGCGCGCAGGTGCCCGTCGTTCAGACGGCCGGCCTGCCACTCGGCGCGGAACCATTCGCGCGGCATCGTCAGCCTCGTGCCGGCCAGCAAGCCCAGGCGCGCGGCGGCCTCGGGCATCGGCAGTTCGCGCCAGCCCCAGTACGGGTTGACGGCGATGAAGCGGTCCAGCGGCCAGGTCGGCGCAATGCGGTCGCAGGCGGTGGCGATGGCCTCGGCCAGCTGGCGGGCCTGCAGCGCGGCGGCGTCGAAGGGAGCGTTCATGGCAGGGCTCTCGTGGGTGGACGGGTCGGGAGGGACGGCAGGCGCTGGTGGGTCGGCGACGCCCGGCGGCGTGCAGGACCGGGCAACACGGTGTGGCAACGCGTTGTGACGACGCCGGCAACGGGGATGGCGGCGTGCGCCCGTCAGGCGCCGGGCCGCGCGGCGTGGCGTGGCGCCGCACGCGCGGACGGCGGCGGCCACAGGCGGAACAGGAGGCGCGCGAAGCGTTCGTCGAGGAACAGCCCACCGTAGCACCAGGGATGCAGCGCCCGCGCCAGGCGCCCGGCCGGCGCCGCCTGCAGCACGGCCTGCAGCACGAACAGCGCGCCGAAGCCCAGCGCCACCGCGACCGGCACCCAGGCCGGCAGCGCCGCGACCGCCCCGGGCGCCACCCAGGGCGCGAGCAGAGCGTGCAGGGCAAACCAGGCCAGCGCGACGCCGAAGGCCGCCGTCGCCGGGCGCGCCAGTGCCTTCAGGGTCGTCAGCGTCGCACCCGGCGACGCGGTGCCGCCGACCGGCGGCAGCGGCCGCGTCATCGGCACCAGCGCGAGCACCAGCACGCCGGCCATCACCCAATGCGCCGCGCCGGTGGGCGCGGCGAGCCCGGCGATGGCGGCGCCGGCCGCCGCCAGCGCCAGCAGCGCGCCGGCCAGCAGCGTGCCGGCCCCGGGGGCCGGCAGCGGCGGCGCGAGCTGCTGCCGCTGCGCCTGGCGCACCGTGGCGCCGGCGGACAGGAAGGCATGCGCCTTGTACAGCGAGTGCGCCACCAGGTGCAGCAGCGCCGTCGCCCACAACCCGAGGCCGCATTGCAGCAGCATGAAGCCCATCTGCGCCACGGTCGACCAGGCGAGCGCGACCTTGACGCTGACGCGCGTGCCCATCACGAGCGCGGCGACGAGGGCGGTGAACCCGCCCGCCGCGGCCAGCAGCCCCAGCGCCGCCGGCGTCTCGGCCAGCAGCGGCGCCAGCCGGATCAGCACGAAGCCGCCGAGGTTGACGACGCCGGCGTGCAACAGCGCCGACACCGGCGTCGGCGCCTCCATGACCTGGATCAGCCAGCCGTGCACCGGCAGCTGCGCGCACTTCAGCACCGCCGCCAGTGCCACCAGCAGCACGCCGGCCTGCGCGGCGGCGGGCAGGCCGCCGGCCGCGGCGGCCGCGGCCGCCATCTCGTCCAGCCGCAGCGTGCCGAAGGCGGCGTGCAGCAGCGCGCAGGCGGCGAGCATCGCGAGGTCGGCGACGCGGCCGACGACGAATTTCTTGTGCGCCGCGCGCCGCGCCGGCGCGCGGTCGTCGTAGAAGGTCAGCAGACGGTGCAGCGCCAGGCTGGTCGCCGTCCAGATCGCGGCCAGCAGCAGCAGGTGGTTGCTGGCCACGACCAGCGCCACCGCGGCCAGCGTGGCCAGCAGCGCGCGTGCGTGGCGCACCTGGCCGGGCTCGCCGGCCAGGTAGACGCCGCAGTAGCGCACGATGACCCAGCCGACGAATGCCACCAGCAGCGCCATCACGGCGCCCATGCCGTCGGCACGCAGGCCCCAGCCCTGGGCGGCCCCGCCGACCGGCAGCAGCGCGCCGGCAGCCGCCACCAGCGCGCCCGCC
>ERZ761602.8117-NODE-8117-length-10733-cov-4.340701_pt1 | contig 10733 bp, 8 predicted proteins | sample MGYA00512165_ERZ761602 | MGnify/ENA primary metagenome ERZ761602 (study PRJEB28899, sample SAMN02445085) | bioreactor sludge metagenome | biome: EBPR sludge; isolation source: Thorneside wastewater treatment plant | place: Australia: Brisbane, Thorneside...
ACGGCAGATCGCCGTGCCTCCGAAGCTTTCAACGGACAACTCTGACGGCGTCCGATCGGGATGCGTTGATGGAGGTCAATCCGGTCGATGACGCTGTTCGCGAGCGTTCTTACGCTTGGATCGATCTGCCGCCGGCGCCGATGCATTGTGGCATTCTGAGCCACGCTGCCCGCTTCGGCTTGAGATCGCCGAATGCGGTTGATGGTGCTCAGTGCCGACCAGGCAATCTGCGTCGCACGATGCGCCTAGCGGTCAGGCGACCCGGGCCAAGGCGGCGCGGCCCAGAATCATGTCCGAGGCCTTTTCGGCGATCATGATTGTGGGGGCGTTGGTGTTGCCCGAGACGAGGCGCGGCATAACTGAGGCATCGACGACGCGCAAGGCTTGGATGCCGTGGACGCGAAGCTGGGGATCGACGACGGCGCGCGGGCCGTGGCCCATCTGGCAGGTGCCAACGGGATGGTAGACCGTACCGCCCGCGCTCTGGGCGTAGGCGAGCAACTCGTCGTCGGTTTGGAGCGCCGTGCCCGGCAGCATCTCGGAGTCGATCCAACGCTGCAATGCCGGCTGAGCGGCGATACGGCGGGCCCATTTCAGCGAGGCCACGGCGACTTCGCGGTCGAGCGGGTCGCTGAGATAGTTGGCGAAGATGGTAGGATATATTGTGGGATCTGCCGACTTGATGTGAATCGTGCCGCGGCTTTCCGGGCGGACCTGGCACGGTGCAATGGTGAGGCCCGGCGCGCGGTCGAGCGTCATCTCGCCGTCGCGCGCAAGGCGTTCCATGTCCATCGTCGCGGGCAGGATGTGGTACTGGATATCGGGGCTGGAGAGCTCGGGCCGGGACTTCACGAACGCTGCGATGTGGGCGGCCGACAGCGTGAGCAGGCCCTTGCGGCGGAACGCATACTTGAGCGCTTCGCCGACGAAGCGGGGGCCGCGGCTGAGTTCGTTGACTGAGATCGTGCCCGGCTTCAGGCGCCAGGTGGCGGTTATGATGTAGTGATCCTGGAGATTCTCTCCGACCCCGGGAAGATCGGCCGCGACCGCGATGCCGAGATCGCGCAGGCGCTGCGCTTCGCCAATGCCGGAGAGTTCGAGCAGCTGGGGCGAGTTGATCGCGCCGCCCGCCAGGATGACTTCGCGGGCCGCATGAGCGGTCAACGTCTTGCCCTTCTGGGTGAATTCCACGCCGATGGCTCTATTCCCGTCGAGCAGAACGCGGCTCGCCAGCGCGCGCGTCTCGACGCGCAGGTTAGGGCGCTTCATGACGGGGTGCAGATAGCCGACCGCAGCGGAGTGGCGGCGGCCGTTCTTGACGGTCAGCTGGTAGTAGCCCGCACCCTCTTGGCTCTCGCCGTTGACGTCGAGATTGCGCGGCAGGCCGGCCTGTTCGCAGGCATCGATCACCGCGTCGGAGACCGGATGGTGTTCCGTTGCGTCCGAGACGTTGAGCGGCCCACCGGTGGCGTGCCATTCGTCTGCGCCACGCTCCTGGTGTTCGGCGCGGCGAAAATAGGGATAGACGTCCTCCCAGCTCCAGCCTTCGCAGCCGAGCTGGCGCCAGCCGTCATAGTCGGCGTGCTGGCCGCGGATGTAGAGCAGGCCGTTGATTGAGGACGAGCCGCCAAGCACCTTGCCTCGCGGCCACATATGGACGCGTCCGCCAGTGCCAGGATCGGGCTCGGTTGGGTAGAGCCAGTTGACCTTGGGGTCCTTGAGCGTGCGCGCGTAGCCCACGGGGATGTGGATCATCATATTCGACATGAACTGCGAGGGCTCCTTGAGCGGCCTGTCGTCACCGCCCGCCTCGAGCAGAAGCACCCGGGTCTTGCCATCGGCCGAAAGCCGGTTGGCAAGCACGCAGCCGGCGCTGCCGGCGCCGACAACAATGTAGTCCGCCTCGAACCTGTCGCTCATCGGCTACTCCCTCTGGTCTTTCCGGAAGCGATGGCCTCGCCCTCCGCCATTCTCGACCGCGGCCACTAGACCGGGTTTTTCGCTTTACTCAAGGGCCTGATCAACGCGCGTCGCGACCTCTTCTTCGATCTCTTCGGCATGCTGAAGGCCGAAGGCCGGTCCGGCTCCCTGGACCGCATCGCCGACCAAAGAACGGGCGGTTGCAGGCCGTGTCGCAGGCATAGTTGTCGTTGGCCGCCAGCGCGCTCTGCGCCAGGGCCGTCCGGTTGCCCACGCCGTCATTGTCGTAGTCGACACTGCCGTAGGAAAAGTGGCGGGCGCCGGAAGCGGCGCGGCGCCCGGTCCTTGTCATCAGGCCAAATTGGCTGAGGCTTCCGGCTTGGATTCGAGGTGGAACACACCCCGAGGTGCCGGGAAACCAGCCGGAACCCGCGGCCGCGGCTGCTGCACCGACCCCTTGGAGCACGCCCTGAACGGGAGATTGGCTGGGGCGCTAGGATTCGAACCTAGGAATGCCGGTACCAAAAACCGGTGCCTTACCGCTTGGCGACGCCCCAGCAGGCGGGCTGCTCTAGCCTCCACCGGGCAGACGTGCAAGCGGTCTGCCGGGCCGCTACACTAGGCCTCCCATTTGCAGTGGCCACCCATGAACTCGCGCCTTGGCGTCTACGTCATCAATCTGGATCGCGCCCCCGAGCGGCGGGTCTTCATGGAAGCCCAGACAGCGAAGACCGGGCTCGAAGCGATTTTCGTTTCCGCCATCGACGCCAAGGCGGCGGGTTTCGCGCCCCGCGGCGGCCATACGGTCGTCCGCGACGACGTGCTCATCGAAACCAACTGGGACGGGCGCATCTACGTGCTGGGCGAGGAGGCCTGCTTCCAGAGCCACCTGAAAGCGCTCCGGCTCTTCCTCGACAGCCCGCACGAGGTCGGCCTCGTCTTTGAGGACGACGCCGAACTCGCGCCCGACTTTGCCGCCGCGCTGGAGGCGATACTGGGCTACCGGCGACTCTGGGACGTCGTGAAGCTGGAAGGCACGCGCAACCGCGGCGCGCGCCCGGCCCTGAGGGTCGCCGAGGCGGGGCCGTATCGGCTCGTCGCCTCTCTCAACCCGGCTTCCGGCGCGGCGGCCTATCTCGTCAGCCGCAGGGCGGCGGAGCGGCTGGTGGCGCAGGCTGAAGGGGTCTTCGAGCCCTTCGACAACTACCTCAGCGCCCACTGGCGCCACGGGCTGAAGGTACTCGATTGCGCACCCTTTCCGGCCCGCCAGGGCCTCCCGGTCAGCACCCGCAAGGAGAAGCGCGGTCCCTCGCCGCGCCAGGCAGGCGAGCGATTCACGGCCTGGCGGCGACACCTGGCGGCCGACTTCTTCCGCCGCTACGTGTTGCGCTGGTTCAGCCAGCGGCGGCGCTTCGCCGGTCACACGCACGGCCTCACCCTGGCGCCTTGGTCGCGCGACTGGGCCGCCTGAAGCGCGCAGCCGGTCGCGCCCTCATGGCGGCCGCCATCACAAAGGCGTGTGCACGGCTGCCGCGGCGCAGGATCCGCGCGCGCCTGCCGCCGGCCGATGTCCAGATCCCCGGTTGACTAAGCGGAAGCCGCTGCTATGAGGCGCGCCATAACATGACGCGGCCGGCGGGCGGATAAGAGACTTCCGTTCCGGGGCGAAGGGTGCGAGGGTCCTCTTTTGGACGCTCGTTTGGGTGTCGGGGGCCAATGCTGGGTTACATCGTTCGACGCCTTCTGGGCGCCATACCGACCCTGTTTATCATCGTCGCCGCGACATTCTTCATGATGCGGCTTGCCCCGGGAGGACCGTTCGACGGCGAACGTCGTCTGCCGCCCGAAATCGAGCGCAACATCAAGGCGGCTTACAATCTGGACAAGCCAGTCTACGAGCAGTTCGGGATTTATGTCGGGAATATCCTGACCAAGGGCGATTTCGGACCATCCTTCAAGAACAAGGACTTTTCGGTCAGCGAGCTAATCATGCTGGGGGCACCCGTCAGCCTGAAGCTCGGGCTGATGGCGATGACGCTGGCCGTCTTCATCGGCAGCTTCCTGGGCGTGACCGCTGCCTTGAGGCAGAATACCCCGACCGACTATTCTGTCATGTCGATCGCCATGGTCGGCATCACCATCCCCACCTTCGTCACCGCGCCATTCCTCACGCTGATTCTGGGCGTCTATCTGGGCTGGCTTCCGGTTGCCGGCTACGGCGACGGTGCGGCGCGCAACATGATCTTGCCGGTCGTCGTTCTGGCCCTGCCGCAGATTGCCATCATCTCGCGCCTTGTGCGGGGCTCGATGATCGAGGTGCTGCGCTCGAACTTCATCCGAACCGCCCGCGCCAAAGGCCTGACCGACGCCCAGGTGGTCTGGCGCCACGCGCTGCGGGCCGGCCTGTTGCCTCTCGTCTCCTATCTCGGCCCGGCGATCGCCGGCTTGGTGACCGGCTCGCTGGTCGTGGAACAGATCTTCGGCCTGCCCGGAATCGGCCGCTACTTCGTCCAGGGCGCGCTCAACCGTGACTACACGCTCGTGATGGGCGTGGTCATTCTCTACGCGACGCTCATCATCGTGCTCAACCTGATCGCCGACGTGATGTACCGCGTCCTCGACCCCCGCGTGAGGCTCGGCTGATGGCCCTCCCCCTTTCCCAGGACGCAAAACTGGAAGCGATGACCGCCGCCCAGGAGGTCAAGGGACGCAGCCTGTGGCAGGATGCCCGCCGCCGGCTGTTCCGCAACAAGGCGGCCGTCGTCTCGATGATCATCCTCTCGATCATCGTCGCACTCGCCATCCTGGCTCCGTCGCTGTCGCGGCACGCCTACGACGCGCAGGACTACAATCAGGTCGGCTGCCCTCCGTCGTGGGCGATCGACATGACGAAGCTCGACGATCTCGACTATGCCGACGCGAACCCCGAAGCGGCGATCTGCGGCCAGGGTATCGTCATGTCGTTCGAGACGGCGCTCGCAGACTGGGAACTCGCCTGCGGCGAAGGCGCATCGCCTGGTGACGGTGTGGTCTGCGGAGCGAAGCCCACCATCGACGACTTCAAGCACTTCCTCGGCACCGATGCCGTTGGCCGCGATCTCTGGGTGCGCATCCTGTATGGCGCGCGCGTGTCGCTGTCGGTCGGCGTCGTCGCTACCGTGGTGGCACTGTTCATCGGCGTCCTCTACGGCGCGACGGCGGGATACATCGGCGGCCGCGTCGATAGCGTCATGATGCGATTTGTAGACATCATGTACGCTCTCCCCTTCATCTTCTTCGTCATCATCCTGATGACGGTGACGGCCGACATTCCCTTCTTCAAGGATCCGTTCAACCGATTCATCCTCATCTTCGCCGCCATCGGCGCGGTCGAGTGGCTGACCATGGCGCGGATCGTGCGCGGCCAGACCCTGTCGATCCGGCGCAAGGAGTTCGTCGAGGCCGCGGTCGCAGCAGGCGTCAGCAACCGCGCGATCATCGTGCGTCACGTCATTCCGAACGTGATCGGTCCGGTTATCGTGTTCGTGACGCTGACGATCCCCTCCATCATCCTGGCCGAGAGCTTTCTCTCCTTCCTCGGGCTCGGCGTGCAGGAGCCGATGACCTCATGGGGCGTGCTGATCTCGGAGGGCGCGAACGAGATGGAGACGAAACCCTGGATGCTCATCTTCCCGGCGCTGATGATGGCCGTGACGCTGTTCTGCTTCAACTTCATCGGCGACGGGCTGCGCGACGCGCTCGACCCCAAGGATCGCTGAGCCATGCCGGAACCGATCCTCCAGATCCAGGACCTCAACGTCCGCTTCAAGACGCCGGACGGAATCGTCCACGCGGTGAAGGGCGCGACCTTCGACATCGCCAAGGGCGAGGTCGTGGGTGTCGTCGGCGAATCGGGTTCGGGCAAGAGCCAGATGTTCATGGCCGCCGTCGGCCTCCTATCGGGTAACGGCGAAGCGACCGGCTCGGTCAAGTTCAAGGGTCAGGAACTGATCGGCGCGCCGCAGAAGCTGCTGCGGACGATCCGCGGCTCGAAGGCCAGCGTCATCTTTCAGGACCCGCTGACCTCGCTGACCCCACACATGAAGGTCGGTCAGCAGATTGTCGAAATCCTGACCACCCACAAGAATATCGGCCAGGCCGACGCGGAGCGCCGGGCGCTCGACATGCTGGAGCTGGTGCGCATCCCTGAAGCCAAACGCCGGATGCAGCAGTACCCGCACGAACTTTCGGGCGGTATGCGCCAGCGCGTGATGATCGCCATGGCGACGGCCTGCGATCCCGATCTGCTGATCGCCGACGAACCAACAACCGCGCTCGATGTCACCGTGCAGGCCCAAGTGCTGGAGATCATGCGCGACCTGACGCGCGAACTCGGCACTGCCATCGCCCTCATCAGCCACGACATGGGGGTCATCGCCTCGATGTGCGACCGGGTGCAGGTAATGCGCTACGGCGAATTCGTCGAGGCCGGACCGGTCGACGACATCTTCTACGCCCCCCGACACGACTACACGCGGATGCTTCTCGACGCCGTGCCGCGGCTCGACCAGCCAGACAAGCCGGGCCATCCTGTGCTGCCGCCGATCGAGAATTGGTGGGAGCGCGAGACGCTGATCGATGTCCAGGACGTTAAAGTCCACTTCCCGATCCGCATGAGCGGCGGGCTGTTCGGAAAGACCAAGCCGCTGAAGGCCGTCAACGGCGTCAGCTTCGAACTCAAGAAGGGCGAGACGCTAGGCATTGTGGGCGAGTCCGGCTGCGGCAAGTCGACGCTTGCCCGCGCCGTGCTGCAGCTTGTCGAGCCGCGCCAAGGCGCGGTCGTTTGGCTGGGCAAGAAGGATCTGATGAAGACCCGCGGCAATGAGCTGCGCAAGATGCGCCGCGAGTTCCAAATCGTCTTCCAAGACCCGCTCGCCTCGCTCGATCCGCGCATGCCGATCGGCAAGTCCATCGCCGAGCCGCTCATCACCCAGGAGCCGCACCTCGCGGCATCCGAGGTTCGCGACCGGGTGAAGGACATGATGAAGCGGGTCGGCCTCGACCCTGCATGGATCAACCGCTACCCGCACGAATTCTCCGGTGGTCAGAACCAGCGCGTCGGCATCGCCCGCGCGATGATCGTCCGGCCGCAGCTCGTCATCTGCGACGAGGCAGTGTCGGCGCTCGACGTCTCGATCCAGCGCCAGATCGTCGATCTGCTGATGAAGCTGCAGGCCGAGTTCGGCATGAGCATGATGTTCATCAGCCACGACCTCTCGGTCGTGCGCCAGATCTCGCATCGCATCATGGTGCTCTATCTCGGCAGGATCGTCGAACTCGCGGACCGCGAGGAGATTTACGAAAACCCGCTCCACCCCTACACGCGGGGCCTCATCTCCGCGGTGCCGCTGCCCGACCCGCAGCTTGAGCGTTCGCTGACCCGCATCAAACTGCACGGCGACCTGCCCTCGCCGCTCGATTCGCGCGCGGCGCTGACATTCCTGAAGTCGAAGGTGATCGACGATCCGGATGCGGAGCAATACGTGCCGCAACTGGTGGAAGCGATGCCTGGCCACTTCGTGGCCGAGCACGATCCGGTCTGAAGCGCTATCTCACGCGCTCGACGGCGACGGAGCGGTTCTGGCCGTCGCGGCTGAGGAAGTAGCTGCCGAGCGCGCCTTGCCGGATCCGCACCTTCAGACCTTCTACTTTGTGGGGGAGGCGGAGGTCGGTCATTTCCTTTTGGCGCCAGACCTGGCCGTTTTCAAGGACATAGACGTCATAGCCGGAGCCGTTGCGGGCCACTTCAGCGAGCGGCACGGTGATTTCGGTGACGATTCCGGCGTTTTCCACCGTTTCCACGGAGGGCGGGATGTCGCGCTTGCCGAAATCCTCGGGCCGGGTCGCCTCGCCGCTGCCGCCGCCGGGGCCGAAAAGGTCGAGCCCGAACAGCGTCACGCGGTCCTCGTCGGTCGCCACATCGAGCGTCGCGCGGACCTTGGGGGCCATGGCGTCGTAGCAGGCAAGGCGCTGGCCGGGTTCGGCGATTCCCCCGCAGGCATTGAGATCCTCCAGCGTGGCGCGCACCTCGCTGGCGGCGGCGAGGCCGCCGAGCAACGCGGCGGCGGCAAGGGCGGAAAGGCTTGTTCTCAGCATCGGCGCATTCCCCGGTTCGGGCGTCTGGGGTCCGACATAGCCCCCGCCCGGCGCGTGGACAAGGCGGCGTTCATTGCCTATTCACGAGCCAAGGCAGCCTATCGGCCGGGACTGCGCCCGAATTGTGGCGCGTCCGCGTCGGCCCACCGGCAGGAGGATCTTCCATGTTCAAATTCAAGCCGTTGACGGCCGCGCTCGCTGCGTGCCTCGCGCTGGCCGCCCCCGTGGCCGAGGCCGCGGACCCCGTGGTGCTCTATCGCGGCAACGGCGCCGAGCCCGACACGCTCGACCCCCAGAAGGCGACCGGCCAATGGGAAAACAACATCCTCGGCGACACGTTCATGGGGCTGATGACCGAGGACCCCAAGGGCGAACCGGTCTATGGCATGGCCGAGAGCTACACGGTCTCCGAAGACGGCCTGGTGTGGACCTTCAAGCTGCGGGCCGAGGCGCAGTGGTCGGACGGCACGCCGGTGACGGCGGGCGATTTCGTCTTCGCCTTCCAGCGCATCAACAGCGCCGCCACCTCGTCGCAATACGCCTCGCTCACCCACGTCATCAAGAACGCCGCCGCCGTGCTCGCCGGCACCGTCCCGCCCGAGCAGATCGGCGCACGGGCGATCGACGACAAGACGCTGGAGCTGACGCTCGAACACCCCGCGCCCTACCTGCCGCAGCTGCTGATGCACTACGCGCTCTACCCGGTGCCCAAGCACGCGGTCGAGAAGTATGGCGCCGACTGGGTGAAGGCCGGCAACGCAGTCTCGAACGGCGCCTACACGCTCGCCGAGTGGCGGCCGAACGAGTTTGTCCGCGTGGTGAAGAACCCCAAGTTCTTCGACGCCGTGAAGATCGACGAGATCGTCTATTATTCGCAGGAAGACCAGATCGCCAACGTCAAGCGCTTCCGGGCCGGCGAGACCGACATCACGCAGGGCATCCCCGGCCAGCTCATCGACGAACTGCGCCGCACCATGCCCGACAAGGTGCGCATCGCGCCCTATATCGCCAACTGGTACATCACCTTCAACCTGACCCAGGACCCCTGGAAGGACCAGCGCATCCGCACCGCCCTCGGCCTCGCCATCAACCGCGAGGACATCACCGAGAAGCTGCTGAAGGCGGGCGAGACGCCCGCCTATACCTTCGTCCAGCCGAACATCCCGAACTACCCCCACCAGGCGAAGCTGTTCTATGCCGACATGCCGATGGACCAGCGCCTGGCGCTCGCCCGCAAGCTGCTCGCCGAGGCCGGCTACGGCCCCGACAACCCGCTGGCCTTCGAGTTCCTGCACATGCAGTCGACCGACTCCAAGCGCATCGGCATCGCGCTGCAGGGCTTCTGGGCGCAGATCGGCGTCAAGATGACGCCGGCAGGCTCGGAGACGAAGACGGTCTACGCCAATCTGCGCAACCAGAACTTCCAGGTCGCGCTCGCCGGCTGGATCGCCGACTACCCCGACGCCTCAAACTATCTCTATCTCGCCGAGACCAGCTCGGAGGAGATGAACTATTCCAAGTACTCCAACGCCGAATTCGACCAGCTCAACAACGACGCCGACAGCGAGGCCGACCCGGTCAAGCGCGGCGAGCTGCTGAACCGCGCCGAGCAGATCATGCTCGACGACGCCCCGATGGTGCCGATCTACAACGCCGTCTCGCGCAATCTCGTCGCGCCCTACGTCAAGGGCTGGGAGGACGCGCTGACCAACAACCACCGCTCCCGCTGGATGTCGATCGACGTCGAGGCGCGGGCGGCGGCCAAGGGGGGGGCGGCCAAGGGCGCCGAAACCGCCTCGGCCGGCGACGCCAAGGACGAGGCCCGCGGCTCCGGCCTGCTCCTGCCGATCGGCGGCGGCGCCGCCCTGATCGGCCTGCTGGTCGTCCTCATCGCCCGCCGCCGCCGGTCGGCCGCCGGCTGAACGGGCCCTGACATTCGCGCGAGCCCCGGTGAATCCGCCGGGTCTTGTGCTATTGCTGCCGCAACATTCTTCACAGAAGGACGCCCGCCCATGGCCCTGCGCGCCATCGCCGCCCTCCTCGCCGCCCTCTTCCTGGCGGCGGCTCCCGTTTCCGCCGAAGTGGTCCTCAACCGGGGCAATGCCGGCGGCGACCCGTTCTCGCTCGATCCCCACCAGACCCAGGGCACCTGGGAGAACTTCATCGTCGGCGACATGCTGGAAGGCCTGACGACCGAAGCCGAGGACGGCTCGATCATCCCCGGCGCGGCCGAAAGCTGGACGATTTCGCCGGACGGCCTCACCTGGACCTTCAAGATGCGCCAGGGCGCGGTCTGGTCCGACGGCACCCCCGTCACGGCCGACGACTTCGTCTTTTCGTGGCGCCGCCTGATGGACCCCGCGACGGCCGCGCAATACGCCTCGATCCTCTATGTGGTGAAGAACGCCGAGGCGGTGAACGCCGGCAAGATGCCGCTCGACCAGCTCGGCGTCGCCGCGCCCGATCCGCAGACGCTGGTCGTCACGCTCTCTCACCCCGCGCCCTATCTCGACGGCCTCGTCGCCCATCAGGCGACGTTCCCGGTCCCGCGCTGGCAGATCGAGAAGGTCGGCGCCGACTGGATCAAGCCGGGCAACTACGTCTCGAACGGCCCCTTCACGCTGGTCGACTGGCGCGTGCAGGAATAGGTCCGCCTGGCCAAGAACCCGACCTACTAC
>ERZ761602.8118-NODE-8118-length-10732-cov-3.533390_pt1 | contig 10732 bp, 9 predicted proteins | sample MGYA00512165_ERZ761602 | MGnify/ENA primary metagenome ERZ761602 (study PRJEB28899, sample SAMN02445085) | bioreactor sludge metagenome | biome: EBPR sludge; isolation source: Thorneside wastewater treatment plant | place: Australia: Brisbane, Thorneside...
TTCACCTACTTCCAGCAGGTCGGCGGCATCGACTGCCGCCCCATCACCGGCGAGATCACCTACGGCCTGGAACGTCTGGCCATGTACCTGCAGGGCGTCGAGTCGGTCTACGACCTGGTCTACGTCGAGGCCCAGAACGGCCGCCCGGCCATCAAGTACGGCGATGTGTTCCACCAGAACGAGGTCGAGCAGTCGACCTACAACTTCGAGCACAGCGACGTCGACTTCCTGCTGCAGGCCTTTGCCGCGCATGAAAAGCAGAGCAAGCACCTGATGGAGCAGCACCTGGCGCTGCCGGCCTATGAGCAGCTGCTGAAGTGCGGCCACAGCTTCAACCTGCTGGACGCGCGCGGCGCCATCAGCGTGACGGAGCGCGCCGCCTACATCGGCCGCATCCGCAACCTGGCACGTGCGGTGGCGCAGGCCTATGTAGACAGCCGTGCCCGCCTCGGGTTCCCGATGGCGCCCAAAGCCTGGGCCGACGAAGTGGTCACCCAGATCGAAGCCAAGCGGCAAAAAGAACAGAAGGCGGCTTAACGCAGGGCGCTGACCATGCTGACCAAGCTCATCATCCGCAACTTCAAGCGCTTTGACGCAGTCGAAATTGACTTGTCAGAAGCGGTGGTGTTCATTGGCCCAAACAACTCCGGCAAGACAACTGCTTTGCAGGCGCTAGCGCTTTGGGATGCAGGGTGTCGTCAATGGCTCGCAAAGCGAAGCGGAGGAAAGTCCGACGCTTCGAAGGGCGTCACGATTGGGCGCAAGGATTTGGTGGCCCTCCCGCTTCCCGCAACTGGGGCACTTTGGCGCGATCTGAAGGTTCGCGAAGGGGCGCGTGAAGACGGCAAGACCAAGACCCGCAATCGACTGATCGAAGTAATTCTTGAAGGCGAGTCATCCGGGACTTCGTGGCGCTGGGGTTTCGAGTTCGAATACGTTAACGCTGAGTACTTCTACTGCAGGCCGGCGAGAAGCGAGGCCGCGAGTCAAACCCTTGGAATGGAGGAACTAGCTCGCCCAGCGTTTCTGCCGCCGCTTGGAGGGTTGGCTTTAGAGGAGCCTTTGCTTTTGCCCGGCCGAGTTGAAGTGCTACTAGGTAGTGGTCGAAGCGGCGAAGTCCTGCGCAATCTTTGCTACGCAGTCTGGGAACTCCAAGACGGTGGCTGGGACGCTGTAGCAGCGCAAATGCACTCGCTTTTTGGAATCAGTCTTCAGGCGCCAAGATTGGTGGAGTCACAGGGCTTAATCGAGCTCTCCTATTTTGATAAGGGGGCTACAACCCCCTCACTGCCGATTACATCGGCGGGTCTTGGGATGTTGCAGACATTGCAGCTGCTGGTTTTCCTGCATTGGAAGCCTGGGGCGGTGTTGTTGCTAGATGAACCGGATGCTCACCTTGAAATCCTACGGCAGCGTCAGGCTTATCAAGTGTTAACTGAATTGGCGCGGACCAAAGGCAGTCAAGTCATCTGCGCTAGTCACTCAGAGGTCGTCCTGAATGAGGCGATTCAGCGCGACTCGGTAATTGCATTCGTTGGAAAGCCGCATTCGGTGCGTGCCAGCGCACAAGTATTGAAGGCTTTGCGTGACTACGGATTTGAGCACTACACGCAGGCTGAGCAAAAGGGCTGGGTGCTGTATCTTGAAGGTAGTACTGATTTGGCCATCCTTCAGGCATGGGCGCGCAAATTGGATCATCGTGCTTCCAAGGCACTTGAGCGCCCGTTTGTTCACTACCTCAACAACAATGTGCCATCCCACGCACGGACTCACTTCAATGCCGTGCGAGAGGCCAACCGCACGCTATTGGGCCTGAGCTTGTTCGACCAACTTGAGCTTGCGCTCCAAGGTCAGCAAGTCGGTTTGACGGAGATTGTTTGGACCCGCCGGGAAATTGAAAATTACTTTGCTAACCCGGAAGTGCTTTTGGCCTATGCGGCAGGGCGACCAGCCGAGGACTTGATTGAGGTCTCTGAGTCAGACGCTCGCCGCCAAGCTATGCAGGACTCCATTGACGAGGTGGCTGAGGCACTGCGCACTTTGGGTGAGGAGCTTTGGTCACCGCAGCGCAAAGCCAGCGAACAAGTGCTGCCGCAGATATTGCAGCGTTTTGCAAATAAGGTGCCAAACCAAAGGCGTCTGTCAAAAGGTAATTTTCATTTGTTGATTGAGTTTCAGGAAGCTACTGACGTCGATCCCGAAGTGCGGGAGGTGTTAGATGCGATTGCCAATGTCGCGGAACAGGCCCAGTCCCAAATCCCATCATGAACACAAAGAGCCTACTGATTGAACTGTTTGTCGAAGAGCTGCCGCCCAAGGCACTCAAAAAGCTGGACGAGTCGTTCGCCCAGCTGATCGAAGCCGCGCTGCGCGCCCAAGGCCTGGTAGGCGAGGGCGCCGTCGCTACTTCGTTCGCTTCGCCGCGCCGACTGGGTCTGCACCTAACCCAGGTGCTGGAGCAGGCGCCCGAGAAGGCTCAGCGCATCAAGCTGATGCCCGTGGCCGTGGGCTTGGGTGCCGATGGTCAGCCCAGCCCGGCGCTGCTGAAAAAGCTGGCCGGCTCGGGCCTGGCCGCCGACACCCCGCTGGAGCGTGCCCTGGACGGCAAGGCCGAGGCGCTGTTCGCCAACACCGTGCAGCCCGGCGCCAGCCTGGCCCAGGGCCTGCAGCAGGCGCTGGACGAGATGCTCAAGGCCCTGCCCATCCCCAAGGTGATGAGCTACCAGCTGGCCGATGGCTGGTCGAACGTGCACTTCGTGCGCCCGGCCCACAGCCTGATCGCCCTGCATGGCGACACGGTGGTGCCGGTCAGCCTGCTGGGCCTGCAGTCCGGCCGCCACACTCAGGGCCACCGCTTCGAGGCTGCCGAGGCACGCCTGGAGATCGAGCACGCCGACCAGTACGCGCAAGGCCTGAAGACGCGCGGCGCGGTGATCGCCAGCTTTGCCGAGCGCCGCGCCGAATTGCAGCGCCAGCTGCAGGCAGCCGGCGCCAAATTGGGCCTCAAGCCCATCGACGACGAGGCCCTGCTGGACGAGGTGACCGCGCTGGTCGAGCGCCCCAACGTGCTGCATTGCCAGTTCGAGAAGGAATTCCTGGAAGTGCCGCAGGAATGCCTGATCCTGACGATGAAGGCCAACCAGAAGTACTTCCCGCTGCTGGACGCCTCGGCCAAGCTGACCCAGCATTTCCTGGTGGTCAGCAACATCGCCCCGGCCGATGCCAGCGCGGTCGTCCAGGGCAATGAGCGCGTGGTGCGCCCGCGCCTGGCCGACGCCAAGTTCTTCTACGACCAGGATCGCAAAAAGAAGCTGGCCGATCGCGTGCCCGGCCTGGCCAAGGTGGTCTACCACGGCAAGCTGGGCAGCCAGGGCGAGCGTGCCGAGCGCGTGCGCGCCATTGCGCATGCCATCGTCAACCAGCTGCGCAGCGCCACCGTGCCCTACACGGTGGACGCCAAGGACCAGTTCGACGTGCTGGACAGCAAGGTGCAGCAGGCCGCCCTGCTGGCCAAGGCCGATCTGCTGACCGACATGGTGGGCGAGTTCCCCGAGCTGCAAGGGATCATGGGCGGCTACTACGCTCGCCATGAGGGCCTGCGCGACGGCGTCGCCATCGCCATCGAGGACCACTACAAGCCGCGCTTTGCCGGCGACGCGCTGCCGCGCAACCACACCGGCACCGTGCTGGCCCTGGCCGACAAGCTGGAGACCCTGGTCGGACTGTTCGGCATCGGCCAGCTGCCCAGCGGCGACAAGGACCCCTTCGCGCTGCGCCGCCATGCGCTCGGCGTGATCCGCATCCTGATGGAGAAGAACCTGCCGCTCAGCCTGCCCGAGCTGGTGCAGGCCGGCGTGGCGGCCTTCCCCGAGGGCATGCTGACGCACGCCACGGTGCAGGAAGACCTGCTGCACTTCGCCTACGAACGCCTGACCGGGAGCTTGCGCGAGCAGGGCTACTCGGCCCAGGAAGTGGACGCGGTGATCGCCCTGCGCCCGGCGCAATGGGGCGACATTCCCAAGCGCCTGGCGGCGGTGCGCGCCTTCGCGGCCCTGCCCGAGGCTCCGGCCCTGGCCGCCGCTAACAAGCGCGTCGGCAACATCTTGAAGAAGAGCGAAGAGGCGCCGGTGGCCCTGAACGCCGCCTTGCTGCAGGAAGCCGCCGAGCAGCAGCTTGCAGCTGCGCTGCAGGCCGCCACGGCGCAGGCCGATCCACTGTTCGAGCAGGGCGACTACACCGGCTCGCTGCGCGCCCTGGCGGCGCTCAAGGGCCCGGTCGATGCCTTCTTCGACGGCGTGATGGTGAATGCGGAAGATGCCGCCGTACGCGCGAATCGCCTGGCCTTGCTACGGGGTTTGCAGCAGGCCATGAACCGTGTGGCGGAGCTGGCGCGTCTGGCACAGTAAACCGATGCATTCCCACCACCACGCCCATCACCCGATGAAGCTGGTGATCCTCGGCCGCGACGGCACGCTGAACCAGTACCGCGACGACCACGTCAAGTCGCCCGAGGAGCTGCGCCCGCTGCCGGGCGCGCTGGAGTCGGTGGCGCGCTTGAATCACCACGGCTGGCACACCGTGCTGGCCACCAACCAGCCCGGCATTGGGCGTGGCCTGCTGGACATGGGGGCACTCAACGCCGTGCACCTGCGACTGAACGAGCTGCTGCAGGCTGCCGGCGGACGCCTGGACGCAGCCTTCTTCTGCCCGCACACGCCCGAGGAAGGCTGCAACTGCCGCAAGCCGCTGCCGGGCTTGATCGAACAGATCGGCGAGCGTTTCGGGGCTGATCTTTCCAGCGTGCACATGGTGGGCGCTTCGCTGCGCGACTTGCAGACGGCGGCCGCAGCCGGCTGCGTGCCACACCTGCTGCGCGGCGACCGCTTGGCCGGCGTGCCGGAGTCCATGATTGCCGAGATCCTGGCGCAAGTGCCCGGTGCGCAGGTGCACCAGGACCTGCCGGCCTTTACCGACTGGCTGATTCAGTTTGAACGGCGCGAGCGTGCCGCCCGAGGCGAGCGGCTGGAACAAGACACCGAGGCTGGTGCGCTGTGATGGGCCCGATTGCCACGGCGCTGATGGCGCTGCGCTCTGCCATGTTCTTCGCCTGGGGGGTGCTCACCATCGTGCCCTGGGCCACGGCGGCGGTGCTGATCTCCCCCTTTGTCTCGCCCACACGCCTGTACTGGTTCTGCTCAACCTGGGGGCGTCTGTTGCTTTGGGGCCTGCGCCACACAACCGGGGCACGCGTGCGCCTGCTGGGTTTTGAGCGCCTGCCGCAGGGCAAGAAGGACGCCGTCATCCTGCTGGCCAAGCACCAGAGCACGCTGGAGACCCTGGCCCTGTTTGCCTACATGCCGCACCCGCTGGCCTTCGTGTTCAAGAAGGAACTGCTCTGGATCCCCTTCTTCGGCTGGGCCCTCGGGCGCATGGACATGGTGCACATCGACCGCAGCCGCCGCGCCGAAGCCTTCAACAAGGTGGCGGCCCAGGGCCGGCGCCTGGCCGCGCAGGGCACCTGGGTCATCATGTTCCCCGAGGGCACACGCATCCCGCGCGGCGAAACCGGCAACTACAAGAGCGGCGGCACCCGGCTGGCCTGCGACACCGGGCTGCCCGTGCAGCCGGTGGCCTGCGCCACGGCCAAGCGCTGGCCGCGCCGCAGCCTGTTGATCAGCCCCGGTGAGTACGAAATCTCGGTCGGCCCGGCGCTTTCCCCGCAAGGCCATACGCCGGACAGCCTGATGCTCGAGGTCAAGCAATGGATCGAAGCCGAGATGCGACGTCTGGACCCCGAGGCCTACCGCCCGGCCGCACCGGCCCCGCGCGCCGCGCCCGCGCCGCAACCCTGAAGAGCGCATGAGCGACGACGCGCCCGATCAGCTTTCCTTGTTCGCCAGCGCGCCGCGCCGCGAGCCCCTGCTGGCTCCTGCGGCCCAGCCGCGTCAGGGCGGGCCGCATGTGGACCTGGGCGCGCGCCGCCTGCCCTACACGCTGACGCGGTGCCGGCGCCGCTCGATTGGCTTCTCCATCGGCCCCGAGGGCCTGCGCGTGCGGGCGCCGCGCTGGGTGACGGTGGCTGAGATTGAAGGCGTTCTGCGCGAGCGCAGCGAGTGGATCCTGCGCAAGTGGCAGGAGTGCGAACGGCGCGTTGAACAACTCGAGGCCCTGCGTGTGCAGTGGCGTGACGGCGAGCTGCTGCCCTTCCTGGGCGGCCAACTGCGCCTGCGTGCCAGCGACGAGGCCGCGCCCCGCCGCGCGGCGGTGCTGAGCTTCCAGGAGCCGGCGGAGCCGGACCAGCACCCCGAGCTGTGGCTGCGTCTGCCGCCGATGGCGCAGGAATCGCAATGGCGCGACGCCGTGCAGGCCTGGCTGCAGCAGCGCGCCCGCACGCACTTCGAACCCCGGCTGGCGCATTTCGCCGAGCTGCTGCAGGTGCGGGTGGAAAAGCTGCGGCTATCCAGTGCCCAGGGGCGCTGGGGCAGTGCCAACAGCCGCGGCGTCATCAGCCTGAACTGGCGCCTCATCCATTTCAGCCCGGCGGTGATCGATTACGTCATCGCCCACGAGGTGGCGCACCTGCGCGAGATGAACCACAGCCCGCGCTTCTGGAGCCTGGTGGGTGACTTGCTGCCCGGTTTCGAGAACCCGCGCGCCGAACTGAAGCGCGCCCAGTTGCCGCCGCTCTGAGAGCGCCGCTTCGCTTGGACGTGAAGGTGCGAGCCTCCTCCTTATTGAGGAGAACATCCTGTATCCAGATGTTAAGTGGCTGTCTTCATTGAGGAAATGCTCTCCTTCTTTTGACTTCCCCCTTTTGGGGGGCTGTCCCCTCCCCGGGCGCGGCAACACACTGCGCCCATCGCTGTCATCCAAGCGAGCCCACAGGGAGAGAAGACGAACCGCCGCCGCACCTGCAAAGGTCGGCGGCGGATTCGCTTTCAGGCGGCGCTGAAGCGCCAGATGCCGTCGCCACCGCGCGCGCGCCGGGCTTGGCCCGCCAGCCAGAGGTGGTTCAGATGGGCAATCGCCTCACCCATCGCGAAGGTGGTTTGGTGCAGATCGAGCGGGCGCGGGAACAGCACCGGCAACACGTCCGCCGCGCTGCGCGGGCCTTGCGCCAGTGCAGCGCCCAATTCGGCCAGGCGCTCGCGATGGTGTTCGCGCAGTTGCCTGATGCGCCGCTGCAGGCCACGGAAGGGCCGGCCATGCGCCGGCAGCACCAGGGTCTGGTCCGGCAGATCGGCCAGGCGCCCCAGGGAATCCAAGTAGAGCTTCAGCGGGTCCGCCTCGGGCTCGACATCCACCACCGAAACATTGGTGGAAATGCGGGGCAGCACCATGTCGCCGGCAATCAGCAGGCCCTGCTCGGGTTGGCTGAAGCACAGATGCTCGGGCGAATGCCCATGCCCGGCGCGGGCCTGCCACTGCGCGCCCCCCAGCCGCAGCCACTCGCCATCGAACAGGCGCCGGTAGGCCGGCGGCACGGCCGGCACCAGGCTGGGGTAGTAGTCGGCGCGGGCGCGAATCTTGGCCTGCGCCTCTTCGTCCACCAGGCCATGACTGGCAAAGAAGTCGGCCGCCGCGCTGCCGCCCATGCCCACGGTGGAACTGCTGGCCAAGCGGGCGATCTGGTAGTCGGTGGCGCTCATCCACAGGCGTGCCCCCAGGCGCTCGCACAGCCAGGCGGCATTGCCCATGTGGTCGGGGTGGAAGTGGGTGACGAAGACGCGCCGCACCGGTGCGCCAGCCAACGGACTGCCCTCCAGCACCTTCAGCCAGGCGGTGCGGGTCGCTTGATCGGCAATGCCGCAGTCCACGATGGCCCAGCCAGGGCCTTCGGTCGGGTCGTCATCACGCAGCAGCCACAGATTGATGTGGTTGAGCGCAAAGGGCAGTTGCATGCGCAACCACAGCAGGCCCGGCTGGATCTGCAGCGGGCGGCCGGGTTCGGGAAGGGCATCGCCGAATGGAAAGTCCAGCTCGGCTTCTTGGGCATTGGCCATCTCAGGTGCCAAATGTGACAGGGGCCGCACGATAGCGGAGCGGGAATTTGTAACGCGGTTACAGATGAAGGGCCATGTCTGCGCATTTCTCCTCATAGAGGCGTCTGCCCATGAATGTGCCGGGATTACCCCATGCATGACAAAAAGTGTCGATCCGTACACTCCGCCGCCCATGGCCTGGGTGGCGGCTGCAAGCGCTTCCAGCCGCTGGTAGAGGAGATCCCTATGTTCCTGCGCACTTCCTTGCGGGCCACTGCCCTGGCCACGCTCCTGTCTGTCAGCCTGGGTGCTTGGGCACAGTCTGGTGAGGCGTCCATCAGCGACCAGGACCGGGCCAAGCGCGACGCCAGCAAGGTCTTCAACTTCATCAAGTTCCACGCGGTCCGTCCTGCCAAGCCGGCGGACAAGGTGGCCGAAAAGGCGCCGGACCGGCCCGCCGACAGGGCGCCCGAGCCCCGCGTGGCCAGCGCCGCGCCGGCCCCTGCTTCAGCGCCCGCTTTGCTGGCCCCGGCGCGCGCCAACAGCGACGTCCGCGTGGCCGCGCTGGATCCTGCCCGCCTCAGCGCGCTGCCCAGCGATGAGCGGGTGCCGAAGCCGGCCGTTCTTGCGGCCCCGGCAGCGACCCAAGCCCCCGACGCGGGCGTGGCGGCCCCGGAGCCTTCTGGTCCGGCGCTGGCAGGGGTGGCACCCGCCGTGGCGGCCTTGGTCGCCAACCCCCAGCCGGCTCCCTCGGTTACCCCCGAGCCGGAGCCAGAGCCTGAAGACGAAGTCAGTCTGCAACTGCTGCAGTATGTGGAGCCCGAGCTGCCGCGCTCCAACAGCGTGAACACGCTCAAGGGGGGTACGGTGACGGTGCGCTTCGAGGTGGGTACCGATGGCAAGGTGGTGAGCGCGGTGCCGCGCGAGGGCGCTTCGCGGCGCCTGGCGCAGGCCGCAGCCCGGGCCGTGCAGCAGTGGCGCTTCGCACCCCTGAGCTCGGCTCGCGAAGCCGAAGTGGATATCGTATTCAATCTGGATTGAGAGTCTGGGCGCCTGACGACCTTGCGCCCGGGCCCGCCGCCTCCTGGAACGAGGGCGTTTTGCGGGTCAGTCCGACCTCGGTCGAAACGCACTCAGGCGCCCAGAGCGTGATGCATTGCCGTGAACTCGGCATGGTGACAGGTGGCGTGCAGTAATCGTCTTGTCGCCCCAGAGCAGCGCACCTATCGTGACGCTTGCCTTCAGTTTGAGGAGCTTGGAATGGTTTGGGGTGGAGTGAAGCACGGGCTGACCGTACTGATGGCAGTCGCGCTCGTGGGTGGTGCCTGGGCACAGTCGGACGGCAAGATCAGTGACTCTGAGCGCGCCAAACGCGATGCCGAGAAGGTGTTCAGCTTCATCAAGTTCCACACCGTCAAGCCGGCTGCGGCACCCGCGCCTGCCCGGCCTGCCCCGGCGGCGGCGCGGCCCGCTGCGCCGGCCGCGCCCGCGCGCAGTGCGGGCGGGCAGGGGGCCAGCTCAGCGGCTGCACCGGCCCCGGTGCCCTTGGCCCAGGTGGGGCAGGTCGCTTCTGAGCCCGTGGCGACCCGTAGCCTTGAGCCGGCGGCGCCCCCGCCTCCTGTCAGCGCCAGCCAGCCCCTGGCTGCTCCGGTGAACACCCTGCCGCCTGCTGCCCCGGCTTCGGCTCCGGTGCTCGCACCGGTGCAGCCCGAGCCCGAGCCGGAGCCTGAGCCCGAGGAGGTCCCGCTCAAGCTGGAGCAGTACGTGGCGCCGGAGATGACGCGGCAGGTGCTGGAAGCCATCGGCGGGCGTGACCATGTCGTGCCCATCCGCTTCACGGTCGAGCCCAATGGCGTGGTCAGCAAAGCCGAGCCGCGTGAAGGTGCCAACCGCCGTTTGGGGCTGGCCGCCGCCCGCGCTGTGCAGCAGTGGCGCTTTGGCCCGCTGCCTGAGCGCCGCGTGGTCGATGTGGAACTGCTATTCCGCGCCACTAGCGAGTAAGGCGCGCTCTGCGCCCCTCGGTTTGGGGGCGCGGGCCTGGCTAAACTGGCCGGCGATCCCATGGACGATGTCGACCTCCTCATCTTGCGTCTGCTGGTTCAGAACGGCCGGATGTCCTGGTCCGACCTGAGCCAGCGCATCAAACTCTCTCCACCGGCGGCTGCAGAGCGCGTCAAGCGCCTGGAAGAACGGGGGTTCATTCGTGGCTATGCCGCCGTGCTGGAGCGCGAGGCGCTCGGTGCGGGCCTGACGGCCTTCATCGACGTGGACCTGGCCGATTCCTCGCGGCGCGCCGAGTTTTTGACGCTGATCGCGGCGACCCCCCAGGTGCTGGAGTGCCACCATGTCACGGGTGACCACGACTTCCGCTTGAAAGTGGCCTGCAGCAACCCTCGCGAACTGGACCAACTCGTCAGCGAAGTGCTCAAAGGGGGCTCGGTGGTGGCGCGCACGCGAACTTCCGTGGTCCTGTCTTCGCCCAAGGAGGCGCTGTTTGCGCCGCCTGGGCTGGACGCTTAGGGCCTCACGAGCGACCAGGCGCCACCCTCCGGCGGCGCGCAGCGTTCAGTCCCAGCAGACCCAGCGCGGGCAGCACCAGGCCGAGCATGGCCGGTTCGGGCACGGCGGAGGGCAGGCGCTGCACCTGCAGGCTCAACACATAGTTGAAGCCGCCACTGGCGACGCCACCGCCCATCTGCGAATAGGGTGCCGTGGCGGTGGAGGAAACCAGACTGCCGCTGGCCGGATTT
>ERZ761602.8121-NODE-8121-length-10731-cov-3.909329_pt1 | contig 10731 bp, 11 predicted proteins | sample MGYA00512165_ERZ761602 | MGnify/ENA primary metagenome ERZ761602 (study PRJEB28899, sample SAMN02445085) | bioreactor sludge metagenome | biome: EBPR sludge; isolation source: Thorneside wastewater treatment plant | place: Australia: Brisbane, Thorneside...
TTGTTGAACTGCGCTATGAGTAGGTCCATATAACAGCCTTTCTGGTGGCGGCTCATCGTCATTGTACCGCCAAGCCAGTCGCCGGGATAAAATAGGAATGCTGGATCTTTAGCCATATCACTTCTGTGCCTCTATTAACAATTGAAAATTGAACAAATAACTATCAAACTTCGCCTCAGCTCGCTTTGATTCGGCGAGCATGGCATTCCGGGTCTCCGGAGGCACGCGATTGCGCTCGCGGAAATACTTTTTCTGCCAGTGCCGCATTTCGCGGCCTTCCTGCAAAAGTTTTTGAAGCATTTCTTTTTCGTTCATAACATAGGTTTAATATTCAATTTTGGAATAACCGTTCTTCGAAAGCGTCCGGTGGTATTGCTTTTTAACCTTCTCGGGATCCTGGCCGGGGCGCAGGTAAACGAACGTCTTGTGATCGATACGCAGCGTCCGCATCTTGGAAAGATCCTGCTGGCGGGTGGACAGGATCTTCTCCTTTTGTCGGAGCTTGGATTCAGCTTTGATTTTATCGGTTGTCTCGATGCGCTTTTTTGCTTTTTCCTTTCGAATTCTACCGGGGCGCTTTAATCCAAGCTTGCTAAGCTGTATACTTATCGCCGTAGGTGACACTGAAAGTATATCGGACAATTCTTTATTTCCCTTTCGTAAATAGTTTCTTCTTAATATCGAATACATCTCTGCCGTCCAACTAGTGCGAGCAACCTTTATAGTTTTCTTATTGAAGATTTTCATAGCGCTGAATGAGGGGTTAAAGAATACCAGGATACGCCGCCCGTTTTTATAGTTTTCTCAGATATAGAAAAGCGAATCCCTTTATCATTTACATTAACCGGGAAAGACTCCTTTACCGCCTGCGAGATAGCTGTATTACTCAATCTATAACCGCTTTTTGTTAGCCTACCTTTAAAGCCATTATTGGTTAGAATAGATAAATACCAGGCGCCTGGATTTTCGTCATCCTGCGCAAACTGTACCTGGGAGTCGCTGTTTAATTTCAGCGCTACCGCGGCGCGTGAATTAAACAGAAATGTGTTGCTTGAAAAGTTCAGCGAGATAGTCGGCTCCTTAGATCGCAATCCGGATCTGTTTGGAGATGTTAAGCGGTTGAAGATTTTAAGCGTCATTTTTTTTTGGTTTTTTATGCTGTTAATAAATCAAATAATGTGGGTACAGCTTGCTTTTGCTCAGATTCTTTCAGGTACACGTTCGCGCTCACCGCATATACTTCGTTAAGCTCGGTAATCAGCGTTCTCCTACCCAAAGCGATTGCTTCCACGCCGGTAGTGCCCAGTCCACCAAATGGATCGGCTATTAATTCACCGGGATTACTGTACAGATTAATTACCCGCCTGGCTTCGTCTCTCGGTTGCGGACAAATATGGTTACGCTGCTTACGGCGGCTCTGCTCCATGTTAAGCCCATGCATGCGGTTCACATTATCCCATATATAAGGCGTATTTGACTGAAGTGGTAGCGTGGTGAATGTCCGGGACAACTTACCGTTATCATCCAGTTCCTGCAACAGAGAGATATGCTTATCGTAATCATAGATCGCGCTTTTGTTAAACCGGTTCCACCAGGCGCGAATCTTATCCAGACCCCAAGACTTCATTTCAAAGGGCGTCAGCAGACTATTGCCGGAACTCCCCCAGAACGCATCCGCGTCAATCTGCCATTGAGAAAGCGAATAGCCGGCGTTTATTTCTTCGGCAAGAAAATACTGCTTACACCCGGTGCAATAGATCAACACTGATCCTTGCCGCTCGGAGAACTCTCTGCCGGCACAACAGGGGCATACGGGATCATTATGCGTTACCGGCTCATCGGCGTAAGCGTTGGCATTACTGGTAGGAGGTTTGCGAAACAGCCATATCTCTTCAGGAATGCCCGATCCCATCTTGGTGCTATCCTTTTGCAGCTCTCCGTAAGTAAGCCGATACGTCTGGTTATTTTCGCCCACAACGCAGGTTGGGATGTAGTGGAATCCCATCGTATGGAAGCCATGTTTTTCCATGGCGTCGCATACCAGGTGCGTGAACCGGTGAAATATACTGAAGCCCAATCCGGTCACTGATCCGTAATGTATCCGGTTTTTTAGATGTACAGCGACGATGCGTCCCGGCTTCATGGTCCGGTAGAGTTCTGGTAAAAGAAAATCCATCTGCCGGATGAAATCCTGGTTTGTGGCATTATGCCCGAAGTCATTATAATAGCTGGTGTACTCGTAATGATTCCCAAAAGGAAAGGAGCTATTGATCAGGTCGATACTGTTATCCGGCAGATCAAACCATTCCAAAACCGCATCGGTATTGATCAGATTGTACTTTTCGCCTTTAAATTCCTTGCGACTAGTCAGCAGGGTACGTCGGCGTTCTTCGATCATCTTATCGTGGCTTAAACCGAACTGCTGGACCATCCGGCGCAGCCACATGCGCTGCTCATTGTGCAGTTGCTGCTTGGCTTTGAGATTCTGCACGATCGCATATTCTTCCGGCAGGTATAAAATATGTAGGGTACACTTGCGCTTCTGGCCAAACCTGTGTACCCTTTTGGCAAGCTGGTACAATAGATTCCAGTCGTTATCGACGCCCAGCAGGATAGCATCAGCACAATGTTTTTGAAAGTTGCAGCCCACCGCGCTGATGGATGGTTTTGTAGCCAATATCCCAATCTCGCCTTTTGAAAAACTTACAATACGTTTTTCTTTAACCTCCCAGGGCTGAGCGCCGTACAGGTCGGCATAACCTTCCCGGTTGCCAACGGACTTGTTAAGAGCCTTGCGTTCATCTTCCAGGTGGTGCCACAATAACCAATGGGTATCCTCCGGGTATTGCGCCATCAGGTTCACAGCATAGGCCGTACGAACGTCGATGCTTTCGCGCTTCAGCTTCGCATTATCCGGCAAGCTATTCCCCGACTGCATGAACATTCGGGCCTGGCCATCCTTTTCAACGCCGGCGTCAATTGCTTTATTAAGCTTTACCTCATGCCAGATTATTTCCAGCTCGGGCAGATCGTATCCCTCATCACCGTATCCTAGATCGGAAGGTTTTTCAATAGCTACCATCCAGCTATGTACCCAGAGCCAAAAGTCGGCCTCATGTTGGGGATGGATGGTGAGCTCGCCGGCTTTGGTACTATTTCGCTGAAAGAACCGGGTAAGGATCTGGCCGCGGTCGGCAATATCCAAAGCATGGGCATAGTTGACCAGCTCTAACGTCTCATTCGGCGAAGGTGTAGCGGTGCATACATATTTGAAACGAACCTTTTTTAACTGCGTCCGCAGGGCCTCCGTTGTCTCGCTGGCCATGTTCTTTATATAGTTCCCTTCATCCAGTACTACGGCGGTGAACTGACTGAAATCGATCGATCCCATGCGTACACGCTCGTAATTGGTGCAGACGATAGTGCAGTCAGATTGTAGGGCCTGTTCGGTGCTAGTAATATATTCGATATTCACTCCAAGTCTTGCACCTTCACCAACCTGCGGATCATCGTTGCAAAACGTTTCACTGGCCCCCAATTCCGTTACGATAAGGCACTTGCCGCCAAACTCTTCTTGCAGGATTCGCAGCATCTCAATAGAGATGTGGCTTTTACCTAGCCCACAGTCCGGAGCGATTAATGCCCGACCAAGTTGCAGAGCCCACAATATGATATCGCGCTGGTGCGGCAAAGTGGAGGAATGCAGTCGGCCTGCATCCACGGTGATACCCTTCTTCTCAGCCACCTTTATTTTGCTGATTAAAAAATCAAGATATTGCTGTTTACGATCCGTCATTTTCTTAAAGCCTTATATTGTTGTTTAATCCATGTTTTTCCGCTTAACCTGCGAACATTCCTAAGGTGAAGCGTTATCCTGAGCTTGCTATCTTCTTTTAGCAGATCGTAGTCGGAAAGAATATCCAACCGATCGACAGTCTTTTCCTCATAATACCGCAGCGGAATCATGTTGCCGGTGTATAGCTTATACATCCGCTTGCCATCATGTCGCAGCTTACGCATCAGGTAAGCGCCTTTCAGCATATCTGCAACCAATTGCTTTTGCAGGGGTGTTATAGAAGGTCTAATCAGACTCATACGGCAACATTTTTCGGTTCATATTTCCATACTCTACGGAACTCATCATACATCCACTTTGCGGTTGTGGTTTCCAGCCACCAGTCGAAATTCTTACCCGAACACAAACACCACTCCTTCACTTTCACCTGGTACATTCTTACGAGCAGATCTGCGGTAGGTGGATCTAGCCGCTTCAGCTTCCAGGACCTGCGGGCATGGCCGATTAATTGCCGCTTGATCTCGTGCAGCACGACGATTGGTTTATATGGCTTACCGTCAGCGGTCCTTTTGTTGGCATTTTCTTTTATCAGGTACGGCACATCTATAAAAGGCGAGTTGCGCTTATTAAGCTGCGAAACGCTCACCGGCGCGCCGTCATAGGTCACCCGCTGACTATTATCCGCACCACACCACTTACATTTTTTTGTGGACAGGTGAATCAACACCCCGCAACCCTTACATTCTTTCATTGGCGCCTCTCCGCCGCTCTTGGGCCTGTCCGGATTATGAAACATATCCACCCAATTGCGCGGGTCGGACCAGTCGCCATGTACATAAGTATTGCCGCCCATGTCCAGGATATTGAACCATAACTTCGCATCACCCATAGGTCGGGATCCGCGGCCGGTCATCTGAAGCCATAACGTTTCCGACATTGTAGAACGATTTACCACAACGGTGGTAATGGTAGGCTCATCAAAACCTGCGGTAAATACGCCCACATTGTTTAAGATGGCGCCTGGCGTTGTACGGAACCATTCTATCGTTGCTTTACGCAACCCATCGGGCATCTCGCCATCCAGGTGGCGCGAAGGATAGCCGGCAGTAATAAAAGCATCGTTTACCTTTTTAGAGTGCTCGATATTGCAATTGAAGATGATCGCCTTGGTATGATCAGCATGTTTCTTGTAGGCCTTTAGGCAGTTCTGAACGTGCTTGGTATCGGAAAATACACTACCCATCTGCCGCTCATCAAACTCTCCGGTAGAAGCAATCTTCAATTGCTTGCGATCGACGTTATCGACGTGGAAAGTCTTGTTCGGGACCAGTCCGGAGTTATGATCCTGGCGCCAGATTTCAATCAGGTCCGGGATATCAACGCAGGCGACAATGTCCTGGAAGTGGTTTTTTAACGGATCCTTTTTTGATGCGGAAATGGGCGTAGCGGTAAAGCCAATAATTAACTGGTCCGGGAAATAGCTGTACAGCTTTTTAAAGTTACCCAGGTGGCACTCATCGACAATTACCATCCCGATATTGCCAAAGTAGTTTTTGTTCTTCTTTAGCCGGTTAGATGCTGTTTCCACCATGGCAACGTAAACCATCGAATTGGCCAGGTAGGTGTTGTTGGCGGTAACCGGGACAGACACGATCTCATACCAGCGAAACAAGGTTTTATACGCCTGAAGCAACAGCTCTTCCCGGTGGACCAGGATCAGTACCTTTTTTTGCGATTTGATCAGGTACCGGTTGATGATGGCGGCAAACGTTACCGTTTTACCGCCACCGGTGGCCAGCTGGAAAATAACGCGCTTTAACCCCTTTGTAAATTTTTGAGCAAGGCGATTGATACCGGTATCCTGATATGGGCGAAGTGACAGCATTATTCATCACCGATTTGGCCATCTCCATTACCCAGAAGCTTCGTTCCCCCATCCTCGTCGGTCATGTCCTGGTATTCGGCATCCTCATCTTCAGTGTCATTTTCATCCGGCTGGTTGAACAGATCCCATTCGTAATCCGTCATGGATTCCACCGCTGTTTTCTTGTTCGTGTCGCGGCGAACAATTGTTTTCTTGCCCTGTTGGGGTTTGTGAAAGATTACATCACACTCGATCTCGCGGTATTCGAAACCGGAAGCGACCTTTTCTGAAAGAATATTAACGGTTGCATCAGCCTCCTTAATTTTCGCTGCTAACTGTGAGGTGACCGCCTTTTTTTCTTCTTCGAGGGAAACAACTTCCTTATTTTTTTTGGCAAGTTGTAGGGAGAGGTCGTGCAATTCTACTGCACTGAAATCATAGCGCAGGGAGCGCTTTTCGATTACAATTTTGGACATTAAAATAGTTTTTTCTGGTGATTAAAACAGGGATAGTGAACCGTTATTACGATTTGTTTTCCGGATTACTTTCTTTGTTGGTTTTTCAGGTATTGGAATATTTTTTTGCCCTTTTGTGGAATATTTTTCGGGCGATCTGCAAGACTCTTTTTCTTCACTTTTGTGCGGTTCCTCGCAACTTTTGTACAGATATTCGAAACGCACGCTGAACCGCTCACCGCTGACGCTCTGCACTATTGCCACTTCGCCGCTTGTGCTGATCAGCTCAACCGGATCGCCGCGGGAGCTGTACAGGCGGCGATCTTTAAACATTGATCGAACATCACAGCCCAGGTAATATATCTGCTCCTTATTCAACCGGCTGCGCTTCGATAGTTATCACTCCCAGGCGGACCAGCTCATAAAAACATTCCGCGCAGGCTTCCACATCTGCCAGGGCGTTATGGGCTCCGGCAAAACTTTTATTAAAAAGCTTGTGGTATAGTTCTTCCAGCTTCGGCCATTTGGGCCGGCCATTGGCGCCCGGGATCTTGCAAAAAGAGGTACTCTTCATCATGGTGCAGATCTTCGCCATTCCGCTACGGGGCTCCTTACCGGCCCTTATATGCTCGGCCCAAACGATGCGGTGATCAAAATTTAAGTTGTGCGCTACCAGGACATCAGCCTGATGCTTATCGGCGAGGAAGAGGTCCAGCACGTCGGCGATCGGTACGCCGTTGGCCAGGCTATTCTCTTGCGTATAGCCGTTATCGACCCAGAATTGTTCCGTAGGCATCTGCCAGCCGTCCGGCTTGATGAGGTGATATTGTTTGTTGATCACCCGTGCGTCCATATCGGCCAGGATCCAGCCTAATGAGATTACCCGGGGCCAGTTTTCTACCTCCGTATAAGAGGCCTTGTAATCGATCGGGAGGCCATTTGTTTCGATGTCAAAAAATAAGAGTTTCATTAAAATGGGTTTATGTTGAAATTTTCGATAACCAGACCAGCATCGGCGACGTGAACAGTCTTACCTGTCAGCTCCTGGATTTCGCGCTGAAAGCGGATCGCGTCGCTATTTCTATCTGAAAGATGTATAAGAACAATATTGTTAACTGCCGTCAAGTCGTTGGCTTGAAGGAATTCCTTGCAGGTTTTTAAACTCATGTGCGACTGAAGGATCCTGTTCCGTAGGAACCGGGGGGCAACGCCTTCAGCCATCTTGCGGTCTATGATCGACTGGCAGTAATTCGCTTCCACAATCACATTATTCAACCCCTCGAACTTATAGGCGCAGTAATAGCTATCTGTCAGGAACAGCGTCACGCCGCATTCCGGATGCTTTATGAGGTAGCACAGCGGCTCCTTACAGTCATGGCGCACATCGAACGGCAGGATCCGGAAGGGACCGATATCGAACGCCTGGTGAGCTTTAACGGGCCGCAGGCGATGATGGACAAATCCCAGCTCGTCGATTGTTCCCTGGCTGGTAAAGATGTCGATACCAGCCTTTGCGACCAGCTCAGCGCCCTTACAATGGTCCAGGTGATTGTGAGAAATAATACAGCCGACAATACGATCTGTTCGGAATTCCATCGCCTGGCGGATCTTCTTAAAGTCAACGCCGCATTCAACCAGGAGCGTATCACCGTTTTCAGCCTGCATCAGGTAGCAATTGCCGGCGCTGTTACTATTTATTACTTTCAGTGTCATCTTTGATTGGAAGGGCGTGGTAAATTTTAGTTCTTAAGATTTGCGCAACTGACCAATTAAGCATGAAGGCAGCGGGTCGAACAAAATGAGAGCCACCCATGTACACTACGACCGCACATCTATCCTCTGCCAGCTGTACCAGCTCGTTGAAATCATCGATCAGGGATCCGCGGCGTATATTCTTACTTACTCTCATTAGAATCCGGGTCCAAGGGTTTGAGTTGCCGCAGGATTCTGCTGCCGCGAAATATTGTTATTAAGGTCCTGCTGCGGCGCCGGGTCGGGATCAGCGGGGGTCTTAGGATCCGGATGCTGAGCTGGTTGCGGATCTACAACCGTGTAGTCTGTCGCTTCCTCTGTATTCTGCCGGAATCCAATACTGCTTTTGTTGGCGTTCTGTTTGATATCCGCCTGTACATTGGCGGCGAATGCGTCCTGGCGATGGACCAGCAACGCGCGATCGTCTGTACTTGCGGTATCGATCTTCAGCGCACGGTTGATAACTGTTTTCATAGCCATCTGGTCGGGAAACTTCTGATGCGCCGGGGAGTTGCCCTTCGTTGCGCCCTGGGCCCAGGCGGTGCGAATTTGCTGCATGGTCATAATCTCGGTCTTTGAATGACCGGCATTGAAATCGACGATGCAGTAGGCGCCCAGAAGTTTCTCCGGGACCACGTTACCGATGAGCTGCTTATGGGTAAGTACCTTATATTGTCCGCGGTCGATCTCGTAGGTAAATTCATCATCCTCGTACACACACATTGCATGCACATCCTTTACATCCGCGTCGCGCTTAGCGATCGCAATATTGCCGAGGTAAGAAATGTCGCAGGATAGCTTATCGCCGTAAGGGATAAAATAACATTGCCCTTTAGTGTAACTCAGCCCCTGCGTAACCATCTCGTACAGCGCGTTCACTACGCTTTCCCTGGTACACGCCTGAAGGACTGGCTTATTATTTCGGTCGGTAAGCTCCTGCAATGCCAGGTAGGCGCTGCGGACAGCATTCTGTGCGCTGTAATTAGCAGGAAGATGCAGTTCGCCTTCGTCGACATACTTTGCTACTTTGTTCAAAACATTATCGATAGTGCTTTCCGTCATCTTCGCCGGAGGCGCTGCCTGTTGGTTCTGTGCCGGGGGCGCCGGCTGCTTTTGTTTTTGTTGCCCATTAGGGGCCAGCATGTTTGCCATTGTGAAAAATTTTGAGTTGAATAATATGGTTACGCTACCCGCAGCTCAGCCTGGCCCGGAGTGACGATCAGGTTAATAATCTGGCTGTCGCAGTCGATCAGCTCCGTAATACTCTCGCGGTTGTCAATAAATATTGGCGCGTTAACCTGGTAGTATTCGCAGAGTGCATTGATGATGTCCAGGCCGGCATTAATTCTCATTGCAGTATTAAGCCCGGAGAAAGGAACGCCGTTAACCATGGCCTCGCACGCTTCCTCTACGCCGCCGTTTATTAACGTGTTGAACATCTTGAAGGTTACCAGCTTGAACTTTCCGTTAATACGGGCTTCCATCGCATCGATCTTTGCCTTAGAAAATTCAGCGATCAGAAATTCCTGCCCTTCCAGGTCTGCGAGTTGTTGTGCCAGGCTCTTTTCACTCGTCTCCAATTCCGCAATGCGCACCTGGGCGCGTTCGCGCTGTTCCTTTGTTGCCAGCTGGCGTTTAAGATCATCAAGGGCAGCAGCGAAGCGGGCTTTATCCTGTTTATCCTTATCCAGATCAGGTTTTTGCACTTCGGGGACAGCGGCCTGCACACTTTCAACCTCCTGCACAATTGCAGCGTAATCGGCCCGGGCGGCAAGGAAATCCTCGAATGATTGCGCGGGTTGTGTCTGCTGGTTCTGCAGGTCCTGCAATTGCGCGGTAAGAATAAGCTTTTGATCATCCAGGCGCTCAATATCAAGCGTAAGCTCTTTTATTGTTTTTTTGACCGCCTCGGCATCCTGGGCGTAGGACTTACCTACCTCCGTAATTGTTACCAGCTTGCGCGTCTTTTCGTGATTGAAGTTTTCCAGCAGCTCGGTCTTTTTAATATCGATATCCTGCGTATCGTATGCACGTTTGCAGGTAGGGCAGGAAAATTCATGCTCGTTAAATGTTAGCTGATCGGCGTTCACTTTCTCCCATTCCTGCCGCTTTTCAGCCATTTGTTTTTGCAACAGCTCCAGCCGGGATTCTGCGCGCTTCAGCTCCGCCTGCTTATCAGCTATCTGCCTTTCAACAGTTTTCAGTTCCGCAGACTTTTCTCTCAGCTCCCTGCCTGCATCGACCTGCAGGCGATCGTACTGGCCTTTTATTTCGTAATAAAGGCGGTCCTTACGAAGCTGTAATTCATGTACTTTTTTCTGATGCTCCTGGACCTTCTGATATTCAGCTTCGTAAGCCTTGGACCGGTCGGCGATCTGTTCGTCTATCGCTTTTATCTCCGCTTCGTTGAAAGCTATCTGGCTTTTAATGCCGATGTAATCCAGCGCCGCGGGCATGGACCTGTTGAGCTCGTCGATCCGCGCGGGGATGGTTTCCAGATCATCCTTGATTTTCTTTTTCTTCGCCGCGATCTCTTTTTTAAATTCCGATAAAGATTTATTCGAAAGGGTTTCGACCAGGGAGTTAAACCTGCTATCTGAAGCGGCCAGCTCGGCGTTGGAAATATCGCCAGCCATTTCCATCAGGACCGCGCGACGATCCTGCCATTTCATCGAATTAAAATAAAGCGTGTTGGTTATCAACTTAAATACGTTCTCCTGCAACAGGAGGTTGATTTTAGCCTGGTATTCGCCAGCCTGAAGCGGAACGTCATTCCAGTAAAAGAGCTGCTCATTGCCGGTGAATTCGGCTTCCAGGGCGCCCTTTTTCTTTACCCACTTTTCGCGCTGTACGCGCTTCAGGGG
>ERZ761602.8122-NODE-8122-length-10727-cov-8.162481_pt1 | contig 10727 bp, 7 predicted proteins | sample MGYA00512165_ERZ761602 | MGnify/ENA primary metagenome ERZ761602 (study PRJEB28899, sample SAMN02445085) | bioreactor sludge metagenome | biome: EBPR sludge; isolation source: Thorneside wastewater treatment plant | place: Australia: Brisbane, Thorneside...
GGCGGAGGCGCGGCGGATCGATCTCGGCGCATCGCCGCAACAGCAGCCGTGCATCGTCAGCGGCGACGCCGATGCACTGCGCATCCTGCTCGCCAACCTGGTCAGCAATGCGCTGCGCTTCACGCCGCACGGCGGGCGGGTAGACGTCGTCACCGGCGCCGCCGGTGCGGTGCCCTTCGTCGAAGTCTGCGATTCTGGAGAAGGAATCCCGCCCGCCGAGTGCGAGCGGGTCTTCGATCGCTTCTATCGCCGGGCGCCGGCTGGCGAGGCGGGCAGCGGGCTCGGGCTGGCGATCGTCAGGAGCATCGCCGAGCGTCACCGCGCGCAGGTGCTGCTCGATCAGGCAGCGCTCGGCGGCCTGCGGGCGCGCGTCGAGTTTCCCCCCAGACCGTCCGCTTAGTTCAGGCTTGCGTCGGCCTCTTCTATCGTTCGCCTGTGCGGTGCAACTCAGAAGCGCCCGCGCCGCTCCCTTCCTTCGATTCCGCGCGTTCCTCGCCAAAGCTCTTCTCCTGCAAGGCGAGTGACCTGTCCCAGGCGGGCCCAGGAACGCTCCCGATCGGCATTCTCCGCGCCGGGACGGGCTCTCACCGGCTGGGGCTATTTGGCAGAAAGGTCTTGGGGAGAAAACGTCCCGTCATCGAGATCGTTGACAATATGAGTCAAGACAATCAGAAGCTTGCTTATGGCATATATGGAATTTCGAAGCACGACCAATGGTCATGCCTGTCGAGACACCCCTGATGATGAAAGTCATGACCGTTTCTCTCATCCCCGGCCCTTCTCCCGCGCCCAGGAGAAGGGAGATTCGCAAGTCGCTGACACGACGTTCACATTGATGGAATGGTCGCCCCTTCCCGAAACGGCCTCCGAGTGCCAAAGAGGAAATGCGATATTTCCACCACCAAGCAGGAGAGGCGACCGAGATGAAGATTGCGACAGTTGGTATCGATCTGGCAAAGAAGTTGTTCCAGGCTGTCAGCAGGTCCAACTCCGCCGGGCCATGCGTCAGGACTGCGTCGTGCAGCAGACGCTTGCAACGCGCGTACCGAGTGAGGTAGTCTTGTCCGACTGCTTGCGGCGGATCAGAACGCCATGGGCGGGGTCTTTGTCTTCTATGTGATGACTCTTCCAGCGCCGATCACGCTCCATGCACAATTCGTCCGTTCCCCACCAGCCCGCCGCCGACCTGCACACGTCACCAGGACAGGGCCGGTCCCCTTCGGCCCCCCGTGCCTTGGCGTGGCTGTTTGACTCCGAGCTTTGCGATGCCCGGGGGCGAGTGCTGTCGTGGCTCAACCAGCGGAATCCGGGCTACGTCTACCCGGAGATCATGGGCTACTACGCGAGTCTGTGCGCCGATCAGGCGCGTCGGCCGGGCGGAGCCCGCTGGTTGGACCGTGGTCGACGGGTCGGCCGAGCCTTGGTCGCCGAGCTCTCACCCGCCGGGGGTCTTGGCCGCGCCGGTATCGACTACAGCTTTGACACCGGCATTGGGCTGTGCGGTTTGGCCCGCGTTGATCAACTGGGGGGGCATGGGGAATTCCGCCCTGCGATCGCGCGCATGCGCGACTTCCTGGTCAAGAGCCTCGAGCAGCGCGTGGTCGCTTGGAAAGGCGGCTCGCCGGTCACCGACGACACAAGTTGGTCCTTGTCCTTCGGCGCGTCTGCGCTGAAGACCGGCATTGCCTTGGACATGGCTGCCGACGTGCTTGGCGATCCCGCAGCACGCGAACTTGCCGGCCGCGTGGCGCGCGAAGTGCTCGCAGGGTGTCTGCGGGGCGGCCGTATCTGCATCAATCCGCAGCGCGACTGGGTCTATGCTCACGCCCACTGCTATGCGCTCGAAGGCCTGTGCGCGCTCTCGGCGCGCGGACTCGCTGATGCGTCGCCGATCGCGCCCGCCAGTGCTTGGCTGGCGAGCGTGCAGAATACCGATGGTTCGATCACGAACTACCACGGTCGGTCCGACGCCAAGCTGGGCAAGCAGGGCGATGCGACCAGTCAGGCTGTGCGTATCTGGTGCGCGGTTGACCGGGCAGGCTTCGCGCCCAACATCGTGCGCGGGCTGGATTTTCTGGCGGGGCTGCAGACTCCAGAGGGTGGCTTGCGCTACGCCGCGGACTCCGATGACGTGAATTCGTGGGTCACGATGTTCGCCGCGCAAGCCTGCCAGTGGGCGCAAGGCGAGGCCGCAATGGAGTGGGTACTGTGAAGTTCGCAGTCGTCTTGGGCACGCGGCCGGAGATCATCAAGTGCGCACCGATTCTGTGGCTGTTGCGGGCGCGGGGCCTCGACCACTTCGTCGTGCACACCGGCCAGCATTATTCCGAAAGCATGGACGCGCTCTTCTTCGAGGATCTTGGTCTCGAAGCCCCGCGCTATAACTTGGGCCTTGGCGGGCGGCTGTTCGGCCGTCAGGTTTCGGAAATGACGCGCGCGACCTTCGCGCTGCTGCAGACAGAGCGGCCGGACGTCGTGATCGTGCAGGGCGACACTAACTCCGTGCTGGCCGGCGTGCTGGCCGCATCCAAGGCCGGCATTCGCATCGCTCATGTCGAAGCAGGTCTGCGCAGCTTCGACCCGGAAATGAGCGAGGAACTGAACCGCGTCCTGGCGGACTCGCTGGCCGATGAATTGCTGGCGCCGACCGAAACCAGCCGCAAGAATCTGCTCGACGAGGGCCACGACGACGCGCGCATCCTGGTCACCGGCAACACGGTGGTCGATGCTTTGCTCAAGATGCTGCCCGTCGCCAGGGCCAGGAGTCGGGTGCTCGATCAGCACGGCTTGCGCGGGGAGGCCGGATACGGTCTGGTGACGTTGCACCGTCCAGAGTTGGTAGACAACGAGCAGCGCCTGCGCGGCGCGATCGAGGGCATGGCGCGCGTCAGCGCCGGCGGACTGCGCCTGGTGTTCCCGGTGCACCCACGCACCAAGAAACAACTGATCGCCTTCGGCCTGGAAGCACGTCTGGGCGCGGTGCGCGGCCTGCTCCCGATCGAACCGCAGGGTTATCTCGATTTCCTGGCCCTGCAGGCCAGCGCGCAACTCTTGATTACTGACTCCGGTGGCATCCAGGAGGAAGCCTGCGTGCTGCGCATCCCTTGCGTCACGCTGCGCGAGAACACCGAGCGGCCGGAGACCCTGCGCGTTGGCGCCAATATCCTGGCAGGCTACTCGCCGGATGCCTTGACGGTCGCCGTGCAACACCAGTTACAGCGCGAGCACCAATGGCCCGACGTGTTCGGCGAGGGCCACAGCGCCGAGAAGATCCTCGCGCGTCTGGATCCGCAAAACCAAGCATGAGCGTGCTGATGATCTCCAGGTATTGGCTGACCCCTACCGGGTGAAGGGGGTCAATGCCTGCTGCGTCAAGGAGCCGCTCGGACGCAAGGCGGATGTCGGAGATGTTCAGTGGCTGGCTGCCCGGGCGCGCGCCGGCTGGCTGCACGGCTCTCTCGCGTCGCCGGCCAAACTGCGCGCGCCGCCGCGTCTGATTTCGTCCAGCTGGGGGTCAGGCGCTTGGGGTGGTTGTTCCCTGATGCTGAGCTGCCGCATGTTCGACGCTCTCAAGCTTTGGCCGGTGCGTTCTCCAGACGTGCTTGGCGGTGGGCTCGGCATCATGCTCCATGATGTGGCGCCCTCGGGTGATTTCGGGGGCCTGTTCGGGATCGGCGTGCTGCTTCTTCGCTCGGAGCGGCGGAGATCACCCCTCGAACGCGGCATCGCCACTCAATTCGAAAAGCCGGCAGAGGGCTGTGCTCGCCAAAGGCGCCCAGAGCGCCGAGGAGATAGCTGCTGGAAGGCTCTTGGGATGCAACAGTACGTTCCACCAAGGACTCCGGGCCGATGGTCCGTGGTCTTGGCGCATCCAGCGAATCATCCGTGCACGGTAGAGACTGGTCACGAACTCGTCGATGCCGTGGTCGCACATTGCCACCTCGCGGTAACCGTTGCGCTCGGCTACCAGGCGCAGACTCTCGGGTGTGAAGAAGGTGAGGTGGCGCGGCGGATCCCAGTGCGCCCAGTACTGGCCGAATAGCCGCGCAAAGGGCGACGAGGCGTTTGGAACGACGACGAACAGGTATCGCACACCGCTGCGGCGTAACCAGGCCAGCACGCGTGCCGGCTCATGCACGTGTTCGAGGACGTGCCGCAGGATCGCTCCCTCAGCCGGAAGCATCGTGGTAAGCGGGCCGTTGAGGTCAATCTGGCAGTAGGGGATTTCCTTCAAGCGCCACTCCACCTCTGGAAAGGTCTCGCACGCCAGGCAGGCTCGGCCTTGCTGATGCAGGAAAGACACCACCTGACCGTCCCCGGCACCGACGTCGGCGATCACCGCCGCGTCAGCCAGGCGCTTCAGCAGGGGCGAAAGTTCGCGACGGATGGCCACTCCGCGCAGCCAGTCGAAGACGGGATGCCCGGGGTTGTGCATGGTCGGTCCGGCGAAAGTTTCATAGTAGCGGGCCATCGCCTCGGCGGGCGGTGCCGGGTTCAGGAACAGTCCGTCGCACGCCACGCAACGGGAGAGGCCAAAGACTTCGGTGCCTTGGTGGTCGGGCAGTTCCATGACGTGTTCGCATGTCCGACTGCCGCAGATCGGACAGCTCCTTTCGACGACGGGGGAAGGAGCCATAGGGTGTCCAGATGGTCGTTTGGGGTTAGCTGCTGGCGCTGGGACACTCCGGCGTCTTACCGAACCATGCGCAAAGCTGGCTGGTGCGCCTGGTGATCGAGTTGCCTGCCGCCAGCGGCCTCCAGTTGCGATGTCGGCCCGAGGTGAAGACTGCGGCCATTCGCCCTCCGCAGAAGGACAATCGGGTTTACTTCGGTCTTGCGACGGCCAAGGGGTGAGCGCGATGCTACCAGTTTTTCAACGCCCTGTGCGCTGTGACCTGCACAGATGATCGAGCGCCTCGCTCGCCTGGCCCTGACCAGCCGCAATGGCCAAAGCGTGGATCAGGCGCAAGCTGGCACCGAACACGGATGACCAGGCCGGCAGCAGAGGGCGTGGCAAATGTCGCAGTTCTGGTCAGCCGGGGAAGATCGCCCGCCTCGACATTCATGCGGAACATACGGTGCCGCCAAGCGACGTGGCGCAAGGGTCGCGCTTTCTGAGCCACCGCGCCCTCACGGTACAGAACCTGAAAGCGGCCCCCACAACATCCGCTTCCTGCTCGAACGGTGGGCAACCCTGGATGGCCGGGTGCTGAAGGCCGCCTGCCCGCCGGAGTGGACTGCCCTTCGGTCCGGGCCTGCGTGCCTTCATCCTGCAGCAGCACAACGGCTGCGTCACGCACCCGAAGCTGCACGAGCACCTGCGTGAATGGGCCCTCGGCGTTTCGGTCGGTCACCTCGATGCCTTGCTGGATCCTGGTGAGGAGGCCTTCTCGGCCGAGAAGGCGCGCCTGCTCAAAACGCCCGGCAGTCCGCCAGAACTTGCTGCCGGCGAACCTCCGCCGAACCGCCAGGTCGATGTCACTGACCCCGGGATCAACTTCCCGAAGTCGCCACCTCTTCAATGAGACTAAGATAGGACGCCACGGTGCTGGCAATGTCCCAATTGTGGCGTTCAAATCCCGTCTCAGAGAAGTCGTGCCGATAGACACGCAGTATCTTGTCGGCGAGATCCGCTGCCGACCTTGGTATTGCAAGTTGTCCGAACCCGGAAACCGAAATAACCTCGTTGACACCTGGCAAGTCGCTCGCAACCACAGGTGTACCACAGCACATCGCCTCAACCTGAACCATCCCAAACGACTCGTTGGGATCAATGCTCGGCAGAACGAGAACATCAATCTCCGAGTAAAAGCACCGAAGTTCAGCGGACGACAGATTTCCCAAAAAGAAGACTCTATCCGGATGTTCTCGAGCAAGAGTATCCAGATGGGTCTTTATTCCGCCCCCGGCAACGTTCTTGTCGTCGCCGGCGATGACGAGCTGCAGATCATCGATTTCTCCCAGAAGCCGCAATGATTCCAGAAGAAAACTTATCCCCTTCTCGTATACTAGCCTGCCGCAAAATCCAATCTTGTACGACTCACCCCTCACTCCAAAACCCTGGAGAAATCCAATATCCGGCACTTTGTGGAAAAAACTCGTGTCGATCGGTGGGTAGATTTGCTGAAACTTGTTCATATATTTCGCAAACCGCGATACATGAAAATACTGACGACTGTTGCCAACGATACGTTTTGCATTGGCCATCGCAAAATTCATGAGCCAATAAGAAGTCATTTCGAGACATCCGTTGACCAATCCCCTCCCGAGGGTCACGTCGCAATGATAGGTTACGATGACCTTCGATTTGGTCAAGAATGGCGCGACCAAACCCGCGTCAGGCAAGGGAAGGTGGAACTGAACCACATCATGGACCTTCGCCAGGCGCACGATGGCACTCATGAACGCCGGTGAAACGACCCCCTTGTTGAACTTCATCCACACAGGATAGCGCAAAACCCTCACGCCCCTGATCGTCTCGTCCGTGGGCAGGTCCCGTTCATACTGTGTTGACACCACCGTAACCTCTGCGCCATTTTCAACCAGCGCCTCTGCAAGCCGCCGAGCATACTCGGTGAGCCCACTGATGTAAGGCAAGTAATAGTACAGGACGACTAGAATGGACCTTTGTCTGGACAATGTTTTCTTCCTCTATGAGGTTCCAAAATGACGGGTTGCCCGACGATCAGTATCACATCCGCTTGCCGCTGACGAGCAGTGCGCGCTATCGACCGGAAATTCAAAACCCAAGGATCAATAAGAGCACGGCGAGTAGCCAAATCCACTGATTGACCCGCTCCGTCAAAGCGTATACCAATGGATCGTCATGCATCTTCCCACGCGCGGCCGCCATCCACATCCGACTGATCCAGTAGAGATAGAACGGCAGAACAAGCCACAGTACTCTTGGGTGAGAATAGGAAGACAAGGCGTGTTCAGAATGGAGGTAGAGGGCGAGCACCAGCACCGACAGGTATCCCGAAGCAATACCCAGGCTGCTCAAGGTGGCGAGATCACTTGATATATAGCCCCGGCCTGCCGGCGATCCGTCACCAATCTGGCACATCTTCATCAATTCCGCGCAGCGCTTCATCATTGCGAGACTGAGGAACAGGAACATCGAGAAAGATAGCAGCCAGAACGAAGGTTGGATCCCAGTGGCTACGCCGCCTCCCAGAACACGCATCGTATATAATGACGCAAGAAGCATAACGTCGACGAGCACGACTTTCTTCAGCTTGAATGTATAGAGAACGGTCAGGATGAAGTAACCGAGAAGTAGCAGCAAGAACTCTGGACCGACCTGCACTGCGACGGAAAAAGCGAGAGCCAGTAGGATCGTGACCGCCACCGCGCCCGTATCCAGACCAATTTCGCCACAAGCAAATGGTCGTTTCTTCTTGCTTGGGTGCTGCCGATCCGCCGCAAGATCGAACATATCGTTGAGCAAGTATACACTCGAAGCGCACAGACTGAATGCAGCGAAAGCCAGAAAGTTTTTCAACAACAGCGCAAGATCAGCCAACTGGTGTGCGGCGATGATCGGTACAAAGATCAACAGGTTTTTTGTCCACTGATGGATTCTGAGTGCTCGAGCGCACGTACGAAGGCTCAATTCCTGTTTCGTGAAAACCGCCAGAACGGGGATTCTGCTGCGTTTCACCTGGTCAAGGATTCTGCGGGATACTCCAACCAGAATGGCCCCATTGGCGTGCTTCCAAATCTCCAGGTCACTATGATCATTGCCAGCGTAATCGAAGCCGCGTTCGCCAAACAACGACAACAGCGCCTGCCGTTTGGCTTGTCCTTTCAAGTTCGTTTCCGGATCACTGGCAATTACTGCGTCAAAAACCCCCAAGTGATCGGCCATGCACTTGGCGAGCTTTTCCTGCGTTGCCGTCGCAAGAATGATCGTACGTCCGCTTCGGCGCTGTTCGGCGATGTACTCCAGGAGGTCATTACGCAAGGGGATCAGCTTCGCGTCCAGTTCGACTCGCTCCGCGATCTGATATTTGAGATTGGCTTTTCCTCCCTTCAGCAGCCAAATCGGCAGAAAGAAAGCCAAAAGAGGATTCTCCTTGAGCAAGAGAACCAGGGATTCAAACAATAGGTCGGTCTTCAGCAACGTTCCATCCAGATCAACGGCAAGGGGGAGGCCCCGGGCGGATGAAGAAGCTGTGGGAGATTCGCTCATCATTGGCGCGACAGTCGGTCAGCTATCGTTTCGTGTGGAAGGGGACGAGGCGCACGAGTTTTCGTGGGGAGATATCCCCACGGATTTCGCATACCCCCGGCCGCGATCGTCGCCGGCCAGCCAGAGCGGGCTGATGGGTTGCCCGCAGCCGGCCTGGCTGGCAAAGTGTACAGCAACGCGATCGCATGCTTGTTCAGTCTTCGGCCCCGCAGATCAATTTCTCTCCGCTCCTTTTCTGCCCGGTTCATCCTGCCGGCTTCTCCAGAAAACCGGCAGCCAACAGCGCGCTGCAAGAGTTTGTGTATGAGGTTATGGCCTCAGGGGTGAGTTGTGCATCAGGACATGCCCAGAGAGACAGTCGAAGAAACAGCCACATCAACGGGTTGCCGCGAGCTTTCGAGGTCGTATGCACGGATATCAGAGGGGTGCCCGATAAGCAGTGAAGCAGTCGTCGATCAACTCCGGGACACAATGCAAACGCCAATGACGATGACGAGTATGCCAATCCAGCGCAGCGTCGGCACAGGCTCCTTGAGAATGATCATTGCCAACAATGGTGTCAATACATAGGTAAGTGCCAAGACCGGCTGAACAAAGCTGACCGGATGAATACTGAGCAAGTAAACCCAAATCAAACCCGGCAGAAGGTAGCACCCAAATCCAATGACAATCGGGACGTTGGTAACGAATGCCAGCACGTACTCAAGCGAAATCGCAAACTTCGGGAGTTGGTTTGCTCCGACCTTCATCAATATGGCGCCGGTCGAGCCGCTTGCAATACCGATAAAAAATAGCGATATTGTCAGCATTCCACTATTCCGCGACACGTCGAGCCAGTCATTGCCTTCGGTCTGCGACCGAATAGTAAAAGTAACTGACCCAGCCGTGATTGCCCGGGTTGGTGTCGCGCTGCACATCCAGCAGGGAGACGCCCAACTCCCTCAAGAGTGCCTCGACCTCTCCGCGCTGAATGGCGTGCATTTGCATCCCATGACGCAGCCACGTCAGAAGCCTTTCAGGAAGAAGGCGTATCAGCAAGCCCTTCGCGTTGAACGCCGGCGCACTGGGGATCTGAAACACCAATACCCCATCTGAAGCCAAGACCCGCACGAACTCCCCCAGGTAGCAGCGCACGAGAGCTGGATGCATGTGCTGCAATACGATGTTGGAGTACAAGAAATCGATTGAACGATCCGGGATGATCGCGAGATCAGCCCGGAGATTGATGTGGAAATTGATCTGACGATAGTCACGGTTGAGAACCCGCGCGCGCTCGATCATGCTTGTGGAAATGTCGACCGCATCCACTTTGTCAAAGCGAAGGGCCAACGCACGGGATAGTCGACCAACTCCACAGCCAAAATCCAGTGATCGACCAGTCCGGACCGATTGCCCCAGCCTTGCCAAGTGGTCCATGACACTGCGGATCTCTTCTTCTCCCCGTGCGAAAAAATCCTGTTCGTTCCACCTTCCCTTATTCATTCGAGGGTAGGTCAACACCGCCCAAAGGGGGTCTTCACGTCCCAGTTTTTCCCAGCTCTTATGAACGCCGGACAATTCTTCATTCATTCCACAACCCCGCGAAAAGCTGATCAGAGGAAAGCGATAGGCCACCAAGGAGATTGGTCCGCAATGCCGGCAGCAGCCCGGTTGAGTGCGGCATGCTGACCGCGCAACGCTGAGTCAGGGGCTGCGGCTGGTAGCCAAATTCGGCGGCCTCTTGGCGGACAAACGCGGAGGCGACGCCGCCTTGCCACTCGGGCAGGACGGTCGCACGCTGCGACTGATGGCGGCTGCAGTGACCGCAGCCGAACGGAGCTTCGCAGAACCGGTGCGGCGCCACCCGCAGTCGCGGGCGCAGGCTCCGCGGATTGGTTGGCGGCACGGCAATTTCGTCGTAGCCCGCGTCGGTTTGGCCGAGCCCCTCGGCCACGAAGGGCTCATCACCGGCCGCGCGATGCACCGGACAATGATCGAGCACGGCGTTGACTGTCAGCTTCCGGGTGTGGCCAAACGCGGGGTGGCAGTTGGGCGCGCACGGGCGATGCGCCGCAGGGGCATCGGCAGCCGAACGGGCACGTGTCACCGGAGTCGGGGAATCACTGCCCGAGTCCCCCCCCCGCGGATCGCGGTAGACCGAATCGCTGCCGGGCAGACTCGAACTGCTGCGGGAATCCTGGGCCAATCGGCTCCGCGCGTCCGGAAGAACTCCAGGTGGGCGCTTTGCCAACCGGCGCAACGCCTCTTCCCCAAGCCGCGATAGAGCGTCGCGGTCGCGGTCGAGTTGGTGGCCAACATCGCGGTGGGTCAGATACATGGCAAGCGGGGCTGGGCGGCGGTAAACGACTCGCAGTCTAACACGACTCGCCCCAGACCCAACGAAACAACACGTGCTCTGGCGGTCAAGCCTCGCCCGACCCGTGCAGCGCAGGCCACGCTCTAGCAGCCTGTCGGACTTGAGGTTTGGAAAACCACCAAATTTCATAGTGTGGAATGAAAAGGCCGGATTTTGTCGTCTTTCCGGCCTTTCCGA
>ERZ761602.8123-NODE-8123-length-10727-cov-3.917073_pt1 | contig 10727 bp, 8 predicted proteins | sample MGYA00512165_ERZ761602 | MGnify/ENA primary metagenome ERZ761602 (study PRJEB28899, sample SAMN02445085) | bioreactor sludge metagenome | biome: EBPR sludge; isolation source: Thorneside wastewater treatment plant | place: Australia: Brisbane, Thorneside...
ATCGTATATCCCCCGCCACAACCGGTTATTGATTCCGTACTTCGATACACCGTGCACGCGCGGGTGATGCGTCACCGGGCATTCGGCAATCGTCATGCCGCCATTGCGCATCATCACCGCGAAGTAACGATGCACCCCGTTGAAGGGAATGATGTGTTCGACGCACTTCCGTCGAAACCCCTTGCTGCCGCATCCCGCATCGCGGATGCCGTCGTTGAGAATGCGCTGCCGCGCGCCGTTGCCGATCTTGCTGGAGATCTTCCGCACCCAGGAGTCCTGCCGATTGGCCCGATATCCGCATACGCAATCGTATTCCTTGAGCAGTGCGAGAAACTTCGGAAAATCGCAAGGGTCGTTCTGCAAGTCGCCGTCGAGGGTAAGAATGTAATCACCCTTGGCCCGGCGCATTCCCGCGACAAGGGCCGCGGACTGACCACGGTTCCGCACCAGATGAATGGGCCGGACGCGCGCGTTTCGCTCGCGCGCAGACTCCAGCCGCGCGCGCGTTCCGTCCGTGCTTCCATCGTTCACGAAAAGACACTCGTAGTCATATTCCGGCATACCGGCAAACACCGCTTCGACGCGTTCCAAAAGCGGCGCGACATTGTCCTCTTCGTTATAAAAAGGCACGACGACAGAAACCAGTGAATTCATGAAAACGGCCCACCTCGACGAAAGGCATAGTATAGCGGAAGCGCGCTCATAATCGAAAATGATAACGCGCATGGAGCGCGCGCCTTCGGGATTGGTATAGTAGTGCTCCCTGTCAACGAAACACGAGGTCATCATGCAGCAGATTGAGAATGCCATCGCCTTCGCGCGCGAGAATCGCGACCGCTTTCTGAACGAATACCGGGAATTTCTGCGGAAGCCTAGTGTCTCCACATTGCCGGAACACAAGAGCGATGTCGCACAAACGGCCACCTGGGTCGCCGACCAACTCCGAATCGCGGGCGTGGGCCATATCGCCATCATGCCTACCGACGGCCACCCGGTCGTATACGGCGAAATTAAAGGCCCCAAAGGCGCGCCGGTCATGCTCGTCTACGGTCACTATGACGTGCAACCCGCCGACCCCTTTGACGAATGGATCACCCCGCCCTTCGAACCCGATATTCGCGAAGACTACATCTACGCGCGCGGCGCGTCGGACATGAAGGGCCAAATCTTCGCGCACATCAAAGCCGTCGAAGCGCTGACAAAGCAGGGCCCGCTGCCCTTCACGCTGAAATACATCATCGAAGGCGAAGAAGAAATCGGCTCGCCAAATCTCGGCCCGTTCATCGATGCGCATCGCGAACTTCTTACCTGCGATTTCGTCTGCAATTGCGACGCGGGAATTCACAGGCAGGACATTCCCGCAATTACCTACGCATTGCGCGGGCTCGCATATTTCGAGCTCGAAGTGCGCGGTGCGGAGAAGGACCTGCACAGCGGATTGTTCGGCGGATCGATTCTGAACCCCGCACAGGCACTATGCGAACTGATTGCCGGAATGCATGATGCCGATGGCCGCGTTACGCTCCCGGGTTTCTATGACAAGGTGCGCCCGCTGGACGCCGAAGAACGCGCCGAGATCGCCCGCCTTCCGTATTCCGACAAGGAATGGTTCGAAATGACCGGCGCAAACGGTCTGTGGGGCGAAAAAGGATTCTCAACGCTGGAGCGGATCGGCGCGCGGCCCACGCTCGAAGTGAACGGTTTCCTGAGCGGGTTCACAGGCGAAGGCTCGAAAACCGTGCTTCCAGCAAAGGCAATGGCAAAAATCTCCACGCGACTGGTCGCGGACCAGGAACCATCAGATGTCTATCTCCAACTCTGCGCGTACCTGAAGGAACACTGCCCCAAAAACATCTCATGGGAAGTGCGCGAACTCACGCACGGCAAGGGCGCCATCATGGATCGAAAAACACCCGCGATGCGCGCCGCCGCCGCGGCCCTGAAGGCCACCTTCGGTATGGACCCGATCTTCAAGCGCGAAGGCGGCAGCGTACCCATCGTGAGCATGCTCCAGGAGAAACTCGGCGTCGATTCCGTAATGCTGGGCTTCGCATTGACCAGCGACGGAATCCACGGCCCGAACGAAAAACAGTATCTTCCCAATTTCTTCCGCGGCATCGAAACCTACATCCACTTCATGGCGGGACTTGGCAAATAAATGGCGGCGATGGAATTTGTAATCCGTGGGATTTTAGTCGGCGATACCGTCGCCTCCGACATCACCATTCGTGATGGCATCGTGGCCCGCATATCACGCGCGGGGCGCGGCGCATGCAACGCGGGTTCTCACACTTCGATTATCGGACCAACCTTGTTCGACATTCAGGTAAACGGCTACGGCGGCATCGATCTGCAAGGCCTGAACGTTTTGCCGGAAGATGTCGCAGCCATTGACGCAAAACTCCAAAAAATCGGCGTGTCGCATTGGATTCCAACGCTAATCACCGCATCGTTCGAGAATATCGAGCATGGGTGCGCGACCATCGCCGCGGCACGCAAGGATCGCGCGCTCGCGAAACGCATTCCCGGCGTCCACATCGAAGGTCCATACATCTCGCCGGACGACGGCCCGCGCGGTGCGCATGATCGTCGTCACGTGCGCAAGCCGGATCTGCGTGAGTTCGATTGCTGGTATCGCGCGGCCGACGAAGCCGTAACCTACTTAACAATCGCGCCGGAAATCGACGGGGCAATTCCTTTCATCAAGGAAATGGCGAAACGCGGCATCGTGGTTTCGCTCGGACATCACAACGCGACCCCCGATCAAATCGCGCGTGCGGTGGATGCCGGCGCGCGCATGTGCACGCACCTCGGCAACGGCATGGCGGCCCATATTCCTCGGCACAATAACCCGCTCTGGCCGCAACTCGCCGAGGATCGACTTTACGCCTCTCTCATCCCGGACTTGGAACACCTGCCCCCGCCAATTTTGAAAACCATCGCTCGGGTAAAGGGCCCCTTGCGCACGATGCTCACGTCGGATGCAGTTCATATCGCTGGACTGAAACCAGGCAAGTACGATCTCGCGGGCATGCCGGTTGAACTGAAAAAGTCGGGAAGAATCTGCTTAATTGGAACGGAACTGCTCGCGGGAAGCGCGACCAGCCTGTTGCAGGGCGTCTTTAATGCAGCAGCACATACGGATCTCACTTTGGCGGAGGCCTTCGCTTCGGCCTCGCGCGTGCCCGCGCAACTCTTCGGCCTGAAAGAACGCTTTCAACGCCCCAGAAAAGGGTCGCCAGCGAGTCTTATCGTGGCTGGTGTCACCGGGACGAAAGTTGCCATCAAAAGTGTCTGGGTGGACGGCACGCGCGTCGTATAGTCCGCAGTGCTCACCGATTGATGCGCCGTGAACCGCGGGTTAGCGGATGGAACGCCCGCGCTACTTCGTGCCTGTTTGCCGCTGCGCAATGCCTGCCATCAGCGTCCGGCTTACCTTCATGTTCGCGTCCGCCTCGTCAGGCCATGGCAGAAATGAAACGGGGATCTTGTACTTGGGCAGATGCCGCGCAAGATGGCTCTGCATCGCGGACGGCAGCAAATGGTATTTCTCGTCTTTCTTCACAAAGGCTACCAATCGCGAACCGAATTCGGCATCTTCAACCGGCACGATCACAGCCTGAAGAACACCCGCAAGGTTGCACAGGCACTTCTCGATCTCCTCAGGCTGAATATTCTCGCCACCGGAAATGATCAGGTTGTCTTTGCGGCCCAGCACAATCAGATTACCGCTTTCATCGAGTTTTCCAAGGTCTCCGGTGGCGTACCAGCCATTCGATGTTACAGGCAGCGTAATGCCCGTGCTTTCGACGTATCCGCGGAACAAGGTGCTCCCGCGGACCAGAATCTCGCCATCGGCAGCGAATGAAACGGTATCGGGCTTCAACGGCGCTCCTGACGTCAACAATGCTTCCAACGTCGCCCCGGGTGGCGTTGTCGTCACCTGCGAGGCCATTTCCGTCAGTCCGTAGGTGGTATGAATGGCAAGCCCAAGCTCGTGTGCCTGTCGTATCAATGACGGTGAAACCGCGCTACCGCCAATCAGTATGGCCTTCAATCGTTTCAACGCGGCCACGCCGGACTTCGTCTGCAGCATTCGAAACAACTGTGTGGCAACGAGCGATACATGCGTCACGCCATACTGGTTAATCTGCGCCTCCAGTGCGTCCGGCCCGTCTGGAACGACTATTGCAGCACCGCCGAACAGACAGCGAAACATGATGCCAAGTCCGGAAACGTGGTAGAGCGGCAACGACAGTAACCAGCGGTCACCCGGCGCAAGTGGAATGTTCTGGTTCGCGGCAACGGCCGAATAACAGTGGTTCGCGAGGGTGTGCAGCGCGGCCTTTGGCTCGTCGGTGCTGCCTGATGTAAAAAGTATCGTCGCCGCCTGATCGAGCCGGAATGATCGCAGGTTTAATTCGCCGGTGGCATCGTTGCCCAGAATGTCCTCGAGGCGGAGCGTGGGCATGTGATCGAGACGCACCATCGAAAAAAACTCGTCCACCAGCAAGGCCATCGCGCCGATACGGTGAAGTTGTTCGGCAACGCCGTGCCGCGGAATCCGCGTGTTCAACATACAGACAACGGCGCCGAGCTGAAAGCACCCCATCAGCAGTATCGGCAGTTGCGTGTTGGGAATCGCCAGCACGCCGACGCGGTCGCCACGGCCTATGCCGGCGCGCGTCAGCGCCGCAGCCGCAACGCGCGCGCGTTCGTCGTAGTCGCGGTAGGAATACGAAGTTGGATTGCCCAACAGCGCGGGGGCATCGCCATATCTGAGCGCGGCCTTCGTCAAGGGCCATGACGTCTCAATCATTGGGCAATTCCTCCAGCGTGCGCGCATCGAATGCAAGAAGCGATGCCTGCGACGCCTCGACATCAATCGCGCCGTTCACGGCCACCGGCAACGTGAACGCATTCTCCGCAAACCAATCGGCAGTGTCCAGCCCGGCTGCGAGTGCATCTCTCCCCGCGCTCGCGGCAATCGCAATCAATGCGCAATGCCCCACTGCCGATTCAAATGATGAACTGATTACCAAATCCGCGTCAATTCGGCGAAATCCGTCGAGAAGGTGTGTTACGTAACGCAGCGGAAATCCGGCGAGCGTTGGTTTTACAACCCAGGTGTGCGCGGCTCGCACCGCGCGCAACATCGGCTCCGCGTCTCCAGGTTCGTCGGATAGCGCATCAAGGTATCCGGATTCACGCCACTTGAACATGCGAGCCCAGCCGACTTCTTGCAAGGTTTCATCAACCGCATACGGAACAGGCGAAACCGAACCAAATTCGGCGAGACGCTCCGGCTCTGCCAACGGCTCTTCGATATACGACACGTTCAAGTTCGATATCGCACGCACGAACGTCAACGCGTCGTCGTAACGCCACGCCCGATTGGCGTCCAACCGTATGGCAATATCCGGAGAAAGAATGTTTCGCAGTTCCTTAACAGTCTCAACATCTTCTTGCATGCGCTCGCGGCCCACTTTGCACTTCACAACCCGGAAACCTTTGTCGGCCGCACGCGCCGCTTGTTCCAACACGGCTCGCCGATCGCCGTTAAGAAGCGCGTTCACGGGAAGGTGCGCCGACGGCTCTTCCGCGAGTATCTGCGCGGGCGTCTTGCTGTGCGCATTCGCGCAAAGATGCAACAGCGCGCATTCAATGCCAAAACGTACCGAAGGCGGGAAGGATTCGCGGTCGCGTAACGCAGGAGGATGAGACTGCAAAATGTTCTCGCGCCGCATCAGATTGCGTACGCAGTGCGCGGCGATATCTCGCGCGTCCGGCAGCGATGTATCACTGAACCCTGGCAGCGGCGCAATTTCGCCGATGCCAGTAACGCCGTCATCCGTTTCGACCAGAACGATGATGCCCTCGCGCGTCTCGATCACCTGGTCTCGAATGGGCAGGGGCCGCACAAGCGGCAATGAATATCGGTAGAATCGCGCGCCGGAAATCTTCATAGCAACCACGAAACGGAAAATACCAAACTGAACGCGAGCAACAGCTTTCCGGTGGAGGCGAGCGCGCCGTTGAGCGCGGGGCCATCTCGTGACGTTAACACCACCCGCAACGGAGCGATGGCGAGAACCGCGCTGACCAACGGCACAAGCACGAACCAGGGGTCTTTAAGCGTCAGCGCGAAATAGAGCGGAATCACAACACATGCCACCGCGATGCTCACAACGTACTCCGCGCGCGCAAATCCACGGCCAAATCGCACGGCAAGCGTACGCTTCCTACCCACGCGATCTTGTTCAATGTCACGCAGGTTGTTCACCGTCAGCAGCGCGACCGAGAGCAGACCCGGGGCAAATCCGGCAATCATCACATTCCAGGAAAGGTTCAGCGCCTGCAGATAGTAGGTTCCGCATACCGCAACGGGACCAAAGAAAATTAGGACGAACAAATCGCCGAGACCAAGATAACCAAGCGGATATGGCCCGCCCGTGTAAAGTATGCCGCAGATTATCGACACGACGCCGATGAGCACAAAGGGCCAGCCTCCGCGCGCGATGATGTATGCGCCCGGGATCAGCGCAAGCGCAAACGCAACGATAAACGCGTTGCGCATGGTATTCGGCGCGATCAGCCCAGCCTGAGTCGCGCGCACGGGTCCAATGCGTTCCGCCGTGTCGGTTCCCTTAACGAAATCAAAGTAGTCGTTGGCGAAGTTGGTGCCAATCTGAATCAGAATCGCGCCGATCAGCGCACAAGCGAATGACAACGCATGAAAAGGAATCTGCCCGGCATACGCAATCGCGGATCCGATAAGTACCGGCGCGACTGCCGCGGGGAGCGTCTTGGGACGCGAAGCAAGTATCCAGACATTCACGATGAAACTGCCCGACGTCTTTTCCGATTACGGAAACCGCTTGAATTTGTTAAAGTCCGGCTTGCGCTTCTCGTTAAACGCGTTGCGCCCTTCTTGCCCTTCTTCGGTCATATAAAAAAGCAATGTCGCGTTTCCGGCAAGTTCCTGAAGCCCCGTCTGTCCATCGCAATCGGCATTCAGCGCCGCCTTCAGGCAGCGCAGCGCAAGCGGCGAATTCGCCAGCATCTCGCGGCACCACTGGACCGTTTCCTCTTCCAAACGCGCAAGCGGCACGACCGTGTTCACCAGACCCATGTCCAGCGCCTGCTGCGCATTGTATTGGCGACAGAGAAACCATATCTCGCGCGCTTTCTTCTGGCCGACGATTCGCGCCATGTAGCTCGCGCCGAAGCCTCCATCGAATGATCCCACCTTGGGGCCTGTCTGGCCGAAAATCGCGTTGTCAGCGGCAATGGTCAAATCGCACACGAGGTGCAGTATGTGTCCGCCGCCGATCGCGTAGCCCGCGACCATCGCAACCACCGGCTTGGGGCAAGTGCGAATCTGGCGCTGAAAATCCAGCACGTTCAGGCGCATGGTGTTCTTCTTGTCGTCTTTATACCCTGCGTCACCGCGAATCTTCTGATCGCCGCCGCTGCAAAACGCCTTTTCCCCCTCGCCCGTAAGTATGATGACGCCGATTTCCTCGTCAAAGCGCGCGTCATGCAGCGCATGCATCATCTCGTCGACCGTCTGCGGGCGAAACGCGTTGCGCACTTGCGGACGATTGATCGTTATCTTCGCGATCCCCTCAGCCTTGTGATATTTGATGTCGGTGTAGGCGCCGGCTTCCTGCCACGTGATCGATACCATGAGAAACTCCGTCGTCAATGCTGCGATTTGGGATTTAGTGTCCGATTCAAGAAGGACACGATTGCGGAATTATATGCGCTGGAAGCCTCTACATGCACGTTGTGCCCGGCATTTGAAACGATCGCGACTTCAGCAGACGCGCATTCCGCCGCCATCTGTCTCGCTATAGCGCAGTACTTCTCGTCAAGCGCCCCCGCGATCAGCAAGGTGGGTATATGGTTCGCCCGCCATTCGTCCCACAATGGCAATTGATTGGCGACGCCCAGCCCCCGCAGCGCGCGGGCCAATTCGCGAATGTCTTGCTTCGAGCGTTCGCGGCAAAGTGATTCTAAAAGGTCTGGTCGCGCCGCTATCGATTTGAAAAGCGGTTGCCCGTACCACGCATCAAGAAATGCATCGACATCCCCCGATTCCAGCAGCCCAACCCATCGCTCGTCGTGCTCGCGCCTCGCGCGGCGCTCTTCCGCGGTTATAAGTCCGGGGGAAGCGGACTCGATCACCAACGCGTCGATGCGCATCGCGTAGATCGAAGATAAATACAGGGCAAGTCGCCCACCCATCGAATACCCTACAAGCGAAAAGGATGCTGCATCGAAGTGATCAATCAGGTCGATTACGGCCGTTGCCGCGGAAGGAATCGTGTATTCGGCTTCCACGCCGCCAAGCGATTCCCCGTGTCCGGGAAGATCGATCGTCAAACATCGAAAGGTGGCGCCGAGCGAGTCGACAACATCGCTCCAGTCCCTCCGCGATCCAAGAAAGCCGTGCAACAGCACAACAAGCGGCCCGCCGGCGTTGCCCGATATGGAGTGGCCGAGTGTCACGTCTCAATCGGATTGGCCAAATAATGAGATGCGCCGGGCATTGCGCACTCGCATGCACACGCCGGACGTTTCTCATTGCTCTGAAGCTGCGACATGGCGCTTACAGTTTCCGGAGTGCTTTCACTACGGCGTCGTTCACCGCACGGTGCCGCGCAAGGTTTGCTTCGCGATTGGACTTCACTTCGATAACACTGGAACGCCTCGATGCAATCGCTTGCCGGTACGCGTCAACAAACTCGGCACTCGTTGCGGGGTGCGCATAGGGCAAGCCAAACATTTTTGCGGCGTATTTGAAGGCATGCCCATGTGGCGTCCCGAAGTACTGCTCAAACACATCCGTATGCCCGGCGATGGGAAGAAAACTGAAAATCCCGCCACCATCATTGTTCACAATCACAAGCGTGACGTTGACGTCCTGCTGCATCAATAGCGCGAGTGAATTAAGATCATGGAGCGACGCCAGGTCACCAATCACCGCGGTAACGTGCGCATTGCGCAGATAGGAGTAACCCGCGGCGGTCGCGATGTTTCCGTCGATTCCGCTTGCGCCGCGATTGGCAATCGCGCGCCAATTGCGCTTGGCGTCCGCGAACATGTCAAAGTCGCGAATCGGCATGCTGTTGCCGAGAAAGATCACCGGAAAATCGTATTTCTGAGAAGAGATCAGTCGTGCCACTTGAATCTCGTCGAGCGATCCGCCCGCGCGAACACTGGAAGCGATCGCCTTCTCCGCCAGCAGGCTCGCGCGCGCGTGTTTGTTCATCCAGGCGCGCGAAGCGCGAGATGTCAGCGGCGCAAATTCCTTTGATAGCGAGTATAGGGACTCCATTACGATATGCATCGTAACGCCGTGTGACGGGTCCTCGCGCAATGGACTGTCCGTGATGCGAATGTAATGCTCGGGCTGCTTTTCTTTCAGTATCATTTGTACGCGCTTGGACGTGATTGGCCCGCCAACATGCAGCACCACATCGGGCTCGCACACCGCCTGAAACTCCGGCGACAGCAACATTTGATCGTAGTACGGTATGTTCGGCGGCGTTGAACCGCCGGCCCGATATCCCGAAATGACATCGGCCCACACCGGCCACTTCGAGTTCTCGACAATCGTCCCGAGTTCGATGGGACGGTGCATCTCGCCGCCGACCAGCAACAGCCCTCGCTTCGCTTCATTGAGAATCTTGTGGCACCTGCCAAATCGCACGTCGTCGAAACCAGCTGCATCTTTGTGATGCAGCGTAGTAAAGGCGTTGCACGATGCCCGCCACCGCGCAATCTCGGGCGAATCAAACGTTGCATCGCCAACCGCTGGCCCCAGCGGTTCACGAAACGCACAATTTAAATGCACCGGCCCATACGGCGCGAACCTGGACCGCGCAACGGCCTGATCGACCGTCGTGAGCACATACTGCGGCGGAATATCGGAACTCGGACACGGCAACTGACAAAACCAGCGAACGTAGGCGCCGAAAATAGTGTTCTGGTCAATCGTCTGATTCGACGCGGTGTCGATCAACTCCGGCGGACGGTCAGCCGTCAGCAAAATCAATGGCACGCGCGATTGCGAAGCTTCCACAACCGCAGGCAGGTAATTCGCAACCGCCGTCCCCGACGTGCAGATCAACGCAACGCGGTTCAGGTTGGTGCGCGCACAGCCCAACGCGAAATAAGCCGCGCCGCGCTCATCAAAATGAACCACCGAATCGGCATTGGGATTTCGCGCGGCCGCCGCGGTCAACGGCGTCGATCGCGAACCCGGTGAAATCACAAACGTAAGCACGCCGTTGCGCACGAGCTCTTCAATGATGAGTTCGGCCCAGTGCGTATTCAGCTTTGCTGTATTGGTATTCATGCGGTCAGCAGCGCCGCATAGGGCGCCAGCTTGCTTTCGAGTTCGTCCCATTCGCCTTCCGGGGTGGAACCTTCCACAATGCCGGCACCCGTGTACACGTTCACGGTGTTGCCGGTGACAAGCGCGGAACGAATCGCCACCGCAAATTCGGCGGAATCGCAACCAACCCAGCCGACAGGCCCCGCATACCAACCGCGATCAAAGGTCTCTGTCTTCGATATCCAATCGAGCGCGGCGGATGTGGGTACCCCGCCGACCGCGGGCGTCGGGTGCAAGCCGCGCAAAAGTTCGGCGTCCGTGTTGAAATGATCGAGAATACCCTCAATGCCCGCGTAAAGGTGTTGATACTGCGCGAGTCGCA
>ERZ761602.8124-NODE-8124-length-10723-cov-8.731721_pt1 | contig 10723 bp, 9 predicted proteins | sample MGYA00512165_ERZ761602 | MGnify/ENA primary metagenome ERZ761602 (study PRJEB28899, sample SAMN02445085) | bioreactor sludge metagenome | biome: EBPR sludge; isolation source: Thorneside wastewater treatment plant | place: Australia: Brisbane, Thorneside...
CTTCATCGCGGACCAGGTGGCGGCGATGGCCGACCAGAGCAGGCCGACCCCGACGATCGGGAAGAGGAGCACCAGCAGGCCCGGCCAGTCCTTCTCCGCGACGATTTCCGGCAGCGCGATGAGGGCGATCGGGAAGGCGAGCGCGTTCCAGAAGAAGGCGAACACCCACAGGAAGGCGGGCGTGGAGGGCTGGCCGTCGCCTTCGCCGATCCGCTCGAGGGCGCGGGTGGCGGCCCCTTCGCCGTAGCTCCGGTCCGGCCCCGGCTCCCCGCCCCGGCCGCGCAGGATGTTCACCATCACCCACAGCGCACCGACCCCCACGCCGCCGAAGGCGAGCGCGAAAGGCACGAGGAAGAGCAGTTCGCTCCACCGGATGTCCCGGTCGAAGACCGACCGCGCGGGATCGTCCGGGTCGACCCACACCGTGAGCGCGCGGCCCGCGGCCTTGGCCGATTCCAGTTCCGCGCTCACCTCGTGGTGCCAGTCGTCGATGTTGTCGTTGCCGCCCATCGCGCCGACGCCGAGCCGGTGGCCTTCGTAGCGCTTGCCGCCGACGAAATAGACGTACCGCCCCTCGGCCCGGTAGGTGGTCGAGCCCTTGGTGCCGGACGAGGTGGCGAGCGAGGCCGACTCCACCGTGGCTCGCACGCGCACCCAGTCCCGCGCGTCCCACGCGTTCGCGAGCGTGGCGCCGATCGCCCAAGAGGCGAAGACGCCCACGCCCCCGAACGGGATGGCGAAGAGGAGGCAGCCCAGCACGGAGACGAGCTTTCCCATGTCCGCGCCCTAATCCCGGCTGAGGCGGGACAGGAGCCGGGCCAGGCCAGCGCCCCGGCGCCTGATGGAAGCCGCCGCGCTGAGCGCCTGCTCCGGATGCAGCTGCGCGACCTCGCCGATGCGACGCACCAGCAGGTCCACGGCGACCTCGCCGCGAACGCTCTCGCACAGGACGACGCGCTCGCCGCCCCTCAGCTCGGCGATGAGCTCGAAGTACTTCGTGTCGCCTATCGTCAGGCTGTGTCGCGGCTCGATGAAGTCGATGTCATCCTTCGCGATCTCGCGGCGGTCGAGCCTTTCGCCATAGCCCTGGCAGGTCACGAGCCCGCCGGGCGAGGCCTCGAGGCGGTACCGGCGATGGCGCCCGCGCATCACCCCATGCACCGCCCAGGCGACGACCGCCGCGAACGGGACCGCGATGACCAGGTACGCGCCCGACTTCCACGCCCCGACCAGGGTGATCCCGGCGAAAACCACCGCCATCGCGAGTGTCGGCATGATTCCCTCGCCGTCCACCCGCCCGAACTCGATGGACAATCCGTCCGGGGTCTCGACGATCTCCCCCAGGCCGCGCGGCAACCGCTCGCGGCCGGCGTCGGGAGGGGCGACGGTCGGGACGCCCACGAGCCTAGTTCCGCAGCGGCTTGCCCGCCTTGAGCATGTGCTCGATGCGGGCCTGGGTGAGCTCGGTGCGGGCGAGGTCGCAGAAGTGGCTGCGCTCGAGGTCCAGCAGCCACTTCTCGTCCACGGGGCTGCCGGGCTCCACCTCGCCGCCGCACAGGATGGCGGCGATGCGCGAGCCGATCTCGAAATCGTGCCCCGAGATGAAGCCGCCTTCCTTCATGTTCACCAGCATCATCTTGAGCGTGGCGATGCCCGTGTCGCCCAGCACGGGAATGGCCGTGGGCGCGAGCGGCGGGCGATGGCCCGCGTCGGCCATCGCGCGCGCCTGGGCCTTCGCCACGTGCAGCAGCTCGCCCGGGTGCATGACCACGACGTCCGTGGGCCGCAGGTAGCCCATCTCGCGGGCGTGCTCGGCGCTCTTCGAGACCTCGCCCATCGCGATCTGCCTGAACAGCCGCGCGAGTTCCGGGAAGGCGTCGCCGCCCTTCGCCCACGCGTTGGCGCGCTGCGCGAATTCCTTGAGGCCCCCGCCGGCCGGCAGCAACCCCACGCCCACCTCGACCAGGCCGATGTAGCTCTCGAAGGCCGCCACCACGCGCTGGGAATGCATCACGAACTCGCACCCGCCTCCCAGCGCGAGGCCCTCGACCGCGGCGACGGTGGGCACGAGGCTGTACTTGAGCCGCTGGGAGGTCTGCTGGAAGAGCGCCACCATCTTCTCGAACTCGTCGAACTTCCCGGCCTTCAGGGACTCGAGCGCGGCCTTGAGGTTGGCCCCCACGGCGAAGGGCGCCTCGTGCCAGATCACGAGCGCATCGAAGTTCGCCTCGGCCTCGTCGATGGCGCGGCAGAGCCCCGCGAGCACCTCGGAACCCAGCGAGTGCATCTTGCTCTTGAACGAGACGATCGCGATGCCGTCGCCCTGGTGCCACAGGCGCACGCCCTCGTCCTCGAAGACCGTGATGCCGCGCGCCGCGGGCTTTTCACCCAGCACGAGTTCCGGCCAGGCCTGCCTCGCGTAGACGGGCAGCGAGGAACGCGGGTGCATCGTGCCGTCGGCGGCGCTCCAGGAGCCGGCGGGGGAATGCACGCCGTCGCGCCCGTCCGTGACCCACGCGGGCAGCGGCGCCTTCGCCATCGTCTTGCCGGCCGCGATGTCCTCGGCGATCCATGCGGCCACCTGCTTCCAGCCCGCGGCCTGCCAGATCTCGAAGGGGCCGCGGGCCCAGCCGAAGCCCCAGCGGATCGCGAAATCCACGTCGCGCGCGCAGTGGGCGATGTCCGCCAGGTGCACCGCACAGTAGTGGAACAGGTCGCGGTAGATGGCCCACAGGAACTTCGCCTGCGGGTGGGCGCTCGCGCGCAGCTTAGCGAACTGCTCGGCGGGCGACTTCTCCTTGAGGATCGCCTGCACCTCCTCGGCCACGGCGCCGGCGGAGGGACGGTAGTCCTGCTTCGCCAGATCCAGCACGTGGATCTCCTTGCCCTTCTTCACGAAGATGCCGCCCTTCGTCTTCTGGCCGAGGGCGCCCTTCGCGATCAGGGCCGAGAGCCACGCGGGCGCGTCGTAGTAGGCGTGCCACGGGTCGGCCGCGAGCGCGTCCTTCATCGTCTTCACGACGTGGGCCATCGTGTCGAGGCCCACGACATCCGCCGTGCGGTAGGTGGCGCTCTTGGCGCGGCCGATGGCCGGCCCGGTGAGGGCGTCCACCTCGTCGAAGCCCAGGCCCATCGCGACCGTGTGGTGCATGGTGGCGAGCATCGAGAAGACGCCGACCCGGTTCGCCACGAAGTTGGGCGTGTCCTTGGCGCGCACCACGCCCTTGCCGAGCGTGGTGGTGAGGAAGGTCTCGAGCTGGTCCATCATGAGCGCGTCGGTCTGCGGCGCCGGGATGATCTCCACCAGTCGCATGTAGCGCGGCGGGTTGAAGAAGTGGATGCCGCAGAAGCGCGCGCGCAGCGAGGCGGGCAGCACGCCGGCCAGCTCCGCGATCGCGAGGCCCGAGGTGTTCGACGCGAAGATCGCGTGGGGCGCGATGTGCGGGGCGACCTTCTCGTACAGGGCCTTCTTCCAGTCCATGCGCTCGCTGATGGCCTCGATCACCAGGTCGCAGCCGGCGAGCAGGGCGAGGTGCTCGTCGTAGTTGGCGGGCGTGATCCGGTCGAGGATCGCCTTCGTGCCCAGGGGGCTCGGCTCGAGCTTGGCGAGGCCCGCGAGGGCCTTCTTCACGTTCGCGTTCTTGTCCTTGCCGTCGGCGGCGAGCTCGAAGAGCACCGGCTGGACGCCGGCATTGGCGAGGTGCGCGGCGATCTGCGCGCCCATGACGCCGGCGCCGAGGACGGCGGCCTTGCGGACGAGGAATTTCGACACGGTTCTTCTCCTGGCACGGGCCCCGGCGAGGGGGCGTTATCGGAAAGGGGCGCTCAGGCGTCGACGGCGCCGCCCGGCACGGGGCGGGGACGGCGGTCGGCGTCGATGGCGACGTAGGTGAGCTGGGCCTCGGTGACCTTCACGGCCTCGAGCCGGCCGAGGCGGCCGCGCTGGGCGAAGACCTCGACGTCCACGGTGATCGAGGTGCGGCCCACGCGCGAGACGCGGGCGTAGAAGCTCACCAGGTCGCCGACGAAGACGGGCTCCTTGAACAGGAACGAATTGACGGCGACGGTGACGATGGGCCCCTGGGCGCGCTCCCAGGCCGGGACGCTGCCGGCCAGGTCCACCTGGGCCATGACCCAGCCCCCGAAGATGGTGCCGTGGGCATTGGTGTCCGCCGGCATCGGGATGATGCGAAGGACGGGCTGCTCGTGCTCGGGGAGGGTGGCGGCGGTCATGGGAACGGAATTCAAACGGGCGTTTGAATCATACCCGCGTTTCCCGGTCCGCAGCCAGCGGCCCGCCCCCGGCCTCAGGCCGCCTCGTGCCCCTTGTAGAGGTCGGCAAGGCGATCGGCGTAGCGCTCGAGGATCACCGAGCGCCGGGGCTTGAGCGTCGCCGTGAGCAGGCCGTTGTCCACGCTCCAGGGCTCCGGGATGACGGCGACCCGGCGCACCTGCGCGTAGCCGGGAAACTCGCGGATGCGCTCCGCGATGCGGGCGGCGAGGAAGCGCTCGGCCTTTTCCCGCCCGGCACCGCAGGGATCGTGGGGCAGCCCCTCGGCCTCCGCGAGCGACTGCCAGGCCTCGGGATCCGGCACGACGAGCGCCGCGAGGTAGGGCCTCGCCTCGCCCACCACCAGCACCTGCTGGATCGCCGGGTCCAGCAGGATGGCGAGCTCCATGTCGACGGGCGGCACCTTCTCGCCGTTGGCGAGCACCACGATCTCCTTGAGGCGGCCCGTGAGGCGGAGCATGCCGTCCTCGCGCTTCGCCTGGTCGCCCGTGTCGAGCCAGCCGTCCGGGGAGAGCACCTTGGCCGTGGCCTCGGGCTGGTTCCAGTAGCCCATCATCACGCTGGGTCCCTTCACCAGCAGCGCCTCGTGCTCGCCGAATGCGATCTCCAGGCCCGCGAGCACCTCGCCGACGGTGGCCGGATCGTTGCGCCCCAGTCGGTTCACGCTCACGACGGGCGAGGCTTCCGTGAGGCCGTAGCCCTGGCACAGCGGCAGTCCCAGCCCGATGAAGGTGCGCGCGATGACCGGATTGAGCGCGGCACCCCCGCTGATGGCGAGCCGCAGGCGCCCGCCGAGCCGCTCGAGCAGCTTCGAGGCCACGAGCTTTCGCAGCACCGGCCATGCGAGGAAAGACGGATGCCACGCCCCGCGCCCCTGCCGCCACTGGAAGAGGCGCCAGCCCGTGCGGTGGGCGAAATCGAAGAGCGCGCGCTTCGCGGGCTTCGCGTTCCGAAGCTGCGATTGGATCGTCGCGTGCAGCCGCTCGAAGATGCGCGGAACCGACACGATGATGCTCGGGCGCACCTGCCGGAAGTCCTCGGCGAGCTGGGGAATCGAGCGGGCGAAGGCGACCTCCGAGCCGCTCACCGTGGTGAGGTAGCAGCCCACCGTACGCTCGAACATGTGGGACAGCGGCAGGAAGGAGAGGAACACGTCCTGCGGATAGACCTCGAAGGCCTCGAGGCACGCGGCGACGTTGGCGAGCATGTTGGCGTGGGAGAGCATCACGCCCTTGGGCCGGCCGGTGGTGCCGGAGGTGTAGACGATCGTCGCGAGGCCCTTCGGGTCCGTCTTCGCGGGGGGCCTCGCCGGCGCCTCGGCGGGAAGCCAGTCGTCCCAGGCCGTCACGCGCGGGTCGCCCGCCCCGTCGGCACGCTTCACCGTGACGATGCGCGCGAGGGCCGGCATGCGGTCCTTCACGCGAGCGAGCTGCTTCAGGTGCTCCTCGCCCTCCACGACGAGGACGCGGGCGCCGGAATCCTCCACGCAGTAGGCGAGGTTCTCGGGCCGGTCGTCCACGTAGAGGGGCACCGTGACGAGTCCCGCCGCGAAGGCCCCCTGGTCGAAGGCGACCCAGTGAGTGCTGTTGCGGAGCATGACGGCGACGCGATCGCCGGGGGCGAGGCCCTCGGCCTCGAAGGCGGCGCGGACCCGGGCGACGAGCGAGGCCATGCCGGACCAGGAAACGGATCGCCACGCCTTGGCTTGCGCGTTGAACTCGCGATAGGCGGGGGCCTCGGGGGTGAGCGCGACGCGGGCGGCGAAGGCCGTCGCGAGGGTGTCCTCCGGCGTGAGCCGGACGGGCTGCGGCGCGGGCACGGCGAATCTCTCCTGGGAAATCGTTCGCCCTTCGGTCGGGGCACCCGGAATGGTATCAGCCCCCGGCGGGAGGCATCGCGTCCCCGGGGCCGAGCGCGCGCTGCATGAGCACGCTGTCGACCCATCGCCCGAACTTCCAGCCCACGGCCTTGAGCGTTCCCGCGGTCTCGAAGCCCAGCGCGCGGTGCAGGCCGATGGACGCGGCATTGCCGCTGTCGCCGATGACCGCGATCACCTGCCGGCAGCCGATCACCAGGCATTCGGCGAGCAGGCGCTCGAGGAGCTGGCGGCCGATGCCCTGCCCCGTGCAGTCCGGATCGACGTAGACGGAGTCCTCCAGCGTGAAGCGGTAGCCCGGGCGCGACCGGTACAGGCTCGCGTAGGCGTAGCCCACGACGCGGCCGCCGCTCTCGGCGACGATCCACGGAAAGCCCCGGGACGCCACGGCCTCGTAGCGGGCCTTCACCTCCGCTTCGTCGGGAGGCTCCAACTCGAAGGAGGCGAGGCCCGAGCGCACGTGGTGGGCATAGATCTCGGCGATTCGCGGGATGTCCCCGGCGCCGGCGCGGCGGATCGCCGCGTTCATGCCGAAGCCTTCGCCCGGAGCCAGGCGAGGGTGTCCTCCCACAGGCCGTCCGCGCTTTCCGGGCGGAAGAAGCCGAAGTGGCCGATGCGCGCGCGACCGGCCGCGGCCGGCGCGACGTGCCGCCGCTCCACGGCGGCGTGACGGTAGAAACCGTGCAACTGGTCCACGGCGGGCCTCGTGATGATGTCGTCGTCGGTGAAAGAGTAACCGAGGATCGCGCCGCGCACCGCGTCGAAGCGCTCGCGCACGCTCTCGCCTTCGCTCAGCAGGTAGTCGGGATGGGTGCTCCAGCGCCGCCATTGCCACGCGACGCCCGCGGGCAGGTCGCCCACCAGCCCGAACCGGCGGCCCGGGAAAAAGCCGGCCAGGGGCGTGAGCACCGGGATCGCGACGAACCAGAAGAAGCGCACGCGCCAGGGCATGCGGTCGTTGTGCCGGTACCAGCCCGTGCCGGCGGTCACGGTGACGGCCGCGCGAAGGTCCGACGCGCCCCGCGTCGCGCCGAGGAGTTGCCCGCCGAGGGAGTGTCCGAGCGCGAACGCGGGCTTGTCCGGGGCCGCGGCACGCGACTCGGCCAGCATCGCCTCCAGATCGAGGCGGGCCCAGTCCATGAGGTCCGCCTTGCAGTCGGCCATCGGCCCGGTGGCCGAGGCGCCCGTGCCGCGCCAATCGAACGTGAGCACCGCGAGGCCGCGCGTGGCGAAGCGGCGCGCCATCGGCTCGTAGAACGATTGCGGCACGCCCATCGCGGGCGCCACGAGCAGCGTGCCCCAGCGCGCGCCCTCGGCCGGAAATCGCGTGACGGCGAGCGGGTGCCCGTCGGCCGCACGGGCGGTATCGCGGATCTCCACGGCCTCAGGCCTTGCGGGGCGAGACCCACATCGCGATGGTGGCGCGGCACACCGCCTCGCCCGAGGCGTCGCGGATCTCCACGGCCACCGGCACCTCGCGCGCGGGCCCCTCGGCGATCGCGCCCACGGTGGCCACGGCCTCCACGCCCGTCGTCGCCTTGCGCAGGTATTCCACCGTCATGCCCTTGGGCAGCCAGCGCATCGTGGCGGGAATGGAGATCTCCGTCATCGTGCCGGCGGCGAGCTCCGCGAGGTTGCACATCGCGATCGCGTGCACCGTGCCGATGTGGTTGGTGACCGCCCGGCGCTTGCGCAGGGAAACCCGCGAATATCCCGGCCGGAACTCCTCGAAACGCGGCCGGATGCTCCCGAAGTACGGCGCCTTCCAGCAGATGAGCCGCGAAAAGAGCGCCTTGCCGAACGGCAGCCCCTCGCACCGCTTCCACAGGTCGAGGACCCGGCTCACGCAGCCCTCGATCCGCGTTCATCCGTGTTCATCCGTGTCGAACGCTCTTGGCCCGCATGGCTCGCCATCGTCAGATCGCATCCCACCCCGCGTCGGGCGCGAAGCGGTCGCCGTGCTTGGCCCGCAGTTCCGCCATCGCCGCCAGCCACGCCTCCTTGCCCCGCGCCCGGATCGCCGAGATCGGACCGCCCCGGTGCGGCGCGAAGCCCGTGCCGAAGATCACGCCCGCGTCGCACAGGTCCGCGTCCGCCACGATCTTCTCGCGCACGCAGGCCACCGCCTCGTTCAACGCCGGCAGCACCAGGCGGTCGGCGATCGGCAGCAGGTCCACGGAGCCGCTGCCGCCCGTCTTCTGCGCCTTGCCCTTCACCCAGGTGTAGAAGCCCCGGCCCGACTTCTTGCCGAGCTGCTTCGCCTCGATGAGGGCCTGCAGCTTCCTCGGCACCGGCTGGCCGGGCTTCGCGAGTTCCTGGCCCACGGCCCAGCAGATGTCGAGGCCCACCATGTCGGCGAGCTCGATGGGGCCCATCGGCATGCCGAAGTCGCGGGCCGCGGCGTCGATCACCTCCGCCGGCACGCCCTCGTCGAGCATCAGCATCGCTTCCATCAGGTAGGGCGAGAGCACGCGGTTCACCAGGAACCCCGGCGCGCTCTTGCACGGCAGCGGCAGCTTGTCGATCTGCCGCGCGAAGGCCTGCCCCGCCAGCATCACCTCGGCGGAGGTCTGCGGCCCCTCGACGATCTCCACCAGCATCATCTGGGCCACGGGATTGAAGAAGTGGAGGCCGACCAGCCGCTCGGGCCGGGCGAGCACGCCGGAGAGTTCCTGCAGCGGGATGCTGGACGTGTTGGTCCCGAGGATCGCGCCGGCCTTCATCCGCGGCTCGATGCCGGCGAAGAGCTTGCGCTTCACCTCCGCGTTCTCGACGATGGCCTCGATCACGAGGTCGGCCTTCGCGACGCCCGCGCCCGCCACGTCCGGGATGAGGCGGTCCATCGCGGCCTGCACGAGGTGCGGCTGCTTGAGGCGCTTCTTGTACAACGCATGCGCCCGCTGGATCGCGGGCGCGATGCGCTCGGGCGCGAGGTCCTGCAGCGTGACGGTGATGCCCTTGAACGCGGCCCACGCGGCGATGTCCCCGCCCATGGCGCCCGCGCCGATCACGTGCAGGTGGCCGATGGCCGGGCTGTCGGGCGCGCCCTCCGCGGGCTTGCCCAGGGCCTTCATGCGATCCTGCAGCTTGAACAGGCGGATCAAGTTGCGCGTGGTCGGGTGGGCGAAGAGGCTCGCCATCGACGACGGATGGTCCCGCGGCACGTTGCGAACGTCGCCGCCGAAGTCCTTCCACAGGTCGATGATGGCGTAGGGCGCGGGGTAGTGGTCCTCGCGCGCCTTCTGAGCCACCTTCTTGCGCGACATCGAGGCCACGAGGTTGCGCACCATGGGCCAATCCGTCACCGCGGCGGAAAACGGCGGCTTCGCGGGGGGCGGCGGGTTCGTGAGGATCATGCGCACGGCGTTGGCGAAGTGGCGCCTCGGCGTGACGGCATCCGCGAGGCCCATCTTCTTCGCGCGGCGGCCATCGACGGAGCGTCCCGTGAGCATGAGGTCCAGCGCGTTCGCGGCGCCCACGAGCGGCGGCAGGCGCTTGGCCCCGCCCCAGCCGGGCACGATGCCGATCAGCACTTCCGGCAGGGCCATGCGCGTCTTCGGCCCGTCGTCGAGCAGGCGGTAGCGGCAGGCGAGCGCGAGCTCCGTGCCCCCGCCCATGCAGAAGCCGTGCACCGCCGCGAGCGTCGGGAAGGGCAGCGCGGCCACCTTGTCGAAGACCTCGTTGCCGAGCGTCGTGTAGGCCATGGCCTCCTCGGCGCTCGCGATGCGGGTGAACTCGTCGATGTCGGCGCCGGCCGCGAAGCCGTTCTCCTTCGCCGAGAGGATGGCGAGCCCCTTGGGCGGCATCGCGGCCAGGTGGTCGATCACCTGCCCGAGTTCCTTCAGCGCCTCCGTGGCGAAGGTGTTGGTGGCCGAGCCCGCGCGGTCGAACCACAGCCAGGCGAGGTTCTGCGCGTCCGTCTCGAGCTTCCAGTGCTTGAGGTCCATGGTCTTCTTCGCTTTCTCAGGTCGCGGCGAGGGCCGGCCGGTACGCGTCGGCCCGCCGGATGTAGAGGGTCTTCTCGACGCGGGCGACGACGAGGCCGGCCGCGTCGGTGACTTCGACGGTGAACGTGGGCTCGTGGCGGTCGCCCGCGGCCGTCGCGCGCCGCGCGGCCTCGACGTCGGCCTCCTCCAGCCGGAAGCGGGCCGTGAGGCGGCCCCGGCCGGGCTTGAGGAAACGCACGCCCGCGGCCTTGTCCCACACCACGTACTGCGGGCCCAGCGCCTTCATCATGAGGATCATGCAGAACGGGTCGGTCATCGCGAAGATCGAGCCGCCGAAGTGCGAGCCGACGAAGTTCCGGTTGAGCAGGGTCGGGCGCAGCTCCGCCTCGGCCTCGCGCCAGTCCGGCGCGATGCGCGTCACGCGGATGCCCGCGCCGCGGAAGGGCGGCCACAGGTTGAAGAGCCGCCGCATCCCGGTCGGGCCGAGGTCCAGCCGCGCGAGATAGCCCTGCACCATCGCTCAGGGCCGCTCGAGCAGGATCGCGCCGCCCTGGCCGCCGCCGATGCACAGCGACGCGACGGCGCGCTTGCCGCCGGTGCGCTGGAGCA